>Ga0137427_10000481_pt1 | contig 20457 bp, 13 predicted proteins | sample EasRivERMZT700_2_FD_102309 | JGI IMG/M metagenome (GOLD analysis project Ga0137427, IMG submission 102309) | Soil microbial communities from meander-bound floodplain in the East River, Colorado, USA - East River MetaG ERMZT700_2 | ecosystem: Environmental > Terrestrial > Soil > Floodplain ...
TAAGTAGAAAGTTACGAAATACTCCGCCCCCTCGAACAATCACCTCAGATCAGTGCTTTACGTTGTCACGATGGAGGAAACTTTTTCGCCCGAATGAAAGCGAATGCCATTGCGTGGCCGTGCCCTTGTCCTCGCTGGCTCCCGAAATCTCGCCACTGCGGGTCAAGGTCCATGCAAGCGGTCTCAAGGCCGTAGCGTACGCTGTTGTTCCGGGTATTCGTCAGTTGAAGAAGAGTCGAGTTTTGGGCGCCGCCGGTCACCTGAAAGCAGCGGATTTGAAGGTCCTGGACGAATCGATCCGCGCCTATCTTTCGGATTAATGTCTAGCAGATTAAGGACATCCGCCTGCTGAACCGGACCTTCCACACATCGGGGGCATGTGAAATCAGAATACCCTCTTGTGCGGGGCTGAATGAGCGCAAATCCGTCATTCCCTACTTAGAGAGTTTCAGAATCGACATAAACCACAATAGGAGGAGCACAAATCGCTTCCGAGGCGGAAATATGAGCACAATAGTTGCATTGAATTCTTCGTATGAATGCTCTGCCCACAAATAGAGCGGATATAACAGCCTGTCAAACCATCTATGCAGGACGCCTTCGGGTCTATGACCTTACACTAAAAAATACGCTGAACATGTCGGACAATAGGTGGACACACCGACATAGATTTGCAAAGAGCGAAAGCATAAGATGCCGGCTAAGCACAGAATGTCGGTTTTGCAGGCACACTGGATCGGATAGTCGCCTTGTATGATCAGATATATCCAACTGTGTACGTACTTCCCAAATCCTTGTACGTTCGCAACACAGGGCAGCGAAAGAGGCGATGATGAGCGAATGCACTCCGGCAGCTCGGTCTGAAGAATACAGATTTGACCCAGGCCCAATGTCAGACGCTCCGTTTGAAACTTCTCAAATCGGCGCCCAGGTCCGCGTCACGGTCCGCAACATCTGGATCTCCCTGGCTGGCGGATATCCTTATGCCGATACATTCGCTGCCGTGGTTGCCAATCTTCAAGCCTCATTCACCTCGATTGTCGCCGGTCAGGGTCAGGAAGTGATCGGCATCCTGGAAACGGAAGCTCGAGTCCGGCCACTGGCGGACGTGATGACCATACCACTGCCGCGATTGGTGTCTGGTCTCACGGTGATGGCCGGCGCCAGTTCAAGACGACAGTGATGGGAGTGACCTCATCGGCAGTGCTGATGTTGATGAGGAAGCGTCCGTCAGGGGCGACATCATATTGCTGTTTCACGGCGAAGTTGCTGCCGCCATCCCAAATGCGCGTCTGAAACAACGGCATGGGAACGCCGTGCTCAATCGCGGCGCCTTTTACGACAATTGGGACGCTCATCAATTTTCCGCCGGGCGCGATGTAATACAACTCTTTGCCGTCCGCAGACCAGCGCGGTTGGACGCCGCCGCCCGCGGAAACCAGCCACTGGCCCGGTCCCCGGAACGGCCGCACGTAGATATCAAGCCGTCCTCCCGATTCGTTCGAGTGATATGCCACGAATCGGCTATCCGGCGAAAATTGGCCGGCGCGTTCATCCGCGTCAGTGTTCAGGAAGACTTCCGGTTTCCGGGCTCCCTGCATGGGCACTATCCACAAATCTCCCAGCGTTCTCTCTTCATTGACCCAGTACAGAATGAAACGTCCATCGCGGCTCCAGTCTACGGGAGACTTTCCGCGAGGCGACTCCACGAGGAGTTCATCGCTGCCCGACCCGTCCGAAGACTTCAAGTAGAGATCGCGAGTACCTTTCCGGTTTGAATCAAACACAATCTGCGCTCCGTCCGGTGACCATAAGGGAAATTGATCGATTGCGGCGTCGAACGTCAACTGGGTCGTGCGGGCCATATCGAAAATCCAGACGTCCCGGTTGGTTTGAACGTTGCGTCCGACAGCGGCCCGGCGACCGTCTCGCGAGAGCGTCGGACCTAGGATGAATGGCTCGGCTGCGCCGAGTGGACCCAACGCATTACCGGAACGATCGTACCAGGTCAGTTGTCGACTACTCGCCCCTCCACTCCGGTAGGCGATAACACCTGTGGCTGACGCCGAAAACGCCGCGGAGTTGCCTGTCCCAGTGCTGAAATTCACCTGATCCGCCACGGCTACAGGATCGCCCAAAAGATCGCTACGCACGGAATCGAAACGCTGTGCCAGAAGCGTCCCCTGACGGACAAAAAACAGCCAGCCGGGTTCCACGTACAGGCACAAGGTCTGGGCGTCGGCGGATGTCAGCCGTTTTGTTTCTGAAGAGTCCAACGATCCCAGATACACTCCCGTCGCCTCCGGGGTTCCGCCGGAGACGTTGAACAGGAACTGCCTGCCGTCAGGCAGAAACTGGGGGAATTTTGCTAGAACAGGGGCTTCCAGTTTCGTGGCCGGCATTGTTTGACCTGCGGAAGCGGGGACGCGCGTGACGTTGCTACCCGCAAACAGGATCACGCCGTCAGGACTCCACGAGCCTCCGCCGGCGTTGGCTCCCCCCAAGTCCGCCAATTTCTGCGGTAATCCGCCGGCAAGATCCAAGCGCTTTAAGGACCCAACCGCGAAAAAACCAATAGACTTGCTATCCGGCGACCAGAACGGCAGGATCCCGTCTTCCGTTCCCTCCAATACCTGTGCGGCGGTTCCATCAAGGAGCCGGAGCCAGAGCTTGGTTTGTCCGTCCACCGTAGCGGCGAACACGATTTTTCGGCCATCGGGTGAAATGGCGAAGGATGCGAGGTTGGCTGTTGGAGGCGTCACAATTTCCAAGCGCGTTTCTAGAGCGTCCACAGCAGGCGCGCGGAAAACCAGGGCGGCAGAGATCGCGCCCACCGCAGCGGCGGCGATCAGGGCCACAATCCAAGCGACGCGCTCGCGACCCTGCCCCCGCGGAGCGGCAGGTTCAACTTCAACTTGCGGCGCGAGAATCTCCAGCTTGACATCACCCGCATCCCGGAGCCGGAGATTGCGATCCTTGTGCAAACATCGCTTGAGCAGATGCCGCACGTTTGCCGGAGTTTTCTTTGGTAAGCGACTCCAATCCGGCTCGGCGAGAATGACGCGGCTAAGAATGTCGCTCACCGTATCTCCGGCAAACGCCTGCGTACCCGTCAACGTTTCATACAGGACAGCGCCTAAAGCGAAAATGTCCGTCCGTCGGTCGACATGTTGTCCCTTGGCCTGCTCGGGCGACATGTAGGCGGCGGTTCCCAGGATCACTCCGGCATTTGTTGCCGCCATGCTCAACGTTGGTGATTGCGAGACATTTGCCTTCGATGTTTCCGCCTCGAACGCCTTCGCCAGTCCGAAGTCCAGCACTTTCAGTTTACCGTCCGGTGTGATCTTCACGTTCGAGGGCTTCAGATCCCGATGGATGATGCCTTTCTCGTGCGCCGCCTCCAGCGCTTCGCAGATTGCAGCGCACTCTGAAGGGATTCATCGACCGGAATCGGCCCACGTTTGATGCGTTCGGCCAACGTTTCGCCCTCGACGAGTTCCATGACGAGGAATTTGCGGCCGCCGGATTCTTCCAGTCCGTGTATGGCCGCAATGTTGGAATGATTCAACGACGCCAGCACGCGCGCTTCACGCACGAACCGCACCACTCGTTCGGTGTCGTGAGTGAAGGCTTCGTGCAGGAACTTGATCGCCACACGCCGGCCCAGCTTCGCGTCGGTCGCCTGATAGACTTCGCCCATGCCGCCCGAACCGAGGTGGCTGGTGATCTCGTAATGTGCAAGTTTCGTTCCGATCATGATGGGAAGATGATGCGCGGGCGGATTCTATCAAATACCCGCAAATCACTCACGCATTTGAAACTGGACGAAGAGAAGCGGAGGGTAAGCTCACATGTCCGTAATACCGGCTTGTTGTTTCCCAACAGCGCCACGTGGTCCCCAGCCTTGATCCGGCCGGCTTCTTCGGCCATAGCCAACGTGATCGGCAGCGCGGCAGGCCCGATATTGCCGAGGGTCGGAAAGTTCAGGTGCAGCTTGTGCGACCTGATCCCGAACACCTCAGCCACTGCGGCCATGTGTCGCGCGCCGACCTGGTGCAGATATACATGGCGATCTGGTTATCGCTCCGGTCCGGCAGTTCGTCGGTGGCGACTCGCCATGTCTCGGCGGCGATCAGCAGGGCGCTGGCGTCGGTCTTCATATAGTCGGGCTGGCCGATAGTGCCCGTCCCCTCCCCCATCGTGTCGTTCCTTGAAATCATCCCAGAAGAAGATGACGTGGCGGCGTCCGGGAATAACGCTACCGCTCGGCTACCGCAGTTGGTCACGAGAGACAACAGCACCCGAACGGTAGCGAGGGCCGCCTCGTTTAGAACAGGAACTTCATGGCCACCTGGATGATCCGCTGGCCGCTGGTTGGCGCCGTGATAACGCCAAATGTTCCCGAAGTGATGTTCGATGTCGGCGATCCAAAGTTCGTGTGATTGAGCGCGTTGAAAAACTCGAAGCGCGTCTGCAACTCACCTTGTTCACCCGGTATGAAGCCGAGCCGGAAGGATTTAAAGACACTGCCGTCAAGAACCCAGTTGCCCGACGCTCGGAAATAACGCTGCGCCGTGCCTCCCGGACTTCCCGCCACAGGATCGGTAAACATCCGGATCTCCTCATCGGTCAGTGCGCGAAGCACGTCGCTCTTGATCACTTTGGTCGTCATGTTCGGGTCGCAGCCATTGCAGTCGGCAGTGCTCTGATTGCCGGTATTCAACTTGTTACGTCCGCTGGTGATCGTAAATGGCGTTCCCGATGAATAACTGAAGATGCCGTTCACTTGCCAGCCCCCCAGAAACCCCTGGAGGATCGCATTACTCTGCGGCATCCATCGTTGGCCGGATCCCACTGGAAGTTCCCAAACGAAATTAGCGTTCCATACGTGACGAGCGTCAATGCCGGTATAACTCTTGTCCAGGCCGCGATTGCTGTTGTCCCGATAAGCCTGCCTGTTGCTTTGCCCGCCTTCATAGTCGGTCAGATTCTTGGAGAACGTGTAGTTTCCATCGAACTGAAGACCTTCCTGGAACCGCCTGGTGACTTCCACCTTCAACGCGTTATACGTGGAGTTGGAGTTGTTGCCCTGAACCCACGCCGTCTGGAACTGAGGATTGAGTCGGAAGAAATTAAGCGGCAGCCCCGCACGCTCCAGGTAAGTGGAACTGGCTCGCGTCCGATCGATGAAATCCGCGACAGCCGCGACGTTGCCGATACTGAGATCCGTACGGATGCTCGTCCGATCCGCAGCAGACATCACGGCATGAAGCTGACCGAACACGCCCGTAGATTCTCCAGTCACAGGATCGCCGTTGGCCGCGAGATTGCGTTGGGCGGCGAGGAATCCCAGCAGGAATCCGTTCTTCCGCACTTCGATCTCGTTCATATCGACACTGCGCATCAAGCCCGTCGCTTTATTGCCGACATAGGAAACCGCCACCACGGTGCTCTTCGTGAGCTCGCGCTGGATGCGCAAAGACCAATTGCCGGTGTAGGGCGTGTAATAGGTTGGATCATACGCAGTCACCAGACCTGTTCGATCGAAGGCCTTGGGTCCGAAAGGCACACCGGGATCGAAGTATCCGGTGCTCGAGTTGAACAGGCTGGGTAACGCCGTAAGTCGCGTGCCCGAAGGCGCACTGAATTGCCGGTCCGTGGTGGTTCCTTCCTGGCCCACGATTTGAAAAAGAGTGTTCGTCAAATAATGCCGGTCATAAGACAGCCGATAGTTCGCACCGACGCTCCACTCTCCGTTACCGGACGGGTCCCAATTGAAACCAATGCTCGGCGCCAGGTTGTTCCAGTCGGTCTTGTAAGTCTTCCGGCCTTTGTCCTCGGCCAATCCAAGTTTGGTCGGGCCGAGAGGTCCTGAAATCCCCAGTATGCCCGCGATGCCGCCCACAGGATTCGCGAATAATCCGCCCGCCTCAAAATGAGGGGGAATCACCTCATAGCGCGTCCCGATATTCAGAGTAAGGTTGGGTTTCAGTTTCCAGGTATCCTGGAAAAAGAATCCATACTCATGCGCCCTCAACTGCAGATACTTCACCTCAAACGGAGTGAAGCGGTTGGCGGCGTTTGCTTGGTAGCTTTGCCGGATGACGCCGATGGTGCCGGTCACGTCGTTGGTGATTTGCTGCGCCCGGATTCGATCCGCGCTGCTGAGGCCGGGAAGCGCCGGCACGTTGGCGGGATTGTTTGCGTTCGTGGTGCTGATGACCGGCGACCAGTAGTCGTCGCCGTAGTGGAGTTGATCCCGGCTCAATCGAATATCGATCCCGCCTCGGAAGCTGTGCACATTGTGAATCCACGTTGAGTTGTTGTTCAACGTATAGATCACCGGCGTATAAACGTCCATCAACCCGGTGTTGGCGGGGTGGTTCCGTCCCGGACCTCCCAGTCCGGTAAAATTCACAATCCCCTGGGGCTTGAATCGTTCCGGATCCGGATTGACACTCGTGCTTCGCAGCTGGGTGCCGCCGATGCGAAATTCATTTAACCAGGTGGGAGACAACGTTGAGCTCAAGGCCAGAATCGCCGTTGGATAGCTGCTGCCGCCATTGTACGTGGCCCGCAATCCGTTCGGCATCAGCGTGCCGACGCGAGTGGTCTTTCGCAGAGCATAGCTGAACGACAGCCGTTGGGCTGAACTGATGATGTAATCGCCCTTGATGACGACTTGATTCTCGTTGGTCGGATTTGGAGAGTTCATGCGATAGCCCGCGGTATTCAAACCATCGCCAATGTCGAAGTTGTTTGGCGCGGGCATCGGCCCCACGATCCTATCGAACGTACCGGACGGATCCTTGCCGAGCCGCGTCGGGTCGACAGTCAACAGATCAATCGTCGCAATGTCCGAACCGGGCACCAGCAGCGCGCCCGTGTTGCGGTCCACAAGGGTCACGCTATTCGCTCCTCTGGTGTAGTAGCGAAATGTTCCCGCCTTTGCCGTGGGCGTGTACACCATGTAGTTGTTCGACGACTCCGTCTTCTGCCGGATGCCTTCGTACGTGAAATAGAAGAAGGCTTTGTCCTTGACGATTGGACCGCCAAAAGAAGCGCCGTATTGATTGCGAAGAAACGCGGGTCTCGGCAGACTCGAACGGTTGTTGGAGAAGGAGTTCGCATTCAAAACCTTGTTGCGGTGAAACTCGAACACGCTGCCGTGGAAGTCGTTGGTCCCCGAACGATAGACCACTTGGACCTGCGCTCCGGCGCCGCGCCCGTATTCGGCCGACGCGCTGGAGGTAACGACGCGATATTCGCTGACCGCTTCGATCGGCACAGCCGCGGCAGTGGAGGTGGCGCCGGAACCCAGGTCCGGTTCGGTTGCAGCGATCCCCTCGACGGTTACATTGCTGGTTGTCCCGCGCAGCCCGTCGATCCTGCCGCCTCCCGTAAAACGGTTGGCGCCCGGTTGGAGATAAAAGAGGTCCATGGGATTTCGACTCACAAGCGGCAATTCTTCAATCTGCTTGGTGTTGATCACACCGCCGAGCGATGTCGAAACCGTGTCCACCGCGGCGATTTCTTCCGTGACCGAGACAGTCTCGCCCACATCGCCCACCTCCAGGTTCACGTGCAAAGTTGCCGTGTCGCCGACCTCCAGCCTGATGGCTTTGAGCTCCGCACGTTTGAAACCCGGAAGCTCCGCCGTGATCGTATAGGATCCCGGCGTGAGCTTTGCAAAGACGTACAAGCCGACGTCACTGCTGATGACCTCAGTGGCGATGGTCGTGCCGGCCTGCGTTGCCTTGACTGTGACACCAGGCACGATCGCGCCCGAGGCATCCCTCACCAGACCTTCGAGTCGCGCGGTCGTCACCTGGGCCGTGCCGGCCTGGGCAAAAAGCAGAAAAACCATGACAAGCCCTATTCTCTGGATCATGACCATCCCCTCCTTCCGATGTTTCTCTTTTTGGTGTTACCTCGATCCGCCGCCTCCACGGCCGCCGCGTGCGCCGGCGCCGCCTCCTCCTGTGGCCGGCTGTGGCGGGTTCGCGGTGTCGAGGATCTTCTTACGCGTGAGATAGCTCTCGCCTTTGGCAATCCACTCAGGCGCCGGCTCACCCTTGAGCCAGTGTCCGAACCATTCGAGTTGCCGCTGGTGATAGTCGGCTGCAGCGTCGCCGGTCAGACCGTGATTCTCTCCTTCGTAAACGAGGAACACGATGTTCTTTCCAAGGCGCCGGCCAAAGTTATACAGCTCCATGCTCTGGAAGTAAGGCACGTTGCCGTCGGCGTCCGCACCTTCCAGCAGCAACGGAATCTTGAGGGCGTTTGTCTGGAAGACCGTGGAGTTTCGAAGATACGCTTCCGTATCCTCCCAAAGTGAGGTCTCCATACGTTCCTGCCCCGTCTCGAAATGACCGGTCTCCGGCGAACCGGTGTTGCCGGATGAATATCCGTACATGCTGACGAAGTTCGTGAGTGGAGCGCCCGCAATGGCGGTTGCGAAGACATCGCCGCCGTGTACGGCATAGTAGGCCGACTGGTAACCTCCCCACGAATGTCCCATGGCGCCGACGCGTCTCGGATCGATGTCCGGCACAGCGGACAGCGCCGTCTTCACGGCCGATGTGACGCAATCGAGACCCGATTGCCCGGCGTTGCGGGGCTGGAAAAGAATGTCCGGCCGCAACACGAAGTATCCAGCCTGGCTAAACACGGTAACGTTGTACATCGCGGTTGCGCTGGGTGCGATGAAGTTGTGGAAGCCCTGCGATAACTTCTCATAGTAGTAAACGACCATCGGATACTTCTTCCCCGGTTGGTAATCGGCGGGGTAGGTGAGCATCATCTGGAGTTTGTCGCCGCGTTTGTTGGAGTAATTCATCAGGGTCTGTTTGCCCCACGCAATATCTTTGAGGAATTCATTCGTGCGTGAGACCGGCTTGACGTCATTGAAGGCGGCGGAAGTGACGTTCAATTGCGGGGCGTCCGTAAAGGTCTGCGTAGTGAATGCAAAGACGTCCGCCTCTTTAGCTTTGATCAGTCCGGTGGCGCTCTTGTCTTCCCACAGGAGACGTTGCGCAGGCTGGCCGATCGTGACACGTGAAAAGCCGCTCTTCTTGTTATATTCGCCCGTGGCCGACAGGATCAGGGGCTTGGTCGGATCGATCGTTGGCTCGTCGCTACCGGTAGCACTGACGCGATATATCGTGGAGTCTTCCTTGCCGCGCGTGAGTCGGACCGGATTCCTGCCGTCGACGTTCACCTGCCACACATCGAAGCGGTCGTAGAGCAGCAGCGAACGTTCACCGGTAAGCCAACCTCCTGTACCGTAGCCACGGCGATACGGCGTCGGGTGATCGTCTTCCATGTTCATGAAGCCGCTGTCGATCGATTGCGTGAGGTTTGTCCGCGTTCCCGTTGTGGTGTCGAGCACAAACCAGTGACCGCCTTTCGCATCGCCTGAGGTGTAGAGGAGGTAGCGGCCGCTTGGACTCATCGTCGGGACAACCTGAGCTTTGGGAAGAACCTTTATGCGATTTCCATTCGCTATGTCGATGGTAAAAACGTCCCGGTATTGGCGGCCGGAAACAATGTCGCTGAAGTAAGGATCGTCATCGCTTGCAAGCCCCAGCTTTTGGTTGGCTGACAATTGCACGGTCGGAAGTTGATCATCGGCGAGTTTCACAATCCGGTTGGCCGCCACGTGCCATGCGACCATGTAGGTGCGAGCCAGGTCTTGAGTTGCGGAGTTTTTCTGCTGTCCCCACTGGCGGAGATCTTTGGGGTGCCACACTTGAACCTTAGCGGGATTCGGAGCGTTCCCCCGTTCCGGCACCGTCACTTTCGGCTCGCGAGAGGCAATACCGAAAAAGATCGTTGCGCCGTCGTCCGACCACAGCGGGACCGCGTCGGATGCAACTCGCATGTCTTTGGGAAATGTCGCGTCCTTCGTGAAGTCGTAGACGAGTCCTCCTGGACCTGCGGAAGAAACTCCTCTCCACGCCATAACGGTGTAGCTCTTGTCATCGAACGCGGTGTCCTGCTCGCGACTGCGATATACGACGACGTCATCGCTCTTCTTTCGCCAACGTAGATTGGAATACAACAGGTCGCTTCCATCGAGAGAACGAATCGTGCTTGTCGACGTATTGAAGACCTGGACACCGTTGCCTGTCTTGCCGGCGACGTCGATAACCATGGCAAGCGTTGTCCCGTCGTCGCTCCAGACCGCCTCCGCGACGTTGCCGAACGACACTTCGATGTTCGTCGCGAGATCGCGGATAACTAGACCGGCTCCGCGGTTCTGCGCTCCCTCAGGAAGGGATCGCCGGAACGCGACGTGGTGGCCGTTGCTGCTCAGAGTGTAGGATTGAACGTCCTGCACGACCGTGGTCGTGCCGGATGTCAGGTCGACCACGCCAATCGAAGCGCTCGGGGTTCCGCCAGTCGGAGGCGCACCCGCTGGAGCTGGAGCAGGCGCAGGAGCACCACGGCCGCCGCCTCGTCCTCCACGACCGCCCGTTCCCGGCGGGGTTACGGTGTACAACAACCAGCGACTGCTGCTCGTGAACGTCGGGCTGCTCGCCGAGGCAATGGTCTTCTCGTCACTCGATGCGATCGGACGGTAACGCACTTCAGTGGTGCTGTTGTCCGCTCCGCGACCTCGCGCGCCGCGTTCGCCGCGGCCGACGGCGTACGCGATCCATTTACCGTCGGGCGAGAGCGTGGTGGCGCTGATCGATTCGAATTTGCCGTAGTCGCTTTTGGTCAGAGTCGGTTTGCCGGACGTAGTCGTGTTCTGCGATAAGACAACCAGTGGTCCGATGATGAGCAGGCTGAGAAAGGCAAGCGACCGAATGACGCGTGACATAAGCTTTTTCTCCTGAGATGGATTCGCGACGGATCATATCGCCCCTGTTTACGCGGAGCAATCTATGAGTGAATAAGGAACGCTTCGCGGGCATCTATAAGGAGGCTCCGCATTATTAGAAAGACCCACGGCTCCCCTCCTGAAAGGAGGGGCAGCGAGCCGAGGAACGAGGCGAGCGGGGTGGTTTCTAATAATGCGGAGCCTCCTTATAGATGCCCGCGAAGCGCTCCTTGTTCAATTCCGGCGCATCAGGTTTTTGATTTGGGCAATCAATTCCGACGTATTCCGAAATTTTGGATCGAGCCGAAGGGTGCTCTCCAGGCTTCGCAGGGCGGCGTCGAACTCGCCTCTCTTGGCGTGAGTCACACCAATGAAATAGTGCGCCAGCGGATCGTCGTCGCGAAGCTTTAGCGAATTGCGATACTCCTTAAGGGCCTGCTCGGTATTGCCATGGACGGCGTAATAGGTTCCAAGGTCCACGCGAATGCCGTAGACGCTCGGGAAGGATTCCAGGAACTCGACGTACTCGGCTTTGGCTTGGCGAAAAGCTTCTGCAGACGGGCCTTCGACTTCGAGGATGCCCATCTTGATCAGCGCGAAGACGGCATTCAGCCGCACGATTCTATTCGGATCCGTCAACTTGCGCTTCAGCGGCTCTATGGCGGACGGCGAACGTACCTCCGAAAGCGAACGGGCTGCTTCTGCACGGACCATGACGTCGGAATTCGACAACGCAGCGACCAGAGGCAAAGCGACACCCTCGCCTTGAAACTCGCCGAGGAATCCCGCCGCGCTTCCACGGATGACAGCGTTCTCCGCCGGATCATTCAACAACTCCACCAGAGGCCCGATGGCCGAAGGATCCCGTTTGCGCGCCAGCGTGAAAGCAGTCGCACGACGAAGATTTGGTTTTGGCCGGTTGGGATACCAGCGGTCCATCCATTCGATGGACCAGGCGGCGTCACGATCCGTATGGCAGACGTTGCAGGCATTGGGTATCTGGTACAACGACGTGTTCTCGGGCACGGGTATGCTGATGGAATGGTCGCGCTCATGATCCTTGATCATGTTCGTGGTTGGGGGCATATGACACTCGATGCAATGACTCCCCTTTCCTGAAAGCGGATGGCGCGTATGATCGGCGACCGCAGTATCGGTTTTCAACTTCTCATGACACTGAGTGCAGAGGACGTCGGTATCTCTGAACCGCGAATCCCGATTGATCGTATTCAAATGCGGGTTGTGGCAACTGATGCATGTCGCTTCTCCCTTCAGGAAACACTGGCTCTGCCACATGGCTGTTCCTTCCGTGGCGAAGCGGCGCATCCGGCCATCCGCCCACATCGGCGGATCAAACCAACGCTCGATGTAGAAGTGCATGAGCGACGGCATGTAGTAGTCGTAGTAGTTTCTCCCGGGGTGATATCCATTCTGAACGATCACCCGCGGCGCATGACATTGCGCGCACACCAACATTTGTTCTTTCGGCGGCATTTTTGCCGGATTGACGATCTTCAAGTCGGCGGGGTTCGAGTTGGCCCGAACCTGCGCAATGTGCCGGCTGCCGGGCCCGTGGCACATTTCACAGTTGATTCCCGTTTCCGTGAACGTGGTTTTGTAAGTGTTGGTCTCGATGTCATAGCCCTGTTTTTCCTGGCTGACATGGCAGTTGTAACAATGTTGGTTCCAGATCTGGACGCTGACTTCCGCGTGATGCCCTGTTGGAATGATCTCGTTGGAATGAAACCACTGCCGCTTTTGCACATCCCACGTTGGAGAAACGACGCGCAAGCGTCCATCCGGCAGCATCGATAAGTAATGTTGAATGCGTTTGCTGCCCAGCGTGTAGTCCACCGCGAACCGTTGCTCACGCCTCTGCGGATCCGACTCCACAATCCAGTTCTTTCCTTCGTCGACAATCATCCGGTAACGCCAGCCCTCGAACTGCAGTCCGTTGTTCTCGCTGAAGTCGCCAAGGATTGCGTCCGGCGAGGCCTTCTGGATCATCTTGCTGTGGAGAGACTGACGCCAATTGAAATACTTGTCGGCATGGCACGATCCGCAAGTCTGCGAGCCCACATATTCCGCCTCTTGCTCCACCGCCGTCTCAGTTGCATCCGGCGCGACCTCATGCCGGACTCGCCAGACTGCCACCAATACGATCAGCCCTAAAACTAAGACGCCACCTGCTCTCAAAGCCCTGGACATAGGTTTCCACCACTGAAAAGGAGGTTCTAAAGGTAGCGCGTTGGACTGCACCTTACAATTCCTCCGTTCCGGCTCAAAGGTCGGGATTACGGAACTGAACTTGTGATAAAACGTCGGAACGCTGCATTGAAGACGCTGATCACCAGGACGATTCCGGAACTGAACCAGCAGATCAGCCGGGCCAACATCCCGGCGGTTCCGCCGGTTCCGATTCAACAATAAGCGGGAGTCATTTATCGCAGCAGCGTCGAACTGAGGACTACTCTTGCCAAGTCGGTTCTCAATTCCTTAACACTAGCTGGAAAGTAAGGTAGAGTCCGACGATGCTCAAGCGGTTCGCAATACTCCTGGCTTTGCTTCCCACTCTTTTATCCGCTATAGCTCAGGCGCCCTCACCAGAGAGCAAGCTATCTAGCGGACAGGAAGCGTTCCGAACGGGCCGCTTTCAGGAAGCCATTGAGGCATACAAAGCCGTTCTCGAACGGGATCCGTCCTCTGCCTCGGCACATTCCGGTCTGATTCGATCTCTTCTAAAGAGCCACATGGTCGAATCGGCGCAGGAAGCGGCCGATCGGGCACTTCAGACCGCTCCGAGGTCCGCACTCGTTCAATCCGCCGCGGGTGACGTTTACTTTCGCAGCGCGGATTTGCCTGCGGCCGAAATGACATACAAGGCCGCGATTGGCTTGGATGGAAGACTCGGCAGAGCTTGGCTGGGAATCGGTCGCGTGTTTCGCACTGCCGCGATGCGAAAGACGGCACACTTGTATTTTCAGCGTGCCTATGAACTTGATCCCAACGATCCGGAAATTATCTTTAGGCAAGCTATGGGAGCCCGCACGAGTGCTGAGCGCATTCGACTGCTCGAACAGTACTTGGAGCTTGGTCTGAATGAAGACCCCGACGCCCTGACAGGCGCAAGAAACGGTGTCGCGCTGTGGAAGAATCTTGGCGACCGCAAGACCTTCACGCTGGCGAGTCCTTATCAAAAGGCTGAATTAGATCTCGTCAATGTTGGCGAGAATCCCAGAAAGCCTTGGGCGTTCGGCTTACGTGTCACACTCAACGGTAAAAGGACGGAATGGCTGTTGCTGGATACCGGCGCGAGCGGAATTTCGATCAGTCCGGGAACAGCATCCAGGATCGGCGCGGTCGTCCTCTCGAATGTGAGTGTCCTTGGGATTGGAGACCGGGGCATTCAGGTGGGCCAAACCTCAATCCTGGATACGGTTCGGATCGGGCCGGTTGAGTTTCGCGACGCCATCGTGACCATCAGTGAAAAGCAACCACCCGGTATTTCGGGAATTATCGGTGCGGATGTTTTTAATGACTTTCTCGTCACCATCGACATCCCCCGTATGAAGTTACGACTGATGCCCCACCCCGCCGGAAAGTCGGGCGACGAGTTGACGGACCGCGAAATCACCGATGGGAACCGCTCATTCACCAGTGCTTTTAGCTTCGGATCTCACATGATGATTCCCGTGTCCGTGAACGATTCCGATCCGATGTTGTTCCTGATCGACACGGGCGCGTTCGACAACCTTTTGTCGGAGAAAAAGGCCAGAACGGTCTCAAAAGTACGTAATGATGATCGTCTCGACTTGCAGGGCCTCTCGGGGCGAATAAAAGACGTATTCACCGTGGACCGGGCTGTCATTCGCTTCGCATCCTTCCAGCAACGCAATCAAGACGTTGTTGCATTCAATTTTGACGCCCTCAATAAGTCCTTCGGCATAGAAATGTCGGGGATTCTGGGACTATCCGTCCTCAAGTTAATGTCCATCACCATCGATTACCGGAACGGCCTTATTGATTTTAAACCCTCCAGTAGGTGAGCTTTATCATCACCGTCATGGCGTTCGCCGAAGAGCCTTGGATGTCGTGCGACGCAAATGTAAAATCCTCCCGGTGCTCTACTCAGAACAGCTTATGATTGCCGCCCGCCCTACATGACAATCGTCTGGTCGATCCTCACAATTATCGGTGTTGCGTTCGTTCTGTTCATAGCGATGAGCATGTACCTCGTTGTCATCATGAGGTGGGGAGAAGAACAAACGGTTGGTTTGAACTATTACGGACTACCGAAAAAGGACAGGGACAAATTCAAACGCCGACTGATGTTCCACGCCAGACTGTTGAAACCGGTACTTTGGTTGACGACAAGAAGCAGGATGGATTTCCGGCGGGGCCGGGTGCAGTTCAAGAACGTTTCGGCTCCCTCCGATAGTTGCAGCGTCGAAGGTTTCGCAAAAGCGCATGCTTATACTCCTCGGGCCGAGGACGTCTTCGTCATCACGCAGATGAAATGTGGCACAACCTGGATGCAGCATGTGGTCTTTCAAATCCTTCATCGAGGCAAAGGAGACCTGGTGGAAACCGGTCGCGCGATGTATGCCGTATCGCCTTGGATCGAAGGTCGGAAAAGCGTACCGATCGAGGACTCTAAACCGGTGGGGGTCGAACGCCCTTCACGCATTATCAAGACTCACTTGCCGGCCCAGTTGTGCCCTTACAATGCTGCCGCGAAGTACATATACATTACTCGGCATCCCGTTTCGTGCTTCGCCAGTTGCGTCGATTTCGTTGTGACCAACGTCGGGACGATGGCCCCGCCGATATCCGCTTTCGAGGAGTGGTACACGTCACCGGATCTGATGTGGTGGGGTACGTGGACAGATCACGTTAAAGGCTGGTGGGAACGGTCTCAACAGCACCCGGAGAATGTCCTGTTTTTGTACTTCGAGGATATGAAGAAGGATTTATCGCCAGTCGTTCGGCGCGTCACCGAATTCCTCGGCGTCAGAAGCCTCAACGAACAGGAATTGGCGGTGTTCGTTCACAAGTGCGGATTCCAGTACATGCAGCAACACCAGGATAATTTTGAGATGCATCCGCCGCACATCCTGCAGGTCAACGCCGAAATGTTTGTCAGCGGCAGCGCGGACCGGCACAAAGACGTGCCGAACGAAGTGCGTGCCCGAATCGCTCGCTGGACCGCGACTGAGATGGCCTCGAGCAACTTTCCTTTGACTGAACGTTATCCCGATTTATTGAACTCTCAAAAAGCCCGCTGAAGCACGCCGATCGACACTCAAATTTCGCTTGACGCGAATATGGGTTCGGAATTATTTTGTCTCGCATTAAGACAAATCAAGATACAAACGGAGGCAATTCTGACCGTCAACGGCCCGCAACGACAGACAATAGCCAATTTATCAACACGATATAGGGAGTCAATGGACCACTCTGCCATTATTTGTTCTATTAAGGGACTTTTGCGTTCATGAGGCGGATTAACCCTGCTCGTTTTCAGGTTGCCACTCGCGGTACTTCCCGTGAGATCAACCGGCTTATCGTTCTCAATCTGGTTCGCGCCCATCAGCCGATTTCGCGTGCCGACCTGGCCCGAACTATGGGTGTTCGTCGTGGCGCCGTATCGCTCATCGTCGACGATCTCCTGAAGAGCAATCTCATCTTCGAGGGCGCAACCGGCGAAACGTTGCGCGGGCGCAAACCAACTTTCCTTTACATCGATTCGCGTCGAAGCGCCGTTGTCGCGGCGGACATCCGGGCGAGCGAAACCTTCCTGATGCTCGCCGACGTGCTGGGCAAGCCGCTCACGAGCGTCGTTTCGTTTCCCACACCGACCGATCCGCAGCGCTTGGTCTCTGCTCTGTCGTTACGCATTAACAGTCTTCTCGCCGAACATCGCGAAGTGGACGTCTGTCAGGGCATTGGCGTGGTCGTTCCGGGAATGGTTGAACACACGACGATGCGCGTCCTTCATGCTCCCACTCTCGGCTGGCGTGATGTGAATCTGCGCGATCCACTTGCCGCGGCAACGGGACTGCCGGTTCAGATCGAGAACTCCGGACGTGCGTGTGCGCTTGCTCAAGTGTGGGCGATGCGTGGCGACATCACACCGACGTCCGGTGATCTGGTGTTCATCAGCGTGTCGGATGGTGTCGGCGTTGGCGTCATGATTCACGGCGAAGTTCTCCGTGGCCGGCATAACATCGCCGGCGAGTTCGGACACCTGCCGTTGTCGCTCGACGGTCCACGATGTTCATGCGGCGCGAACGGATGCTGGGAAGCGTACGTTTCGAATCGCGCAACACTCGCTCGCTACTTCGGCCGCACCGCACCCGACCAACCCCATTTCTCAGTCGAAGATCTCATTACGCGTGCGCGGACGCGCGATGCAAAGGCCATCGCGGCGATCGAAGCGACCGCGCGATATCTCGGGCTGGGACTGTCTTCAGTGATTAACGCGTTGGATCCGGCGTGCGTATACATCGGCGGTGAAATCACATTGGCTTGGGATCTGATCGAAGGTCCGGTTCGCGCTGCGCTTGCCGAACGGGCGCTGACACCGGCTGCAGCGGAAACGGATATCCGCCTCGTTGCGGCCACCGAGTACCCCAGACTGCAAGGCGCTGCCGCTTTGGTAGCGGCTCCGTCATTCGCCGCGCCTGTCGTGGCTTGAGTTTTTCAGATTTTTTGGAGGAAGTGATGATGACCTCAACAATTGCGGCACCTACCTGCGTTGTCCGAAATACCGCGGCGAAGAAAGGGCGGACGCGTTCGGTCGTCCCCGGCCCTACTGCAGCTCGCCATCTGCACTACGGGCGGATCATTTTGGATACCGGCGACGCGCCGGTTCGATTTGGTACGAATGACCTCGAAACCGGACTGGTCTGTCTGCGCGGTGCCGCGAAAATCGATGTCGACGGCACATTCTTCGAGCTTGGCCGCTTCGATGCATTGTATGTGCCGCGAGACTCTTCGATTGAAGTGAACGCCGGAACCGGCGGATGCGATGTCGCCGAGATCGCCGCTCCCGTCAGCAAACGGCACCCTCTTCAGCACGTTTCCTTCGCTGAAGTACAACGCAACCCAGGATTGCATTTCGAGGCCGGCGGTCCGGCGGCAAAGCGGGAACTCAACGTCCTGTTCGGAAAAAACATTCAAGCTGGCCGCATTATGGCGGGTGTCACCTTCAGCCAGCCGGGCAACTGGACTTCGTGGCCTCCGCACGAACACGCCGCGTTAGCTGAGGAAGCCTACCTCTATATAGAGATGCCGCCGCCGGCCTTCGGCGTCCAGCTCGTTTACACCAATGGAAATGAACCGGAGCTGGCAACGATCGTCCGCGAAGATGACATTGTGCTGATGCCGGCCGGCTACCACCCGAACGTCGCTGCCCCGGGCAATTCGATCAACTTCCTGTGGATGATGGCCGCAAACCGTGAGGACGTCGACCGGCAGTTCGGTGTCGTGAATGTCCATCCGGATTTTGCGACCACATCTTCCGGATTGGACCGCGGCAGAACGGAGAAGAAATGATCGAACTTCAAAACCAGGATTGGACGAAGGTACCGATCGAGCGAATCGGCGAAGGCATCCAGAGACAGATGATCTGGGGCGAACGCGTGATGATCTGTCGGCTGCGATTCGAGCCCCGCGTGGTCACGCCAGTGCACACGCATCCTCACGAGCAGATGACGATCGTCGAACGAGGCCGTGTGCTCTTCACGGTCGGCGACGAGCAGCGCACGGTCTCCGCCGGAGAGGTCCTGCACTTCCCTTCCAACCTGCCCCACGGGGCAACGATGCTCGACGAAGAAGTCATCCTGATCGACGTCTTTTCACCGATCCGCGAAGACTTCCTCGATGGCAGTGAAGCGTACTCGAAGGCACCAGCGCCTCAATCTTCCGATCTGTTTCGACTCGATGGAAAAGTCGCTTTAGTCACCGGTTCATCGCGCGGCCTCGGTGCCGCTATGGCCATTGCGCTGGCCGGAGCCGGAGCGGACGTGGCGCTTCATGCCAGCGAGAAACCCGCCGACGAAACCGCCGCAGCGATCTCGGCTCTACACCGTCGCCGAACGGAACTGCTGACCGCGAATCTCGAGGATCCGGCCTCCGCGACTCGACTGATGTCAGACGCAATTTCCGCCTTCGGTCGTATCGACATCCTCGTGAACAACGCCGGCATCATTCGGCGCCAGCCGGCGGCAGCACACAGTGACGAGTACTGGGACACCGTAATCGACGTTAATTTGACCAGCGTCTTTCGGCTCTGCCGCGCCGCGGGCCAGCACATGATCGAACGCGGCTCAGGAGGAAAGATCGTCAATATCGCTTCGCTTCTGTCGTTCCAGGGCGGGATCACGGTCCCCGGTTATGCCGCGGCGAAGGGCGGCGTCATGCAACTGACGAAAGCGCTCTCGAATGAGTGGGCGGCGAATCGAATTAACGTCAATGCGATCGCGCCTGGTTACATGCAAACCGATAACACGAAGGCGCTGCGCGAAGATCCGGTGCGGAGCCGGCAGATCCTGGAGCGTATTCCCGCGGGCCGTTGGGGCACTCCAGAGGATCTTGCGGGCACAGTCATCTTCCTGTCGTCTCGTGCCTCCGATTACATGCACGGACATGTCCTTGTTGTCGATGGCGGCTGGATGGGCCGCTGAGAGATCACATATATGGCTACAACTGTCGAGAGCGTTGCCCCGTCATCCGTCGGCGGGAAACTTTCGCGCATACCGCTGGTAGCCGCGTTTGCCCGTTTCGTGGGGCCCGCAGCGTTGACCGCTGCAGGAATGATCGGCGCAGGTGCGGTGGCGACGAGGCTGCTTGCGGGGGCATGGTTCGGTTTCGATCTTCTTTGGGTCGCGCTGTACGTGGTGCCGATGGTCGTGATCACGCTGGATTCCGCTTCCCGAGTGGGAGTGCTCTCTGGCGGTCGCGGCATGTTCGAAATGATTCGAACGGAGATCAGTACGTTGCTCGCGTGGGGAATTTTCATTCCCACTGTTCTGGTCAACGTCATCGTGAACATGAGTCAGATGTCCGCAATGGTCGAAGGCTCGTACGGCATGCTGGGCCTGCTGCCTCCGGCCGGCGCCGACCGGGGAGCTGGACTCGCCGTAGTCACGGTTGTACTCACCGCGGTCACCGTAGCCGCGGCAGTATTGGGCGGCTACAAGAGGATGGAAAAGATCATGACGGCTTTGCTGGTCGTGATTCTTGTCTGCTTCATCGTCGTCGCCATCAAGGGTCTGCTCGACTGGAATACATGGGTTTCGCTCGGCCGCGGCCTCATCCCCAGCATACCCGCCGCTCTGCCGGTAAGCGGCGGCACCCGGGTCCGCGATGGCTTCACGCAGATTCTCGCAATAGCCGGTCAGGCTTTGCCTCCTTCAGTTTTTCTCGCGTACGGATATCTGGCGAGTAACGCCGGCTACTCCAAAGCCGACATACGGCCGGCATTCTGGCGAACCGTTCAGAATCTCGGCGTAGTCTGGGGGTTGTTCTCCGTTGTGGTGATCGTCGCGGGTGCAACGGCATTGCACGCGGTGTATAACGGGGCTGGTCCGACCTATCTCGGGGTCAGCCACTATTCCCAAATCGAA
>Ga0137427_10000484_pt1 | contig 20425 bp, 15 predicted proteins | sample EasRivERMZT700_2_FD_102309 | JGI IMG/M metagenome (GOLD analysis project Ga0137427, IMG submission 102309) | Soil microbial communities from meander-bound floodplain in the East River, Colorado, USA - East River MetaG ERMZT700_2 | ecosystem: Environmental > Terrestrial > Soil > Floodplain ...
CTCGCGGCGCTCGCCGAAGGGAACGGGGCGTCGCTGAAATTCGAGGCGGCGATCTGCGGCGGCATTCCCATCGTCAAGGCGCTGCGCGAGAGCCTGATCGCCTACGAGATTTCGGCGGTGCGCGGCATCCTGAACGGAACCTGCAATTTCATCCTCACCCAGATGGAGGCGACGGGCCGTCCCTTTGCCGAGGTGCTGACCGAAGCGCAGCGCCTGGGCTATGCCGAGGCCGACCCTACGCTCGACATCGGCGGCGGCGACACCGCCCACAAGCTCACGCTTCTGGCCGCACTCGCCTTCGGCACCGTGCCCGATCTCGAAGGCGTGGCCATGACGGGGATCGACAAGGTCAGCCCCGCCGACATCGCGTTTGCAGGCGAGTTCGGCTTCCGCCTGAAGCTCCTGGGCGTCGCCCGGAGGACGCCCAACGGCATCGAGCAGCGGGTCCACCTTGCGATGGTCAAGGCGCGCACGCCGCTCGCCGACGTGGAATCGAGCTTCAATGCGGTCGCCGCCGATGCGGGTGCCGCCGGGCCGTTCTTCTTCCAGGGCCGCGGCGCGGGCTCCGGCCCGACGGCATCCGCCGTGATTGCCGATCTTGTCGATGTCGCCCGGGGTGCGTTCGGCCCGGCGTTCGGCCGCCCCGCCTCCGAACTGGCCGCTCCCAGCCGTGCGCCTGCGGAAAACCGGGTCAGCGCCTATTACCTGCGCTTCCAGGTTCTCGATGTTCCCGGCGTGATGGCGGAAATCTCGCGTCACCTCGCCAACGAGCGGGTCTCCATCGAAAGCATGATCCAGCGCGGCCGGTCGCCCGGCGAGCCGGTGCCGATCGTCATGATCACGCATGAATCCAGCCATGCCGCGGTGGTGCGGGCGCTCAAGGCGATTGCCGCCTCCGACAAGGTGGTCGAAGCCCCCTGCATGATCCCGATGGAAGCGGCCTGATCTGATCCCCTGGTTTCTGGCCTGGATCGACTGTCACCCGCCGCGAATCCTGGGCTAAGGTTCGGCCATGGATCAGTCAGCGAATCGTATGTCCCGTCCCCTGGATCGAATTCTGGCGCTCGAAGCCGTCCGCGTGACCGAGGCGGCCGCCATCCGTGCCGCGAGGCTGGTCGGCCGCGGCGATGAGAAGGCGGCCGACCAGGCCGCCGTCGAAGGCATGCGCTGGGCGTTCAACCTGCTCCCCATCGAGGGTGTCGTCGTGATCGGGGAGGGCGAGCGCGACGAGGCCCCGATGCTCTTCATCGGCGAGCTGGTGGGCTCCGGCGGCATCAAGGTGGACATTGCGCTCGATCCGCTCGAGGGCACGACCCTGACCGCGAAGGGCCTGCCCAACGCGCTCGCCGTCATGGCGATGGCGGAAGCCGGCACGCTCTTGAACGCGCCCGACGTCTACATGGACAAGATCGCCATCGGTCCGGGCTTCAAGGACGGCGTGATCGATCTCGATGCCGAACCGGCGGAGAACATCCTCTCCCTTGCCAAGGCCAAGGGCGTGAAGCCGGAGCGGATCAGGGCGCTCGTGCTCGACCGCCCGCGGCACGAAAAGATCATCTCCAGCATCAGGTCGGTCGGCGCCTCGGTGCAGCTCATCAGCGACGGCGACGTCGCGGGCGTCATCGCCACGACCGAGCCGGACATCACGGGCATCGACATCTATATCGGCCAAGGCGGCGCGCCCGAAGGCGTGCTGGCCGCGGCCGCGCTCCGCTGCGTCGGCGGTCAGCTTCAGACGCGGCTAGTGTTCCGCAACGACAATGAGCGGCATCGCGCGGAGAAGCTCGGCATCCGCGATCTTCGGCGGAAATACATGCTGAAAGACCTGGCATCGGGCGACGTCGTCTTCGCCGCCACCGGCGTCACCACCGGAACGATGCTCGAAGGCGTGCGCATCGATGGCCCGTACGTCACCACGCATTCGATCGTGATGCGCTCGGCCACGAAGACCGTACGCTGGATCAAGATGCGCCACCCGCACGGCGATGCCGGCTGAAGCAACCCTTCTGGACTCGCCGGCGGAGCTCCGTGGCGCAGCCCAATACGCGCTCGGCGTCTCGCACTCCTTTAGCGGCCGGGCCTGGCGCTTTCGTCCGTTCGACGAGGCGCAGTCCCGCGCGCTGTCGCTGTCGGGCACGAGTGCCGCGCTGGCGCAGATCCTGGCGGCGCGCGGCGTGACACGAGACGGCGTCGAAAGCTTTCTCGAACCGAGATTAAAGACGCTTCTGCCCGAGCCTTACCGCATCGCGCATATGGAAAGCGCGGTGTCGCGCTTCGCCGATGCAATCGGGAAGAAAGAGACGATCGCCGTGTTCGGCGATTATGACGTCGATGGCGCGTGTGCGGCCGCACTTCTGGTGAAATATCTGCGCGGGCTGGGGGCCGAGCCGCTGCTCTACATTCCCGACCGGATGAAGGAAGGGTACGGCCCGTCCGACACTGCCGTGCGCCGGCTGCGGGGGGAGGGCGCGTCGTTGCTCGTGACCGTCGATTGCGGCGCCGCCTCGCACGAGGCGTTTTCCGTTGCGCGCGCGGTCGGACTCGATGCGATCGTGATCGACCATCACACGGTCGAGCAGAACCCGCCGGTGCTCGCGCACGTCAATCCGAACGGCCCCGATGACCGCTCCGGTTTCACCTACATCTGCTCCGCGGGCCTGGTGTTCATATTCCTGGTCGCGGTTCAGCGGCACCTGCGCGACAAACGATGGTTCGCAGCGACGGGGATGAGCGAGAGCGATCTCCTCGCCCAGCTCGACATCGTTGCGCTGGCGACTGTTGCCGACGTCGTGCCGCTCCTGGGAATCAATCGCGCGTTCGTGCGCCAAGGCCTGCGCACGCTTCAGCGCCTCGAGCGTCCGGGACTTGCGGCGCTGGCGCGGATTGCCGCGGTCGCGCCGCCGTTCTCCGCGTTCCATCTCGGGTTCGTGTTCGGTCCGCGCATCAACGCGGGCGGCCGCGTCGGACGCTGCGATCTCGGCGCGCGCCTGCTTGCCACAAACGATGCCGCCGAGGCCGATGAGCTTGCCGCGACGCTCGATCTGAACAATCGCGAACGGCAGACGATCGAATCCTCGATCGTCGAAGCGGCCCAGGCGATGGCGGCGACCCAGAGCGACAAGAACGCGCTGATCGTCACCGGCGACGGCTGGCATCACGGCGTCGTCGGAATCGTTGCGGGCCGGATCAAGGAACGCCATGCGAAGCCCGCCTTCGTCGCGGGGTTCGACGCGGACGGGCTCGGCAGGGGCTCGGCGCGTTCGGTGCCGGGCGTCGATATCGGGGCCCTCGTGCGTCGCGCGCACGCGGAGGGCCTGCTGGTGGCAGGAGGCGGGCATGCCATGGCTGCCGGCTTCTCGCTTCGCCGCGACCAGCTCGAAGCGTTCCGCGATTTTCTCGACCGCAATCTCGAGGTGCAGCGCGAGGCGATCGCCACAGCGCGCGATCTCGTCGCCGATTCCATCGTGTCGGCCAGCGGGGCGACGCTCGCGCTGCTGGATGATCTCGACAGGGCAGGGCCCTTCGGCGCGGGGAACCCCGAGCCGGTGTTCGCGCTGCCGGACATGCTGGTGGCCTATGCCGAAATCGTCGGCACGAGCCATGTGCGGCTGCGCCTGACCGCGCGCGACGGCTCGGTCCTCGGCGCGATCGCCTTTCGCGAGGCCGATACAAGATTGGGCCAGGGGTTGGTTAAAGCGCGCGGCCGTCGCATACACGCGGCGGGGAAGCTCAAACGCGACGAGTACGGGGGCACGGCGAAAGTCCAGCTTCACCTGGAAGACGCCGCCCCGGCGGGAGCCTGACGGCTTGCCATCGCGGGCCCCGGCCATTATCACCGCTGCCGGCCCGCGCCCTTCGTCTATCGGTTAGGACTCAAGATTTTCAATCTTGCAAGAGGGGTTCGACTCCCCTAGGGCGCGCCAAATCGCTTTTCGAGTCTGACCCCATTTTTGTTATGGGTGTCCTCTTCTGCGGAGCGGTCGCTCCGATGGTCATGCCACTACTGTTTGTCGAGGACGAAGATGTTATCGACGCGCTGCCCCGCAGCACTCACGCTGATGCCTCTGGTTGCGATCGTGAGCGATCTGCCGTCCATGGCGAACCGGAAGGTGCTGACCTGCACCAGCGTTCCGTCCTTGGTGTAGACGGATTCCATCGTGTAGGGATCGGTCTTGAAGAAAGCGCCAGCATCCGCGACGGGAGTGCCTGTGATAGGACGGAACCTGCCGTCAAAGATCACCGTGTACATGCCATGCGTCGGCGCGCCTGAAGCAGTCACCGAATCCGCAGTTACGGTCACGCCCGGTCCGCTGGCCACTCCCGTCAACGTGAAACTTCTAAGCGGCGGACCGGGACGGAAGGTCGACTTCGCGAGGTTGAGCTTCCACGTTCCGACCCACATTCCGACCATCGGATCGGTTTGGGCGACGCCCGATGGCGGAACGGCGATAGCGAAGATCGCCGCCGTCAACGCAACGATAAAGACACGAGCAAGAACCGCGAACGTGGTGGATGTCATCTGAGCCTCCCGGTGGACGGACCGCTGGAGGCGCTGCCCCGCCTCCCGGTGTCATTTCTGTCTCCTTGAAAGTGTCGAAGCCATGTTGTTCCGGGCGTTACGCATGGATGCAGCGGCGCACGCCATAGTCACGTGATGAAGGCACGAACGGCGCGCACGTATTCAAGGGTTTTTTCGTTCATGGTCGTGTGCGAACAGCCCTCGAAAACGAGAAGCTGCGATCCCGGAATGCCCTCCATGATCGCCTGGGCGCAATCGAGGGTGGCCTCGTCATATTGCCCGGTGGTGATCAGCGTCGGCACGCGGATCGCGCCGAGGTCCGCGCGCCGCTCCCAATCCTTGAGATTTCCGATAAGGGTAAATTCGCTAGGTCCCCACATGATCGCATAGGCCGGCGATTTCGACATGATCTCAATCGAGGCCATGAGATCCGGCGGCCATGGCATCACACGGCAGAGGTGTCTCTCATAGAACGCCTGCATGATCGACTGATACTCATTCGATTGAAACGCACCGGCGGCCTCAAGCGCGCGAACGCGCTCACCCGCTCGGTTTGGCATCGCATCAAGGAGCCGCTTCGTGCCAGCGGCAAACTGCGCCGAGCTCGCATACGCGCCACCCAGCACGATACGCTCGACCCCCGGGGCACCCCGTGTGATGAAGTATTCCATGGCAAGCTGACTGCCCCAGGAATGCCCCAGCAGTACCACGCGGTTAAGTCCTAAGGCGCTGCGCACAGCGTCCAGCTCTTCGACCGCGCGCTCAAATGTATAGAGCGACGGGTCTTGCGGTATGTCCGACCTCCCACACCCGAGCTGGTCGTAAAAGATCACGGGCCGCTCGTCGGCCAGCACCTTCAGCGGCAGCAGATAATTGTGCCCAGCACCCGGCCCGCCATGGAGCAGCAGCAATGGGGTCTTGGGCCCAGAGCCGACCCGCATCCACCACACCTTGCCTCCGGGGACATCAGCATAGCCTGTTGCCTCGGGTAGATTTGCCGCGGCTGAAGGCAGGGAGGGGACGCCGCACGCTGCTATCGCCGCGCCTGCGGTAACGCCCGCGGTGCCCCTCAAAACGTCACGACGGCTGACATTCGAACCAGCATTGGGGTGCTTATAAGGTGAGGAAGCAGTGGTGCTCGCCACTGCGCCCCGACGGAAAACTCTGTTCATGAGGGTCTCTCTGGATATACCCGTCCATGTTACGGAGCGGCCGTTGCCCGGGCGCTGTGAGCCCGTTGTGGAGCCATTGTAATCCATAGTAACAGCGTTAAAGTTGGCCGCGCCGCACGAAAAAAGGGGCGAAACCGTTCCGGCGGCCATGCGGGGGCGGCCATGGATTCGGGCTCAGCTTCGGGCAACGGGATCGAACGAACGATGCCGGTCCGGTCGCTTCGCTTGCTGGGCGGCTTCGATCTGCTTCTCCTTTCCAGCGGCGAAAAGGTATCTTCGCTCGGGAAGCGGGAGCGGGTGCTGCTCGCTTTTCTAGCCCTGAGCCCGAATTGCCGCGCGTCCCGCCTGAAGCTGGCGGCCCTGCTTTGGGGAGATGCAAGCGACGAGACCGCGACGGATAATTTGCGGACCTCAGTTTTTAACTTACGCAAAGCACTTGGTGACAACAAGCACCGCATCATCGCCAGGGACGGTGACGACATCGTCCTCGATGCAAACTCTTTCGAGATTGACGCTGTGGCGTTTCGGCGGCTTGTGGGGCAGTCCGGCAGAAACGAGATGGAGGCCGCGGCGAAACTCTATGCCGGCGATTTCCTCAACGGACTGAATATCGACAGCGAAGACTTCGAAACCTGGCGCCGCGAAGAGCAAACACGGTTTCGGGACCAAACCATCGACGTTCTAACCCGGCTGATGAAGCAGTGCACCGGCTCCGGCGATACGGAGGCGGCTGTGAAGGCGGGCACCCGGCTGCTGGAGATCGAGCCGCTTCATGAGCCGGCCGTGTGCATGCTCATGCGGCTTTACGCAGAGTCCGGCCGACGTAGTGCTGCCATCGACCAGTACCGCCGCCTGTCGGGCGGGTTGCGAGCCGAGCTCGATGCGGAGCCCGAGGCCGAGACTCGGGCCGTGTTCGCAGCCCTTTCGCGGGGGGAGCGTGTGCGTGCCACGGGCGCTGCGGACGTCAAACCCGAAGTGGCGCCCGCGTCCGCGCGCACGGAGAGAACGCGCCAGCGATCTGCGGTGAGCATTTATTCCTGGAGCGGCGCGAGCATCGCCGCCGTGGCCGTTTTGCTAGGCATTCTGTTTCAGTTTGGTTCATGGGAGGTCACATCAACACGGCCGCAGGCCGCGATAGAAACTCCACAGGACGCATCTTCAACCACCGGGGGTATCTCGGTTGCCGTCCTTCCTTTTGCAAATCTGTCAGGCGATGCGAGCCAGGCATTCCTCTCCGACGGCATGACCGAGGAACTCATAACGGCGCTTGCCAGGGTTCCGGACCTGCGCGTCGTCGCGCGCGAGTCCGTCTTCCAGCTCAAGGGGCAGAACAGCGATATCGGGACGATTTCGCAGCAATTGCATGCCCCCTATGTCATCGCAGGATCGGTGCGCAGATCAGGCAATCGCGTGCGCGTCACTGCCCAGCTCATCAAGGCGGACGACGGCAGACATATTTGGGCCGACAGCTACGACCGCGAGCTGACCGACTTGTTCACGATTCAGGAAGAGATCGCGAGGTCGATCGCGGGCGAGCTGCGGGTCCCGCTAGGACTAAGGGAGGGTAAGAGACTCGTCTCCAACCGCACCGAGGACACTGCGTCATACTACGATTACCTGCGTGCCAAAGCGTTGTTTCGGGCGCGAGGCTTGGCTCGGCTCACGGAAGCGGCAAGGCTTCTGGAACAGGTTGTGGCACGCAACCCCAATTTTGCGCCCGCCTGGGCGCTGATGGCGGAAGTTTACGACAAGACGCCTGCTTACCACCCCTTATACGCCACAGTGGAGGAGACGCGCCGCGTCGTGGACGAGTCTCTCCCGAGAGCCGAGATGGCGGCCCAGCGGGCCATTGAGCTGGATTCCGAACTCGTGGACGGATACATCGCGTTGGGTCTCGTGCAACGAGAGCGAGGCAAATTTCTGTCGGCCGAGGGTTTGTTCAAGCAAGCGCTCGCACTTGATCCCAATAATCCAGAAGGGATGCACTTCTACGGCGAAATGCTGGGCTCATTGGGGTACCTGAATAGAAGCCTCGCAATGCTCCAGCACTTGCGAACGCTCGAGCCCTTCGTTCCCGTATTCGCGCTCAGCACCGCACTGGTCTTTGCGGAAAATGGACAAAGCGACACCGCGCTCGAAATGCTGAGAGCGATGTCTCCAGATGACGCCAACCGTCTTCTCTTTCTTCCCATCGTCTATGCCGCAAAGGGTCGTTATGGCGAAGCCGCCGACGCTTTGCTGTCTGCGCCTTCGCCCTTTGCCTCGTCAGCAATCGTGGAGGAAGCGGCACGGCTCCTGCGCGCGGCGCCGTCGACTGTTACGGGCATGCAAACACTTCCAGACCTCGGATACCTCGGATACGCCTATCTGTACGCTGGCGCTCCGGATCGGGTCCTCGAGGCCCATGAAGTCGGAGTTCAGGTTGGTTACTCGGTGCCGGCTTACAACGGCATGCTCTGGCATCCCGCGTATGCTCCGGTTCGAAAGGGTGAGCGCTTCAAAAGGCTCGTTCGCAACGGGTGCTACGTCGATTACTGGCGCGCGCGTGGTTGGCCCGATCTCTGCCGCCCCGTCGGCGCAGACGATTTCGTCTGCGACTGAGGCGCATAGCTTATCTCGCTCATTGGCGAGACCTTGCCGGTCCTGGCCATCGCCGCGAACGGCTGGAATGCTCCCGGTCTCCGGACGTTTGGGCGTTGAACCGGCCCTGCGGACCGGGGCAGGATATGCGGGGCACCGTGAGGGACCAGTGCCCACCTTCATCTCCTCCGGCGCGCCATCCCTCACCCGAGCGCACTCGGCGGCACCCCGGTCTACCTGCCGGTGCTCGTGAACGGCAGCCATGTCCATGATCTGCCGGCTCGCGAATGGCGGGGCTATCCGTTGCCGCGATGACCGCAGCGCGAGCCCTTCAGGTTCTTGCGCAGCATGTCACTCGACACGTTTGGTCCCCACCCGATTGATAAAGGGTGCAAAGGGCAGGATCCGCTACAGGAAGCCCTAGCTCGCCTGTACTCCGCCACCCCCCGCGCCGCCTACGGATGACGGGTTTTCACTCCACAAGCGCAATCTTTCGCTGTACGATGGAAGAGTCTCCGCTGTCCTTTCGAGGGGAACTGCGATAGCGGGCCCGGATGGCTTGTCATCGGGATGCGGGGGCTTCCAATGACTCTTTGGCCGCGTTGGCTTTCGACGCATGAGCGCGTGCAAAAAGACGTCGGCACGCGGCGAGTTAATTCGTGCCTGTCACGCCACACTCGGAAAGATACCGGCTCGCCTCTCTCGAACCGCGTGATTGTGCACGAAATGGATACGAACGGCTGAAATCTCTCGCTCAAAGGAGGCATCGAATGGAGAGCACCATATCCAAAGAAGCGTCGCCCTACTCGGCACGGACTCCCGAGGACTATCTTCGGACGCGCGTGGATTTCAAGACTGAGGCCTATCGTGTCAAGGGTATGCGGTACCGTTGGGGCTACTCAATAATGGCCTGCGTATCCGTCGTGGCAGCGGCAACAGTTCCAGTGCTAATCAATCTGAATGGAGTCCCACCGATCTACCCCACAGTCCTCAGCCTGCTCGTGACTATCCTGGTCGGGTTGGAAGGCATCCTTCACTTTCGAGAGCACTGGAAAAACTACGACCTGATGAAATCCTGCTTGCGCCAAGAGGCATGCCTGTTTCAGGCTGGCGCTGGCGCCTATAGAGACAAGAGTCCTCTCGAGGCGTTTGTGCTTCTGGTCGAGCGAGTCGAGGAAGAGATTTCCAAAGAACGCTCACAGACGATCCAGATGAGAACCGCAAGAACGTCCGAGCCAAACCAGGAGCGGCCGTTGCCAAAGACAGAGGCCTAACGGGCTGTTGAAAAGGTCATGCGCCGCGGCGGGGCGTTGAAGACCGCGCCGTCGCTATTGTCGTGGATGGGCAACTCGAGCGGGATACGATGTATCGTGTCACCTTGGGGGTGCTGTGTATGGTTATTGGGGGGGCTCTTCGTTCTTGAATTCGTCTGAGGAATGGCTGAACGTACGGCCCGGAATAGCGCTCCTCTCCGGACCTTGCCCATAGACTCGGCGGTAGGGCCTAAGTCACCAGGGGCGGGCCACCGTCAGGAACCAGTTCTCACTTCACCCCCTAGGGCGCGCCATCCGTCACCCGAGCGCACTCGGGCACCCCGGTCTGCTGGGATCCAAATTTCACGCCTGTGCTGTGCTGCCGGTTTTCTGTTGCACAATGCGGCTTGACCGGCTCTCAATGCATGAAGGTCGAGTGATGAACATGACATCTGCGCCTACGCTGCTCTCGATCGGGATCGCGACGCTCAACCGGCCGCCTCTGCTGGCGCGGGCGGTCGAGACCGTCTTCGCGGCGGCGCGGTTCGCCGGGGCGGCCCCCAATTCGGTCGAGCTTATCGTGTCCGATATGGGTGGATCCCCCGAAACGAAGGCGGTGCTCGACTGGCTGGCAGGCAGCGCACCGGAACAGCTTTGCTTCCGCCGCCAGGTCGATACGTCCATTCCCTCAGGTATCGCAAATTGGCGCGAATGCCTCAGGCTGGCCCGTGGCCGCTACTACATGATGATCGGGGATGACGACGAGCTGGACCCCGAGGCGCTCGCCAAGCTCCTGCCGATCATCGCCGAGAGCCATGTCGCCTGTTTCCTCGGCTCTGCGTTCGACATCGATGGAGAAGGCCGGCCGACACGCAGGGTCCGTCAGTCCCGCGCAGAGCTCGAGGGCGAGCGCTTCTTCCAGAATATTGTGTGCCGGCGCGTCACGTTGCGGTGGTGCGCTTTTGTCTGCCGGAGAGACATCCTTGTCGAAACCGGCGCGTTCGACCGTGACTTTCCCGGCGGCGGCGCCGGCGCCGACGCAGCGGCGATCTTCTCTTCGGCCTCGGCGGGCCGGGCGATGCTCCTGGACTTTCCGATCGGTCGCTTCCGCGTGCATGGAGCGAACGACAGCCGGAGGCTATCGATCGACTATCACGTGAACCACCGCGAGGAGCTTGCCGCTTACGTCGCCAAGCCGATTTTCCACAATAGGCGCATGCGAGAGCTCTGCCACTATTGGCTGGCCGACGGAATCTTCTATCAGATCGTCCGCTGGCGCATGCAAAACATCATCAGGCGCCACGAACTGTTGGCCCTTCTCGGCTATGCCGACCAGTTCGCATCCCGCATCGACTGGGGTCAGATCCAGTTGACGATGCGCCTGCAATATCACGCGCGCAGAGCGATCATTCAGGGCCTGGCCATGGCCACGCCGAAATGATTTTGCGGAGTGGCAGGGCTGCGCGTGGCCTGGAGCAGATACTGAATTCGGGCGGGACCTCGATCGTCAGCATCTGCATGCTCAAGGCCTATAGCCCGGCTTTCGTCGGTGTCTTCGGCACGCTGACCACCGTCGGGCATCTGCTCATGCTCTATGCGGCCGCGCGTTATGTGACCCCTGCGGTCCGCCGAATCTATGCGGCGCAAGACAGCCCCATAGAGGTGCATGGCGGTAAGCTGTTCCTGTTGGCGATGAGCTTCGTCTGCGTTGCGGCAACCGCATGGGCTGCCAACGGGGATCTGACGGCCACTCTGCCGTCGCTGCTCGTCACCATTCTCGCCTTTTCCGCCTATCTGTTTTCGCTGCTGCTTTTCGACCTGTCGCGTCGACTGGCCGCCGTCGCACAGGAGCACGACGGGCTCTGGTGGATGCTCATTGCCCCTGGCCTTCGCATCGCGCTCGCGCTGGCAATCGTCGTGGGTGGAGGATCGGCGCTCCTTTTCTTGTGCGGCATCACCATGGCCAATTTGCTTGGCACCGTCGTCAACAGCACCGGCATTGTCTGGCGGAGCGGGCAGCCGAAGGATTCGCCGCCGCAGGCGGTGGTGGTTTCCGAGACGGTGGCGGCCTGGGCCCCGACCAGTCTTCCCGTGATGCTCCTGGCGTTGGTTTACGGCCCGGCGGCCGTCTCCGTCTTGATCGCCGCGCGCACGCCGGTCAGCCTGCTCAATGTCGCTTTCGAATATATCGAGGTGCATCTTCGGAGCAGTCGCCGGGTTATCGATCTGTTCACGCGCAGCGACTTGCTGACGAACGGGCTGCCCATCTTCCTGCTCGTGTTCGCCGGATGGGCAATCGTCGGCGGCCTCATCTATGCCGCCGCGCCCGCCATTCTGTCCCTGGTTGCGAATGAGGCCTATGCCGACCGGGGACTGGAATTGGCCTTGTTCTGGATGCTCCAGTTCTTTGTGCTGCTCGACAGACTGAGCTTCGTCGGCTCGCGCGTGCTGCTGCCCAATCGTGTGCAGGTCGGCCTCTCGGCCAAGTCGTTCCTGCTCGGCCTCGCCGTCGCCGTCCTGCTCGTCTACTTCTACGGCCCGGCCGGGGCGATCGCCGCAATCTGCCTCTGGCTGCTGCTGGGAGGGGCCGCGCGGGTCTGGTCTATTCGATCCATGCCAAGCGAAGCGGCGAGCCCGGAGCAGCGGTAGAGCGTGTTCAGCCTTTCCTCTCCCGGCCGTCATAGTTGCGGCTGATCCAGTTGCGATAGCTTCCGTTCATAACACTCAACCACCAGCTCTCATTTGCCAGATACCAGGCCAAGGTTTCGACGAAGCCCTGTTCGAAGTCGTGCCTGGGTGCATAGCCGAGCTCGGTGCGAATCTTAGTGTCGTCGATGGCGTAGCGCCGGTCGTGGCCCGGGCGATCGGCGATATGTATCTTGAGGCTGCTGGTGGGTCGGCCGTTGGCGCAGCGCGCATCGGGGAAGCGGCGTGCCAGCGCGGGGTCCGCGGCAAAGGCGCGGTCAACCGCGGCGCAGAGTACGTCGATCAGGGCCATGTTGGGCAGCTCGGCGCCGCCACCGATGTTGTAGCACTCGCCGAGTTTGCCTTTTGTCAGCACCAGCTCGATGCCGCGACAATGATCCTCGACATAGAGCCAGTCGCGCACGTGCATGCCATCGCCGTAGATCGGCAGGGACCGGCCATAGAGCGCATTGATGAGGAAGAGCGGGATGAGCTTCTCGGGGAATTGATAGGGGCCATAGTTGTTCGAGCAGTTCGAGGTCGTCACCTCGAGGCCATAGGTGCGGTGATAGGCGCGCACGAGATGATCCGACGCCGCTTTGGAGGCCGAATAGGGCGAATTGGGCGCGTAAGCCGTAGCCTCGGAGAATGCGGGGTCATCGGGACCCAAGCTGCCGTAGACCTCGTCGGTGGAGACATGATGGAAGCGGTGTGGGCGGCCGGTACCCTCGTCCAACCACACTGCCTTGGCGGCTTTCAGCAGGCTGTGCGTGCCAATGACATTGGCATCTATGAAGGCGTCTGGCCCATGGATCGAGCGGTCGACATGGCTCTCGGCGGCGAAATGCACCAGCGTATCGGCGCCGGTACGCAGCAGCGTTACCACCTTGTCATAGTCGCGAATGTCGGAGTGGACGAAATCAACATCGTCCACACCATCGAGGCTTGCCCGGTTGCCGGCATAAGTCAGCGCATCGAGCACCACGATGCCATCGCCGGGATAGCGTTCCCGCCAGTAGCGCACGAAGTTGACGCCGATGAAGCCGGCCCCGCCGGTCACAAGGAGCCTAGCCATTTGGTTGATCTCTCAATGCACGGAGCATGGTGCGCAGCTCGCTACGCCAGTGGGAGGCGGGCCCGATGAGCGCGTAGGTTTGGCTCTTGTCCAGCAGGCTGAAGGGGGGACGCTTGGCCGGTGTGGGATATTCTCCGCTGGTAATGGGCAACACCGGCACGGCCTTTTCCAATAGCCCGAGACAGAGGGCTTCCTCCTGGATGGCCACGGCAAAGTCGTACCAGGAAGCCGAGCCGGCATCGGTAAAGTGGTGGAGGCCTCTCACCCCCCGACCAGCCAGCGCCCAGAGCGCCAGTGCGAGACTCGCCGCGTGCGTTGGCGTGCCGATCTGATCGGCGACCACGAGCACCTGTTCGCGCTCGACCATGAGGCGCAGCATCGTCTTGACGAAGTTTCCGCCGTGGACGCCATAGACCCAGGCCGTGCGCACGATGAGCGCATCGGGTGCTTCCTGGCTGACCGCCTGCTCCCCGGCGAGCTTGGACGAGCCGTAGACGCTCAGCGGATTGGGCGCATCACTTGGTCGATAGGCGATGCCCTGTCGACCGTCGAACACGAAGTCCGTCGAGATGTGCACGAGCCGTGCACCGCAGGCTCGGGCCGCACGCGCCAGATGTGTCGGTGCATCGCGATTGAGGCGATAGGCTGCCTCGATTTCGCGCTCTGCCTGATCGACGGCTGTGTAAGCGGCGGCATTGAACAGCAGGTCCGGCGCGTGTGCCTTGACGGCCGACGCCACTGCGTGTGGATCGGTCACATCGAGCGACTCGCGGGAAAGCGCCACCGCGGCCACGCCGGCCGGCGTGCAGGCGGCGAGCGCCCGCCCGACCTGCCCAGCGGCCCCGACGATCAGCGCCTTCACGCGAAGACCTCGGCATCGGCAAGCGGTACGCCTGCTTTGTCCCTGGCCGAGAGCTGTGGCCTGAGCCCCGCCAGCGGCCAATCGATACCGATAGCGGCATCGTCCCAGGCGATGCAGCGCTCAGACTGGGGCGCGTAGAAGTCCGTGCACTTGTAGAGGAAGTCGGTGCCGTCTCGAAGGGTTAGGAAGCCATGAGCAAAGCTCGGCGGCACCCAGAGCATGCGCTTGTTCTCATCGGAAAGTTCATAGCCGACCCACCGCCCGAAGGTCGGGCTGGAGCGCCTCAAGTCCACTGCGACGTCGAACACGGCGCCGGCAGCTACGCGCACCAGCTTCCCTTGCGGCTGCTTGAGTTGATAATGCAACCCTCGCAGCACGCCACGTGACGAGCGGCTGTGATTGTCCTGAACAAAAGCGAGGTCGAGCCCGACCTCGGCAAAGGTGTGCTGACTCCACGTCTCCATAAAGAACCCGCGCTCGTCGCCGAAGACGGAAGGCTCAATCAGCTTGACGCCGGCGAGCGCGGTGTCGATCACCCTCACGCATAACTCCGTTCTCAAGCTGGCGCAGCAGATAGTCGCCATAGCCGCTCTTCTTGAGGGGCTCGGCCAAAACCTTGAGCTCATCGTCGCCGATGAAACCTTGTCGCCAGGCGATCTCCTCGGGGCAGCAGACCTTGAGTCCCTGGCGCTCCTCGATGATGCGCACATACATCGCGGCATCAAGCAGCGCGTTGTGCGTGCCGGTGTCGAGCCAGGCAAAGCCGCGCCCCATCAGCTCGACATTCAAGTCGCCAGCTTCCAGGTACATACGGTTGAGATCGGTGATCTCCAGCTCGCCGCGCGCCGAAGGGCGGATCGCTTGGGCGTACTCCACCGCCCGTTCGTCGTAGAAGTAGAGCCCGGTCACCGCATAGTTGGACTTCGGGTGTGCCGGCTTCTCCTCGATCGCCTCTGGACATCCTTGGGCATCGAAAGAGACGACGCCGTAGGCTGACGGCTCACGGACGTAATATCCAAAGACAGTGGCGCCCTGCGGACGGCCGGCGGCTCGACCGAGCAGCTCGGGCAGGCCATGCCCGTAGAAGATGTTGTCTCCGAGAATCAGTGCCGAGGGCCGACCGGCCACAAAGTCCGCGGCGATATGGTAAGCCTGCGCCAGTCCTTCGGGCCTAGGCTGTACGGCATAGCTTAGGCTCATCCCCCACCGACTCCCATCGCCGAGCAGCCCCTGGAAAGCGGCCTGATCGTGCGGCGTGGTGATAATCAGGATCTCGCGGACGCCCGCGAGCATCAAGACCGACAGCGGATAATAAATCATCGGCTTGTCGTAGACGGGCATCAACTGTTTGCTGACGGGTTGGGTCAGCGGAAACAACCGTGTACCCGATCCGCCTGCCAATATGATGCCTCGACGCATCGCCCCTCCGAGTGATTCATCTACTAAGAGAGGCAGCAACGGTTGTCCAGCAACGCGCTTTTTGGCGAGCATCCAGCCGCGCCGCCAATTAACCTCAAGCAAATAAGCCGCCGGCCCGCTCGGCCGCGCGGGCTTGTTTGTGCGGCAGCCACCTGGGATAACTTCTCAAGGGTGATTTGCCGGTTGGTCCGCCCGTGGGCCGGGCTTGAGCGGCGCCGTCATAGGTTCCGTCCGCCCCATGGTCGGACGTTGACGCACACTCATTTCGAGAGGAGCCGCAATGGCCGGCCAAGGCAAACAGGATACCGCACGGCGCAAAGCCTCGAACTATTTCGCGCAAGCCGAGCAGCGCGACAAGGTGGTGCGCCAGGAAATCGACAAGGAGCGCGCGGCCAGCGCGGCCAAGACTGCGAAGTTGCGCGCCCTGCGCCTTGCCAAGGAAGCGGTGGACAGGGAAACGGAGCAGAAACTGGCGGCGGAAAAAGCGGCAGCCAAGGCAAGCGCCGAGGCTTCTCGGCGCAAACGCGCGAGCGGCGCCTGATCCAAGGTAAATAGGCGGTCCGGTCCGGGTCCATTGATTGTTTACGCCCGACGCGCTATATGGTGTCCCACGCGACGGCGTCCGTCAGAAGAAGCGCGCCTGTTTGAAATCCACCCTCGCTTAATCGCGCGCCTGGACGAGACAGCCTAACTTCCGATGAGCCAGCGTCCTCTCGCGCCGACCGGGCATATTGCTCGGGCGGAACCCGATGCAAAGGAACCAGTCATGGCCATCGGAACAGTGAAGTTTTTCAATACGAATAAGGGCTTCGGCTTTATTTCCCCGGAAGGCGGCGGCAAGGACGTGTTCGTTCATGCCACGGCCGTGGAAGCAGCCGGCATGCGCAGCCTGCAGGAAGGTCAACGCGTGTCGTTCGACATTCAGCCGGACGCGCGCGGCTCCAAGGCGACCAATCTCAAGGCCGTCTAAGCCTCGTTCTCAGAATGAAAAGTGGCCGGGGAAACCCGGCCACTTTTTTATGCGCGCATTGCACCGGCAAAGGGCTTGGCGGTGAGCACCGCCCACAGCCAAGAATACTTACCAGGTCTTGGTCAACTGCAGCGTGAAGGTCCGTTGCAGATCCGAATACCCCTCGTTGAAGGCGCGGACCGAGCCGTTGCCGCGCGCACCCACCTGGAACGGCGGTGCTTCGTCGAAAAGATCGAGCACGGTGAACTGCACGCCGATGTTGCGCAGCCATTCGTTCGCCGGCACCTCTCCCGTCTGGTATCCGATCGACAAGTCGAACCACACGGCCGCCGGCGCCATGTTCGGATAGGTGTCGTACGGGCCGTAATACGGCGAACCCGGATAGCATGAACCCGGTCCGAATCCCGTCTGGTAGAAACACGGCGGGATCAGGGCGTTGCCGCTGGCATTGACGCCTTGATTTTCGACCGTGCTGCCGGTCGCGCCGTGGCCGAAATAGTTCGCGAACAGCGTCACGTTCCAGGTCGGATTGGCCCAACCCAGGCGATAACGGACGCGCTGCAGCCGGTTTCCGGAGTCCTTTCCTTCGTAGCGGTTATCCAGCCCGCCCTCCGCTAGAGCACGGCTCTTGTCGATGAACTGGTAATAGCCCGCCGCTCCGACATTCACCGAACCAAAGTCGCCGAGGTCGTAGTCGTACCGGATGGAGAAATCGAGGCCCGAGAAGACCCGCGATCCGAGATTGGTGAGCGCCGTATCCTGGATGAATTTGATGTTTGGGAGAAAGTCGGGGTCAAAGCCGAAACCACCCCGGTTGGGAACCGCGATAATCGCCTGCGCGAGCGCGTAGAACTCTGCATTCTCCGGCGCGGTGATCGGCAGATCGGGACGCGGTATCACCGTGTACTGGGCGCGGAAGAGCGGATCGTCCGGGCTTCCCGGGTCAAGCGAGACGTTGTCGATGAGGCCCTTGAACTCGAGGCGGAACCACGAGACGTCCGCGTTCAAGCCGGCAAGCCAGCCCGTGGTTGGAGCGAAGTTGAACCCCGTGCTCCATTGCTTCAGATCCTGCGGGCTCAGTCCGTGGCCTCTCAGGACGGCCGCGGCGCCGTTGCCGCTCAGCTCGACCGAAATGCCGCCGGGCTCCTGCAGTGCGTCAAGGGTGGAACATGTCGGATTCAATAGTGCCGTCAGAGACCCGGGTAAGGCCGTTCCGGGTGCTGCTCCCGTTCCGTCGTTGTCGCAGGCAAGAACGGCAACGTCGGTCTGGTTCACTTTCCCGCCCAGGTCATTCAATCCCGCCACGCGCGATCCCGTGGGCGCGTTTTCCGCAAACGACGGCACGCGGAACGACTCGCCCCACGCGCCGCGCATGGTCAGGCCATAGCCCACGGTCCAGTTGGCCGCGATCTTCCGCACAAAGACGGGGTCGGCGAGATTGTCGTAATGGTCGTAGCGGTAGCCCAGCTCGATCAGCAACCGTTCGACGAGCGGGATTCCCATCTCCGGACCGACGATGGGAATGTTGAGCTGGCCGAAAAACGCATAGCTGGTCTGGTTTGCTTCATCGAGCAGATTGGTGACAACGTGGGTGCCGTGCGTGTTGTCGTTCTGCTGATTGCGGTACCACCAGTCGTACGAGAGATGCTGGAAGGCGATGGCGCCCTCGACCGGACCGCCGGGAAGCTGGAAGATCGGTCCGCTGAAATTCGCGCCGAACTCCTGGATCTTGAATTGTTCGTCCTGGAGACGATAGCCCGTGATGTATCTCAGCGTCGCGGGGTCGTTGCAGGTGAAGGCCGTAGGATCGCAGAAGACGTTGAGGTAGGGAACGGCATCGGGTTTGGTGTACGACGCATAGAGGCCGTCGCTCGATGCGTTGATGGTGTTGCCCAGCGCAGCGCGCGCGGCGTTGGTGTTGATCGTGTTGTTCGCGTGTCCGTAGTTCTGGTCGTCGGTCCACGAATAGGTGAGTTTGCCGACCCAGTCGAACGGCAGTTGATCGAGATTGAAGCCGCCCGCGATACGGTGCGCGCGCTCGCCGCCGGTGATGTATGTCGGCACTTCGAGAGCGAAGCTGTAGTCGACTCTGAGCCCACTGGGAGCGCCGATCGGACGGAAGGGGTTGGCGCTCGGCACCTGAAGGTTGGTCTGGAGGGCCATCCGCGCCTGACCGTTTCCGGGCGGGTAGACCTGTTTGCCGCTCTGGTCGGAATAGAAGCCCTCCGCGAAGAACGACACCGGGCCCAGGACGCCGAACAGATTGGGCGTTATCTGCTGATCCAAGGTCGCGTGGAACTGGTTCCACCGGAGCGAAGGTCTTGCGTGCGAGGTATGCCAGTTGTTGACGATGTTCTGAAGGGTGGGATCGCCGCCGGTGTTGGAGACAATATCGGCCCACGCGAGGCCGACGCCGTTCTGTCCCCCTGGAATGGAATAACACAGCGGCCAAGCGTCGTTGATGACGTTGACCCGATCATCGGGATCACTTGAATCGGGATCATCAACGCTCCGCGATCCGGCACAGTAATCGGTGCCGGCGTTCGCGGAGAATACATCTGGAGGCGGAGTCGGAGTTAAGCCGCCGGAAATGAATGCGCCCGGGGTCGGGTTGTTTATCCAGTCGTGTGAAATCGCATTCCCGGTATGCACGGTGCCCGGGATGCTCGAGCCGCGCGGGCGGGAGTCCTGAAGTCCCCACGGCCTGAAATCCTGGGTGTAATAGGAGCGCTCCTCAGCCCGCATGCTGTTGCCGTCGGTGCGAGTATAGCTGACCGTGACGTTGCCGGTGTCCCAACTCTTGCCGAAGAGCTGCGCGAACTGCGTATGCAGATGGCCGGTCGCCGGGCCGCTGGTGACGCCGACCTGGGTCATGGCCCCGTCGAAGCCGCGCCGCAAGATGAGGTTGATCACGCCGGCGGTGGCGTCCGATCCGTACACCGCCGATGCGCCCGCGGTCAGCACGTCGACGCGCTCGAGCGCAATCGGCGCAATGATCGACGGGTTGACGGAGTCGTTGCTGTAGTTCTGCGGCGGGAACCGCATGCCGTTGACCAGCAGCAGAGTCTCGACGCCCGAGCCGGTGCCGAGCGAGTGGATCTGCACGTTCTGCAGGAAGGCCAGCGTGCCGCCGCCATAGGTCGGCGAAGACTGCGTGTCGATATCCAGCGAGGGAATGCTCTTGAGCACGTCGGTCAGAGACAGCCGTCCGGTTTCGACGAAGTCCAGCGTCCTGAGCGAGTTGACCGGCACACCCACCGACACTGCGCCGCTGATGAGCGAACCGGTGATGAGCACCGTTTCCGGTACTTCGTCCTGCGCGACCACCTGGCCTTGCGCCCACGCGGTGTTGCCGGCAGCCACGGCCAAGACGGATGCGGTACAAAAAAGTCTGGCTAGACGCACAGACGAGCGCGCGCGTCGGCGCGACGTGCTGAAATTCATATCGGTCTCCCCCGGTGATCACTGATTGCGCGATCAGGTTATGGTGCCTATCACCACGTGCTTGACTTGATAGACTCCTCGCTGCGTTCAAATCCGCGGATGCAGTCTCAATCCAGCGTTTTGAACTAACCCCTTCGCGACACGACGCAAACACTAGGCGCGCGCCCCGTGTCAAGTTCATATCGCGCTCGCGATGACCGAGGACGGACACAGATACGTGCCCGTCGCAACTGCGCGCATGCGTAATGGCGGAGTCGCAACTCAGGCTTGTTCAGATGATCGTTTTTGTCGGCATCATTCGCGCGTTGGTGGGACGTGCAGACTAGCTGCACGTCCCGCGAGCAGGTGCCTACCAGGTCTTGGTCAGTTGCAGCGTGAACGTCCGCTGCAGATCCGAGAACCCCTCGTTGAACGCCCGGATCGCGCCGTTGCCGCGCGCGCCGACC
>Ga0137427_10000485_pt1 | contig 20421 bp, 16 predicted proteins | sample EasRivERMZT700_2_FD_102309 | JGI IMG/M metagenome (GOLD analysis project Ga0137427, IMG submission 102309) | Soil microbial communities from meander-bound floodplain in the East River, Colorado, USA - East River MetaG ERMZT700_2 | ecosystem: Environmental > Terrestrial > Soil > Floodplain ...
ACTTTCAGTTCTCGTATCCAGAGTTAAGACTTCGCGGCACGGAATAAGAACGGAAAGCGCGCTTTCAGCGCTCAGCGCAACCTCTGAAGTTGTCAGCGCTACAGTTTCGAAAGCTGAAAAACCTTTAAAGGACCTTGCCGTTATTGGCGCACCTGTGGAGTCCATCACCGTACCTACGGTCAACACCGCAGTAGATTGGACGGGACGGGGCGCAAGCGAACGGACGGGACGGCGGAATCGCCGTCTCCGGCCGAGCGTTCTCGACTGTTCCCGCTCAGATCTCCAATGCTCGCCGCCAATTCTCTACCCGTCTCCCTCACAACTTTTTCCGGGATGCGTGTTCTTATGAAGTGCTCTATGTTCTTTAATGGAAGCTTTTACTTCTAAACTCGTGGCCGCCGGATCTTTTGTGTTTCTTCGGCGTCTTCACCGCGGATATGGCAACTGGAGGCATATTTTCTTCTATATGAATGAAGAGTCTGTTCCAGGCGGCCGTTTTCGCCGCTGCCGGCTGCGAGGGCCGACGGCTCGTCCGGATAGTCGCGAAAAACACGACCGCATTTTCCGCCGGCATGAAACGCTGTCTTGCTCACGGCAAAGAACGCTTCCGCGTGTTATCGGTGTCGCCGTTCTGACCAACAACCTGATGAAGATCGCCGAACTCCTCATCCGCCGCGACAATAAGAAAAAACCACGCACCCGCGCCGCATAGCTTTCTCTTCCTTTAACAGCTTCCTTCCGATGGCGGCGTGTCGGCGATACGGGTCTATTGCGCTCCAAACCTCGCTCTATGGGCCTCCCCTTACCCGGCCGGCCGCGAAAATCTGCTCGCTTAACCCGCCGGATACCCTGCAACTACGCCGGTGTCAGCAGTTTCGAGACAGAAACTAGCAGGGATGTTCACTTGTATACAGTGAAAACGAGAGCTTGTTATTCTCGGCCGCTTAGCCTACGGTGTACACACGCGACAATTAAGTCGCGTTATTCAAATGTTCGGAAGCTCCTTCTGTTCTTCACCGGTTGCCGATTGAACTTTAATCCCTGCCGCAAAGCCCAAGAAGTTCCCTTACAGAAATAAAGGTTAGTTACCCAATGTCAAAAAAATTGTTTGTTGGAAATCTGTCGTTTCAAACGACGGAAAGCGATATCACCACCGCGTTTGAAGCGTTCGGTTCCATCGAATCGGTCGCCATCATCAACGATCGGGAAACAGGACGTTCCAAAGGCTTCGGCTTTGTGGTCATGGCAGAAGAAGCCAGTGCCGATAAGGCCATCTCCCAGATGCATGGTTCCCAGCTTGACGGCAGAGCGTTGACCGTCAATGAAGCCAAGCCGATGGTCAAACGCGACTTCGGTGGCGGCAGTGGCGGGCGTCGCGAGCGCTACTAGTTTGAGTCGTTAAGTTCGAGGTCGGCCCGACGATACCAATCGTCGGCGTCGACCCGTCAATCCGCTCATGTTTTTCCCATCCGGTAGTCACCGTTCATTCGTAATTAAAGCCTTTTATGCGACTCACAAGTATTGCGCTAACCCCTCTTAAACGGACTATTGTCGTGCTTCACAACATTTATGGCGCCCTCGAGAACATCTTCGAACAAATATCCCGGACCTTCGAAAATCACGTTGTGGACTCTGCCCAATAGCACCGAGAACTCCTGACGAAGATGTTCCTTGAGATTCCGAAAGTCCGTCCGTCTGTCCTGCCTCTAGAACTCGCGGCTTTTTGAACGATCTACGCGGATTTCGTCATGTCTTTCGACATGCTTACGACTTCGAATTGAATCCCGAGAAACCTGCCGTACTTCTCCGCGATTGGAACAATGCACATACCAAGCTTGTCTCGTCGCTGTCCGGTTTCGCGACAATTTGATTCGCGACCCTTCAGTGACCTATGTCGCGCTGCAATCGCTCCAGTTCTTCCTTAGCCTTTCGCGCAACACCTTCGAGCAGGAAGAGCGGCAGGTTCACGGCGCCGGTGATCTTGTCCGCGGCACTGGGCTGACGCGCGATACCTTCGGCTATCCACCCGGCAAAACGATTAATGCCGGGGTAGCGCCCGACGCAAATGAGGCTCAGTTTTTACCGCACCTAAATCCTGGCGGCTGAACCAGTCGAGCGCCTTGATGTGGATCAGCGGCCCTTGGCGTCTATAACGAGTTCAACCAACAAGGCGACGTCCGATCGCGCAACTTTGGACAAGCTCGAGAGCGAAGCACTCATCAGAGTCGTTCGGATTCTGAACGCCGAACAGCGTAAGGCGCTCCTGACGTCGAATGGCGAATACTAAGCCCAAGCCGTAGAGGTTGCGAGGCCCCCCTGCCGCTCCGGTGCTGGAGACGCGGTCGCTACCGCTCCCGGTTCTGACGGGTCGCGAATGTCAGAACCGGGAGCGGTAGCGACCGGGTCTCCAGCACCGGAGCGGCAGGGGGTTCAGTTCGTTTGCGGTAACAAACTCGATGCGTACTGGAGAACCTCTGAGGCGGAGTTGGCTTTGAGACCGCCGGCTTGAGCAAGATTGGATTTCCCGCCCCCCTTGCCGCCGAACTTTTCGAGGACTTGCTTCAAGACAGACGACACATCGACCACAGAGTCCGCGGAACCGGCAAAGACGACTCGTAGCTGATCGCTTTCGTCCGCCAGCAGGGCAACCACGCCCGGTCGGCGACAAATCTTCTGCGCAAGCAGCTTTATAGTTTCGATGCCGCGTGCCTTGAAAGCACCGACCGCGACGCCCTGCTCTATGGGAAATTCCACTGCCTCGTAGTCGAGAAGTCTGGCCTCCAGTTCCACGATACGTTTGCGGCTCTGCTGCAGCTCATCCCAGACGTTCTTCACTGCCTTCGCGGATTCCATCGGCGGCGCGGAGATCACCTGGCTGATCCCTTCCAAGGTGCGGTTGGCATCTCGGGCATAACGAACCACGCGACCACCGCACAGAAACTCCAGTCGCGCCTGCTTCTTTGCCCGGTCAATGCGAGTGACCACGATTGGGCCGATCTCGCCGGTCATCCGAACATGCGTCCCGCCGCACGCCGACTTATCGAATCCGGCAATGTCGATTACCCTGATGTCGCCGGTCCGCTCCGTCGGCTTCCGTAACCCAACCTCTCCAATTTCTTTCGACGACACATAACAAACGGCAACCGGCCGGTTTTCTGCAATGATCCTGTTGGCTAAATCCTCGGCTTTCGAAGCCTGATCCCGCGTAACCGACTCGACCGGAAGATCAATCGTGCTTGCGACAGCGCCCAGATGGAAACTGACTGTCGGCCAATTGAAAAGCTCAACGAACGCCTGAGAGAGTACATGTTGACCCGAGTGTTGCTGCATGTGATCTCGGCGACGTTCGGGATCGATTTTGCCCTTCACCACGCCAGTCGCGAGGTCCTGTGCAACGACGTGTACAACCTTGCCCGTCGATTCCTCCTCGTAGCAGTCGAGCAATTCGACGTTATTCAACGTCCCCAGGTCGTTCGGCTGGCCACCCGATGTTGGGTAGAAAGCCGTGCGATCCAGAACGACGCCGTGCCGATCGCCCAAAGACACTTGTTCGATCACATTCGCTTCGAAATCGAGGAGATAGGGATCGTCGTAATACAGACGTTCCGTCTTGTTCATCGCTAATTCACCGACGTCGTCGGTGGCGCGGACGGAGGCGGCACGTGGTGAACGAAGATGCGCTTTTCCGCAACCTGCTTGCCGTCAATGAAGATCTGAACCGTGAACGGTCCGGGCCGGTCGAAGGCAACATTGGTGAAAAACGTGATGTTGTCCGCATATCCCTGGTTTTCGATCGCAAATGTCGATGGGACAGACGCCACCACTTCCCGACGCTCGGGATTCAGCACTTTCACCTGAGTCTCATACCGCCCATCGCCTTCCCAATGATTCACGACCGCAAACTTCAACAGGATCGATGGAAAACTCGGCAGGAAAACGTTTTCGAAAACGCCCATCAACGACAACTTGTTCCCAACTTCAAGACGGACATCATCGCAGACGATGCAATAGACCAATTGAGCGTTCTTCATAGTTACTTTCCCGACAGCCAGGATTCAAGAATACGCCGCTGCCGCGCAGTAGGATTGGAGATTTCGCGGACCCTGTCCCCATTCCATTCCAGTCCGGCAATGCGCAGGACCTCGGAGTACGGCAGTTCGTCCGTCGTATGAACAAATGAAGTGTACTCTTTGTCGAGGGTGACTCCGGTTGCTTCCGTGATAGCCCGGGCAATTCCATAGTCATCTTCGAAAAAGCGATTCTTCTTCGCAAAGTTTTCATTGAGGTATCGCAGCACTGTGTCGAATGAGTGCTTGTTGTCGGTGGCATCGCGAATCTTGAAGTCGAGCAGCAATCCGATCAACAGCCCCTTGTTGTAGTACGAAATGCTTTGGTCGCTTTGCTGAAAGAAAGGGTACTTGTCATACCAGGTCAGCAGACTGGCATCCGCCGCCGAAATCGCTTTCCGACCGGGCCGACTCTGAAGCGTTCGAATCTCTTGTGCGATCGCGTCATAGTATTCCTGCCTGGTCAGCAAGCCACCGCGTCTGAGGAAAAGGTCGCCGTAATAGCTCGTCACGCCCTCGCTGAACCAAAGCGCCGTCGTGTAGTTTTCCCGGGAGTAATCGACCGGCTCCAAACCTTGCGGCCGTATCCTTTTCACATTCCACAAATGAAAAAACTCGTGTGAGGTGACACCGAGGACACTCCGTATGGACCGTGAATTCAGACTGGTGTGGATAGCCGTCGAGTCTCGATGTTCCATACCGCCGCCGTCGCGATCGGAGTTGAAGTGATAGATGAAGTAATAGTGCTTAAACGGAATATCTCCCATGAATTCAACGGTGGTTCGGACAATCTGTTCAACCTTCGTCAGAAGTTCCGTTCGATCGTAGTTTCTCTGGGAGCCATCCACTGAGATTTGAAACGGAACTCCGTCCACAACGAACGAGTACATATCCAGTTTCCCGGCATCGACGGGGCAATCGACCAGGTGATCGTAGTTGTCGGCGAGATACGTGAATGGTTTTCCAGCCGGATTCAGGCTCGTCGCGACCTTCCAATCCGGCGGAGGAGCTATCGTCAATTCGATCGGCAACTCGCGTCGGGCAGTCCAAAAGAGAAAGAGATCAGCCCCGTTGAAAAACCCGTGACTTTCGTCGAGCTGGCTGGAAAACGAACTGGTTTCGTTCGCAAATACCCCGTAAGTGATCTTCAGTTGCTCCGCAGTTCCCACACTGAATCGCCACGAATCCTTATCGATGCGTTTGAAAGGAACATTCGCGCGAAGATTCTGAACATATTGGGAGAAGTCGCGAATCTGATAGAGGGCGTTCCAGGCAGGCAACGACAACTCGACGTCCTGCGTGCCGGGCCGATCGATCGTCAGTTCAACTTGGTAGACATGCGATTTGGGTTGCGGCATCGATACCGTGTAGCGCACGGTTTGCCCAAATCCGGGAATCGACCAGAGGATGATTGCGACTAACACGCGCGTCAGGGCCTGTTTCCCAGCGCCGGAGGCGCGCCATAATGTAACCCCGGCCTTTAGGCCGGGGTTAGGTGAAGGCCACGATAGAGCCCCACATTCTGTCCGCGCCACCGGCGCTTTCATCGTTGCTTCAGCCTTTCCAGAAGCCTGTTGTGAATGTTGTCGAAGCCGCCGTTGGACATGATGACCACATGGTCGCCCTTGCGACCGTTCTTGGAGACGTGACTGACGATCTCTTCAACCGAATCGAAAGTGTTCGCCAGTCTGCCCCGGCTGCGGACACCGTCGACGACGCGATCCGGAGATAACGTCTGCTCCAGAGGAAGTTTCGATGCACCGAACACTCGCGCAATGACGACTTCGTCCGCCGGATCGAATGACTCGATGAAGGCCTGCTCGAACACCCGCCGCCGGCAGGTCTGCGATCGCGGCTCGAACACGGCCCAAACGCGATCCTGCGGGTATCTTTGACGAATAGCCGCGAGCGTCTCGTGTACGGCCGTCGGGTGATGAGCGAAGTCATCGTAGACGCGAATACCATCGAACTCCCCGCGAAGTTCGAGCCGCCGCTTGACACTCTTAAAGGTGGACAAACCCCGCTGGATTACATCGTCTTCGATTCCCAGTTCTCGGCACACGAGAACGGCATGCAATGCGTTTTGAACGTTGAACGTTCCCATCAGTGGCGTCGAGAACCGTCCAACCAGCCTGGTGCCTTCGACCAGATCGAAGCCCATTCCATCGTCTGCCGGAGTGATGTTCGTCGCCTGCCAGTCACCGACGCCAATTCCCGCCTTCACAACTCGCGAAAATGCCGCAGGGATGAGTTCCGCAACGACAGGGCTATCCACTCCCGCCACGATCAAACCACTGCGAGGTACGATGTTGATCAAGCGCCGAAATGCAATCTTGAGCGCTTCCAGATCCGAGTAAATGTCCGCGTGATCAAACTCGATGTTCTTCAGAACCAGGATATTCGGCAGGTAGTGCAGGAACTTCGGCCCTTTGTCGAAAAACGCGGTGTCGTATTCATCACCCTCGATCACAAACTCGGATCCATCACTCACCTGGAAGCTTCGGCCAAAGTTTTCAGCAATGCCTCCAACCAGGAATGACGGCTTTCGTCCGGCCACGTCGAGCATCCAGGACAACATTGCCGTGGTTGTGGTTTTGCCGTGTGTGCCGGCCACAACAACGGACTTCTTTCCACGGATGAACAGTTCCTTTACTGTCTCCGCCATCGACGCGTATCGGATGCCGGCATCCAAAACGAATTCGATTTCCGGATTGCCCCGCGAGAGCGCGTTACCTATCACGACGAGGTCGGGGTTATCGTTTTGAATGTTCTCCTGACGATAACCCTTATGGACGAGAATGCCGAGCCGATCGAGAAAATCGGACATCGGAGGATAAACATCCGAGTCTGAACCGCTGACCACATACTGGCGTTCACGCAACATTCCGGCTAACGACGCCATTGCTGTCCCACAAATGCCAACGAGATAAATCTTTTGGATAGGTTTCATGAATTCGATACTGCGGGTTCGAGAAGCTGGAAGACAGGTGTCGTGCCTAGTTCAAGCCGTGCACGAATCCCGAACGGGACAATAACATTGGGTTTCGAAGTGTGTCCAGTCGGGAAACCGAACAGAATCGGGCCGCTGAAGTCTTCGAGAAGGTCCAGCAGCACCTCTTCCAACGTGTAACCCTGGTCCGGATGTTGCAAACAGCTCAACATCTCCCCGAACACAATGCCACGAACACCGTTCAGTTTGCCGGCCTGCCGTAGCTGCGTCATCATGCGATCGATTTGGTAAGGCTTAGCGTCGATGTCTTCAACAACAAGAATGGAGTCGGAGGTATCGATTTCCGCCGGTGTCCCCAAACCAGCCACTACCAGTGAAAGACATCCGCCCGTCAGTCGGCCTTCGGCGGCACCGGTGCGAAGAGTCCTGGTGGCCTCGGTTGGGAATCGGACCTCTTTACCGTCCTGCAGGAGATCCAGAAGCAAAGATACATCGTAGCCTTCCGGCCCCTGACGTATCGTCGTGGCGACCATCGGTCCGTGGAAACACACGACTCCCGCATTCTGCATTGTGCCCAGAACGCTCGTAATGTCGCTGGCACCGCAAATAATTTTTGGGTTGGCGCGGAACAGGTTGCTGTCCAGATTCGGAATCAGGTGGCTGCTGCCATAACCGCCGCGGGCACAGAATATGGCTTTGACGTCCGGATCGCGGACGGCATCAAGAAACTCGCTCCGGCGACGCTCCAGCGAACCGGCAAAATAACGAAAAGTGGAACCGATGTCGGGTTGGAACCGTGTTCTGAATCCGAGTCTTTCCAACTCACGGCAGCCCTGTTCGAGCAGATCCATCTTGATATTGCTCGCGGGCGCAACGATTCCGATGGTGTCACCGGGGCGCAAGGCTGGGGGCTTGATCCAATTCATCGACGTCGCCGCTCCCAGACGTCAGGATTCACCAGGTTTGGTGGACGATTTCCATTCAACACGGCGAGAAGATTTTCGGCAGTCATCATCGACATCCTTAAACGAGTCTCCGTGGAAGCACTGCCGATGTGCGGCGCCAAAACGACGTTGTCCAAATCGAAAAAGTCCGCCTCGATTTGAGGCTCGCGCTCGAAAACGTCCAGACCGGCCGCGGCGATCCTTCCATCCTTCAAGGCTCGAACCAGCGCCTTTTCGTCGACCACCGGGCCGCGCGACGTATTCACCACAACGCATGTCTTTTTCATGAGCGCGAAAGTACGATCGTTGAGGAGGTGCTTTGTCTCCGGCAAGAGCGGCACATGAAGAGAAATGAAATCAGCCTCGCGATAAATCTCATCAAGAGTTGCCCGCCGAACACCAAGCGCTTCAATCGTGCTCTCCGGGACCAGTTCGGGATCATAGAAGAGCGTTCTCATATCGAAACCTCGGGCGCGCCGTGCCACGGCCTGCCCAATACGGCCCAATCCAATTAATCCGAGGGTCTTGCCGAATACATCCTGTCCGAGCAGCATCTGAGGGCCCCATGCCTTGAAACGGCCGGCTCTCACAAAGCGATCTGCTTCGGGAATCCGTCGGGCGGCGGACATTAATAAGGACCAGGCCAGATCGGCGGTGGTTTCCGTAAGAACGCCGGGAGTGTTGGTGACAGCTATCCCCAGGCTCGACGCCGAATCCACATCCACGTTATTGAATCCGACTCCAAAGTTGGCGACGACTTTCAATTGTCTGGCGCTCTCCAGGATCTCGCGATCGACTGTGTCGGTTACCAGGGTTATCGCGCCGTCGACATCGGCCAGGTTTCGGATCAACTCAGATTTCGAAAGGACTCGATCATCGGGGTTTGAACGAACTTCCGTGTGTTTTCCGAGCAGTTCTATCGTCTCCTGGAATATCGGCCGGGTAACGAATGTCTTACCGATCAAACTTCCCCCAAAAGGGCTCCGCACATTAGGGATTCTAAGATGAGGCACTCGATAATTGCACCGATAGACTGGTAGGCCGTCATTTTGAATGACGCTCTACGGATGGACTTGTTGACAGACTTACATCCTGTGGCCAAAGTGTAGCCGCCGGAATTGTACCTGGGAGGTGTCATGAGAAAAAATCAGTTCATTGTCGTTGTGGTGCTTCTACTAACCCTCGGCGGGAGTCTATACGCGGTCACTTTTGGCGAACCGGACGGAAACCGGCATCCCTACGTCGGAACCATCATTTTTCAGCGACCAGGAGGTTATTTTTCCTGTTCGGCGACGTTGATGTCGCCGACTGTTCTGCTCACAGCGGGGCACTGTACTTCCGGCGGTGGAGCGGCCAACCTGAAGACGTGGATATCTTTCCAGCCGTCGGTGTCGCTTGCGGGAAGCCAAAACTATTCCTCGCTCGGCAGCTTTCTAGATGATCCCAACAACGGCTGGATTCTGGGTCAGGCGATCCCTCATCCGCAATTCAATGATTTTGCCGAATTCCCGGCAATCTACGACGTCGGCGTCATTTTGTTAAACCACAGCGTTAGTTCGAGCACATACGGTGCGCTTCCTCCGCAGAACTTTCTGGAAACGTTGCGGGGTGGATCCAAACACGACTTTACCATCGTCGGTTACGGTCTCCAGGGTCTCATCAAACCCTTCTTTTCAGCGCTCTATCAAAGGTTCATGGGAACAATCCGGTTGGTTGAACTCAACAGCACCTATAACGGAGGAATGACCGCGAAGTTCACGAATAATCCGGGAGTCGGTGGAGGAACGTGTTTGGGCGATTCCGGCGGTCCGATTTTTTTCGCGAACACGAACATGGTTGTCGCAGTCGTCTCATTTGGGACCACGCCGTGTATAGGCATCGATTATAACTTCCGAACGGATACGGCACTGGCCCAGGATTTTCTGGAATCGTATATTCCCTGAAAAGCGAGGGTTCGCTTTCTTTGCTCCGCGGCTTTTCAGCAGGGGCAGGGCTATCGGTTCCGCGTGTGCTAGAATTCGACCCTTTGAGAACCAGGTCGCAATTCCTTCTTTTTCTGTTCTTCATTTCCGGCGGGTGCGGACTCATTTATGAAGTAGTCTGGACCCGCCTCTTCGTCGTGGTCATCGGCAACACGGTATTTTCCGTCAGCGCAATCCTGACCGTTTTCATGGGAGGACTGGCGCTCGGCAGCCGCCTTGCCGGCCGCTTTATCGATCGAGGCGCCGTCCCTCTTATTCGAACCTACGCCCTGCTGGAAGCCGGCATCGGCTTATACAACCTGCTTCTTCCCCTGCTTCTCGCGGCAGCCAATCCGATTTTCGGCGCCCTTTATGCGTCGTCTTTTGATTCGTTCTTCCTTCTGACGATGGCTCGCCTGGTTATCGTCGCTGCGCTGCTGATCCTTCCTGCAACTCTCATGGGTGCGACGTTACCGATACTGATTCGTTTCTACGTCGAGAAGGTTGACACTGTCGGCACGGAAGCCGGCAGAGTCTACACCGCCAACACCTGGGGTGCGGCAGCAGGCACAGCGCTGGCGGGTTTCATCATGGTGCCTATCCTTGGGGTTAACGCGACGCTATACGTCACAGTTGTTTTAAACCTGATCATTGCTGCGTTGGCATGGGGCTACTCGCGTACAAGAGACACGACGTCGGCAGTGTCGACACCCGACTCCGCTGAGCCAGGTCCCCGAATCATCTTGTTCGCCATGATGTTTTCCGGTTTTGCTGCGCTGATCAACGAAGTCGCGTGGACACGTGTTCTCGGACTGGTTGTCGGGCCAACCACGTACGCTTTCACTCTGATGCTGACGTCGATGATCGCCGGCCTCGGCATGGGCGCCGCCCTGGGTTCGAGGCTCGCGCGGCGGACGAGCATTTCAATCGAAACCCTGGCCAGGATTGAAGTGGCAGTGTGCCTGACCTCGCTTGCAATCGTGCCGCTATTCGGACGTATGCCGCTTTGGATTGGCCAACTGGTGACGAAATACGTCGAGCAGTTCGAGGTGATCCAAACCCTCGAGTTTCTGATTTTCTTCGGGATCATGCTGGTGCCGACCACCTTCCTCGGAATGACTTTCCCGATAGCGTCGCGCTTGTACGCGAAGTCCAATTCCCTGCTCGGTACCGATGTTAGCGCGATTTACGCGTTTAACACGGTTGGAGGAATCCTGGGATCGCTCATTGCGGGATTCATTCTGGTTCCGCAGATCGGCTCTCAGTGGTCGCTGATTATCGCATCCGCCATCAACGCAGGCGCCGCGGTCTTACTGACTCCACCTCCGAAGCGCTGGACGCCTGCTCTGGCTGCGATGCTGGTGGTTCCAATTGCCTTCTTCATCCCGCGCTGGGATCCGGAGCTGATGAGTTCGGGAGCCTACAAGTATGCTCCCTACTACGGCGCCAGGATTGATCTCGAATCGATGCTGAAGAGCGGCGAAGTCGTTTACTTCAAAGAAGGCGCCACCACGACGGTTTCCGCGCGCAAGCGCGGGGACAACGTCATGCTGGCGATCGACGGCAAAGTGGACGCGACGGATTCCGGCGACATGACGACACAGAAAATGCTCGGCCATTTGCCGTTGCTCTTGAAGGATGGAGCGCGCGACGTCGCGATCATCGGCCTGGGAAGCGGGGTGACCGCCGGAGCTGCTCTGCGGTATCCCATCCAGTCACTGGACGTTGTCGAAATCTCGCCCGAAGTGGTCGCTGCATCGGACTTCTTCAAACACGTCAACCACGACGCGCTTCGTGATCCGCGTACGCGACTGATTATCGGAGACGGTCGAAATCACCTTCGCTATATTCAAAAGCAATACGATGTGATCATCTCCGAACCCTCCAATCCCTGGATGTCCGGAATGGCTTCGCTCTTCAGTCGAGAGTTCTTCTCAGAGGCTATCTCCAGGCTGACGGCGAAAGGCATTCTTTGTCAGTGGGTCCACAGCTACAACATGTCCACAGAGGACCTTCGCACCATCGTCGCGACCTTCCGCTCGGTGTTCCCTCACACGCAACTGTGGGCGTTGAATCAAAATGATTTTCTGGTTCTGGGATCGCCGTCTCCCATCGAGGTTTCCGAGCCAGTCCTAAAGAGGAACTTCGCGCAGGTCGCCGCTGATCTGAAAATGATCGGACTGGTGGATCTCTACAGCCTGCTTTCTCTCTACGTCATGGCAGACGGGGATTTAGACACCTTCGCGACCGGCGCCGTTTTCAATACGGACTCTCACCCGGTGTTGGAGTTTCATGCCCCTCGATTCATCTATGCCAATACGTCCGACCAGAATTTTGCGGCGCTCGGCGCGGTTCAGAAGAAGGTTCCGCCACCGGAGTACGTCCGGCAAATGGTGACCACCGCGAAATCGGAGAACTATAGACACAAGGGAGAGATGTATCTCACCTCGGAGAGTTATAGCGAAGCGCTGCGAGAGCTGCGGCTGGCTGTTGACGCAGACGTCAACGATGCCAGGGCCTGGAGTACTCTGTTGCGTGCGTCCCGCTCCGTTCGGGAGCGCCCTGAAGTGGCGAAGTTTATCGAAAGCAAGCTTGAAGGCAAACCTTCGGCGATGGTTCGGACTTTTTCCGCGGAGTTTTACGCGCAGGAAACGGATTTCGACAAGGCCACGCAGCTATTAAAAGGAGTCCTCAGCGAAGAGCCGAATAATTTTGCGGCTATCGAAAGGCTGGCTGAAGTCTATGCGGAAAGCGGGAACGCCGAATTCATGGATGCGGTCGAAAAGTTGCTGAAACTCGATCCCACCCACGCACGAGGCCTGTTTCATCTTGCCACCATCCGCTTCTATCAACAGCGTCACGACGAAGCGATCCAGATCGTGAAGCAGTCGATCGGGAAAGATCCGACAAACCCACGGGCGTGTAACCTTCTGGCGATTGTGTACGGGCAAACTTTCCAGCACGACCTCGCGGAGGCGGAGTTCAACAAATGCATTACGAGTTTCCGGGAAGACTGGCTTTCCCTGAACAACTATGCCCTGTATCTTTTGGAACGGGGAAAGACGCCGGAGGCCCTGCGTCAGTTTGAGAAAGCAATCGACTTGAACCCCGAGAACACCCAGGCATTCGTCGGAATGGGCGAAGCATTACGGCAGACGGGCCGGGCCAAAGAAGCGAATCGCTGGTATCGAATCGCACTTCAGCTCGATCCAAACCAACCCGTCGCGAAGCAGTACGTGCAGTAAGAAGAACCCCCTGCCGCTCCGCCTTCGGGGGCGGGGACATTTGACACGTGACAAGTGACGCGTAACATTTGACATTCGAGGGGCATGGTTCCTCGGATGTCAAATGTCACGCGTCACTTGTCACGTGTCAAATGTCCCCACCCCCGAAGGCGGAGCGGCAGGGGGGGCCTTGCTCAGGCCGCGTAGAGTTCGTCGATTTGTTTACGAAATGCGGCTTCGATAAAGGCCCGGCGAAGTTTCAGGGTTGGCGTGAGTTCCCCGCTTTCAACCGTAAACCCCTTCTCGACAAACGCGACTCTGAAGATCCTTTCGTGGTTTGCGAGGTCGGTAGTGCGTGCCGCAATTTCACGCAAGGCGAGATCCAGGATTTCCGGATGCCGGAGAAGGTCGCTGTGAGTTGCAAAGTCGATCTTTCGGTTTCTGGCGTATGTCTCGATCGCAGTAATATTGGGCACAATCAATGCGCTCAGGCTGCTGCGCCGGTCTCCGATCAGCAGTACGTTTTCGAAATATGGAACCAGTTTTAGCCGGTTCTCGATCGGCTGCGGTGCGACCTTTTTGCCAGTAGATGTGACAATGAGGTCTTTCTTGCGATCCGTGACGGTCAGAAATCCATCCTCGTCCAGAACGCCTATATCACCGGTATGGAACCAGCCATCGCGTAACGCTTCCCCGGTTTCAATCGGCATCTGGAAATAACCCTTCATGACGCCGGAACCACGAACAAGGATTTCCCCATCTTCCGCTATCTTCACTTCCATGTCGCCGACCGGTTTGCCCACAGCTCCAATCTTCGCCTGCCCGGGCGCTGTCAGCGCTATCACCGGCGACGTCTCCGTGAGGCCGTAGCCTTCAAGCACCTGCAGGCCGAAAGCAAAAAAGAACTCGGCAACTTCACGTTCAAGTGCCGCCCCTCCGGATATAAAAAATCGCAGGCGGCCTCCCAATCGCTCTCGGATTTTCCTGAAAACAAGTCTCTCCGCAAGGGCGTGGGCCAAGCCGAAACGGCCGCGTCTCACTGCTCGAAATCCTTGCCGCATTGCCCATTGAAAAACCAGCCGTCGAATGGCCGGCCCCGCTTCGACGTCACTCAGTATTCGAGACCGCATCTTCTCAAAGAACCGCGGCACGCCCGCGGCAAATGTCGGCCGGACTTCAAGCATGTTGGCGCCGACTGTCGTCAGGTTCTCTGCGTAGGCGATCGACGCTCCGGCTCTAAAAGCGGCGTAATCCACATGTCTCTGGAAAATGTGAGATAGCGGAAGAAATGACAATTGGACGTCCTCAGCACTCAACGGAAGAATCTCGGCGGTCGCCTGAATGTTGGACATCAAATTGTTATGCGACAACATCGCGCCTTTCGGAACTCCCGTAGTTCCGGACGTGTAGATGATCGTCGCCACATCATCCGCTCGACGCCTGGCGACCTCGTCCCTGAATTCAGTGGCGTTCTCGACGACAGCATCTCTGCCAATTTTGTACAAAGTATCCAGCCGGACAACGCCGGGCTGGTACGCGTTTGAATCGTAGATGACGAGGTATTTCAGCTCCCTTAATCTCTTTCGAGCCGTGACGACCTTTTCCAGCAACTCCAATGTCGAGACAAAAACGAGATTGGCTTCGCAATCGAGCAGCAGATGCTCGACCTGTTCCGCCGACAAAGTGGTGTAGATGGGAACGACGATTCCGCCGAGGCTTTGCACGGCATAGTCGGAAATCGCCCACTCCAAACGGTTTTCCGAGAGGATCGCGACGCGATCGCCGACGCGGACGCCGAGGGATTTCAAGCCGTAAAAGAGTTCTTCGACACGGGACAGGAAATCCACAGTGGAGACATCTATCCACTCTTCCCCGTGTTTGTACCGAAAGGCATTCGGTTTAGGGCAACGACCCGCGGACTCCAGGAGCATCTTTGGAATGGTGCTCATTGCGGTGCGCTTCGTTGCTCGCTATGCTTACATCCCATTGCATTTTCGAAGGAGGCTCTTTGTCCGAAAACAAAAGAACCGCTCTGTTCGCCGTTCACAAGCGGATGGGTGCACGACTGATTCCTTTTGGTGGCTGGGAGATGCCGGTCGAATACGGCGGCATTGCCAAAGAACACGCAGCGGTTCGTTCGTCTGCTGGCCTATTCGACGTCAGTCACATGGGCGAGTTCGAGGTCCGGGGCCCGGACGCTCTGGCCCTGATCCAGCGGGTGACTTGCAACGACGCGGCTCAAATTGAAGACGGGCAGGCGCAGTATTCGGCTCTGCCGTATCCGGAAGGAACCGTTGTCGACGATCTGCTCATCTATCGCCATAACGCCGAACACTTCCTGCTCGTGGTCAATGCCGGCAACATCGATAAAGATTTTGAGTGGATCAGCACCAACAACTCCTTCAACGCCAGAGTAGAGAACATCAGCGACCGTATTTCACTGCTGGCGCTTCAGGGACCGAAGGCGCTGGAGATTCTTCAAAAATTCACCAACACTCCGCTGGCTCCGATCCAGTACTACCACTTCGCTCGCGGAAAAGTCCTCGAAGCGGATGCAATCATTTCGCGTACGGGATACACTGGCGAAGACGGTTTTGAGATCTATTTCTCTCCCGAGCATTCAGAATCCATCTGGAATGCCATACTCGAGACGGGAGCACCACACGGCGTCTTGCCGGTCGGTCTTGGTGCCAGAAACACTCTCCGGCTCGAAGCGAAATTGCTTCTTTACGGTAATGACATGGATCAAACAACCTCGCTGCTGGAAGCGGGGCTGGGATGGATCGTCAAGCTCGACAAGACCGCGTTCGTCGGACGGGAGGCGTTGCTAGGACAGAAACAGGAAGGTTTGAAGCGCAAATTGATCGGCTTCGAAATGCTCTCGCGCGACATCGCTCGCGAGCATTATCCAGCTTTCGTTAATGGAACCGAAGTAGGCCATGTGACCAGCGGGTCACCTTCCATCACGCTGAAGAAAAACATTGGCCTCGCTTATTTGCCCGCGGAACACTCCGCAATTGGATCGACGTTTCAAGTTTCGGTGCGTGGCCGCATGTGCGACGCGCAGGTGGTTCGAACGCCTTTTTACAAACGGAGATAGCGCAGAATGAGCCCAGACGATCTGCTTTACACGAAAGAGCACGAGTGGATACGCGTTTCCGACAATGTCGGCACGGTCGGAATCACGCTTTTCGCAACCAAGGAATTGGGCGAGGTCGTTTACATCGAATTGCCCAAAGTCGGCGATACCTTCAAGACCGGCGACGCTTTCGGGAATGTGGAATCGGTGAAGGCCGTTTCCGAACTGTTCCTACCCGTAACCGGCGAAGTCACAGCCGTCAATGAAGACCTTGGGAACGCACCGGAAACCCTGAACGAAGATCCCTATAACAAAGGCTGGCTGATCGAGATCCGGATGAAGGATCCGTCGGAAACGTCGGATCTGATGTCCGCCGAAGAATACGATGAATACACCAAGAGTGAGGAGTAACTTCCCCGCGTGAGATACATCCCCAGTTCCACCTCCGATCGACGACAAATGCTTTCGGACATCGGCGTCGATTCGATCGAAAAGTTGTTTGCCGGTATCCCCGAGCGCCTTCGGTTAAGGAGACTGCTCGACATACCCAAGGCGCTGACAGAACCTGAACTCATCGAATATTTCCGTCAACGTGCCGCCAGGAACGCGTCGGAATATTCCTCGTTCCTTGGAGCCGGTGTGTATCGTCACTATATTCCGGTGATCGTCGATGCGCTGATCTCGCGATCGGAGTTTTTTACGGCTTACACGCCATACCAGCCCGAAATAGCGCAAGGAACGCTCCAGGCGATCTTCGAGTTCCAAACTTTCATCACTCAATTGACCGGCATGGAAGTGGCCAACGCCTCGCTCTACGACGGCAGTACCGGACTCGCGGAATCGGTTCTGATGGGGCAACGCATCAGCAAAAAGAACAAGTTCCTGATCGCGAAGACAGTCCACCCCGAATACCGCGCCGTCGTGTCTGTCTACGCGCGTAACCTCGGCATCACCGTCGAAACGATCGGCTACTCGGCTTCCGGACGGATCGACATGGCCGACCTTGCGAAACGGCTCGACAAGGACGTCGCCGCTGTCGTCGTGCAGACTCCCAATTTCTTTGGAACTATCGAACAGACCCACGACATTTCAGAACTCGCCCACCAGCATGGGGCTCTATCGATCGTCAACGTGGCGGAAGCGATATCGATGGGTATATTGAAGCCGCCCGGTCTGGACGCCGTAGAGACTCGGACTGCGGATATCGTCGTCGGTGAGGGTCAGTCACTCGGTGTTCCCATGAGTTTCGGCGGGCCTCACGTGGGTTTTATCGCGACGCGCGACCGCTATGTCCGGCAGATGCCGGGACGCCTTGTCGGCATGGGGCAGGACTATTCCGGCAATCGTGCTTTCGTTCTGACGCTGTCCACGCGTGAGCAGCACATCCGGCGCGAGAAGGCGACGTCGAATATCTGCACGAATCAGTCGCTGTGCGCTTTGATGGCGACAATCTATATGGCGACGATGGGACCGGCCGGTCTTCGCGAGATTTGCGAGCAGAACATTGTGAAGACTGAATACGCCGTGCAGCAGATACGCAGCCGCACACCTCGAGAGGTTCTTTTCCAGGGCTCCCGGTTCAATGAATTCGTCATCAAACTGAAAGACGACTACGCCAAATGCGCCCAAAAGCTGCTTCAAAGCAGAATTGTGCCGGGACTCCAGCTCTCACGCTTCTATCCGGAGCTTGGTAACGCAATGCTGGTATGCGTCACCGAAACCACGACGAAGGCTCAGATCGACGCTTTTGTGAAGGGACTTGAATGAGCAACAACCATACTCGAGTCGGAAAACACTTCCAGCTCACCGAGCGGCTGGTCTTCGAAGAGGGTTCTGCCGGCCGGCGCGGCTTCAATCTGCCTGAACTCGACGTTCCACGCCGCGCGGTCACGGACATCGTGGATGAAAGCCTCCTGCGGAAGAACATTGACGGCATGCCGGAGCTCAGCGAAGTCGACGTGATCCGGCATTTCACTCGACTCTCAACCTGGAATTATCACATCGATCTCGGACTATATCCGCTTGGCTCCTGTTCAATGAAGTACAACCCCAGGATCAACGAAAAGGTGGCGCGTCTTGATGGTTTCGCCTACGCGCATCCGTTCATGCCGCCCGAGTTGATTCAAGGCTCGCTCGATGTGCAGAAGACTTTGGAGAAGTGCCTCGCTGAAATCAGCGGTATGGATGCAGTCAGTCTGCAGCCGGCTGCGGGCGCGCATGGCGAACTCACAGGAATCCTGTTGATCCGGGCCTATCACGAATCAAAAGGCAAACCGAGGCGCAAGATTCTCATTCCGGACTCTGCCCATGGGACCAATCCGGCGAGCGTCACCATTTCGGGCTATGTTGTTGAGAACGTCCCGTCGAATTCGAGCGGCACGGTCGATCTGGAAAACCTGAGGAAGGTCGTGGACGACGACGTCGCGGCCATCATGATCACGAATCCCAACACCCTGGGTGTTTTCGAATCGCAGATCAGCGAAATCGCGGAAGTTCTTCATTCGCACGGCGCTCTCGTCTATATGGATGGCGCCAACCTGAATGCGATGATGGGCATCACGCGGCCGGGTGATTTCGGCGTAGATGTTCTGCACATTAACCTTCACAAAACATTTACCACGCCTCATGGTGGTGGAGGACCGGGATCAGGGCCGGTCGCCGTGAAGAAGATTCTGGAGCCCTTCCTTCCCTATCCCGTCGTCGGCCAGCGATCGGACAGCATGCTGTTCTTTGACCACGACCGGCCGCAGTCGATTGGGAAAATGAAGGCCTACAACGGCCAGTTCGGAATGCATGTCCGGGCTTTGTGTTACATCCTCGCGAACGGTCCGGATGGTCTCAAGGAAGTTTCAGAAGTGGCCGTGCTGAACGCGAACTACATTCGGGCCCGGCTCAAGGACTCCTATGCGCTTCCTTATGATTCACCAACATTGCATGAAGTGGTGTTTTCGGATCGAATCCAGGCCCGCAAAGACGTGCATGTGGGAGATATCGGCAAGAGACTGATGGATTATGGTTTCCATCCGCCGACAGTCTCGTTCCCGTTGATCGTTCCGGGCGCGATCATGATCGAGCCCACGGAAACCGAATCCAAGCAGGAACTCGACGCTTTTATCGATGCCATGAAAACCATCGCCACGGAAAGCGAGGAGAACCCCGATCTTGTGAAGAAGGCGCCGCATACGACGCGCATCGGCCGAATCGATGAAGCCGCCGCCGCTCGAAAGCCGGTACTCCGCTGGAAACCCTCGTAGGCCGTGGGCTTTAGCCCGCGGCGCGATTTCTAGTTGCCGCCTTCGACCCAGACTTCACCGTCTTCAAAGAATTCTTTTTTCCAGATCGGTACGACTTTCTTCAGCTTATCGATCGCATAGTGGCACGCATCGAATGCCGCGCGCCGATGAGAGGAAGTCACAATCACAGCCACGCTGGTTTCGCCGATATCCATGTGCCCCAGACGATGCACGATGGCAACGGTACCGATCTCCCAGGCCTGCCGAACGAAGATTCCAATCTCTTCAAGCTTCTTCAGCGCCATTCGTTCGTATCCTTCGTATTCCAGATACAGCGTCCGTTTACCCTTCGAATGATCCCGGACGACACCTTCGAACACACAGATGGCGCCGTCGGCAGTCCGTAACAACTGCCGCGCGATGGACTGAGCATCGATGGGATCGCGCGTAATCTGATAGAGTTCGCCGGGCCGATCGATCGTATGGCTTTCGGTTTCAACTTCTCCGCCACTCACTGGTGGGAAGATGGCCACTTCGTCACCCTCCGAAATGCGGGCAGACTTATCCACATACTCTTCATTTACAGCGGTCAGCACGATGGGACGGTAATCCTTCAATCGCGGATAGGTGGTTTCAAGCTGAGTCAGCAAGCCACCCACAGTCGTGTCGGTTGGAACGTCCACGCGGAGTTCGCGCGAACCAACAATGTCTTTGAGAGTAGCGAAGAAGAGCAACCGGACCTGCATTTGGTTGGATATTAGCACACGGACGTGTGAATGAATGGGAGGGGACATTTGACATTTGACACGTGACACGTGACGTTTGACATCCGAGGGGCGTGTGGTTCCCGGATGTCAAACGTCACGTGTCACGTGTCAAATGTCAAATGTCCCTTCCTATGGCGTGATTAAAACTCTCTTCGCCAAACGATGAACCAGTGCGATATCGTGCGCGCATGAATTC
>Ga0137427_10000486_pt1 | contig 20409 bp, 19 predicted proteins | sample EasRivERMZT700_2_FD_102309 | JGI IMG/M metagenome (GOLD analysis project Ga0137427, IMG submission 102309) | Soil microbial communities from meander-bound floodplain in the East River, Colorado, USA - East River MetaG ERMZT700_2 | ecosystem: Environmental > Terrestrial > Soil > Floodplain ...
GATCCGCGCCGCCGCGGTGGGCGCCCCGACCCTCGACCCGCGCGCACAGCAGCATCTCATGCGGCAGATCGCCGAGCCGTCGCCGGCGTCGCCGTTCGACGGACTAACGCCGCGCGAGCGCGACGTGCTGCGTCTCATCGCGCAGGGCGCGAGCAACAAGGAAATCGCCGCGACGCTCTTCCTGAGTGTGGGCACGGTGAAGGGCTACGTGAGCGCGCTGCTTCCAAAGCTTGGCGTGGGCGACCGCACGCAGGCCGCTCTCTTCGCGACCAAGCACGGCCTGGAATAAAGCGGCTTCTAGGCTGCTGGGCTGCTAGGCCGTCTGGTGGTTCGTAACCAGCAGCCCAATGGCCTAGCCGCCTAGCAGCCTGACTTTAGATAGGGACGACACCTGTCTGCCGACAGGAGCGGGCGCATCCATCGATGCAGCCACGTTCAGCCACTCGCCCGATACGACCTGGCGCCAGGCTGCGCGAGCTTTGTCGTGTCCGGAGGTGGGTCGTGGACGCACGCGAACCGGACACCGCCGACAGGCGGATTCGTCGTGCATTTCCGGAGAGTCCTCTCATGCAAGTACCCGTGGTCATCGTCGGCGCGGGGCCGACCGGCCTCTCATGCTCGATCTTGCTGTCGCGGCTCGGAGTGCGATCGCTCCTCCTCGAGCGCAACCCCCGCACGTCGACGCATCCCAAGTCGACCGGGATTTCCACGCGAACGATGGAGCTTTGTCGCCAGTGGGGTCTCGAGGACCGGATTCGACAGCAGGCACTGGACGTGTCGATGGTGAACTCCGTTCGCGAAACGCTGTCGTCGCCGGAGCTGCATCGGTTTTCGCTCGGATTCCCCGACCCCGAAGCAGCCCTCGACTTCAGTCCGGTCGCGCCCGCGGCCGTCGCGCAGGACGAGCTCGAGCCGATCCTGCTCGAGCACGCGCGCAGCTACGCGTTCGCCGACATCCGTTTCGGGCACGAAGTCGTTCTGCTGCGCCAGGACGAATACGGCGTCGACGTCGGGTTCATCGATCACAAGACGCAGCGCGGCACGCGTGTTCGCACGCGATACGTGATCGCCGCGGACGGGTGGTCGAGCCCGATTCGCAAGCAGCTCGGCATCGGGGTGACCGGCGCCGATCGGCTGGGCGACCAGCTGAACATTCTGTTCCGCGCGTCGCTCGAGCACCTGCTCCCGGCGCCGCGCTGCGCGGTGTACTCGTCGCAAACGCCGAGCGCGCCGGGGACGCTCATGCCCACGAGCCGCGATGGCCGTTGGGTATTCGCCACGCCGTGGGTACCGGAGCTCGATCCGGTCGACAAGATCGGGAGCGATCGGCTGGTCGATCTCGTGCGACACGCGACCGGCGCACCCGATCTGGCCGTTGAAATCGTCGACCGCCAGCTGGTCACGCTGGGTGCGCAGGTGGCCGAGCGCTTCCGCGACCGCAACGTGTTCCTCGTGGGAGACGCGGCGCATCGCATGACGCCCACGGCCGGCATGGGGATGAACACCGCCATTCACTCCGCGCACAACCTGATGTGGAAGGTGGCGGCGGTGCTGCACGGCTGGGGGGGAATGTCGCTGCTCGACAGTTACGAGGCCGAGCGGAAGCCGGTGGGTGAACGCAACGTCGCGCGGTCGCGCGGGCAGTTGCGCGAGCTGTCCGGCGTGGCGGCGGACATGGGTGCGGTCTACGAGTCCGCGGTCATCGCGTCCGACGAGGATCTCGCGCCGCTCCCGACGATCGACCCGACGATGCCGTCGCGCCCAGGCGCCCGTGCCGCGCACATCTGGATCGAACGGAACGAAGACTGGGTCTCGACGCTCGATCTCTTCGATGGAACGATGGTCATGCTGGCGGGTCCGGCCGGCCACGCCTGGTGCGAGGCGGCCTCCGACGCGGCGCGACAGCTGGCGGTGCCACTCGACACATGTTTGCTGAGCGGGTCGCGCCTCCTCGTCGATCCGGCGAAAGCCTGGCGCACGCGCTATGGATTGGAGGCCGACCGCGCCGTGCTCGTTCGGCCGGACGGTCACGTGGCGTGGCGCGCTCCACGGGGCGTCGCGGAGAATCGCGTTGCCACAATCACTAACGCGCTCATGAAGGCTCTCGGACGCGAGGAGCAGAGCCGGCAGGAAACGGGCACCGTTTTGTGGAGCGCCCGCTCGGCGTAGCGCGCGCCGGAGATTACCGCAGAACGCCGCCCAGCGAGCCGATCACGCGCGTCGCCACGGTGCTGTCGCTGCCCGTGGCGGCACGGTACCGCGAAATGGCCGCGGTGGTTTTGCCGTGGCGCAGCAGATCGGTGAGCTGCCAGCGCAGTGAATCGGGAAGTTCGGCGAGCAGCTTCCGCGTGCGTAGGACCTCGGCGGCGATGGCGGCCCGTTGGGCGCGGAAGGCCGCGAGCCCGGCGCGCGTGGGACAGGGCACGGCCATCAGGAATCCGGCGCCGGACGGCGCCACATCGCGAACGATCGTGATACCCGAGCCGTTCTCGTCGTTGAACTCGAGACGCAGCCGCTGTGTGGGAGCGACGGCGAATCGAAAGAGCGAATCGGGCACGGGGGCGTTGTACTCGTCCACGGTATCGACGGAGAGGCTGTAGTCCCCCAGCACCTGGTCGCGCCGCTTCAGGTCCTTGGAAACGATCGCGCCTAGAAATTCCGTGTTGGGGCCGGCCAGGCAGGCGAGCGCCGACGGATGCACGAGGCGTTGGACGCCGAGGGAATCGCCGGAGCGAACGGCGAACGCGTAGGCCTTGGCGAGGGCTGCAGGGGTCGCCGGCGGCGGCGCCGGCGCGGGGGCGGGTGGCGGCGAGGGGGCGTTGACGGGCGCGCTGGTCGGCATCGCGCGGGCGCTGCGCGTCTGGCCGAGCGACGGCTGCGCAAGCAGGGCGACCAGCGTTGTGGAAAGAATGGCCGGCTTCATAATCGTCAGCGCACTCCGTCGTCGGGGTGAGATGGCCCTCTCAGGTTTCGACGACAACGCGCGAGCCCGAGCAACCTCGAGCCCGCTTGCGCAAAACGGACAAAACGCCTGGCGCGCGAGGATTCTGTGATACGCGCTACAACGGGCCAAACTGCCCACGGAAAAAAATCCGGTCAAAATGCGCATGCGCGCTCTTGACAGTGATTTCCGGAGCTTGTACAATGCTCGCCCTGGGAGTCGCGTCCCGATGATGTTCACGAGTTGCTCGGCGCTCTGATGCCGGCGACCCAACCCCGACGGAGCTGTACGGTCGGGTGATCATCGGCGGCGCGATTTTCGTTTTACCGGAAGGCCGTCTCGTACCGCCCTGGGAGGACCGAACTCGTTCATGATCTCGCACACGTCATTCTCGATCTGCAGCACGCGACAGACCGGCCTTGGCCGGTATGGCGCGAGCTCGGCCGCGTCGCCGCGCGGCGTCGAGAAGCGCTCTGCGGTCATGGACGCGCCGAACGCCACCAGTCCGTGGACCGATTCGATTCAACGCGCAGGAGCCGGAGCGGGTAGAGGTACTCCCTAGAGTACGCGCTGCCTTCCCGGATCAGGGGATGAAGGACGCCCCGCCTGCGCCGAGTGCCAGGTGGGGCGTCGTGTTTTTGGCGACGACGCCAAGCTGTTTGACAAGTGACGGTTTGGGAATGGCGGACAGCATCGCTGACCGCGGAGGACGAACACTCGTTTGGCGCGTATGGGCCTTTGCCGCGCGCCGCCGGAGTGCGTAGCTCAACCACGGCGAATTTCGCCAGAGCGCGGCACCGCCGCTCGATTTGTCATGGCCCATCGCGACATGGGCGGAGTCGGGCCGGAACCACGGTGTCGAGGTGCGGGTAGATCCGAGACGCGCGCGACCGCGTTGGAGGACTCGAGTCCCGCCGCCCCGGACAAGCTTTACAATTCTCTCACGAACACCACTCACCACACTCGACCACAGGAGGGCGAGCCTATGATCACGTTGAAAGAGCACCTCTCGACTCGCCTCCGGCGCAGCCCGGCGCCGCAGGGTGAGCGTTATCGGTCCCGCACCGGAGCCGGCGGCTCCGGCCGCACCTTCGACCACTGGGAGCGGCTCGACCGCTTCCTCACGCTCGGGACTTCAGGGGGCACGTACTACATCGGCGAACGGGAGTTGGCGATCGACAGCGCGCAAGCCGTCGTCGCCTGCCTCGCCGAGGACGGATTGCGCGTCGTTCAACGCGCCGTCGAGGTCAGCGAAGACGGAAACGGGTCGAGCAACGACCCGGCGCTGTTCGTGCTGGCGCTCGCCGCGAGCCTTGGCGACGACGCAACGTGGGTGGCCGCGCTGGCCGCGCTCCCGCGGGTCGCGCGCACCGGGGAGCACCTCGCCCGGTGGCTCGAGTACGTCAACGAGCGCACCGCCGCGTATCTCGAACACACGGCCACGCGCGCCGGCTGATCGGCGCGCGGATCCAACCATCACCCTGGCCGCCATTCCCGGACCGTCACGAGTCGAACCGCGAGACTACTTCACGTGGAGGGAGACGCCATGACGATCACCGAGGAAAGCATCGCGGCCCGGCTCGACGCCGCGCGGCCGTTCTACGCCGAAAACGGCCTGAACGCCGAGACGTACGACGCGCGCACCGGCGGCTTTCCCGGCGAGATCGACTTCTACGTCAATCGCGCCACGGCGAGCGGCGGCCCGGTGCTCGAGATAGCCTCCGGCACCGGACGCGTGTCCTGGCCGATCGCGCGCGCAGGCGTGCCGATCGTCGGCCTGGATCTGGCGCCGGCGATGCTCCGTGTCGCCGAGTCGAAACGTGCGGCCGAGTCAGACGCGGTCAACGCGCGCGTGCGCCTCGTGCGCGGCGACATGACCGAGTTCGCTCTCGACGAGCGCTTTGCGCTCGCGATCATTCCGTTCCGCGCCTTCCAGGTGCTGTCGACGCCGGACGCGCAGCGGAAGGCGTTGGCGTGCATTCGTCGTCACCTCCTCCCCAACGGGCGGCTGATCATCGACGTGTTCGATCCGCGGCTCGACCTGATACTGCCCGGCCGCGTCGCCCGGGTCGCGGAGATGCCGTCGATCAAACATCCGGTGAGCGGCAACATCGTTTCGATCGACGTTCTCGAGCGTGTGAACGACACGGTGGCGCAGCATCTCGTGGAACGATGGCGTTTCACGGAGCGGACGGCCGACGGCGAGATCGTTCGGCAGGAGATCGAACTGCTGGAGCTCCGATGGAGCTACCGGTTCGAGATGATGCACCTGCTCGAGCTGAGCGGGTTCGCCGTGGAGGCGGAGTTCTCCGACTTCCTCGGCGGAGCGCCGGCGTACGGGAAGGAACAGCTCTGGGTGGCGCGGCGGGCGTAGTGTTGTCATTCAGAGCAACCTTTGGTTGTCATTCTGAGCGCCCCTGCTTGTCATTCTGAGCGCAGCGAAGAATCTCGCCGTTTCAAAGCAGATTCCTCGCTTCGCTCGGAATGACAAACAAGGGCGCTCGGAATGACAAACAAGGGCGCTCGGAATGACAAGCAAGACATGTCACGATGCGACGCGAACTTCACGGATGTTCGCGTCCGGCTCGAGGAACTGGAGCAGCGCTTTGCCTTCCGCTTCGATCGCCCCCATCGCCTTCTTCGGGATCTTGCCGAGCGGGGTCACGGTGACCGTGGCGGTCGTCTTCTTTCGGGCGACGGTCCACTTGCCGGCGACGAACCCGTCCACGAGCAGCACCGCGTTCACCTGCAGGTTCTTGGTGACGATCAGCGGGCGATGCGCATCGGCGATGACGCGCGTCCGGTCCTCGTGTGACAGCACGAGATTGTCGAACTCGGGAACGAAGCGCCTGGGCGCGGCGGCGTCCTCCGGCGGGCGAGGCGCGTCGGGAAGGTCGAACAGCTCACGTTTGCGGTCGTCGCGGAAGGTCACCAGCCGCGGACGCAGCCGCTCGAAGACCGCGCGTAGTCCCGACAGGCCGGACCACACCTGTGCATCGGCCGGCGTCGCCGGGCCGAACGCGGCGAGGTATCGGAGCACCAGCTCGTCCGGCTCGGCGTGGGCGACCGAGATCGGCTTGCCCACCCACGACTCGCCCAGCGTGAACTCGGCCGACGCCGGGAATGCCCACGCCGCGTCCGTGGGAACCTGGACGAGGGGAAGGTGGCAGCGAATGGCGTAGGCCATCGCCCGTTCGTCGACTTTCGGATACTTCTTTTTGAGGTGGTCGCGCAGCGTCTCGAACGTCGACGGCGACTTCTTGAAAAACGCGCGGCCGTCGGCGAGGATCGTCTCGAGGTCGAAGTCGGCGCCGCGCCCGCGCGCGATGCTCCTGGACCCGCGCTCGAGCAGGGGCTGAATGGCGCCCCGCAACGACGTGTAGTCGCTCGCGCTCAGCAGGTGAATCGTGGCGCGCATGGCCGTCGCGCGTACGACCGTGCGTTTGCGAAGCGCGTCGAGCAGTTGCGCGCGTTCGAACCCCTGGATGCGCGTCCACAGTCCGACGAACGGCGGGCGGGGCACCTGCGCCTGAAGCCCGACCAACCGCTCGGTGACCGCGACCGGCGTGGCCTCTTCGCGCGCCAGCAGGAGCTGTCGCGCGAGCAGCGCGCGATTGAGCGCGCGGAGAGAGAGCGTCGAGTTCGTCATCAGCCGGAAACGCGAAGGTAGAAGTTGATTGTCATCCTGAGGAGCGAAGCGACGAAGGATCTCGCTCTTTCGCCGTCAGAAGCTGAACAGCGAGATCCTTCGCTGCGCTCAGGATGACAATCAACTTGCAACTCACACCTAGAACTTCAACGACACCCCGACCCCCGCGCCCGAATCGCGCGATGGAAGGATCGGGATCAGCGTCGCCTGGGCGATCGACCGCTTCTCGGTCGCTTCACGCTCCGCCGCTACGATCGCGCGGCGCCGCGAGATGCTCCGCGACGAGAGCGCGATGCCGATTCCACCTGTCACGGCAGTGATCGCGGCGACGCCATAGACTTCCTTCGGAAGGTTGGTGTTACTCGCCAACATCGCCCCCGCTCCCACGGCAAGAACACCCGACGTCACGCCGACGACGCTGACGCCGCGCCGATGTCCGTCGGAATTGCCCCAGGCGTTCCATACGCTGGTGACGGCCGTGGCGGTGATGGCGAGCGGCGCGAGGACGAGCCCGGCGACGAACCGCTTGTCCTCCAGCGGCATCGGCTGCGCATTGTACGGCACCTGGATCCGCGCGGCCTCGGCGAGGGTGATGCCGTGCGCATCGAGCCACGACGTGAACGCGCTGTCTCCGGCGAGCCGCGGCACCAGGACGTTGTTGTCGAGGCGCGCGACGCGGTCCACGATGTCGCGCCGGCCCGTCGACTCGACCAGGTGGGCGACCGCGCACAACGTCCCCGTCTTCCGGTCGACGAAATAGGGGACGGCCTGTCCGGGGAAGTCGTAGTTGTGCGGGAACACGCCGCGGTCTCGGTACGCGCGCAGCGTCTGGAGAAGCACGGCGCGCTGACCGCGTTGCGTTTCGCCCAGCGTACTCAGGTCTCGAGTCGCCAGCTCGGTGAGAACGCTGTCGAAGTGGGCGCGTATCCGGAGGACTTCGGCCGCCGACCAGTCAGGCTTTGCTTCCGTCGCGCGAGCGCTGGGTGGCGCGGGGACACGGGCAACCACGACGACTAACGCGACAACTGCGACCACGAGCAAACGAGTCAGGCGCATGCGTACCTCCTGATGAATGGTGGACGAGCACAAACGTGCTCGTTTGCCAAACTCGGGGGTGCGGCCGGCTGGTCACCGGCCGTCTCGCCCGAGCAGAAGTCATCTTGTTGTTTCCGTGTGCATCCTGCGGCCGCTTTTGCTAGACCCCTGGACTTGGCACCTTGGGCGGCCCTTGCCGCAACAACTGCAGGACGCAGAATACGCAGACGCCGCAGACGGGCGCTGCAACGGCGGCCCGAACGGTCGGTTTGGGAAGCAAAGCGGGTTCACGCGGTTGCAGCGCCCTCTGCGCTTTCTGCGTCATCTGCGTCCGGCTGTTGTATCGCCGAGATGCCGGTTCTCTATTGACCCAACGCGGCCTGCTCGGGCCGCTACCCATACGGGGGCCGCTATCTTTCGCTTCCCAACCCCAGAATTGGAGCTCCTCGAATGATCGGCTACGGCGCCAAAGAGATGGCCAACGCGTTTCGCACGGTTCGCAAGAACACGATCCAGGTCGCCAACGACATCCCCGAGGATCAATACGATTTCGTCGCCGCTCCGGGTGTGAGCTCGGTGCGCGCGCTCCTCGCCCACGTCGCGCTGGCGCCGATGCTGTACCTCGACATGCATCGCGACAAACGCGTCACGACGCTCAAGGGTTATGACTTCGGGGTGGCGATCGCGCGCGCGAACGCCGCCGAGGCCAAGCCACGCACGAAAGCGGAGATCCTCGACCTGCTGGCGACCGACGGCGACAGCTTCGCGACGTGGCTGGATTCGCTCTCGACCGAGTTCCTCGCCGAGACGTTCACCGATCCGGCGGGACAGAACCCCAGGACGCGGTTCGAGAGCCTGCTGGGCGTGAAAGAGCACGAGATGCACCATCGCGGGCAACTCATGCTCATCGAGCGGATTCTTGGAATCGTCCCGCATCTCACGCGTCAGCGCGAGGAGCGTGTCCGCCAGCACCAAACGACGGCGGCCGGCGCACGCTGAGGGCGTGCCGACCCGGCCGCGCGGTTGACCCGGCCGCTATTTCTTCGCGCGGCCGGCGTCCACCTCACTCACGAGTCGCAACAGATCGCCGCGCTTGAGGTGCAGCAGCATCTCGAGCTCCCCGGCGTCGAGCCACACGCCGTGGCACTTGTCGCAGACGTCGATCGTCACCGTCTTGGTCGCGCGCTCGTGCAGCCGCCCGTCGCAGCGCGGGCACTGCATGCCCTTTGCGGCGGCGCTCTGCTTATCGCGCTCGGCGTCCAGCGTCGCGCGTTGTTCTTTCAACCACTCGGCGTCGCGCCGGGCGAAGTATTCGTCTTCATTCTGGCTTGGCTTATTGGGCTCCCACGACACGCTTTCCCCCAGGCAGGTGTCCCAACGAGTTAGCGACCCCGGGGGCAGCGGGCAAGACGCGTCACGGTCTCAATCGCGCAAGCGCGTCCCGCCCCCATTTTGTGACCACGGGACTCGAGAGTCCCCAACGGTCATGGCGCGGACAGGCCTCGCGCAGTAGCGGCGTGGCTTCGTCGAGTCTGCCCGCGGCGGCCAACGCCGCGCCGAGCGCGCAGCCATTCATCGCCATGAGGGGATTGGTCGCCGACACCGACCTGGCGTAGCCGTCGCGCGCCGCCATGAAATGGGTGACTGCGCCGGCGATCTCGCCGTTCGCGAATTCGGAAATGGCGAGCCATGAGTCGAGGTCCGCGTGCCGGCTGTCGTCCTCCGGGAGCTTGCTGCGCATGAGACGATCCGCCGTCGCGGCGGCCTGGCGTGCCTCGTCGACACGCCCGGCCATGAGCAGTGCGTGCGACTTCTGGCCGTGCATATAGCCCAATGCGATGCTCGTATCGCCCTGCCGCGCGCGATGCATTTCGATCGCCGAGTCGAGGATGGCCATCCCCTCGTCGAAGCGGCCGCGCCGCACGACAACGAGGCCAAGATTCCTCAGTGTGTTGTCGATACGCCAGTGGTTGGGGGTGAGCAGCTGCCGGTATGTCGTGAGCGAGGTGCGCAGCTCGGCCTCGGTCTGGGCCAGGTGTCCGGGCCGGTTTGCTCCGATCAGCGCCGCGGACTCGAGGGTGTTGGCGTACTCCACGGTCTTTGGACCACTGGTCCGCAGCCGCGCGTCGAGAATGATGCGTTGGAGCGAATCGGCCCGGTCCCACTCGGCGATTGCCCCCAGCGCCGAGGCGACGTTGTGCATCACCGCGAGGCGATTGCCATGATCGCGCGGCAGCAGCCGGTCGAGGATACGCAGCGACGAATCGAAGTACGCGTAGGCCAGCGCCCAACGCGCGTGCGACCAGTGGTTGCTGCCTTCGCGGTTGAAGTTGCCGGCCATCGCCATCGAGTCGACGGTCAGCCGTTGTCCGCGAATCGCTTGTGCACTGTCGAGCAGCCCGCGCCGCCGCACCGAGTCCCTTTCGATTTCGGCCCGCTCCTCGAGACCGATGGCGACGTCGGGATGACGGGTGCCGAGGCTCTTGCGCAGCTTGGCCACTGACGAGTCGAACATGGGACGGGCGGCGTCCGGGCCTTGGTACGCCTCCACGACGCGCGCGAGCTCGAGGTAGATGGCGGCGGCCAGCGAATCGTTCTTTCCGGCGACGAATTGCCGCGTGTCGTAGGCGCGCTGCAGCAACGTTTTCGCCCGATCGAACCGGCTGCGTGCCGCGTGCATGTTGCCGAGCACGCGCCACATGCGCGCCTGGAGCGCGGGCTGCGACGTCAGCTCGTTCACCCGGCGCTCGCCCTCCTCGAGAAGCGCCGCCACGCGGAGCGTGTCGCCGCCGGGCACGATCTTCGGATTCGAGCGCTCGAACAAGTTCGTGAGGAGCGCGATCACCGATTCGGCGGCGTCGTGTTCCTGCACGGCGCGGTCGCGCTCTCGCGTGACACGACTCGCCTGCAGCGTGCTCACGACGCCGAACGCGGCGAGGAGGAGCACGATCACCCCGGCGGCGGTCACCGATCCGCGATTGCGCGCCACCAGCTTGCGTGTGCGATAGGCGAACGTATCCGGCTGCGCCCGCACGGGGAGTCCTGACAGATAGCGCTCGACGTCATCCGCGAGCTGGCCGGCCGAGTCGTAGCGGCGAGACGGCTCTTTGCGAAGCGCCATGAGCACGATGCGATCGAGGTCGCCGCGCAGGCGCTTCGCCGTGTTCGTGTCGGCCGCGGCCGCGCTGGGAGCGGGAGGCGCGTCGTGAACGAGTGCCTGCTCGAAATCGAGCGGACTTCGTCCGGTGATGGAAAACGGCCGGCGCCCGGTGAGCAGCTGGAACAGCAGGATCCCGAGGGCGTAGACGTCGGTCGCCGTCGTCGTCGGTTCGCCGAGCACCTGCTCCGGCGCGGCGTGCTCTGGCGTCAGCATGCGGACGCCGGAACGCGTGCGGACTCCGTCTTCGGGGTCCACCATCTTGGCGATGCCGAAGTCGAGCAGCCTCGGCTCGCCCGTCGGCGTGATGAGAATGTTCGAAGGCTTGAGATCGCAGTGGACGACGAGCCGGCCGTGCGCGAACTGGACCGCGTCGGCCACGCGCTTGAAGAGACGCAACCGATCGCGGATCTCGAGGTCGTGGCGCGCGCAGTATTCGGTAATCGTCACACCCTCGACGTACTGCAGGATCAGGTAGGGACGCCCATCCTCCAACTGGCCGCCGTCGAGGATGGCGGCGATGTCCGGATGGACGAGGCGCGCGAGGATCTGCCGCTCGGAGCGGAAGCGCCGCACCATGTCGGTGCTGAGCGCGCCGGGGCGCAAAACCTTGAGGGCGACCTGCTGCTCGAAATGGCCGTCCACGCGTTCGGCGCGGTAGACCTCGCCCATGCCTCCCTCGCCGATGAGCGCGTCCACGCGGTACGCGCCGACGCGGGTGCCGGGTGCGAGGCTGTGCGCCCGATCGGCGGCGCCGAGGTGATCGATCAGGCGTTGCTCGATGCGGAGCGGCGTCGGCGATTCGCTCGCCGCGAGCATCGCATCGATTTCGCGACGCAGGGTCGCGTCCCCCGCGCATTCGCGGTCGAGGTACGCGCCGCGCTCCGCCGACGGCTGCTCCAGCGCGCCGACGAAGAGCGTTTCGATGTGGTCCCACCGCGTGGAAGGCACGTCGCTCATGGTTTCAGGAGCCTACGTACGAGCATGGCGTCGGAGGGGACGCGGATTGGACATGTTGATGGCGGGAAGGCGAGAGGGGGCGGTCAGGCAGGTTGGTCGAGCAGACCGAGATCATGCGAGACCTCCTTGCGCAGCCAGGCGCTGGCGACGAGCCAGTCGCGCTGCACGGTCTTGAGCGATACGTCGAGGAGCGCCGCGGTTTCGTCGAGCGTGAAGCCGGCAAAGAAGCGGTGCTGCACGACCTGCGCGGCGCGCGGATTGAGTTCAGCGAGACGGGCGAGCGCGTCGTCGAGCGCGGTCAACTCCTCCGCTTCCTCGTTCGACAGAAACGCTTCGACGTCGTCGAGCGACACCGGCGTCGCGCCGCCGCCGCGCTTGATGCGTTTGCGCTCGCGCGCATAGTCGACCAGCACGCGCCGCATGGTATTGGACGCGATGATGAGAAACTCGGTGCGGTCGCGCGGGGCCAGGTGCGACTGGCCGGCGAGGCGCACGTACGCCTCGTGCACGAGTGCCGTCGTGCTCAGGGTGTGGCCCGTTCGCTCGCGACGCAGTTGCGCCCGTGCCAGACGGCGCAGCTCGTCGTAAAGCAGGGGCACCAGGTCGTCAGCACGCCGCTCGCTCATCGGCCGCGCCTCCGTTGGTGGATCGACTGGGGTGGTGAAAGTAGCCCCGGGGGCGAGGTCTGTCACGCGGATGTCCAGTTTGCGCGGCGGACGACGCCATGGTGGGCACACCCCGGAGGTCCTATGCGAACGGCCATCCTGCTCGCCGTCATCACGACTTCGCTCGCCGCCTGCGGCGGCGACTCGTCGTCGCCTGCGCCGTCCGTGACGTCGCCCGTCACCCCGACGACCCCCACGACGCCGACGCCGGCCGGCGATACGGCCCGCATTCCCCTCAGCGACCTGGGGACGGGGACGTATCGCGGATTCGTCGGCGGGCTCTATCCCAACGGATCGAACGCGCCGCCCGCTTCCCACGCGGCGCGCGGACTCGCGCAGGCGCGATTGATCCAGCCGCTCGACCCACAGGGGCGCCCGAGCCCGACCGGCAAATACGTGCTCCTGTCGATCGGCATGAGCAATGTCACACAGGAGTTCTGCGCCGAGATCGGGACGGACTGCAATCCGTGGACGTTCTCGGGGAAGGCCGCCGCGGACCCGACGGTCAATCATTCGACGCTCTACATCGCCAACGGAGCAATGGCGAGTCAAACAGCGGACCTCTGGGACTCGCCGACGGAGTTCAATTACAACCGCGTGCGCGATTCGGTGCTGGCGCGCGCCGGTTTGAGCGAAGCGCAGGTGCAGATCGTGTGGCTGGGCGCCGTGCGTCGGCAGCCGACGGTGGGCCTCCCGGACGCCAACGCCGACGCCTACATCCTCAACGGCTGGCTAGGGGACGTGGTCCGCGCCCTCAAGATCCGATACCCGAACCTTCGGCAGATCTACGTGTCGAGCCGCACGTACGCCGGATTCGCGAGCATCCCGCTGAACCCCGAGCCGTACGCGTACGAAACCGGATTCGCCTACAAGTGGCTCGTCGAGGCGCAGATCAAACAGCTCGACGGCGGCGGCATCGACGCCCGGGCGGGGGACCTATCGCCGTCGCAAACGGCCTGGCTGGCCTGGGGGGCGTACTTCTGGGCCGGCGACTCCGCTCATCCGCGAGGCGACGGACTGTTCTGGGTACGCGCCGATTTCGAAGGAGACGGCACGCACGAGTCGCCGCTGGGTGAGGAGAAAGCGGCGCGCCTGTTGTTCGAGTTCTTCAAGAACGCGCCGCCGGCACGCTGCTGGTTCCTTGCGGGGCAGATTTGTTAGCGGCCTTGGGCGGGGACAGGCGCCACGTGACGGTGGCGCGGGCCACGACGTCCCCCGCCGCGTCGCGAATCTCGGCGTGAACGTCGTGCTTAAGGTCCGCCGTCACCGGAGGCACGGTGCAGCGGCACTCCGCGGTCAGCGTGCCGCGCGCTTTCTTGAGATACTCGATCGAGAGCGCGGTCACGATGCCGCGAACGTCCGGCGGCAGCGCCATCTGCATCGCGGTGCCGCTCGTGATCTCGGCGAGATTCACGAGCGCCACGGCGTGCACGGATTTCAGATGGTTCCGCACGCGCGGGCGGTCGCGCATCGACCAGCGCGCGTAGCCCGGGGAAAGCTCCTCGACGCGCGCGCCGATGCTCGACGTATACGGCACCGTGCGGCCGATCATCACGCTGAACACGGTGCGCCCGAACGGAAAACGCGACAGACGGTTCCAGGTGTCCCGGATGTGGCCGGCCGGGGCTTCGAGAGGATTGGTCATCCGGGGCCAGGTTGGTTTGGTGAGAAAGCAGATCCCTCGGTCGCTGCGCTCCCTCGGGATGACAACTAGGGAACGAGCGTGCTCTGTCTCGGTCCCAGGGTGTAGCGCGTGATCCAGTCGTACTCGCGGCGCATCCTGTCGAGCTGATGATAATATTCTGACAAGCCGTGTCCCTCGCGCGGATAGAACACCAGCTCGACGGTCTTGCCGCGGTCCTTGAGCGCGCGGAAGTACTCCATCGATTGCCCGATCGGCACGCGTTCGTCGCTGCCGCCGCTCATGATCAACAGCGGCGTCGTCACCTGATCCACGAAGGTGATCGCCGAGCGCGCGCGATAGAAGTCGAGCGTCTTCGCCGTGGGAATGCCGCTGAAGAAGGTGCCGATGTAGCCGGGGATGTCGGTGGTGCCGTACATGCTCTGGAGGTCCGAGAGTCCGGCGCCCATGCGCGCGGACTTGAACCGGCTCGTCTGGCTGACCACCCACGCCGTCATGTAGCCGCCGTAGCTCCACCCCTCGAACGCGAGCTTGGTCGAATCGGCGAGTCCACGACGGACCATCTCGTCCACGCCCGTCATGATGTCGCGATAGTCGCCGCCGCCCCAGTCCAGGATGTTGGCGCGCGTGAATTTCTCGCCGTAGCCGGTGCTGCCGCGCGGGTTCGGATAGAGAACGGCCCATCCCTGGCCGGCGTAGACCTGTCCGGGTGAGCCCGAGTTCGCCTTGAACCCGGCGTTCGTCGCGCCCGTCGGACCACCGTGCGCCTCAACGAGCAGCGGATACCGCTGACCCGCCCGATAGCCGACCGGCCTGATCAGCACGCCTTCCACGGGCGTGCCGTCGTTGCTCTTCCAGGTCACGATCTCCGTTTCGCCGAGCGCGATATCGCGGATCTGCGGATTGAGATCGGTGAGCTTGGTCGATTCGCGCGTGGCCGGGTTTCCAATGTAGACGTCCGCCGGCGCGTTGGACGAACCCATCGTGAACGCGATCACGCGTCCGTCGGCCGACAGGGACATGCCACCGACCAGCGTCTTGTCGGCGGACTTGGTCAGCACACCGGTCGCGACGTCGTACGAATAGATGCTCGTATACGCGCGCTCCCCCGTCGTGAAGAGGATTTGCTTGCCGCCCGGCACCCACTGCGGCGTGCCGGCGGAGACGTCGGCCTTCGCGTCGTAGGTGTCCTTGGTGGTTTTCGCCGCGACGTCGTACAGCAGGAGATGGTTGTTGCCGATCTGCACGTCTGAGATGCTGTCCGCGCGCGGCGTGTGGTTCTGCGGCAGTACGGTGAAGGCGAGCGTCCGTCCGTCGGGGGACCAGGCGGGAGTGGAAGCGACGTCCGACTTGCCGGAGACCTTCTCGATGTGCTTGTCGGCGATGGTGACGACGTACGCGTCCGTGCGCGTCTCACGCAGCAGCGTGGTGGGGGAAGCCTGGAAGGCGAGACGCGCTCCGTCGTGGGACCACGTGGGCGCGCCCTTCACCGTGTAGTTGCCGTGGACGATTTCCGTGGCCGTCTTGTTGGCGACATCGATCACCCAGGCATGCGACAGCCGCAACCCGCCTTCGAACACCTGCGGGTCGTCGCGTCGCGCACGCTTGGCTTCGTCATCCTTTGGAAGCGTGTCCACGGCCAGGAACGCGATGCGCGTGCCGTCCTTCGACCAGGCGAACCCGGTGATCGACTCCTTCGACGACGACAGCTGATACGCTTCGCCGCCGCCCATGGGGAGCACCCAGATCTGCGTCTTCACGTCGGCGCTGGTTCCGCGCGCGGCGAGAAACGCGATCGAGCGTCCATCGGGGGACCATGCCGGGGCGGACTCCCCCCGCTCGCCGAACGTGAGCTGCCGCGGCGTGCCGCCGCCGGCCGGCACGAGCCAGATGTGCGAGCGCATATCGTGTTTGTCCCCCTTCGCCGTATCCGGCCTGGACGCATCCGCGCTCGGTCTGGCGTTGGGGTGCTCCCACGCGCTGACCGTGAAGGCGACGTTCGACGCATCGGGGGAGATGGCGACGCCGCCGACATTCCGGATCTCCATGATGTCGGCGAAGGACATCGGGCGTTTGGCCTGCGCTCCGGCGGCAGAGGTCGCGAGGGCAAGCAGGGCGAGCGTTGCGCACAGGCGCGAGCGAATCATGAGGACTCGGCGTTGAAGTACGGTCGGGGTGGGGAGGTAAACCTGATGCTACGGTGGCGCTCAGAGCGTGGCAACCCGTCGGGGCCGGCGCTGGGCTCGGTCGAGATACTGCCCCTGGACTGATGTAGTCTCGTGTGACTACATTAGTCAGCATGAAGACCATCGGCATCCGCGAGCTCAAAGCCCGCCTCAGTCAGGTACTGCGCGACGTGGCGGCGGGCGAGATCGTTCTCGTCACGGACCGCGGCCGCGTCGTCGCGGAGCTGAGGCGCCCCGACGCGGAGCACCGTGTCGTGCCCGCGCATGAGCGCGCGCTGGCTCGGCTCGCCGCCGAGGGCCATCTCCGAATCGCAGAGCGGCGCGCGCCGGCGTACCGCGCCTCGCCGCTCCGTGCGCCCAAGGGTCTGGCCCAGCAGCTCATCAACGAGGACCGCGGCGAGTGAGCGTCGTGTACGCCGAGTCGAGCGCGGTGCTGTCGTGGCTTCTCGGGGAGGCAGGACACCAGGCGGTACTCGACGAGTTGTCGAACGCGGACCAGGTAGTCACCTCGACCCTCACCATCGTCGAGTGCAGCCGCGCGCTCGCCCGCGCGAGGCACACGCGCCGGCTGACGGAGACGGACGAGCTCGCGGCTCTGCGGCTGCTAGATGAGGCGGCGGCGTCGTGGAACCTCCTCGACATCTCCGATCGGGTGTCCCAACGCGCTCGCGGTGCGTTTCCTCATGAGCCGGTGCGAACGCTCGATGCGCTGCATCTCGCCAGCGTCGCCGTGTTTGCCGAGGTGCTCGGGCCCGTTCGGGTGCTCTCGCTGGACGATCGGGTGCGTCTGAACGCGTCCGCGCTGGGGATGTCGCTGGCTCCGGCGTGAGGGGTGTCTCGTTAGTCTCCAGCCATGGCCGACTCGAGAACGTGGAGACGCGATCTCCATGAGCTGATCTTCCGCACGTTTTTTCGAGTCGCCGCCGCCGGCGGAGCAGGCGGACAGACGCTCGTCTCCCGGCTGTATTTCGGCTGGTTGTACCGCCGTTCCGATCCGTGGAAATACGCGTCCAGTCCCTACGAGCTCGCGAAATACGAGCGGACGCTGGCGACGTTGCGCGGGAACTGTGCGTCGCGCGCCCTCGAGGCCGGATGCAGCGAAGGAGCCTTCACCGAAATGCTTTTGCGCGAGGGACTCGCACGCACGATCGTCGGCGTAGACGTCTCGGAGACCGCTCTCGCCCGCGCGCGGGCGCGATGCGCCGCCTTTCCCGGCGCGGATTTCGTGCGCGCCAACGTGTCGTCCGAGGCGCCGTCGGGCTCGTTCGATCTCATCATTTGCGCGGAAATTCTCTACTACATCGGCCCACGCGCCGGCCGGGCCTGCGCGATCCTCGGCGAACGCCTCGCGCCCCAGGGGCGGCTCGTCGCCGTGCATTCCACCGACCGCGCCGCGCTGCTCCACGCGCCGTGGGTCGCCGACCCCCGGCTCGTGCACGAACAGCGGATTCTCGCCGACGACGACGCGCGTCCATACACGATCGACGTGTTTCGTCGCGTCGAGAACGGCGGTTAGGGTGACGCTAGCGCTCGCCGGCTCGTTCCAGCGCCCAGTGCGTGCCATAGGCGAGTGGCCACAACGCGATGATGAACAACGTCGCGCCCCACAGCGTGCCCAAGACGGCCTGTAGCACGACCTCGAGCGCCACGCGGCTGGTCCCGCCCCGGACGAGATCGTACAGCCCGACGGCGAGTCCGAAGGCGATCGCGCCGGCGTAGACGCTCGCCAGCGCGACCAGTCCGCGCCGATATCCCTCCACTCGTTCGAACCACGGGTGCAGCGCGCGCCCCACGAGCAGGCCGATCAACGGCGCCGCCAACACTCCGCCCCAGATCACGGGGCCAAACGCCTTGGCGGCGAGCAGATACGCGACGATCCCCCACGCGGCGCCGGCGAACAAAAGACGAAGGATCACTCCTTTCCTCTGCTGGATGGTGGAGACAGATCGGTCCGGCGTTCACGTGGAGGAATCTTCAACACAAAAGAACGGAAAGACAACGGTGGGCGAACGACGCACGACACAGGCGGGGCACGCGCCCTCTTTAGCGTGGTTTCCAGGAATGGCATTTGGTGAATCGCAGTCGGCAAAACCTGGAGGACACGACCATGACACGCTCACGAATTTTCCTTCTCATCCCGGCCCTCGCACTGGCGGCCTGTGAGAACCCCTCGACGGCCCCCAAAGGGATCACGGCGTCCCCGCCGGCACCCGCTATCATGGAACTGAGGGGGATTGTCGAATCCCCGTCTTCGAACAGCCTCACGGAGCTCTACATCCGTGTCGGCGATACGGGTCTGTACCGCATCGAGGGATCGGAGCGGTATCGACTGTCGCGGTTGGTGGGCGCCGAGGTCACGGTGCGGGGGCCACTCGACGGTCTGGACGGCATAGAGGTGGAAGGGTTCGTCGTCCTGAAGGTGCACGGTCGCGAGGCGGCGGACGGTGTGCTGGTGGAGATGGAGGACGGGTACGCGCTGCGGCTGGTCGTCGACGGTTCGTTCCGATACCTCATCGACCCGCCGGCCGAGTTGCTCGGACACGTGGGCGAGCGTGTGTGGGTGACCGATCCGACGGATGAGTCGCCGAGCGACTACGGCGTGATCGGCGGGACCTGACCGCCGCCCGGCGCTCTCAAACAGCGCCCTGAGAAACGAGGCCCCGGCAATACGCCGGGGCCTCGTTCGTTCTTTGTGCCCCATCTGGTGGCGCGTTAGCACGATTTGCGTTCTCTTCTTCTCATGTCCGATGTCTCGTCAACGGTCTGGCAACCGCCGGTCGCGACGCTCAGACTCCTCGGTGGCGTAGATCTGCAGGGACTGGATCGCGGGGTCGGCGACGCCCTGCTGGCACAGCCGAAGCTCGTTGCCCTGCTCGCCTACCTGGCGATCGCCGGCGCGGGTAGAAGCTGGCTCCGGCGCGACACGCTCGTCGCGCTCCTGTGGCCCGAGCTGGATCAGGCGCACGCGCGCGCCGCGCTGCGAAAGGCCGTCCACGCACTGCGCGCGGCGCTCGGCGCCGACGCGTTGCCCGGGCGCGGAGACGAGGAGCTGAGATTCGCCGATGACGTCCTGGCGTGCGACGTCGTGGAGTTCACCCGCCAGGTGGAGCGAGGGTTTCTCGCCGCCGCCCTCGAGCTCTACGTTGGCGAGCTGTTGCCGGGCTTTCATCTTGCCGGGTGCGTGGAGTTCGATCGCTGGCTCGACCAGCAGCGTACCGAGGCGCGCGAGCGCGCCGGCGCGTCCGCCTGGGCCATGGCGCAATTGTTCAACGACCAGGAGGCGTTCACCCGCGCCGGCCAGTGGGCGCGCAAGGCGGTCCAGTATTCATGGGACGACGAGCGTACCCTGCGGCGCGCGCTGTCGCTGCTCGATCGCGTCGGCGACCGCGCCGGCGCGCTGCGGCTCTACGACGAGTTCGCGCGACGGTTGAGGGTCGATTTCGACGCGGCACCCTCGCCGGAGACGCAGGCATTGGTTGCCAAGTTCCGCGCCTGAGAGTTACGGACAACGGATACGGAAAACGGGTTGGAAAGCACATAACGGAAGACGGAGGACGGGTAGGTAAGCGCATAACGGAAGACCGATGACGGGCCGTGATCCGTCGTCCGTCGCGCGCTTACCTACCCGTCCTCCATCTTTCGTCGCGTGCTTTCCAACCCGTTCTCCGCTTCCCGTCCCGCGTTCATCGGTTCGACGGCAATCCAATGATGGAGTATTCTTCACGCCTCGTCGTTCACGAGGACTCCGATGACAGACATTCCGCGCCGCGAAGCGTTGAAGCAGCTCGGCGCCGCCCTCATGGCGGGCGGGATCATCCGCGGCCGCGCCGCCGACATCACGATCGCCGGCCAACCAGTCGAGATCGCAGTCTCGTCGATCAGCGCCGTCACGGTGCGCGTCACCGTTCGACCGATCACCGGTGAGCGCGCGACGGTTCCGGCGACCGGTGAGCTCGCGCGCGAAGACTTCGGAGGCGCGATCGCGCGCGGACGGGTGGCGAGCGCGGTGGCGCGCGTTCCCGCGGGCGACCTGGTCGTTCGGTTCACGGAGAGCCCGCCGACGATTCATGTCGCGACGCGAGGCGGCGCGGAGGTGCAGCGTCTCACGCTCGATGCTGCCACGCCCGGCATGTCTTTCCTCCTCGGCGACGGCCCGCTGCTGGGCCTCGGTGAA
>Ga0137427_10000490_pt1 | contig 20333 bp, 16 predicted proteins | sample EasRivERMZT700_2_FD_102309 | JGI IMG/M metagenome (GOLD analysis project Ga0137427, IMG submission 102309) | Soil microbial communities from meander-bound floodplain in the East River, Colorado, USA - East River MetaG ERMZT700_2 | ecosystem: Environmental > Terrestrial > Soil > Floodplain ...
ATTCGAAGTTGATGAAACAGCCGGCGCCGATGGCGGAGCAGAAACAGCTCGCCGATCGCGCCGATCGGCAAGATGCGAAGCGGCAGACGCCGCCCTTGCCCGTTGGCGAGCCGACGACGATTTCTGGTCTACCCGTGCCGCTCGCAGCGCCGCCACCGCCGGCTGCGCGACCAACGGTACCGCCGCCACCGGCAGCCCCGACGGCGACCGGGGCGACGTCCGCGACGGCGCCGCCCACTAGCACCGCAACCGTCTCGTCAACGGTCTCTTCGGATCAGATACGGCCCGTCGCTCAATCACCGACCTTCAGGTCGGCTGCAAATTCCGAGCAAATGGCGAGCACCGTGGTCGCAGAGTTCTCATTTGCCGATCGCGGGCGGAGCCAGACGGCACAAGGCGGCGGTGGAGGGCGAGCCGGGGGCGGCGGCGCCGGTCGCGGTGGAGCTGCCGGCGGCGTATCTCGCGCCGAAGACACCAGCGCCACCGTGATGATTCGTTGGCGGGTCCTCGCTTCAGGGGCCGTTCAACGGTCCACCACAGCCGGCTCGTCGTGGGAGACCGTCACCATCGATCCGCCCGCGCACATCGTCAGCGGCACGGCGCCGGCGCCGGCCATTTGCTGGCTCGTCGGACGCGCGGGCGTCGTCATGCTCACCGTCGACGGTCAGCGGTTCACCCGCCTCGATCTGCCCGATCGCGTCGATCTGGCGTCGGTGACCGCGACCAGCGCGCGCGAAGCGACGGTGACGACGACCGATGGACGGACATTCCGCACGACGGATGGCGGGGTGACGTGGGTCCGGTTCTAGTTCCGCGTTCGTGGATTCTTGAACCTGGAACTTGGAACCCGGAACCGGAACTGCAAGGTTTCGTCGCAGGTTCGTTCTAACCACAGCAGCCATCAGATCCCCGCCCGATGGCGACATCCGGGACCTTGGTCCCTTTGGAGGTAGCTGTGGCTTTCCGAGTGCGCGTCGTTGCCGTCATCGTCGCGGTCTTGGCCGCCGTGTTCTGTGCGCCGGGCGAGCCCGGCATGTCCGTCGTCACCGCGCAGTCCGGCGCCACCATCACCGGATCCGTCGTGGATTCGGCGTTGAACCCTCTGGCCGGCGTCGCGGTGACGCTCGAGCGTGAGGCGCGAGTCGAGGCCAGAACGGCGAGCGGGACCGACGGGCGTTTTCGATTCACGGGAATTGCGGCGGGCACGTATCGCGTTCGCGCCGAGCTGGCGGGATTTGCGGCGTTCTCCAAGGACCTTCGCGTCGCGGCGGCTGCGACGACGGTCCCGATGCCGATCGTGATGACGCGGCCGGGTGAGAACGAAAAGCGCGGTGATGGTGAAAAGGACGACAAGCAGGAAGCGAAGCTCGCCGACGCGGCTTCACGCGGCGGCGTCACGCAGCCTCAGTCCACGGTGACGGGCGCCACGCCGCCAGGCGCTGCCGGCGCGCCACCACCTCCCCCGGCGGCGCGCCCCACGACGAGTTCCACGCTGTCGGCCGACCGCGCGGCTAGTGGAGTTGGAAGCGGCGGAGGCGGACGTGGCGGCGGCCAATTCGTCGAGCCTCGCGATCGATCGTACCCACCATACCGGCAGGAGACCGGCGAGACCTACACGCACATCGAGCCGAATCGATTCCAATCGACGGCGGAACATCCGCTGTCGACGTTCGGCGCCGACGTGGACACCGCGTCCTACTCGAACGTGCGCCGGTTCCTCACGAGCGGGCAACTTCCACCGCGCGAAGCCGTTCGTGTCGAGGAGCTGATCAACTACTTCAAGTTTCCCTATTCGGTCCCGCGCGACGGCCGCCCGATGGCGCTCACGACCGAAATCGGTCCGTGTCCCTGGGCGCCGTCGCATCGGCTGGTGCTGATCGGCGCGCGCGCGATCCAGCCGGCGGCGCGCGAAATCACCGCACGCAACCTCGTGCTGCTCATCGACGTGTCGGGATCGATGGCGCCGCCGGAACGGCTGCCGCTGATCAAGACGGCGCTCGGGATGTTCGTGGACACGTTGCGGTCCGACGACACGCTGACGATCGTGACGTACGCGGGCACGAGCGGCGTCGCGCTCTACCCCACTCCCGCGCGGCAGCGCGACGTGATTCAGCGCGCGATCGCGAATCTGCGCGCCGGTGGCTCGACCAACGGCGGCGATGGCCTGATCACCGCGTATCGCATGGCGCGCCAAGCCTTCGTCCCCGGCGGCATCAACCGCGTCATTCTCGCAACCGATGGCGACTTCAACGTCGGCATCGTGAGCGAAGCCGAGTTGCAGAAGCTCATCACGCGCGAGCGTGACTCCGGCGTGTTCCTCTCGGTGCTCGGCGTCGGCAGCGGCAACCTCAAGGACCGGACGATGGAGATGCTGGCCGACAAGGGCAACGGCAACTACTCGTACCTGGACTCGCTGCAGGAAGCGCGGCGGGTGCTCGTCCGCGAAGGCGAGGCCACGATCAACACGGCGGCCAAGGACGTGAAGTTCCAGGTGGAGTTCAATCCCGCCGCGGTAGCCGCGTGGAAGCTGATCGGATACGAAGATCGGCTGCTCCGCGCTCAGGACTTCAACAACGATCGCAAGGACGCGGGCGAGATGGGCGCGGGCCACACCGTGACGGCGCTGTACGAAGTGGTGCCGGTGGGTTCGGGCTTCGCGTATGACGACCGCGGCGGCCGGCCGGAGCCTGAGCCTGAGATTGATCCGCTGCGGTATCAGGCATCGGACATTCGCGCGGACATCATTCGCCCCGAGCCGGTCGTGCGCGCCGGGTCGTACAACGGCGAGTGGCTGACGGTGAAGGCGCGCTACAAGCTGCCGGACGACGAGACGAGTCAGCTCATCACGCATCACGTGCGAGCGGGCGGCCAGATGCTGCATCTTCCGCTGGCCACTGCCGTGGCGGAGTTCGGGCTGCTGTTGCGCGACGCGCCACGCAACGTCGCGCGGTGGGACGCGCTCGCGTATCGTGTCGCCGCGCTCGACGGCCCTGGATCGATGTCGCGGGAGCGTCAGGAATTCCGCGAGCTGGTCGATCTCGCGCGCGGGATCGCGCGGTTGCGGTAAGGCGGGGTCAGACCGGGGTCAGACCCCCGTCTGACCCCCCTACCTCACGACAGCCCAGGTGCCGTCGGGTTTGACCTGCGCGCCGTGCGGGAGCTGATAGAGCGTGCGCAGGAGATTGATCTCGCGCGGGGACGCTTCGGGCGCGCTCGACGTGATGCCGCCGGGCACCAGATCGAAGATGCCGAGCGCGCCGGCCATGACCCGGCCGAACGTGGCCGCGCATTTCGGCTCGGCGATGTCGCAGCGCGCCAGCTCCGGCACGATCACCACGAGCCCGGACTTCGCGCGGTTGTTCGGCTCCGTCGCATCGATGCCGCCGCGCGCCACGGCCGAGCCGCTCAACCCGTCCGACCCGGCGCGCACCACGATCCGCGGCGGCGTATCCGTCCGGATGATCGTGAACGACACGCCGGCGTGCAGCTGCCACTCGGCCAGCGCCCGCACCACGTTGTCGGCGTTGACGGCCGGCTCGACGTAGATGCGCACCGGCAACTCCCACCGCGTTATGACCCCGGTGCTCCGAAATGCGCTCCACCCTTTCGCGTCCTGGTTGTAGGCGATCACGTCGGCCGCGACCGCGGGGTTCGGAATGCGTCCCGTCACCGTGGCCGTGGCGAACGGATCGACCGGACTCACCGGCGCGGGTGCGGGCGCGGGCGCGCCCGTCGGGCTCGCAGGATTCACCGGCAGCGGAGCGCCCACCGGCTGGACGCCGATCCCGCTCTGGTTGCTGGTCCAGATGTCTTGCGCGATCCGCCACGCGCCGTCCGGCCGCCGGCGATAGATGTGCAGAATTCTGCCGGCGTCGCTCACCGCCGATCCGCCCGCCGCCGGCGTGACCGTCGAGTGCCGCGCGAGCCGCTCGACCGCCCAATCACCATGGATCTGCAGATCCTCCGACACGGTCGACGATCCGATCCGCGACTGCGCGAACTGCCGCTCGAGCCACACGCGCACGCCCTCTCGCCCGCGAATCGGCGGCTCGCCCGGCGGCATCATCACGACGTCGTCCATGTACAAATCGAGGAGCTGGCTGACGTTGCCCGAGGTGAAGCCCGTGTTCTCGGTCGACACGAGATCGGCAATGGCGCGACGATCGGTCGCGTCGCCGGCATCAGCGGGCTTCTGCCCGCCCGAGCAGCCCGTCAGCAACGCCACGAACCACAGACTGCCAACCACACCGACGCTGCCTCTGTACATCGCGCCTCCATAGTACTTCTCGGCCCTTCTCCACCCGTACTTCTTTGCTTTGCCTCCCGTACTTCTCCGCTTTTTCCACCCGTACTTCTTTGTTTTCTCCACCCGTACTTCCCGCTTTCGTACAATGCCCATCCGTGGACCGACTGACGAACCTCTTCGACAACAACCGCGAATGGGCACGCCGCATCAGCGAGCATGACCCGTCCTTCTTTCAATCGCTGGTCGCGCAGCAGTTACCACGGTACCTGTGGATCGGCTGCTCGGACAGCCGCGTCCCCGCCAACGACATCGTCGGGCTGCGGCCCGGTGAGCTCTTCGTCCATCGCAACGTCGCGAACGTCGTCGTCCACACCGACCTCAACTGCCTGTCGGTGATTCAGTACGCCACCGACGTCCTCAAAGTCGAGCACATCATCGTCTGCGGCCATTACGGCTGCGGCGGTGTCCGCGCCGCTTACCAGCGCGCGTCGCTCGGCCTCATCGACAACTGGCTGCGCCACGTGAACGACGTACGCGAGCGGCACGACCTCTCGATGCACGACGGCGAACCGGAAGACGCCCGCGTCGACCGTCTCTGCGCGCTGAACGTGATCGAACAGGTCCGCAACGTCTGCGAAACGACGGTGCTCCGGGACGCCTGGCGGCGCGATCAGCAGATTGCCGTGCACGGCTGGATCTACGACGTCGGCGACGGCCTGCTCCGCGATCTCGACTGCACGGTCGACGGCGCCGACTACGTCACGCATGCCTGCACCCAGGCGGCGCGGGGCGTCACGTCGCGAGAGCGGCTGTGAGGGAGCGCACGCGTTAAGCCAGAAGCCAGAAGCCCAAAAGGGGCAAGCGTGCCTTCTGGCTTTTGGCTTTTGGCTTCTGCCCCGCAAGAATCCCCCGCTCCTCCGTTCTACGCCTAGAAGGAGCGTCCCATGTCCATCCGTTTCTGGCTCGCCCCGGCGGCGATTGCCGTCGGCGCCGTACTCATTCAGGCCGTCCCCAACCGCGGCGCTGGCGGCGTCTCGGCCGTGACGCCACAGAACCAATCAGGTCCCGGCACGACCACGCTCGAGGATCAGGTCGATCTCGCGGTGACCGTCTACAACTCCGACATCGCGCTCGTGCGCGACGTGCGCACGGTCCAGATCGCGCGAGGCACGTCCGACCTGCACTTCATGGACATCGCAGCGACGGTGAACCCGGCCACGGTGCACTTCCGATCGCTCACCGAGCCGTCACGCGTGAGCGTGCTCGAGCAGAACTACGAGTTCGACCTCCTCGAGCCCGACAAGTTGCTGCGCAAGTACGTCGGCCGCGACGTCACGCTCGGACGATGGCGCGATGGCAAGGAGGAAGAAGTCACCGCGCACCTCATCAGCTACAACAACGGGCCCGTCTGGCGGATCAACGGGGAGATCGTCACGGGCCTTTCCACCAGTCACTACCGGTTTCCTGAGCTTCCCGGAAATCTGTTCTCGCGGCCGACGCTCATCTGGACGCTCGAGAACAACGGCGGCGCCCGGCATCGCGTCGAAGCGTCGTATCTGGCCAGCCAGCTCGCGTGGAACGCCGACTACGTGCTGACGGTCGCGCGCGACGACAAGACGGGCGACATCGACGGGTGGGTCACGGTCCGCAACGGCAGCGGCACGTCGTTCCGCAACGCCTCGCTTCAGCTGGTCGCCGGAAACCTCAATCGCGTACGCCAGCAATTCGACATGATGCGCGCCGAATCGGCCACGAAGTCCATGCCGGCTGCCGCCCCGGCAATGGCGCAGGAGGCGTTCTCCGACTACCACCTCTACACGCTCGGCCGAAAGACGACCGTCAACAACGCCGAGACCAAGCAGGTCAGCATGCTCAACGCGACCAGCTTCCCCGTCCTCAAGCGCTACGTCGTCGACGGTCAGAACTACTACTACCGCAACCCGCAACATCCCGGCGCGCCGATCAAAGACGCAGTGCAGGTGTTCTATCAATTGAAGAACGAAGAGAAGTCGGGCCTCGGCATGCCGATGCCGGCCGGCATCGTGCGCGTGTATCAGGCAGACTCGAAGGGCGGACTCCAGTTCGTCGGCGAGGATCGCATCGATCACACGCCGAAAGACGAGACGCTCAATCTCAAAATCGGCCACGCCTTCGACGTCGTGAGCGAGCGCAAGCAGACCGACTTCCAGCGCATCAGCTCGAACGTCTACGAGTTCGAGTACGAGATCACGCTGCGCAACCACAAGACGACGCCGATCTCGGTGGAATTGAATGAGCCGATCGGCGGTTCCTGGCGCATGGTGCGCGCGTCGCACGAATAGACGAAGAGCGACGCGTGGGCCGCGCAGTTCAAGGTGCCGGTGGCGGTGGACGGGACGACGGTGGTCAAATACCGCGTGCGCGTGACGTATTAGAAGAGTCCGACGGGTCCGAAGAGTCCGACGGGTCCGAAGAGTCCTCTGGGCCAGTTCGTAGGGCGGACCGAACTTCGGTCCGCCCGATCTGCTCCCGTCCAACTTGCGCCCGCCGCCGTCGCGCCTTACGCTCTGAAGAACTCACGTGCCATCACCCGTTCGCCGCCCTCGTGCTTTCGGTACGGCGCCCGCGCTGCTCATCGCCGCGGCGCTGCTCATGATCGGATTGGCCACGAGCGACGCTGAGGCGTGCGTCTGCATGGGCACGTACTCCGGAAACCCGCCGTGTCAGGCGCGGTGGCAGTACACGGAAATCTTCAGAGCGAAGGTCATCCGCGTCGAGTCTCCCCCGCCAGACGCGACCGGCGCGATCCGGATGGGGGCCGCGCGGGTTCGTTTTGAGGTACTCGAGAACTTCGCCGGCGTTGAATCTCGCACGTTCGAAATGGACGATCCCGGCTCCAGTTGCTCGTACACCTTCGAGGCCGGCAAGGCGTACCTGGTCTATGCCCAGGGCCGCCGGGTCACGGTCTGCAGTCCGACCGGCAAGATCGAAAGCGTGGCTGAGGATCTGAAGTGCCTGCGCGCGATTCCGACGATCCCGCCTCGGGACGGCCGCGTCGTCGGCATCGTGTTCCACGATGAGTCCACGCAGCTGGAACGTGAACGCACACCGTTCGCAGGCGCGCGATCGTCGTCGATGGACAGGGCCTGCGCCGGTCGACGACATCGGGACGCGATGGCCGCTATGAGATTCGCGTACCGGCCGGCAAGTATCGCGTGCACGCCGAAGTTGACACACGGATGTACGCCGAGGAGTTGTGGACCGACCAGGTCGAGCTGAAGGACACCCGCGGCTGTGCGGTCGCTGATTTTTCCGTCAGCTTCAACGGACGTGTCAGCGCGCGCGTCATCACACGCGACGGCACGCCGATCGCTCATGTGGCGCTGAAGCTCATCGCGACAACCGATGGCGCATACCCGGAAAGGGTGGCCCAGACTGATGCCCTAGGCCGAGTCGTTCTCGAGCACGTGCCGCCAGGCCGATTCGTGTTGGGCTTCGACGTACCCGTCTCAGGATCAGATTCCCGCGTGACGCAGTTCTATCTGCCAGGCACATCGGATCGAGCGGAAGCGCGGCCTGTCCGAGTCGGACCCAGTGACACCATCGCGGTCGGCGACTTCGTCATTCCTGACACGATGCGGTTCGTGACGATGACCGGCACCGTTCAGTATCCCGATGGCAAGGCCGTTGAGGGAGCCAGCGTCTATCTCAAAGTTGGCGGAGCTGACTCGTCGTGGATCGAGCCAATCATCAGGACACAATCAGACGGGCGATTTGCGTTTGCGCTTCTCGAGGAACACGAGTACAGGCTGCTCGTGGAAGTGTTCGCGCCGCCACAAGGCATCGCCAGGGCCGAATTGACCGGCATCCTCGCCGGCCCCAATATGAAGCCCGTTGTCCTCATCCCCATTCGGAAGTAGACAGTCATCATCCATGATCCAGATCCGCTCCATCCTCTGTCCCGTCGATCTCTCCGACACCTCCGCGCGCGCCTACGACTACGCGACGATGCTCGCGCGCTGGTACAAGGCGCCGCTCACCGTCATCGAGATGATCTGGGTCGGTGTCCCGACCGTCCGGCCCTCGTCATCTCCGCTCGTCGTGCCGCAGACGATGATGGACGAGTACGCCAGGGAGCTGCATCATTTCGTGAAAGCGAAGACGCCTACGGGCATTAAAGTCGAGACCGTACTGCGCGAAGGTCCGATGGTGCAGGGCATCCTCGAAGAGGCGCGCACGCGCGGCGCCGATCTGATCGTGATGGGCACCCACGGCCGCGGCGGGTTCGAGCGGCTCGTCCTGGGATCGGTCGCGGAGAAGGTGCTGAGAAAAGCGGCGTGTCCGGTCCTGACCGTTCCGCCGCACTCGACGGCCGCTCCGCCCCCGGCCCCGGCGTTCGTCACCATCGTGTGCCCGATCGACTTCTCGCCCTCATCCCTCCACGCGTTGCGGTACGCGCTGTCGCTGGCGCAGGAATCGGGCGGACGCCTCCTGCTCGCCCACGTCTTCGATCAGCCGGTCGATCGCCCGGTGCCCCGCGGACACGGACCGGACCTGAGCGCGGCGCGCCGCCAGGCGGAAGAACAAGCGCTTCGGGAACTCCAGGCGGCCGTTCCGGAAGAAGCTCGGGAATGGTGCACGTGTCAGGAAATGACGCGGATGGGCCGGCCGCACGAAGAGATCGTGACGCTGGCCGCGGAGCAACACGCCGACGTCATCGTGATGGGCGTCCACGGCCGCCATTCCGTCGAGCACGCCCTGTTCGGATCGACCGCCAATCAAGTACTTCGACACGCGACCTGCCCGGTCCTGACAATCCGCCCGTCATAAGCTGGCTACGCGGATGACGGACCGTCCCTGGCACGCGATGCCGGTCGATGCCGTGCGGCGCGCCCTGACGACCACCACGTCAGGCCTCGCAGCCGCCGACGCCGCGCGCCGGTTCGAAACGACCGGACCCAACGAGCTCAGCGCACTCGGTCACACCTCGGCGTGGCACACGCTGGCCGCGCAGTTCAAGAACGTACTCATCATCATCCTGCTCGCCGCCACCATTGTGTCGGGGCTGCTCGGCCACGCGCTCGAGGCCGTGGCTATCGCCGTGATCGTGCTCTTCGCGGTGGCTCTCGGCTTCATCCAGGAGTTTCGCGCCGAGCGCGCGCTCGAAGCGTTGCGGCAAATGGCGGCGCCGGTCGCGCACGTGATCCGCGACGGCGTCGAGCAGAGCATCCCCGCTCGCGACCTGGTGCCCGGCGACGCAATCCTGCTGCGCGCCGGCGACCGGGTCCCGGCCGACGCGCGGATCACGCGCGCTTTGAATCTGACGATTGAGGAGGCGGCCCTCACCGGCGAATCCGCGCCGATCGAGAAGATCGAGGCAGTGCTCGACGACGCCGCGCTCGCGCTGAGCGATCGCCGCAACATGGCGTACGCGGGAACCGTGATCACGACTGGCCGCGGCGAGGCCGTCGTCGTCCTGACGGGCATGTCCACGGAGTTCGGCCGCATTTCCGGCCTGGTGCAAACCGTCGTCGCCGGCAAGACGCCGCTGCAACAGAACCTGGACCGCCTCGGCCGCACGCTCGGCAAAGCGGCACTCGTCGTGGTCGGCGGGATCGTCCTGATCGGGTTGTGGCGGGGGCTGCCGGCGCTCGACATGCTCATCTTTGGAATTGCGCTCGCGGTGGCCGTTGTGCCCGAGGCCCTGCCCGCTGTCGTCACGATCTCGCTGGCCATCGGCGTCCGGCGCATGGTGCGCCGCCAGGTGCTGGTGCGGCGGCTTCCGGTGGTCGAGACGCTCGGCAGCACGTCGGTGATTTGCACGGACAAGACCGGCACGCTGACCCGGAACGAGATGACCGTTCGCAAACTGTTCGTCGCGGGGCGGTTCATCACCGTCTCCGGCGCAGGCTACGAGCCGGTTGGAGAATTCCGCGACGGCGACCGGGCCACCGCACCGGGGCCTGCGCTGTTGGAGTTGCTCCGCGCCGGCGTCCTCGCGTCCGATGCCCGGCTGCGGATCGAAGACGGACGGCCGAAGATCGAAGGCGATCCGACGGAAGCCGCGCTCGTCGTGGCCGCGGCGAAGGCCAGGCTGGATCAGACGACGCTCAACCGAGAGAACGAACGCATCGGTGAGATTCAGTTCACGTCGGAGCGCCGGCGCATGACCACGCTCCACGCGGCGAGCGGGTCACGGGTCGCGTACTCGAAGGGCGCGGCCGACGTGCTGCTCGCCGACTGTGAATCGGCGCGCGACGACGGCGGCGACACGCCGCTCTCGGCAGACGCGCGCGCGGCCGCGCTGGACGCCGAGCGGCGCCTGGCCGCGGAAGGTCTCCGCGTTCTCGCAATCGCCCGGAAGTTCACGATGTCGCTCGACGACGCCGAGCGCAGCATGACGCTGCTCGGGCTCGTCGGCATCATGGATCCGCCGAGACCCGAAGCGGCTGTGGCCGTCAAAACCTGCCAGGCGGCCGGCATCGCACCCGTGATGATCACGGGCGATCATCCCGTCACCGCGAAGACCGTCGCGACGGAACTGGGGCTGCTCACCACGGAGAGGGTCGTCCTGGGCCGTGAGCTGGAGGCGATGAGCGACGCCGAGCTCGAACAGAGCGTCCACGAGATCCGCGTCTACGCGCGCGTCTCCCCCGCCGACAAGCTGCGCGTCATCACGGCGTGGCAGAAGCGGGGCGAGGTCGTGGCGATGACGGGCGACGGCGTGAACGACGCGCCGGCGCTCAAGAAGGCCGACGTCGGCATCGCGATGGGCATCACCGGCACGGACGTCAGCAAGGAAGCCGCGGACATCACGCTGCTCGACGACAACTTCGCGTCGATCGTCGCGGCGGTAGAAGAAGGCCGCATCGTTTTTTCGAACATCAAGAAGTACCTCACCTATCTGCTCTCGTCGAACGTGGGCGAAATCCTGCTCATGGCCGGGGCCGCGCTCGCCGGACTGCCGTTGCCGCTCACGGCCGTGCAACTCCTGTACGTCAACCTCGCGACCGACGGTCTGCCGGCGCTGGCGCTGGCCGTGGATCCGCCTGAAACGGATCTCATGCAACGGAAGCCGCGTCACGCGCGCGCCGGCGTCTTCACCCGTCCGCTCGTGATCCTGCTGCTCACAGGCGGCGTCTGGTCGGCCATCGTGAACATCAGCCTCTTCGCGTGGCTGCTCGGCACGAGCCGCCCGGTCCACGAAGCGGTGGCTATGACGTTCATCTCGCTCGTCCTCATCCAGTTCTTCAAGGCGTACAACTACCGGTCCGACCGGCTGTCTGTCTTCCATCGCCCGTTTGCAAACAAGTGGCTGAACGCGGCGATCGTGTGGGAGCTCGGGTTGCTCGCGGCGGTGATTTACGTGCCCTGGCTTCAGGTTCCGTTCCACACGTTCAACCTGGCCTGGCAGGACTGGCTGCTGGTCACGGTCCTCGCACTCACCGTCGTGCCGGTGCTGGAAACGGTGAAGTGGATGGAGCGCCGTCAGTGGTTTGGGGAACTGGCGTAGGCTAATCCCTGCGTGCTCGTGAGTAGGCGTAGCACGCAGGAGATTAGGGGCGGGCTGAAGCCCGCCCCTCCGACGTAGGCGCGGGCTTTAGCCCGCGCCAATCCCGGGGCGCGCCAGACTGTTCTACGTCAATTCCAAGTGAGTCCCGGCGCGTCCCGGGATTAGAATCGCCGCCGCACGTCATCTGGAGGCACCCATGACTCGTTTGCCGTTGGCCGTCACCTTCGCGGGCCTCGTGCTCGCCTCAGCCTGTTCCGAACCGGCGCCGCCACCGCCGCCGCCCGCGCCGCCTGTGAAAACGGCGCAGGAGCGCGTGCAGATCTACAAGGATTGCTGGAATCTGTTCAACGCGCAGGACTGGGACAAGTTCGGACAGTGTTATGCCGACAACGCGGTGTCCGAAGCCGTTGACTCCACGCCGCCGTCGGTGACCGGCCGCACGGCAATCGTCGAGCGCGACAAGCAGCTGGCCGCGGCGTTTCCCGACCGCAAAGGCGAGGTCCATCTGATTCTGGCGAATGGCGCGCGCATCATGGGCGTCGCGCTCTACACCGGGACGAACACCGGCCCGATGCCGCCTGGGCCCGACGGCAAGGCGCTGCCGGCCACCAACAAGAAGATCGGCCTTCTCGTCGGGCACACCCTCGAGTTCGACGCAACCGGCGCGCACGCGGCGAAAGACGCCAGCTACGTCGAGGAGGGCACGATGCTCGCGCAGCTCGGCGTGATCCCGAACCCGATGGCGCGCAAACCGATCGCCCCGACCGGCGCGCCGGCCACCGTCGTCATCGGCACCAACGACGACAAGGAGCGCAACAACGTCGGCATCGTGCAGGCCATGGTCGCCGCCGTGAACGCCCACGACCTCAAGGCGATCGGCGCGCTCATGACGGACGATTACAAGATCATCGAGATCGGGCAGCCGAAGGACATGAACAAGAAGGAATCGCTGGACGGCAGCAAGAAGTTCTTCGCCGCGTTTCCCGACATGAGGGTGACGCCCATCGCGACTTGGGGGGCTGGCGACTACGTCGTGCTCGAAGGGAGCGTCTCGGGCACGAACAAGGGCGCGTTTCCGGAGATGGGCATCACGAAGCCGACGAACAAGGCCTTCACCGGCCGCTTCCTCGAAGTGATGAAGATCGACAACGGCAAGATCAAGGAAGATTGGCTGTTTTACAACAGCACGGCGCTCGCGGCGCAGCTGGGGCTGAAGTAGCCCACGACGAGTTCACCTTGGAGAACATGGAGGCCATGGAGACGGCCTCGTCTCCATGTCCTTCACGAGCTGGTCGCGGGTCAGGTTGGACGTGCACAGCGCGCCTCCTGGAAGCCGGCGCTCGAAACCGATCGCTTCGTCCGCTCAGGTTTCATGCTTCGCGCATCGGGCGCGTGCTATGCGGCCCCACTTCGCAGGCCTACGCACGGCGCCCTCGAAACCTGAGCTCCCTGCGCGTCGGTTTCATGCCTTCGCTCATCGCGCCGCTTCACGTCGGCGCACTGCGCACGCCCAACCTGACCCCGTGCCCGCGTGCACCCGGTACGCGTTCGCGTCGGTGTCGTGTCCGTGCGACGACTGGCTCTGGGTCGGTTTGGGAGAGTGGGGCACGCCGACTTGAAGTCGCGCGATACGCGCAGCATGAAACCGACGCGCAAGGAGCTCAGGTTTCGAGCGCGACGTGCGTAGGCCAGCGAAGGCTGGCCGCATAGCACTCGCGCGATGGGAATTCTCGAAACCTGAGCGGATGAAGCAGTCGGTTTCGAGCGCGAGCTTCCCGAGGCGTGCCCCACTCTTCCAAGCCGACCCAGTGCCGTCTCCATGGTTTAAGCTTTTGGGACCGTGCGCGCTGTCATTGTTCTTGTCGCACTCGCACTGCTGCAGCAGTCGACCTCTCCCCTGCCGGCGCCCTTCGCGACGCCCTGGTATCGCAAGGCCACGCGCGTTGTCGCGATGCCGGACGGGCATCGGCTCACCGTGCCGGCCGGCTTCAACGTCACGGTGTTTGCCGACAAGCTCCAGCTCGCGCGGTTCATGGCGCTCGCGCCGAACGGCGACGTGTTTCTGTCGGAGCCGGCGGCGCGCGGCAACGGGCGGATCACGGTGCTGCGCGATGCCGACAAGGACGGCGTGGCCGAGACGCGCGAGACGTTCGCGAGCGGGCTCAACCGGCCGTTCGGACTCGCGTTCTGGAAGGACTATCTCTACGTCGGCAACAACGACTCGGTCGTGCGATTCGGCTACAAGGCCGGCCAGACGGTGGCAGTCGGCACGCCCGAGACGATCGCGGATCTGCCGGCCAGCGACGTGGCGCTCGATGAAGACACGGCGAAGCGCCTGAACATCCCGCTCAACCAGACGCGCGGCTACAACCACTGGACGCGCAACGTGATCTTCAACGCCGCCGGCACGAAGATGTACGTGACGATCGGATCGGCAACGAATGCGACGCCGGAGAACGACGGCGTGGCTGTCGCGCGCGCCGCGATTCACGAGTACAACCCGGACGGCAGCGGGCGCCGGCTCTACGCGAGCGGCCTGCGCAATCCGGTGGGCATGGCGTGGTATCCAGACTCAGACTCAGGCTCGAAGACGCTCTGGACCGCCGTCAACGAGCGCGACCACCTCGGCGACGATCTCGTGCCCGACTTCATCACGTCGGTCCGGGACGGTGGGTTCTACGGCTGGCCGTACTCGTACATCGGCAAGAACCTCGATCCGACGGTGCCGACGCCGCGACCAGATCTGGTCGCGAAAGCGATCGCACCTGATGTCCTGCTCGCCTCGCACTCGGCTGCGCTCGGCATCCTCTTTTACACGGGCGCGCAGTTTCCCGCCGAGTACCGCAACAGCGCGTTCGTCGCGCTTCACGGATCGATCAACCGCTCGCAGCTCTCCGGCTACAGCGTCGCGCGCGTGCCGTTCAGGAACGGCAGACCCAGCGGCCCGCCCGAGAACTTCCTCACCGGGTTCATCGCGCGAGACGACGATCAAAAAGAAGCGTGGGGACGGCCGGTCGGGTTGTTGCAACTCGCAGACGGCTCGCTGCTCGTGTCAGACGACGGCGGAAATCGAGTGTGGCGAATCAGCCATCGACGATAGCGGTATACGCTTAGCGCGGTGACACGCTCATGCCCTCTGACCTGACTTCAGACGAATACGGCCGGGCGGCCACGGTGATGCTGCAGTTGCACGCCGACTTCCGGCGGCGCCACGGCCTGCCGCCACTGCCCAGCGCCGCGACGATCTTCGAGCGCGTCGAGACCATGAAACGCCGATCGGCGCTGAACGAGCCCGGCGTTCTCCGATCGCCGCGACCCGTGATCGGCCCCGTGCTCGAAGTGGCTCGCCGGATTCTGTGGAAGATTCTGTTGCCGATCTTCGATCGGCAGACCGAGGTGAATCGCGATCTGTTCCTGGCCGTGGAGATCATGGCGGTCGAGTCGATCCTGAGCGATCGCGCGGCGCAACGCGATCGCGAGCAGGCGCTGTTGACGCGGATTGCCGAGCTCGAGACGCGGCTGGCCCGGCTCCCCGAGCCCCGCGCATGAAAGTAGCGCTCGCGAAGCCTGACTACGGGTCCGTCGGCGGCTTCGAGGTCGTCGTGTCGCGTCTGGTCGACGGCCTCCGCGACCGGGGCCATACCGTCGATCTCGTGACGATCGATGCCACAACGCGGCCAACCAGTCACCTGCCCACTGAGGTTGTGATTGACGACCACCTCCTGGGAGTGTTCAACGAGTTCTTCAAACATCTCAACATGGTCGCGCGCTTCGAGGAGCTGGACGTGTCGTCGTACGACGTGGTGCTCTGCACGCAGCCGGGTTCCTACGCCGTCCGGCACCCGCGGAAGGTCGTCCTCTTCTATCACCACACCCGTTCGTTCTACGACCTGCAGGACGCGATCGAAACCGCCCGCGGCCACGATGCCGACCTCCATCGGCTGGCCAGCCACATCGTGCGCGACGTCGACAGCGTCTACCTGACACGCGACGTGCCGATCCTCGCCGGCAGCGTGCGCGTGAAGCAGCGGCTGGCCGATCTGAATGGCCTTCACGACAACGTGACGGTCTTCAGCGCCGGCGTTGACGAGGACTTCCTGAACAACGCGCTGCCCGTGACGTTCGAGGCGCCGCTCACGGTCGGCCGGCACGAGTTTCCGAAACGCATCGAGCTGTTCCTGCACGCGATGAACCATGTCAGTCTTAACGGCCTCGTTGGCCGAGTGGTCGGCGTGGGCGGCTTCACCGATCGGCTGAAGGGCATTGACGCGTGGCTCCGGTTGCAGCACGGCAACTCCAGCACATGCGTCATCGACGACGCCCGGCTGTGGCGTCAGGACGCGATTCATTTTTCTGACGAGGAATTGCGAGCCGCGACGGAGGCGGTCGTGGCCCGAGGCGTGCCGCCGGCGGTCCAATTCCTCGGCCGGCTCGATCACGCCGGCGTGCTTCGCGAGTACGCCTCCGCGTCGTGCGTCGTGTGCCCGGCCTTCGACGAAGACTACGGCCTCACGTGCCTCGAAGCGATGGCCTGTGGCAAGCCCGTGATTGCCTGCCGCGACGGCGGCGGCTATATCGAAGTAATAGAAGACGGGGTGGACGGGTTCTTGGTCGAGCCGACAGCGCACGCGATCGCGGACGCGATTCATCGGCTCCGGGATGAGAATGTGGCGCGCAGGATGGGCGAGCGCGGCCGCCGGAAAGCCCAGACGTACACCTGGCCGCGGGCGATCGATCAGGTCGAGCGCGCGCTTCAGGAGGCGAACGCCCGTCGGTAGTCAGTCGTGCAACACGACGCTGAGCAGTGACTTGTTGATCTCGATGCGGCCGTTGTATTTGATGAATCCCAGGTCGCGGAACTTGTTCAGGAAGAAGTTCACGCGCGATCGCGTCGTGCCCACCATGTCCGCCAGAATGTCCTGCGAGAGCCTGGGGACGCTGCGGGCCGGCGCGTCGTCCTTGCCGTAGCGGGCCAGCAGCAGCAGCGTACGGGCCAGCCGCTTCTCGCTGGAATTGAAGAGCTGGTCGACCAAGTCCTCTTCGATCCGGATGTTCCGCGTCAGCACGTGAGCGAGGAAGCGATCGGAGAGATCGGGCTCCTCGTGCAGCATGCGGAGCATCTGCTCTTTCTCGACGACGAGCACCGCGGTGGTCGAGAGTGCGGTGGCGGTGCCCATGCGGAGCAGTTGGCCGGCGAGGCACCCCTCACCAAAGAAATCACTCACCCCGAGGATGCCGACGACGGCGTTCTTCCCTGACTTCGAGAGCACCGACAGCTGGACGCCGCCGGCCTGGATGTAGAGCACGCTCGACGCCGAATCACCCTGGGAAAAGATGACGGCGCCCCGCGCGTATTTGATAACCGTCCGCTTCAGGCCCGCCGAATCGAGAAACGCCTGGGCGTTGAACACCACCGCTTTGCGGGGAGTGTTGGCCATAGTGACTCCGAATTGGATAGATCGACCTCGCCGCACCTGCCGTACCAAAGGGTATCACCGCGATGCGGGGGACGTCAGTGGATGTTGCGCCAGGCGTTCGGCGGTCAGCGTCGCCAGATAGCCGGTTCAATTGGTTTCTGGCGTGGGCACTCCGCGGAGGTCGCGCAGGACCCGCCGCATCTCTTCGACGCCCTTCATCTGCTCGAGCGTCGCGCTGAGCATGTCGGCCGTGACGCGCAAGGCCTCTTGTGTCGCATGGCGGGCCGCCTCGGATTCGGTGCGTGCTTCCTCAGCCGCGGCCCGGGCCGTTTCGCCCGTCTCACGAAGGCGCTCGCGGTCTTGCCGGACAGCCTCGAGCGCTTCACGATGCTGGTCCCGGACCTCGCGGGCCTCCTCGGCCAATTGCCGGAACCGCTCCGCGTCGTTTCTCGTCGACTCGGCTTTCGCCGCCTCGAACGGCCCTGGAGTGTTTTCAATTGGGGGCATGGAGCCCTCCTTCTTCGATCGGTGACGGGTCACGAGTGACCGTCGTGTTGACCGTACACGGAGACCAGCAATCAGGCTGTCCCGAAGAGGACACGGGGACAACGCGCGCAGCAGCGTGAGGCGCGTCCTAGTGCACCGTGAGTTGCATCGGAACCCGCGTGGCGGTGCGGCCGGCCGCCCAGGTGAGCGCGTAGTCCGCAACCTCTTCCCAGGCATCCTCACCGACCGTGTAGTGCGAACGATCCGGGAATTCCTTGTAGTCCGTAATCGCCAGCGACATCTTGTACAGATTGAAGTTGGCCTTCGTGACGGCCGCCGGCACGACGCGGTCCTTGCCACCGGCGACCAGCAGCAGCGGCGCGCGCCTGTCGTTGTGGAAGTTGACGGTGGTGACGGCATACGGATTGAAGTTGGCCAAGCTCGTCTGGAACAGCATCGGGTCGGGGCCAGGCACCGCGTACCGCTTGAAGATCGGGACTGAAGCCGTTTCGCTGAGATTGCTCGTGAATGCGGCGTGGAACTGCTCGAGCGTCAACGCCAGCGCTCCGTGGTGGCCGGCAGGTTGGCGCGACGCGCCACCGCCCACGTTGGGCCTCGAGAATGGCCACGCGAAGGTTCCCTTGACTGGCGCCGAGTCGATGGCCACAGCCGCGGCGCCCAGACCGCGGTCGAGCAGAATCTGGGCCACCAGTCCGCCGAGTGAGTGCCCGATGATGATCGGCGCGCGACCCAGACTGCGAACAATGCGCTCGTAGTGATCCACGACGTCTGAAATGCCGAGCGCGGCAATCGCCGACGGGTCATGGCGCAGCGCGTCGATGTCGCCTTCCATGCCGGGCCAACTGCGCGCGATGACGTGGAGGCCCTGCTCGGTGTAGCGCCTGACCCAGTGCTCCCAACTCAAGGCCGTGACCCAGGGGCCGTGGATGAGCACGACCGTGCCGGCCATGTTCCTGGCAGATTCTCCCATACGCATGCTTGTTCTCCGGGGCCGCCGCCCGTTCGGGTCTTTCGACCCGGCGTGACGACGTCACATCACATCGCGCTCACCAGCCACCACGCGAACGCGACCATGACCGCGACACATGCGGACATCTGAAACCGGCCTCGCACGGCGTCGTCGTGTCGGATGCCCTTCGCGATCCACCGGTTCCATCGATCCGCCCGATCTCGGCGTTGAGGCGCACTGTCAACATCGACGAACTGAGTGGTGTCGGGGACGACCATCGACAGCGCGGGGCCGGACGCAATGGGCAATGCCGGCAGGTCGGGTCGGGCAACAAGCTGTGTCATGGGATCGCCTCGCATTGGACGATACCCGTGTCGGGCGGGACGGTCTGTGCTGTTTTGCACAGCCAGAACGCCGGCGGTCTCGCGGGAGCGTGGCAGGACGGCGTAGTGACTCACCACTCCAGAAACCGAACGTTTCTGGAGTGGTGAGACTGAGTCCTCGGTCGCTACCAGCTCGTGGACTTGACGGTCAAGGTCGCGGTGGCTTGAGCCGCGTTCTTGCCGGCGCTGGTCTGCAAGGAGCCCGCGGGCATCGTGTTGCAATAGCTGCCGTTGTATTTTGCCGTCACGTTGACCGTGACCTTGCAGGAGCTATTCGGCGGGATTGCACCGCCCGTCAAGATCACCTTCGAGCCGCCTGCGTTGGCCGTCACCGTCCCGCCGCTGCAGGTGGTGCTGGCGTAGGGGACGGCCGCGACCGCGACGCCGCTCGGCAAGTAGTCGGTGAGCGGCGCGGTCAGGCTGGCGAGCGCGCTGCCGGTGTTGGTCAAGGTAATCGTCAGGGTCGACACACCGTACGGTTTGATCGTGGCGGGACTGAAGGTCTTGCCGAGTCTCGGCGGGCTGGTCGCCGAAAGCACCGTCAGGATCGCGACCGCAGGGTGGACGTTCTTGCCGGCGTTCGTCTGTAACGCACCGGCCGGCAGCGTGTTGCAGTAGCTGCCTTTGTATTTTGCGGTCACGTCGACGGTCACCTTGCAGTAGCCGTTGCCGGGGATCGTCCCTCCCGTCAGAGTCACCTTCCAGCCGCCCGCGATGGCCGTGACCGTTCCGCCGACGCAGGTGGTACTCGCGTTGGGGACGAGAGCGACCACGAGGCCACCCGTTAAGGAGTCTGTGAGCGGCGCGGTCAAAAGAGCCGGCGCGCTGCTGAAGTTGGTCAAGGTGATGGTGAGCGTTGAGACTCCGCCCGCTTTGATCGTGGCCGGGCTGAACGACTTGGCCAGCTTGGGCGGGATGGTCGCGGAGACGGTGAGCGTTGCCCTGGCCCGCGCGGCGTTGTTGCCTCTGTCGGTCTTCAACGCACCGACCGGCAGCGTGTTGACGAAGCTGCCCGTGCAGTCCGCCGTCACGTTGACCGTCACGGTGCAGGAGCCATTGGCCGGAATCGTCGCGCCCGAATTCAACGTCACCTTCGAGCCGCCTGGAATGGCCGTCACGATCCCGCCGCCGCAGCTGGTACCGGCGTTGGGGATGTCAGCGATCACAAGGCCGCTCGGCAAGTGATCGATGAGTGCCGCGCTCAGTGTGGCGATGGAGTTGTTGGGGTTGGTCAACGTAATCGTCGACGTCGAGACTCCGCCCACATTGATGTTGGCCGGACTGAAGGACTTGCTCAGCGTTGGCGGGACGCTCGCCGGCGGGATCACGGTCAGACTTG
>Ga0137427_10000491_pt1 | contig 20322 bp, 14 predicted proteins | sample EasRivERMZT700_2_FD_102309 | JGI IMG/M metagenome (GOLD analysis project Ga0137427, IMG submission 102309) | Soil microbial communities from meander-bound floodplain in the East River, Colorado, USA - East River MetaG ERMZT700_2 | ecosystem: Environmental > Terrestrial > Soil > Floodplain ...
ATCGACGAGGAAGTACGCCACTGGTTTGGGCTGCTCCGAAACGATCGTGCTGAAAATCCGTGTCTGGTGGAGCGCCGAGGATATCGTCCAGTTCGATTGCATCAAAACGCGCGTGAACCCGTCGGCCATGATCTGGCAAGCGTCTTCATAAGAACGACGAACGATCCCAAGTGGCCGTTCGTCCGGCGCCTCGTCCAAATTAGCGACCCATGATTCCAGCCGACGTTGTGCCTGGTCCAGGCTGTGCCATCCGTCCGTTTTGGTGTATGCATTGATCCAGGAGTTCGGATCCGGACGGACATTCTTGATATCCACACGAATCGCACTCGCAGCAATCCCGAGTTCGGCCATTCGCCGGACCGCTTCCCACTGAGCTTTCCGAACGACGTCACGTTGGAGCCAGAAACTTTGCTCTCGCTTCGTTACGATTGCAATCGCCTGTTCGAATTGGGGTGACGCGATCAGTTTCCCGCAATATTGAAGAAGAGAGATCTCCTCAAATCGAAATGTGTCGATGGAGCCTAGCGCATCTGCGGGAACGTCCGCGCTCCTCAAGCCGAGTTCTGCTTCAACACGGTCCGCGATGATTTCATATTCGTTGGGATACGCGGTGCGGAGATCTTGAGCCAAGCTCCGAACTACAGTCTCATCTTCCTTCGTCTTCAAGACCGGTATTCCATCGAGGCAGGAAGGCGGCGCACAACTGAGATCCAGGCGGAATTCACTACCGAGGACGTGCCGTAGAGTCACAGCGCGCAGCTTCCCGAGCGGCGCGTCCGCGGGAAGATCCAAGACGAGTTTCGACTTGATGAGTTTGACCAGCTCTCGCGTCGCTTCTTTGGCTACGATTTCCGGATCGTGATTGTCGTGAACAAGCCATGAGCCGAGGATTGCCTCGTTTCGCGTGGCCTTCGTGTTCCCCGCATCATGAAAAATAGCCTTGAGTAGAGATGGCGGTTCCGCCGAAGCCGAATCGGACATTGCGCGAACGAGATCTTGATATGCGACGCGTTCCGGCCCGAGCATTTCGTCGATGACTCCATCCGTGTAGCGCTGCTTCAGGACGTTCCGCGCGAGCTGCTTCAAGGACCGTTCGTATCGCTCCCCTGCCTTTTCTAATTCCATCAGGACCGAGCCGCGCCTGTCGTGCTCGACACCTGATAAATAGATGATGAGGGGATCGGGATCATCTGCCGAGACTAATGGTTCGACCATCGCTCTCAGCTCGAAGTAGGACCCCGAGTATTCTGCGAGTCTGACGCGCGTCCCACCGAGGCCAACGTTGGTGACCTCGCCGGGTGCGGGCGGGCCTCCGCGAATTTCTTCGATGAACGGTTGGAACTCCTGCCGTGCGTCGTACCAAACGAGGATCGGCTTCGCTTTGAGTTTCTCGCCCACCTGTTTCGCGAGGTAGTCATGCAGCGGATGCATCATTCATCTCCTGCGGGGCTCGATGCCGTGGCTTTTCGCTGGCCCCTTCCGTGTGTTCCGCCATTTTGCGTGGCCTCCAGCAGACTCTTGAGCGCGGCCTTGACCGCTGGCGACGTTCGTTCGTTGACGATTTCCTCCACTTGACGCGTTGGCTGGGATCGGCGTTCCCATTTTCCGGCCTTGCCTTCGGTCCAGAACACGTCTTCAAGTCCATGGGCGATGGCAAGGCTTCGATCCGTTGCACATTTGGGAACGACGCGCTCCGGCCAGAGGTGCATAGCGATGTGCGACCAATCGTACTTGCAGGCAGCGAGGTCGTCCCACTTGGACTTGAGTTCCTTCTGCCAGGACTTGTGCTGGGGCACGAGCCGCCATAACGGCGCCATTGTCAAGACGACACCATCGTCAAGATTCGGGTGCCACAAAGGCGCTACGCGCTTTACCTCCTCGACCAGCGCGCGCAACTCCTCGACGAAGGTCTCCTGTGCGGTAATCTCTTTGCGCTCCTTGGCTGAATGAGTGCCGCCCCCGGGCTGTATAAGGTTCGTGAGCTGGCGCTCCTCGTGAGCTAGCTTGGGCGCTATGACGTCGTTTTGGAGCTGGAAAAAACTATCCCGCGTGAGCCGGTGAGCATAGAGCCACGCGCTGTAGCGACCCGAGGATGTGCCGAGCTGCCACAGGATGGGAGCCTTGCGCCGACTCCTGGAGTAACGCTTAAGGTGATGCTCGAAGAAGTTTGATGTCAACCACGAGCGCAGGTCACGATTTTGCGAGTCTAGGAGCATTGCGGCTTCGTTCCATCGCACATCCGCCCTCGCGCCAAACACTTTGTCGAACACCGTTCGCGCCGCAGCGGTCAAATCTCGCGGGTGACCCGGATCGTTCACCAAAATGCCGTTCTCGGGAAAAGCGAGCGGGTAGCCGGAAGGAGCGCTCGTAACCGGAAGTCCATCGTCACCGGTAAGTATGGCCGGCGAACAGCGCGGCAGCGCTTCGAACGGCTCGGGCTCCGCAGGCAGTTCTCGTGCGCCAGTGGCGAGACGCACATCGAATCGGCCGAAAGCCACGCCCACGACCCAAGACAGTAGCTCGGGTGCGAGAGTCGCCTCATCATCCTTTGTGTTTGCATCGTCCTCGACGTCTGCTTCCGTGTCTGTTTCCGCATTTGATTCTGGGATCTCGCTAGGAACGTCGGCACCACCAAAGCTTTCAGTAATTGCGCGACGGTCGGTCTCATCGATTCCGTAGAGATCGAAGCAGCGAGCGTCGATCTCGGCTTGAATCGTCGCCAATTCGTTCTTCATGGCACCGACACGCTCTGCCCAATGTCTCGCATGGTCGATGAGCGTGTCACCTTCAACCTGCAGAAGCGCGGGCAGCGTGAAAGCGTGGGAGTTCTCTGTCGCGGTGTCGAGGCGGCGCTTCAGCGACCAAGCTCGGCGGGCAAACGTGCCGAAATTAACCTTATCTGCCGAGCTCACGTCAGGAATCGGTGTGTCCTGAATGAGCCCGACCTCATAAGACTGTGCCAACGCTGTCCGTGCCAATTGGAAAGAGACGAGTAGGCCGAACGCTCGGCTGTTGGTGACGGCAGCAAGAACAAGCAGGTCGTCGTAGTCATCATTTTCGACAAAGGCCGCAGGCCCTTTGTCGGCGAAGATACAACCTGCCGGCATCGCACGCAACGAGAGACCGTTAGTCCGCCGGGGCCACGTTAGCCCGGGCCGGAAGTAGAACTCTTGCGCTTGCACTTTGCGACTTGCGCTGCCGACCTTTGCTTCGACAAATACCTTCAATTCTGTGCCGTCGTCTTCCCATGAAAGCACAAGCGGCACATCGGAATACCAAGGGGAAAAAGCCCCGCCTTTTGGGAAGGGCTTCCACGAGGCCGAGACCGATGCTTCCCAAGCCAAACGCAAGAAACGAAAGTCATCGAGCGTTCCAAGGCCGCACTTCGTCTGCCCGCCTCGAGCAGTCATGTTTGGGACAGTGACGAAAAGATTGAGTAGCCGTTCGCTAACCCAGTAGGCAAAGGGCGAACGCGGCACCGCGGAAAAGCTCGCCACGTCCACCTCGAAGCGCTGTCTGCTTCGCGTCACATCGTGCTCGGCTATAGCGGCGAGGAGGGCAGTCGCCTTGTCCTCTGACTCGAGCACTCGCAGGAAGACGGTCTTCACGCTGCCACCCCTCGGCCTTTCTCCAGGCAGTACGCCGCAGCTTCTACCATCGCGGCATCCATCACCCCGTGGCCGAGGTCCGCGAAGACGACCGGAGGCGCTTCTTTAAGCAGGATCTCCTCGCGCCACTTCTGGAAACTGGACAGAAAGAAGCCAGTGCGCGAGGTGATAGCGCCCAGGAGACCATAAGGGTGCAGGAGTTGGATGCCACGCTCAACGAAAGCGGCGTAAACATCGTTCTTTGTTCGCGGATAGCTTTTATCGAACTCTTTTTTCGCCACGAGGCTGCCCTCGCCAAATGGCGGATTCATCAGGACAATGTTGAAGCGGGTGCGCAGCAGATCTATGAGAGCAATCCCATAGGACGCGTCGTCCGCAAAGAGACGACGACGTACATTTGCACCGCCGGTGGCCGTTTCGGCGAAAGCGCGCAGCGCTTTATCGATGAGATCCTCGGCCTTGTGGAAGAAGCCATCGTCATCAATGCCGGAAAGATCCAGCTCACCCTGCTTCCGCACGGGTTCCATTCCCGAAAGGAAACCCGTGGTCTGACGCTGCTTCACGAACTGCTCGCGCGCGTAGCGCAGTCCGGTGGCGATGCCGTCCTCCACCCGAAGAAGCGTACCCAGCTCACCGGCCAGACGCATCTCGCCGACCATCTTCTTGAAGAGATCGCGCAAGATCGGCGGGTCGAGCCGCGCCGCAAACTCTTCTACCAGCGTCGCGTCGCCAGGCATGGGTTCAGCCATCACGATATGTGTGTGACGGATGGGCGGGCGATCGGAGGCGCGAACGCCCAAATCCTTCCACGCCCGCTGCGCCCGCAGCCAGAGCGCGAGAGCCGCGATCTGTGCACATCGCGGATCGATGTCCACGCCGTACAAATTGTGCTTGACGATCAAGCCAGGCGACGCCACCCGCAGCGCCGAAATGTCTGGGTAATCCTCGCGCAAGGTTCTGCCCGTTATCTCGCTGCGGCCGGTGAATGACACGTCTGCCCAAGCCTCTTCGTAGATGGCAAGCAGCAAGTCGAAGCTGTACAGGAGGAAGTGTCCCGGGCCGCAAGCCGGATCGAGGATGCGCAGATCGCGCGGGTCCTTTTTCGGACGCGCCCGCGCAGTCTCGCCGGTGGCACGCACGAAGTATTCGCAGCGTTGGGCAAGGCTTGTCGCCGGGCCGTACATCTCGATCCAGAGCCGACCCAGTGTGTTGTCGGTCAGGAACTGCACGACATAGCGTGGCGTGAAGAACTGATTACGCACGGCGAGTTCGCGGCCGTTGCGCGGTGCCTGCGAGCCTCCCTGTTTCGGGTCACGCATTGCCTGACGCTCTTCCTTCGAGTTGAAAAACTGGTAGACCCAGCCGATTGTCTCGTCCCCGCCCCAAACCGGAGCGAGTTCGGGTGCGTTCAAGAGAGTCAAGAACGTTTCGAATGCTTTCCTGCGCGGCCAGAGAACAGACGCGGGATCCCGACGATCGAACAGGACTTTCATCTCTGTAGACAGTTCGTCGAAAAGACTCTCGATGTAGAGCCGGTAACCCGCGTTGTCCGGCAGAAGAGCGATGCCAGGAGCAAGGCCGCAGAATTCCTTGTAGCCACTCGATTGGTCGCCTTTCGTGATGCACTCCTGCACCAGTTCACGCGCTTCAAGCATTTTCAAAGCAACGAATCGGTTCAATGCCGTAAAAGCCGCGTCCCGGATGTAGTCCATCACGGCTTCGCCTGGCTTCATACCCGCAGCGCATTTGTGTTCGATGGCTGCCACTATCCTGGCACGGAGAAGATGCTGCCCCTCGGTGAGGTGGGCCCCGCCTTTTGACGAGATGGTACCGGAACGCAAAACGTCGTAAACGCCCTCAAGCTGCTCCGCGAAATCCTCCTCCAAAAGCTTTCGGGATCGCTGTGTCGCTTTTTCGATCGCGTTCCGGGTGTCTTTATCCACTGTTAGTTCCAATCGTTCCAACTTCAAGGGGTGCGGGCGAATCATAACAAAACCAAGCGAACGGAGTTTCCAGCGGGTCGGAATCGTGCGGATTCACAGCATCCGTGAAATGCGGATTCTGTACCCGCGCACCGTAATAATGTTGCCGTCCGTGAGATCGCTGGCGTGACGCAGAAGAATCTGCTCCATCATCTGAATACGCACTGCGGCGGGAACATCAGGCAAACGAATCAACCCTGATTGTTTTTGATGATCGCGATAGATGAGGCGTCCGAAATCCGTGTCGATCGTTATCAGAACACGACCCTGGGAATGTGCGAGGTCAAGCAGTTGTTCGTCCCCGGGATCGGGGCCGAGATCGCGACTCTCGACAACGTCATGCTCCTTTTCCCGCAGCCATTCGGCCAACCGATGTCCGGCGCATCGGTCCACGAGAAACTTCACGGTCGATTGACGTGGATATCATCCAGAGAATCGTTGGCGATAACGGCATGAGCATAGGCAAGACATGCCTGGATGTCGTCCGCCTCGAGGTCTGGATAGTCGCTGAGAATCGAATCTCGGTCTTCACCCTGAGCCAGGAGACTCACGACCATTTCCACCGACACGCGCATGCCTCGGATGATCGGTTTTCCACCGAATATCTGAGGATCGGAAGTAATGCGATTCAGAATGTCTGCCATATGCTCTACGATAACGCGTGATTGAGTATCACGCAATCCGCCGATAAGCATGGCCGCTGACAAAAATCTGCCTCAGCCAAGCAAGGCCGCAGGCCGTACCGCGAGTGAAGCTTGAGCAGGCATCGAAAGTCCAGTATAGGTCGGCGATTTGTCCCAACGCTGCAGCAATTCTCGGCCACACAACTGTCCAATCCAAGCCTCCCAGGCCGCTGCCCAAAGGGGGCAACGCAATTGACCGAATGCGTCGTGTTTGGATCTCTGACACCAAAGCCTGAAGACCGTCTTCAATATCGGATAAACGGCTTCCCTCGCGCCAGTGTCGCTTCGTCGGGAAATTGATAATGTAGCGCGGAGCGGTACCGTTATCTGTGACGAAGATGAACATGCGTCCCGGCTGTACCTCGCCGCGAGTCCCTCAACATCCGCCTCAAAAATGTTTCCAACCTTGTACTCGATCATGACAAATCCTGACATCAACAGGTTGGTTCAAGTCATTGAAGGAAGATCTTTTTGCCCGCGCCTATCAGCCGCGCGCATTCTTCCCGAATGCCCGTGAGGGCAGCATCCAATTGTTCTTCTGTTTCGATGCCTCCCGCGAAGTAGCTCCCTAAATTCACAGCGGCGATGCGTTCGCCTTCGATGGTTCGAAGTACCTCAGCCATCGCGGCCTTCAAGCGAGACTCGCAGGCATCGGTCTCGGAGCGCAGCTGCGGAATTGGCAGGGGGACTGCATCACGAACCATGCCGCGCTGTAATGGGGCGCCGATGGTCTTTTGCCGATCCTCCGGAAGGTCTGCCCATCCCGGCACCTTCGTCAGTAGATCGAAAGCTCTTAAATAGACGCCCACTCGCTCTGAGAGAGCCAACTCGTATCGCCGTTCGTATTCGCGCTCGAGTTCAGCCGTGTGTTGTTCGATCGGTGGCAGTTCCCTGAAGAACGTCTCGCGCTCCAACAAGTCCTGCAAGGCTTTCGCCTTGGTTCGGAGTTCTTCGGTAAGGTCCGATTCCTGTTGCAGGAAGGGCCAAGCCATCTGCAGGACCTGCCGCGCCCGTTCGAGATCCCTGATCCGGGGATCAGTGAGAGCTTGCTCCAGTTCGGCGCCCCTCTTGATCGCTTCTTTGATAGAGCGATGTGAGGCGTTGAACGCCGCAATTGCGTTGTCTTCGGAACCCCGTAGGATCGCCTTCATTTGATCCAGAGCGCTGTCCAGTACGCCGATGCCGCGGAGTCGATATGTCCGGAGAGTCGCCAATGCGGTAGTTACGATATCCTCGTGCCGCTCAATCTCTCTCCGCAACTCCTTGACGATCGCTGTGGTATTCAGCTCGCGAACCTCCGTGCCAAATGTGTCGCGGAAAGCCTCGGATGCTTTGACGAGTTCCTCAAAGTCGGGGCCCTTTTGGGGCCGGAATGATGCCTGTTTGAAGAGATTGTTATTGGAGAACACCTCTCTCGCCTCGATGCCGACGGACTCGATGGTTTGGCCTTTGCTTGTCGCCTCGATCTTGCCCGAACGCAGCAGACATACGACGAAAAGGCGCACCGCTTCAAAATCCCAGCCAAAAGGTTCTTTTGCAAACTCGTCGGTCAGGAATCGGCCACTTGCCGTGTCCCCGTAGTTGGCACGCTCTTCGATCCTGCTCATGACCTCAGCCAGAGGAGCCGTCTCAACGCGAAAGACCGTCTTGCCTTTCTCGTCGCGCAGCAATCCGAGAGTTCCGAAGACAGCCGGAAGCCCGTTGAGGTTTTCCGCCGTGAGGAGCGCGTCGACTCCCTTCTTAACGTCGTTGGCGCGCGCCGCCGCCTCTTTGAAACGCTCAAACACATCCGGCAGTACCTGACCCAGAATGTCGGAAACACTCTTCCCGACATCCACCGCGCGATCTGTCGGGCTTCGATCATTGCCGCGGAAATAGACACTTCCTGATAAGCAGGCTGTTTTCAACAGGCGTTTCAGTTCGCCCTGATGTCTGGCAAGCCGGATTTTTTCTTCGGTGATCAGTCCACTTTCATCCTTTGTCTTCGCCTCGCGCTCCTTGCGCGAAATCATTTCTTTGGATCGAAACACTTCCACAGTTTCGCGGTCGATCGCGTCGTCAATGGCCACCGCCCAAAAGACATTCTTCCGTTCCATCTGGCTTCGTGAGCGAAGTTCCGCAGCCAGGTCGCGCGAGGCTTTACCCGCATCGGCGAAATGGACGTGGAACGTCATGTCGCCGTCAAGCGAGTCGCGGCCGTGAATGGCCAGACCAGCCTTGAATATCTTGGTCTCAAATAACGTGTGCGAGGGCTGGGGTTGCCAAAACCCGGAAATCACTTCGGCATGCAAACGGTGTGAGTCACCCGGTTTCGGGCTGATCGCATTCCTTGTGCGCTCCCAATCGTCCTCGGCGGGAGTTGGAATTCGGTAACCGTCGGCTGCTTGCCTCACCTGGTGCGCTGACTCCAGCAGTCGGAGGGCTTCCTTAACCGCCGCAAGCTGAGAATCTGCAGCAACCGCAGGATGCAGAGCGGCTGAGATGTTTTCGGCTGTTCGATGAACGCTCTTCACGTATTGAAGGAGGCAAATGACCTTGGCGACCGACTGGGCGAGCGGGTGGTCGAGTTCTTTTGCGATCGCGCTGATCTTCGCTCGAACCTCGGATCCAATGTTGTTCTCGACTAGATCGTAAACCTGGTCGAGGCGCACCAGTTCGCCTATGGGTTCTTCAGCGAGATTGACGGCTGGGTTAACCAGGAGCTGCTGCGCCAGCTTGATAATGGTGCGATTCGCTCCGCCGACATGTTTGCTGGCGCCGCCAGACGTTCGGAGGCCCGAAACGACCTGGATAATGAGATCGATCTGGTAGGGCAACAGAGGATAGAGATCGACGAACCCTTCGCGTGTCAATTCAGGCAGGCGAATATCGGCAGTCAGCCGGATGTTCTCGGTTAGCCTACCGCGGTGGTCGTCAAACAACTTGCCCAGCAATGCCTGAGCTGATGCATTTTTTGACAGAACACGTCGGCTCGTGACCTCAGAAATGTCGGATGATTCCAAATGGACTTGCTGAGGAAAGCGGTCCATGAGCCGGGCGAGTTCGATCTTTTTGTCGTCGAGACCGCTGACGAGCTCTCCGAGCTTCTCCTGAGACGTAATGACGATCCAGTGTTTGCCTCGTCCCTTGGTTCCAAGATTCTGAACGACGGCCTGGAGGTCGAGCATCTTCTGTACATCGCGAGCGACGAACTGGCCCACTTCGTCGATCACGAACATCAGGCTGTGGCCGGGTTTTCGGCGCTTCATCAATTCCGTGGCTCGATCGGCCAGCTTTCCCGGCGAAATGTCCGCCTTGTTCTTGACCGCCTTCACCCATGAATCGGCCATCGGGTACGTCGCCGGGTCCAGGCTGTGAAGAACCCGGCTCGCCTCTGACAACGCGAAGGCGATCTTGCCTTTTTCCGCGGCCCACTCCTTATTATTAAGGCGGCGATACTCCTCCTCGAATCTGCCAAGTCGGCCCTGTTCTTCGAGCGTGATCTCCAGCTCCGAAAGGTCAAGATCCTTCGCATAACCGAGGCTCTGCAGGAACAATCCGTACATAATCTCGGTGAGCGACTGATTGCCGCTGCGGATTCCTCTATCTGTTGAAACATCAAAAATCACGGCATGTGTTGGTATCTTCTCGGTAATCGCTTTGAGCAGGACCTGAAGCTTTTGGTCCTTTCCGTCGGCCCGTTTCGCAAATCGATCTGCCGCGGATTCGCCCGAGATCATGCGGTTCGAGATCGACAACCCGAGCATCTTCGCGAAACTCGACTTTCCAGAGCCGAAGAATCCCGACACCCAGACAGCGATACCTTCATGAGGCTTGTTGGGAGTCTCCCGATAGAGATCGAAAACGTTTGTGTAATGGGCTCGTATCGCGTCGGTAACGACGTACTCGTCGATTTCATCCCGGAGTATCTCCTCGTCGGTCTGATCAACCTTGATGACCTCTTCAATATGGCGGTCAATCTTGTTTGCGAAAAGCCCTCTAATAAGCTGCGGCATGATGGATGGTCCTGACATCAGAAAATCTTTGGCCTGTAGTTGTGTTCCGCGTCGAGCACGCCCATGAATTTGAGTCCCGCAGCACCATCGAGACTGCCGGGATAGAAAAGAATGGTCGGAACGTTCACCCGACCTTTCAACTGTTCAAGCAGGGAGAAGGTCCGGTAAACCGGAAACAGCGCTCCCGTTCGCAGGATAAATACGATGTCGCGGAGGGGGTCGGCATCTTCGGGCATGCGGTTGGCGACCAGCTCTACCAACGGCGCGTACTCGGACAAGATGGCGTGTACGGTTTGCACGATAGTGTCGGTTCCTTGTTCGCGCTCGGCAGCGAACCATTCTTCCAGTGGACGCTGCGATCGCATGGCTTCATCCAGACACTCTGCCAGTGAGATTCGTTTGACGCGCTTGCCCTTTTGCGTGAGCCTGGTTTCGAGCATCGTCACCTGTTTTCGCAGATCGAATTCTTCTTCCGCGTCGTATCGGAACAATGCATATGGCATGTCGTGGTATGCGCTGATCTGCTTCCGCGGATCCGACTGTTCCAACAACGGCCCAAGCACGTCCCGGAGTCGCTGCTCGAGATCGCTCATGCCACCATCCTTTCGGCGTATTCACGAGAGCTTTCAAAGGGAAGCGTCAATTGGACGAGGCTTCCCGCGACCTGGTAATCCAACTTGCGAAATTGGTGAAGCCGAAGCAATGCTTCTATCACTTCAGTTGGCCGAATCAGGGCGAGTTGCCAGAATTTACTCTGCGGAATGCTGGATGTCGACGTTTCGGCTTCCGCTATGGCATGCACGTAATAAAGGAAGGATCGATCGGACAGATGGAGCGGCGAGAATGTTTTTTGAGAACCAGACCCCGTCAAGACACCAAAGTCCGTTGCCATTCGAACCAGATCGCGGGCGCCCCGAACGACACCGTAATCGCTCAATGGAATTGTTTTTCGGCTGAGGCGCGGCCAAGTCGATCTGACGAACGATTGCACATCCTCGGGTCGCACTTGGTACCGGCCGCTTTCGAACTCCGGAAAAAGCCAGGTCAGAGCAAAGTCTCGATACAGATGCTCGCGAATTCCGATCCAGAGCAGCAGCCAATGACACCACTCGTCCAAAGGCAGACCGTTCTTCGATGCCAGGACGAGCGGCATCGCCGCGTCAATGTCGCGAAATCGCCGTCGCAGCGTCGTCTTTACCTCTTTTTCCCAAGCAACCGTCTTGAACCGTCCGTTGAAGATTCGATCGAAATTCGCTTCAAGTGTGTCGCTGATGTGCCATCTGCTGAAAAGCATGTAAGTCTCCTCGGCGAGTGCACCTTTTCTAATCAGCCGTTGAGAAACAGCATCAACTTTGCGTGTCATTGCTTTCGTGCGTATGGGACGGCTAGGGCCGCGACCTCGCCCCGCGCGAATCCCAGTGCAAGCAACCTGATGTCTTCATCTGTTCCTGAATAGATAGTGGTAAGCGGAACCGCCCGGCCTTCCGCCGATCGTCGCATCTTGGAAAGCAGTTCCAGGTGCTTGTCTTGAAGCAAACCAACGGTTTGAAGCGTTGCGCTTAAATCCGTTCCAAAAATCGATTGAATCTCCTGAAAGAAAGGTTCCCACTCCGTCGCGTGATCCAACCAGTGCTCCCACCTCACATCGAACGCCTCTTCCGTTTGCTCATCCAGATGCCAAAGCGTTACGGAGCCTGGTGGGTCGAATACCTCTTTGCACCTATTTGCCGCGACCGCAAATACCGAACGAGCTTGGGCAAAATAATGTGTCCGGGGAAACCCCCGTCGCAGTGCTGCGGTCCCAAGCCGTCCAAGTTGCCCTTTGGTATTCCACCACCTCGCGAGGTCCATCTCACCGTACCGGCCAATGACTATGCGCAATTTCAATAAGAGATCAAGATTGATCATGATTTGTTTTAAGCGAGCAAGGATTGTAGCCGGGCAAGCCTTTTGAGGAAAGGCGGATGAGCTGATTAAGTGATTAAGTATAGCGGTTAGGTGAGAGTGCTTAGCGTGCCTTACGGCCCGTCTTGCCAACCAGTTGACCCGATTCATTCTGGATAGTTTTTCTTAAGTAATCCCGGTGTTCGATTGCAACGGCCGAGATCTCCAGCAATCGACCAAGTTGGTCGACAATGGTCGGCGAGACTGAAGTCGGAGGGTAATAATCCCGAGCCTTTTTGTCAGCGCGTGCCTTTCTCAAGCGTGGGAAAGGGCCCCCATTTCAGTTCTTCCATCGCCTCGTTGGTCAACATGATTACCTCCTCATGGATTGGGACCTCTCCAAATATCGCGAGTCTTTATCTATGCGGAGCCGACGGCCAATCCACACATACGGTCAAATCCCTGGAGTGTGGGTAAGCGCCTCCAAACATATGGACCCTTACGGCGTCACAAGGCCGTGAAGTCTTTGGCTCGACTTCTCTTGCCATCGTATCCGGGAATGTAAGCCCAAAGGAAAAAACGTTGCTGGTGGAACTATTTCGGAGATGATATTCGCTAAATTCCATTCGTTTGATCGGTACTGTCCTTCGAAGCGGACCTCCTCGACGAAAAACGGTAGCTTTGCATCCACCTGTGACAGGCGTCCCGGCTAATTCCAAGGGATTTTGCGGCATCGGAAGTCGTATTGTTTACCTCGAGCGCGCGCGCTAGCAACCATCGCTTGAGGTTTTCATGATGGTTGGCATAATTCAATGCGTTTTTCCACGTGGATTGGTCAGGGCCCAGCCCAATAACAAAGTTTACCTCACTCTTTTCGATCTCAGCGGAGATCTCAGCGGCACGTCTGTGAAGGAAGTTATGCTCAACCTCTCCACGCAGTTCTCGCCAATTTGCGAAGTGATCCTTGGCACCCACGAGATCCCTCTGATGGAGGCAGCAGGCCGCCAATGCAAGTTCGCATGACGCAGTTGTCTTTGCGTTGGCTCGCCGAGGAGTACCCGTTGGAGAGTCATTTTCAGCAAGGTCATTTTGCTTGGCCAAAACATAATTTAGGTGGCCTCTCGCTGACCCAAAGCGTCCGAGTAGCATTTCCGTTTCTGCCATTGCGATCCTCGCATCCAACTCCCCGCGAACATCGCTGACGCTTTGGGCCAATGCCCCAGATTCGCCGGCGAGTTTGAGAGACAGTTCAAGATTATTCAACTGCCGGTGAATGCGACTCAAGAGGACGCCTACCCGTCCGCGCCAGCGGCTATCTTCAGACGACTGAATTCCATTCGCCAATTCTAAGGCTTTTGAGTAATCGTCCGTTTCGAAGTGAACCTTTGCCAGACCATAATCGCAACGGCTTCTTCCGAATCGATGGCCATTTTGATCAAAGTTAGCGCGCGCTTCAAGGAAGGCAATCTTCGCTTCAGGAAATCGACCCGAGCTTCGTAGGATTTCACCGTCAATGAGACCGACGTAAGCTTCATTAATTGGATCGTTTCTTTTTACCAATGAAAGGCGGGCGTGATGGAGATTATACGAAGCGTCCGAAACCCGTCCGCGCGAGAGATTGAGCCATCCAAGTCCGCGAGCTTGGCAAACGGCAGAACGGTAGTCGGCAAAATCGACAGGATCAATATCCCCCTTGGAGTCAGACCAGTTCTTGAAAATGATGGCATGCCTCCGATAATTCCGAAGACTTTCTTGAAAAGCCCGTTCAGCCTGCCCGTAGTCGTTTAGGCCGCGCCAAGCGTGACCGAGATAATAAAATGAGAGGCCCAAAGTGGCATGACACTTAGCTGCTTCGGAAACGATTCTCTCGATAGCGGATTGGCAAGCTTGAATTGCATTAATCGCATCCTTGTACTTGAATGGGCGTGACAATTCAGTGTGGGCATATTCAAGGGCGAACAGACTGATCGCCTTGATTAATGCAGGTTGCGTGTTTACCCAAGTTTTGATGTTCTTGGACATTTCAGCGAGACCATCCGGAGCGGTTCTTGCGTAGAAGCGAGCTTGTTCCCTTCGGTCGAAGTGATAGTAAATGTAGCAGGCAAGGGCTAATGCACGATAGTGCAGTGCACATGTGACGCCTTCGGTCAAAAGCAGGCCGCGATCGACTAATTCAGTTAGCTCGTCCGTCTGACTTAAAATGGTTGCATCGACACTTCCCGAGAAGACAGCCGACTTGAGTGTAGCGTAAAGCGCTAACACCCTCTCTCGTGGACTTTGAATGTGTTTTGATGCTTCTTTTTCAAGGATGGGATCGGAACTCAGGGTCATATCTCCTACTTTCGGACAAAAACTCGCAGCACTGGCGTTGAAATGACATCCGGTGGCAGGACGGTTAAGGTTTGATTTTCCTTAAACCGGTTCTGATCAGTGCTGGCAATGACAAAGGTCTCGAAATCGGCACCCGGTAGCATGTCATCGCCATCCACCTGCACGAGTGCAGTCACGTTACCGGTCGGTCCGATTTCAAGCTTCGATTGAACCACAATTGTTTTTGTCGAGTTGTCACTTACTGCGGGAAACGCCCAGTACCCGGCTGGAAGCTGCCCCTGAAGAAAAAAAACCAGTTTGCATTTCGCATCGGAACATTTCAGGTCGCTCTTATCGAGAACGATTTGAGCCGATCTATCGCTATTAAATAGTGTAGCGGCAGCGGGGTCCTTCTTTACTTCTACGTCCACCACTTCTTTACTCAGAATGACGTCTTTGTCCTCTTGTAGATATCCTGGGACTTGTAATGACAGCTTCGCGTTTTTGCCGCGTAGCATCGATGGGATGCCTTTGAATACCAGTTTGCCGCTCTCGATCTTTGCACTCAGCTGCTGCTCACCGATATCGAGTTGAGCAGTGCCCTCTCTGATCGGGGGGTTGGATTTATCCATCTTCAGCGTCACCGTAAACGCGAACGATGGGTTCCGCGTCGTCAACACCATAAGTATGACGAAGACGACGGCGGCCGGACCACCGAATCGAACTGCCTTCGATTTGAAAGTCGCCTCACTTTGGCCCTGTCCGAAGAGGAGGATTCCAATAAACAGGGCCAGAGAGAGAAAGAATGCGACTTCCCACGCAGCAGAACCATTGATGAGGAAGATGATCGTCATGACCCCTAGTAACAGGCCGCTCCAAAGGTAGGAATGCCGTATATGCCTGCTACTACCAACAGTCGGGTTATTTTGTAGGTTTCCTTTATTTGCCATTCCGCCTCCACCACCGAGTCCCAACTCACTCGAAATACCACTAGAATGCTAGGCAAAATTGTTTCGGCAAGTGTATTTGAACAAGACAACTTGCACAAGAAAATATTCCTGAGCAATTCGTTGATATGACGGATCTTGCGAGCGATCGGATCGTCGTGTGCCTTAGGCTAAGACGTTTATCAGTTCCCAGATTTTTTGGTTTCTGGGCAGCGTCGATCAGAAGTCCCGTATCAAAGGCGAGTTTGTGTGAAATTGTTTTGAAGGACTGCTCCGACAAATGCTGTCGAATGTTTTCAACGTTGACGGGTGTATACGGACGTCGATTGATCGACTCGATCATCCGGACCGCTTCAAAGGTGCGTTTTCCCGCCGCATTCAGCCGAAGGTCAGGCGCTGTCGCATACCTGCTTTCGAGAACACCCGCCGTGTCGTGTTGCCGACGTGAAACCGTTGTAGGTTTATTGCACCGCAGCACTGCCAACCGCGAATGGCGAGCGGCAAACTGAGAACCAATGGAAATGGGTACGGGCGAAGTCTCGGCCATTGGCGTGAGCGAGCGATTCAACCAACCCCTCTCCGGTGCCTTTGTAACCGGGCGTACCGGTTCCATGAATTGCGAAACGACCGCTTCGACAGTCGCCAACTGTTTGGCGTTCGGGAAAGTCTTTAAGGGTTGAAGGACGGGAAGCAGCCCCAATCGGCCATCCAGATCGCTGGCCCCATCCGGTTTACCGGAAGGGGGATCGCAATGTTCGGTCGCACGGTGTAATAGCGGTCTTCGAAGAAGGGCACAACCACGTTCACGCCATCGGCTGCGCCGCGCGAAACACGACGATCCGTATCTTTCGTTACGGCTCGCCGAGCGGCCGCCCAATCTGTGCAACGTTTGAATGATTGAGGGCCGCCAACGATTGTGCTTCTTGTCGGAAGCGGGCGACTTCGATCTGATCCTCCGTGGAAGTCATCGGGCACAAGTACCGCGTACCTATTTGGGCTGTGTCCGTCTCCACTTGTCGTATTGGCGGCGGAGATCCAGCAACGGGTTTTCCCCGCCACGATCTGCACGCACGGACAGGTTGAGCCACGGCGCTTTGGGCGTCCCCGCATCGGTCATGCCGATGTTCTCGGCGGCGTACGGCGGGTCTCCGCCGCGCGCGACCAGGATGGCCGCCATCGATGTTGTCTGCCGGACGTTTCCGTTATTGCAGCGGACATCGCCGCCGGCGATGGATCCTGCTTCGAGAGCGCGGATGAGCCGGTCGGACAGTCTGTTGAAGCCCGTCGGATCCTCCCAGCGGTAAGCATCCAGCGGTCGCTGGACCACTTCATAACTCGCGAGAGTATTGCCCTGAGAACTCACGCCTCGGCTCGGGTCGGCCATCACTCCGGCGAAGCGCGTGATGCCGTCTTCTCCGGTGATCGTCCCCTGACGCACGGGCGTGGTGAAACCGGCCGCGCGCACAAAACCGTCCTTCATAGTGAGCACGCCGTATTGCCGTCGATTGGTCTCTTTATCCCACTCGGGATTCGTCACCCGAGCGATCACCTCTTCGGCCGTGAGCCCCTCTTTGAGCGCTTCGAAAACCTTGTTCCGGTTCTTGATGTCGAAGCCGGCCTGAGTTGCAGCGGCACCCTTTCCAGGCACCAGCGCCGCCACGGCGTCGCCGAAACTCTGGACGCAGGAAGATACCGCGACTCCCACGTCGCCCGTCTTCGGATCGACACCGACGACAGACCAGGTGGTCATATCCAGCTGGGTGGGATACTTGATCGCTTCGGGGGCACAGGCAGCGAGCAGAAGGCCGCCCAGGAGCAGGAACGCTTTTTGCATCGTACGCACGTCTTTCCTCCAGTTGGTCGGTGAACGAGAACGACGATAGCGTAACCGGATGAGAACGGCAAGGTCCGGCGCTCGATTGAGAATTGAGGAGATGTTATTCGCGGTTCAGGGAACTGACGGGATCCACGCGTGACGCCTCGCGCGCCGGAATCCAGCTCGCGGCGGCAGCCGCGCCGAGAAGGATCGCCGCCACCTGGATCAGCGTTGCGGGATCGCTCGGCGTGACGCCCCACAGAAACCCGGAAACGGCGCGGGAGAGAGCCAGGGCGCCGAGAATCCCGACGAAGACTCCGACCAGCACCGGCGTAATTCCTTGCCGCATCACCAATCGGGTGACGTCGCGTGGGTTGGCCCCGAGCGCCATCCGGATCGCGATCTCCCGACGGCGCTGCTGAATGGTGTAGGTGAGCACACCGTAGATGCCGAACGTTGTCAGTGCCAGCGCCAGAGCCGCCAGCAGCGACAGCAGAGTCGCGCCAAAACGTTCGCGCGCGAGCGAGCGCGCGACGACGACGTCCAACGAAAATACCTGCGGCGAAGGCAGCGCGGGATCCACCGCGCGGATCGCCTGTGCGAACGCGCGTTCGACGTCCGCGACAGCCGACCGGCTCTTGGCGATGAACACCGGCATCGTACCCATCACGTTAGACAGTAAAGTCGAAGCCTGCGCCTGCGGCACGTAGATGGTCCGTCGCGGCTCCGCGCGCAGCGAGATCTCGCGAATGTCCGCGACGATCCCGACGATCTCCACGGACGCGCCATTGACGCGGCCGATCTCGAGCCGCTGGCCGATCGCGTTGCCATCCGGGAAGTACCGGTGCGCGAACGACTCGTTGACAATCGCGGCGGGCGCACCACCGGTGAGATCGTTCTGGCTGAACGGTCGGCCCGTACGCAACCCGATGCCGAGCGCCTCGAAGTAGCCGGGTGTCACGGCGCGCCACTCGACGGTCCCCAAAACGTCGGGACGTCCGCCGATGGACATCCGCGTGTTGATGCCACGCTCGAGCGGCAGGCTGCTCGCCGCCGCGATCGACGCGATGGCGGGAGAGCCTTCGAGTTGTTGCATCACGCGCCGCTGGAATTCCCAGACGTCTTGCGCGGTCGCGTAGCCGGCCGGCTTCGAGGAAAGCCGGACAGCAACGAGACCTTCGGGATCGAACCCCGCGTCCACGCGCATCAGTCCGATCAACGTTGCCACCAGCAGACCCGCGCCGACGAGCAGTACCATCGCGAGGGCGGACTGCACGGCGAGAAGTCCCTGACGGATTCGGCTCCGGCCGGAGCTCGTTCGCGAGCTCTCCTTCAACGCGTCGCCAAGCCGGGCGCGCGCTGCCGGCAACGCTGAAGCGCCGCCGGACAGGATGCTCGTCGCGAGGGAGACGGCGAAGGTAAAGAGCACCACGCGCCAATCGACGCCGATCGTCGTCATACGGGGCACGTCCACAGGTGTGAGTGCGATCAGCACGTCCGCAATCCACTTGCCTGCCAACAGTCCCAGGGCTCCGGCGGCGAGCGCCACAACCACGCTCTCCGTGAAGATCAATCGGGTGATTCGCGCCCGCGATGCTCCAAGCGCCGCCCGCAGCGCGATCTCACTTCGACGGCGCACGGCTCGCGAGAGGAACAGGTTGGCCACGTTCGCACAGGCAATCAGCAGCACCACGGTGACCGCGCCCATCAGGACCCACATCGCGCGTCGCACGCCGGCAACCACGTAGAGTTCGCTGAACGTGGCGAGCGTCATTCCACGGTCCTCTTTGGACACCTGGGTGGGATACGACGTCCGGAATGGCTCGAATAGGGACGTGAGTTCGGACTGCGCCTGCTCGCGCGTGACGCCGCGCTGGAGCCGGGCGATCGTCGGCCAGTTCTCCGCAACGTCGTCGGGATTCACGGTTAATGCGAGTGGGACGATCAGCCCGACCGGCTCGTTCTCATGGGGAAATGCGAATGACTCGGGGAGCACGCCGACGATCTCGACCGGCTTGTCGTTCATCCGGATCGTCCGGCCGACCGCGTCGGCAGTGCCTCCGAAGTGAGTCCGCCACATCGCCTGCGAGATGATCGCGACGGTTGCGCTGCCTGGCGCGTGCTCGTTCGGCAGGAAGCCGCGGCCAAGTGCCGAAGTGTAGCCCAGCACGTGGAGGAAGTCGCCGCTCACGTGCAGCGTGCGAACGGCGGTCACCTGCGCGCCGGTGTCTACTCGCGCCAATTGCATCTGCCACGTCGCCATCGACTCGAAGGCGCGCGCGTGGTCGTGCCAGTACTGAAACTTGGTCGCGCTTAGAGACTGAAGGTATCTGCTCCCGTCCCACGCGACGTTCACGACGCGCTCCGCATCCGGGAAGGGAAGTGGTCGCAGGAGGACCGCGTCGACGACGCTGAAGATCGCGCTGTTGGCTCCGATGCCGAGCGCCAGGGTCACGATGACAACTGCCGTAAATCTTGGCGCCTTAAGGAGAGAGCGCAGTGAATAGACCAGGTCCTGGCGAAGTGTATCCATGTTCGCAGAGGTACCATTACCGCCGAACGTCGTACAAGTGAAAAACGCTTTCCAATTCATTCACACGTTCGGATACGCTTCGCGCGGCTTCTCACGCATGTAACGGCGTCAGCGTGGCCTCTTTGAACCAGCCGTCGTACAGATCCGCGAGTTCATGGAGCGCGCGGACGGCATCGCCGTTGAACGACGAACCGTGCATCACTGCGAGGGTCGTTGGTGACAGATCGGCGAGTCCTCGAATCGTCGTGCCGGTCGTGGTAGTGAGGCAGCTTGAATGAAAGAGTTCTTCGGCAATCCGGGCCCGTTCCACGATGTCCTCAGAGGTCGCGGCCGGCCCGTTCCCCGTATGGGTGAAAAGATCGCCGCACAGCAGCGTACGCGTGGTTTCTTCAAACAGGACTCGGGCTTCCCACGCATGAGGTACATGCGGTGTGTCCAGGTGACGGACACGCTTTCCACCGAGGTCGAGGACCTCAAAGTTCTGCAGAGCCCGCGGCGCGCGGTCGGCGAGGTCGTTGAGAGATACCATGACGCCCACCGCGCCGTGAGCCACACGCGATTGCG
>Ga0137427_10000492_pt1 | contig 20299 bp, 22 predicted proteins | sample EasRivERMZT700_2_FD_102309 | JGI IMG/M metagenome (GOLD analysis project Ga0137427, IMG submission 102309) | Soil microbial communities from meander-bound floodplain in the East River, Colorado, USA - East River MetaG ERMZT700_2 | ecosystem: Environmental > Terrestrial > Soil > Floodplain ...
GAACGCCGCGCGCGGCTCGAGGCGTTCAGAGGCGGCTAATTCGCCTGCCTAGGTGCGGGCGGGACGTAGTTATCGACGCTGGTGACGAAGCAGCTCAGCCGGCCGAGGCCCGGGCTGTTGAAGACAACGCGGTCGCCATCCTGGCCGAAGCAGCCCAGCGAGGTTCGCGTCTGCAGGATCACGTTCATCGCGGCCGGGGTCAGGCCGACGCAGCCGCTCGCCATATGCACCGTGTAACGCTTGAAGAAGCGGTCGGTGATGACAAGCGTGCGGTCGTCGACGACGTCGTAATTCTGCATCCGATTGCTCTGTAGACAGACCTTTTCGGCCGAAGGTGCAGGCGCGCCAGCCGGCTGACTGAGGGCAAACGATGCACCGAGCGTGACGCTTAGTACTCCCGCCCCGAGATACGCGGCATGCTTTCTATTCATCGACCGTTTCTCCATGCGGAGACAATGCCCCGCAACACATCTGTACCATAGCTGACGCTTCAGCTATTGGGCGGACGCGGCGCCCGGTGCTGCGGTCTCGACCTCGGCGACCGAGCAGGTGACCGCACCGAGGCCCGGAGCCGTCACCGTGAAGATCTCGCCTGAACTGAGACAGGCGAGATTCTGCCATGTGCGAGTGACGAGCTGAGCAGCGGGACGAGTCAGGTTCGAACAGCGATTCTTCAGGCGGACGGTGTACCGGTTCATCTGAAGGTCGGTCATTTCCATGGTGGTGTCATCGACCGCACGCCAGCTCTGCAGGCGATTGTGCTGAAGGCAGGCCGCGGCCGCCAGCACCTGGGTGGCGATCAGAGAGGCGGTTATCAGTGAAACGGCAAACAGCTTTGTCTTCACGGCTTATCTCCCTAATCCAAGCCCCTGGAATACATCGTGGGGCAGAGGCGCCCCTGCAAGCGTCGAGTAAGAATTAATGAGACAGAGAATCTTGAACGTGACCATGAACCGATACTTGCCGCGCAATAATGAATGGAGGCTGAACAGCGAGGCCGCAGCTGCATCCTGAAACCATTGCGCACGCCGGCAAACCGCAAGTGCTGCGGTTTTCGGCGGAACGATTCAAGCCATCCACATGTTTCTGCCTTGCACCAAACAGCGAGGCAAAGCCATGACGGTACGTTCGATCGAAAAGGCGGACTGGGCGGCCTTTTGCGCGGCGGTCAGCAAGGCGCTCGAAGGCAGCCGGGCCGAGATCGAGGTCGAATCGCTCGACCTTGGGAACCAAGTCGAAAAGGATTGGGCGCCATGGATCGGGATCACCTACGACCCGAAGGACGACATCATCGACATCGCGCTCGAGGATGACGTCGATCACATCGTGAATCACCCACAGGAATTGGTTGCCGACATCGACAACGTGAACATCAGCGCCTTGCAGATCACCGATGCCGACGGCCGGCGTCATCTGGTGCGCTTGAGGGACGGATTGTTCCTGCCCGCACCGCAGTAAACCAGCTGACAAACGATAGCCGCGCTTGACCTCCTGGAATTTATACACATATAATGTGTATAAATGGTCAGCAGTCAGTCGAGCCGCGACGTCATACGGAAATTGGAATCGGCAGGCTGGCGTCTCGTAAGGACGACCGGCAGCCATCACCATTTCCGGCACGACAAAAGACCGGGCTCGGTGACCGTTCCCCATCCGGTGAAAGACATGCCGATCGGAACGCTGAAAAGCATCGAGCGGCAGAGCGGCGTCAAGTTGAGGTAGGAGCAATGCAGCAATTCTACGTGGCGATCATCGAGAAGGCGAAACAAGGGTACGGCGTGTTCTTTCCGGACCTTCCCGGTTGCACGAGTTTCGGGGCGACGGTGTCCGAGGCCGCCAAGAACGCGTATGTCGCCGCACAAGCCCATGCCGCGTTGACGCAGGAGTATGGCGAGAAATTACCGGACGCGCGCTCGCCCGATCAAATAGATTTCGATCCGGAAGTCAAAGAACAAGCACGGTTGCTGGTTCCGATCGAGGTCGGCGAAGAACCGGTGCGCGTGAACATTTCGCTGCCGGCTTCTGCATTGGAAGCATTGGACCGGACCGCAAGGGAATTATCTCTGACAAGATCGGGGGCGATCGCGCACCTTGCGTTAACGCGTGAAGCGGCGACGGGACGTGCCGTTCAGCATGAAGGACAGGCGCGTAAGCGCAAGGTGCAGCAGCGGCGCACAACGTCCGCGAAAAGAAAGTGACAGCAACCACGGCAATATCGAGCGAGCGGCTATCCGACAAACCATCGCGCGCGAGCACTGTCTAGAAGCTCAGCTAGAGCCGCATTGCTTATGCGCCAACCCGGCCCGAAAGCGCCCTCGAAGCCGAAGACGCTCTTGTTGAGCCTGCGGATTCCGGCGTGCTTTGGAAAGTCGGGACGAAAGTCAAAGCCAACCATCTTGGTCGACAACGAAACGCGAAACACCCGAAAATTGTGAACATCGCGCCAACCGTACTGGACCGTCTTAAGACCCGTGAAACAGGAGACGCCATCTGGCGACAAAGTCAGAATTGGTGGTGCAACCGTCCGAGCGATCATGACAAGAGTTCCAAGACCGAAGAAAGCAACCCACATCCAGCCGACCCAAACGATCAACCCAGCCCCCTCCGTGAAAATCATAAGAATGCCCAGGAGGACGAATACGAAACTGATTGCCAAGTAGGCAAACGTCTTCCACAGGGATGCTGTTACTATTATCGGTGGCTGGTCGAGCGTTCCACGCACCGAAAGTACCCTGTTTACACCTACTCCGCCGCGGTTCTGGGGAGGTAGATCTCCGAGCCGTGGTCGCGGAATTCGGCGGCCTTCTTGGCCATGGCGGCGCGGATTTCTTCCGACGACAGCGTGTCGTTGGTGCCGCGGGCGTAGTCCCGCACCTCCTGGCTGATCTTCATCGAGCAGAATTTCGGCCCGCACATCGAGCAGAAATGCGCGACCTTGGCGCCGTCGGCCGGCAACGTCTCGTCGTGGAAGGCCTCCGCCGTTTCTGGGTCCATGGCGAGCGCGAACTGATCGCGCCAGCGGAATTCGAAACGCGCCTTTGAGATCGCGTCGTCCCAAATGCGGGCCGAGGGGTGGCCCTTGGCGAGGTCGGCGGCATGGGCGGCGATGCGATAGGCGATGACGCCGTCCTTCACGTCGTCGCGATCGGGGAGACCCAGATGCTCCTTCGGCGTCACGTAGCAAAGCATCGCGGTGCCGAACCACCCGATCATGGCGGCGCCGATCGCCGAGGTGATGTGGTCGTAGCCGGGCGCCACGTCCGTGGTCAGAGGCCCGAGCGTGTAGAACGGCGCCTCGTCGCAGACGGCGAGCTGGCGCTCCATGTTCTCCTTGATCTTGTGCATCGGGACGTGGCCGGGGCCTTCGATCATCACCTGGACGTTGTGGCGTTGCGCGATTCTGTTGAGCTCGCCCAGCGTTTCGAGCTCGGCGAATTGCGCCGCGTCGTTCGCGTCCGCGGTCGAGCCCGGGCGCAAGCCGTCGCCCAGCGAGAACGACACGTCGTAGCGCGCGAGGAGCTCGCAGATCTCCTCGAAATGCGTGTAGAGGAAATTCTCCCGGTGATGGGCGAGGCACCATTTGGCGAGGATCGAGCCGCCGCGCGAGACGATGCCGGTGACGCGGTTCGCGGTTAAGGGAATATGCGGCAGGCGCACGCCGGCGTGGACGGTGAAATAATCGACGCCCTGCTCGCACTGCTCGATCAGCGTGTCGCGGTAGATCTCCCAGGTCAGCTCCTCGGCGGCGCCGCCGACTTTCTCGAGCGCCTGGTAGATCGGCACCGTGCCGATGGGCACGGGCGAATTGCGGATGATCCATTCGCGGATGGTGTGGATGTGACGGCCGGTGGAGAGGTCCATCACCGTGTCGCCGCCCCAGCGGATGGACCACACCATCTTCTCGACCTCCTCGGCCGCACCGGAGGTGACGATCGAGTTGCCGATATTGGCGTTGACCTTGGTGAGGAAGTTGCGGCCGATGATCATCGGCTCGGTCTCGGGATGATTGATGTTGGCCGGGATGATGGCGCGGCCGCGCGCGATTTCGGCGCGGACGAATTCGGGCGTCACGAGCGAAGGGATGTTGGCGCCGAAGCTCTCGCCGCCGGCGAGGGCCGAGCGGCCGAGATTTTCGCGCACCGCGATGTATTCCATCTCCTTGGTGACGATCCCGGCGCGGGCATATTCGAGCTGGGTGACGCGGCGGCCGGTCTTCGCCCGAAGAGGCTTCAACCCGGCGCGGTCGAATTGCGGCACGGACAGCAGCTCGCCCGGCTTCAGCCCGTCGTCCTCCGGACGGCGATGCCGGCCTTCGTATTCCTCGACGTCTCCGCGGCCCAGAATCCAGTCGCGGCGAAGCGCGGGCAGGCCCTTGCCGATGTCGATCCTGGCCGAACCGTCCGTGTACGGACCTGAGGTGTCGTAGAGGCGGACGGGCGGCTCGCCGCCCGACAGGGGGACTTCGCGGAACGGCACGCCAGCGCCGTGCACGTCGACATAGACCTTGCGGGAACCCGGAAGCGCACCCCTTGTGATGGTGTCGTTCGACGGCGCTGCGTTGCGGATCTGCTTGTTCACGGCGATACCTCCAAATTGCTCAGAGGTCGGCGGCGGATGTCCCATCCAGCCGTCCCTCCCTCCGCCGGTATGAACCGGATCAGGTTCGAAGGGACTCGCGGGTCAAACCGCGATCTCAGCCCTGTTCATTCAGGGCGCCCCTGGGACCGCGCGGAGTTTGCGCCGCGCGGCGGCGAAGTCAACTGTCAAACTTTCGGTGAAAGCCCGATTAGCGTTTGGCGCGTTCCCGCTCACTTGATAGGGTTTTGCAAAAGGGGACACCATGAGGGGCGACCTTCATATCGCGGACGCAAAGACGTCCGGACCAAGAGCGTCGTACGCGACCGACGCGGCGCATTTTTTCCGCGCGTGGATGGCGGCACCGTTAAGGACGGGCGCGCAGCTTCCAAGCGGGCGCGAATTGGCCAAGGCCATGGCCGCCGCAGTCGATCCCGATTCTCCCGGTGTCGTGGTGGAGCTCGGATCGGGCACCGGCGCAATCACCGCGGCACTGGTCGAGCGGGGAATAGCACCCGAGCGGTTGATCCTGATCGAGGCCGATCCGCTGTTCTGCGCGCTGCTGAAGGAACGCTACCCGGCGGCGCGCGTGCTGAGCGGCGACGCCTATGCAGCGCCGCGCATGCTGCGGGAACTGGGCGTCGGGCCGATCGCCGCGGTTGTATCGGGGCTTCCGCTGCTGACCCAGAAGCCGGTCAAGCGCCAGCGGCTGCTGCTCGGACTGCTCCGCTTGGGCGTGCCGGGGAGCGCCTTCGTGCAGTTCACCTACTTCTATCGCTCGCCGATTCCCTGCGGCACGCGCATCATCGCGAGCGATGCCTCTCCGATCGTGTGGTGGAATCTGTGGCCGGCGCGCGTGTTCACCTACCGCCGTCTCGGGGCGGCTCTCCACTAAGGCAGCGCGCGCGCGACGCGGAAGCCGAGGGTCACGTCGCCGCGATCCGCCCTGAACCGCCCTCGATCCGAAGGGCGAAGGTTGCCCGGGGCGCTGAAGTAAGAGCCGCCCTTGACGACGCGGGGACAGTCGGCCGTTTCCGGAACAGCGCTGCCGTCGGCAGGCGCGCCGTTGTGGTGGTCGATGTAGCAGTCCTGCATCCACTCGTAGACATTGCCGATCACGTCATGGAGACCGAAGGCGTTCGCCTGTTTCTGGCCGACGAGTTGCGTCGTCTTGGCGGAGTTCTGGCCGTACCACGCATAGCGGTTGAACTCGGCCGGATCGTTGCCGGTGAGGTAGTCCGACGTGCTGCCGGCGCGCGCCGCATATTCCCACTCGGCTTCGCTCGGTAAGCGGTATTGCTTTCCCGTCTTCATGCTCAGGCGGCGAGCGAATTCCTGCGCCTCGCTCCAGGTGGGACCGTCCACGGGGCGCCGCGGAGCAATATAGCCGCTGAGATTGTCCATCATCATCGCCGTCCACTCGGCCTGGGTCACTTCGTATTTGCCGACGGCGAAGGGACGGGCGAACGTCACGCGGTGCTGCGGCTTCTCGTAGGCGGGCGCGGTCGGACTGGCGGAGCCCATCAGGAAGCTGCCGGCGGGCACGACGACCATCTCGGGACAGTCGGGACAGTCCTTGAACGAGGTGCCGGGCGCTTGTGCGTGCAACGCCGAAGCGGCAACGCCGAACGCCACGCCGGCACCGATCGCCGAGAGGTATTTGACGACTGTCGAGACGGCCATGCTTCGCCCCATTGCGAACGGACCATTTCTGCACAAGGCCCATGATTTCGCCAGTGGTCCGTATCGGGATTTTCGCCTTTTTCGATCCCGCGGCCCGGCAGACGGCGTTCGGGGCGCCTCACGGCCGCGCTTGCCGGAACGTATAGGTCTGAATACAATGTATACAAATTTGGCAGGAGAGCGGAAATGAAGAAGTCGGTCACGATCACGGCACGCGTCACGCCGGCGCTGGACCGGAAGCTCACGACCTTTGCCAAGCTGGCCAAACGTTCGAAGTCGCAGGCCATCCAAATCGTGCTGAGCGAACACATCGACTATGAAATCGGCTTTGTCGAAGCCGTTCTGGAAGGAATCCGATCCGCCGAGGAGGAAGGAACAATTCCCCACGAGGAGGTCATGCGTCAGCTTAAGGCGAAATCCGCAAAGTTTCGTCGCGCGCTGAGAAAGAACGCCGCTTGAAGAGGAATTGGTCGGTCCAGGCTGCCCGCGACGCAGATGAAATTTGGACTTTATCGCGACCGAGAATCCGGACGCGGCAGATCGTGTTGTCGCTAAATTCCATGCTGCGCTCCTTGCATTAAGCGAGCAACCAATGATGGGGCGCCGGGGCCGAACGCGAGGAACGCGGGAATTCCCGATTGCTGGAACGCCCTATATCGTTATCTACGAGGTGTCCAAAGAGGCGGTGGAGGTCCGCCGCGTCATTCATGGGGCACGGGAGTGGCCGCCGAAGCGCCGGCGCGCTTGAAGCGGCGGGAGCGCCCGGCCAATATCGCCCGCGACAAGCATAAGGAACGGCCCATGTCCGAGATCGTCATCCCGGTGCGGGAGGAGTGGAAACGCCGCGCCTATATCGACGACGCGCAATACGAGGCGATGTATCGGCGTTCGGTGGCCGACCCCGAGGGGTTCTGGGCCGGCGAGGGGCGCAAGCTCGAATGGATCAAGCCGTTCACGGCCGTCAAGGATGTGTCATTCGACGCCAAGGATCTGCACATCAGGTGGTTCTACGACGGAACGCTGAACGTCTCGGCCAATTGCCTCGACCGGCATCTGAAAACGCGCGGTGACCAGACCGCGATCATCTGGGAGGCGGACGATCCCACGACGCCGTCGCGCCGCATCTCGTATGCCGTGTTCCGCCTGAAAAAAAACAGCTTTGCCAACGTGCTGAAGGCGAATGGGGCCAAGCGCGGCGACCGCGTGACGATCTACCTGCCGATGATCCCCGAAGTCGCCTACGCGATGCTCGCCTGCGCGCGCATCGGCGCGATTCACTCGGTGGTGTTCGCAGGGTTCTCGCCGGACTCGCTTGCGGGGCGCGTGATCGATTGTGCGAGCGAACTCGTGATCACCGCCGATGAAGGATTGCGCGGCGGAAAGAGCGTGCCGCTGAAGCGGAACACCGATGCGGCGCTGACGCAGTGTCCGGGCGTGAACCGCGTCATCGTCGTCAAGCACAATTGCGGCAAGGTGGAGATGAAGGCCGGCCGCGATGTCTGGTATCACGACGAAGCCTCGCGCGTGACCGACGCTTGCGCGGCGGAAGAGATGGGCGCGGAGGATCCGCTGTTCATCCTCTACACCTCAGGCTCGACCGGTAAGCCCAAGGGCGTGCTGCATACGTCGGCCGGTTACCTTTGCTACGTCGCGTTCACCCACAAATACGTCTTCGACTATCACGACGGCGATATTTATTGGTGCACGGCCGATGTCGGCTGGGTGACGGGGCACAGCTACATCCTTTACGGCCCGCTCGCGAACGGCGCCACGACGGTGATGTTCGAGGGCATCCCGAATTTTCCAACGACCTCGCGGTTCTGGGAGGTGATCGACAAGCACAGAGTGAACATCTTCTACACCGCGCCGACCGCCATCCGCGCGCTGATGCGCGAGGGCGAGGCGCCGGTGAAGAAGACGGGCCGTGCGTCGCTTCGGCTGCTCGGATCGGTCGGCGAGCCGATCAATCCCGAAGCCTGGCTCTGGTATTACCGTGTTGTCGGCGAGGAGCGCTGTCCCGTCGTCGACACGTGGTGGCAGACGGAGACGGGCGGGATTCTCATCTCGCCGCTGCCGGGCGCGACCGATCTCAAGCCCGGCTCGGCGACGAAGCCGCTGTTCGGCATCGTGCCGGCCGTCGTGGACCAGGGCGGGCGCGTGCTCGAGGGCGCGTGCAGCGGGAACCTCGTGCTGCGGGAGTCGTGGCCGGGTCAGATGCGCACGGTCTACGGCGATCATCAGCGCTTCATCGACACGTATTTCAAGGCGTATCGGGGCATGTATTTCACCGGCGACGGCTGCCGCCGCGACGAAGACGGCTATTACTGGATCACCGGCCGCGTGGACGACGTGATCAATGTCTCGGGCCACCGGCTCGGCACGGCGGAAGTGGAGTCCGCCCTCGTCGCCAATCTAAAGGTCGCCGAAGCCGCCGTCGTCGGGTTCCCGCACGACATCAAGGGCCAGGGTATCTATGCCTATGTCACGCTCAAGGTCGGAGAGACGCCGACGGATGCGCTGGCGAGCGACCTCAAGAAATGGGTGGGAAACCAGATCAGCCCGATCGCGCGGCCGGACGAGATCCAGTTCGCGCCCGGACTGCCGAAGACCCGATCGGGGAAGATCATGCGCCGCATCCTGCGCAAGATCGCCGAGGGCGACGTGTCGAATCTGGGCGACACATCCACGCTTGCCGATCCTTCGGTCGTCGAGGACCTGGTGAAGAACCGCAAGCGCGCCGGGTAGCTCAGTTGACCGGCTGCGGCGCGATCTCCGGGGGCGCTGCGGAACTCGATTCAGTCGATTCCGGCGCGGCATCGGTCGCGACGGTTATCGGTGCTGCGAGCGTCCTCGTGCTTTCGATTCTCGTCACCGAAAGATATGGGCGAAAACCGAACTCCACGCCGCCGGCCGGCCACGAGATCGATCCGCGGATGTTCATGATCATCGCGACGATGATCCCGACCACCAGCACGACCACCAGCAGCATCACGACCGCCGGCCAGACGCGCCCGCGCCTGGCCGTGCGAACTTCATGTACTTCCGCCATCACTGTCCTCCATGCGTTACGCGATGGACGTCAGGACAAACCGGACGGTGCTATTTTGCAGGGGCCGGTTGTGCCGGGGCGACATTCACAGGGGACTTGATGGTGAACGAACCCTGTCCGCCCGGTCCTGAGAACGAGCCCTGCGCATTCATGAAGAAGATCGCGACGACCGCGATCAAAAGCGCGCCGACGAAGAACGCAAGCCAGGGCGTGGCACTGCCCTTCTTCTCGCCGCTCTCGGTCGTGACGTGATGAGTCTCTCTGTATTCGGCCATGGTCATGCTCCATGAGAGTTCCAGGTGGAAACGCGCGCGTTCACGCTATCGTTCCGGCAGCGCCTCTGACGGAGCAGGCGGCGGGCACAAAAACAGCGGCGGACAGCGGGAACTATTTCGCGGCGAACGAATCCATCGCCTTGGCGAGCGCGACGTCTTTTTCGGTGAGACCACCCGCGTCATGGGTGGACAGCGTCACCTCGACGGTTTTGTAGACGTTGAACCACTCCGGGTGGTGATCCATCTTTTCCGCCGTCAGCGCCGCGCGCGTCATGAAACCGAAAGCCTGGTTGAAATCCTTGAAGACGAATTTGCGCGTGATCGCATCGCGGCCATCGACCTCGCGCCAGTCGGTCAAACCGGCGAGCGCCGCTTTGCGCGCCGCACCTTCGAGCTTCGTCATTTTGCGTCTCTCCTCGTCCTGTTTGCGTGAGAATAACCGCCATGCCAATGCTAACGCCATGGACTGGACGGAGGCCCACGCGCCCACCCTGGACGAGATCGAACGGCTCGCGGTCGAAGGCTTCGCGAGCCTGCCGCAGGAATTCCGCGCGCTGACGGGCGACGTGGTCTTCATGGTGCAGGACTTTCCGGACAAGGAGGTGATCGACGACATGGAGCTGGAGAGCGAGTTCGAGATCCTCGGACTGTTCTCGGGCGCCGATCTCGCCGACCGCGAGGGCGGAGCGAACGCGCCGCATCCGACCATGATCTTCCTCTACCGCCGTCCCATCCTCGACTATTGGGCGGAGCACGCCGAGCCGCTCGGCCATATCGTGCGCCACGTGCTGATCCACGAGATCGGGCACCATTTCGGCCTCTCCGACGACGACATGGAAGCGATCGAAGAGCGAGAGTGATTCAGCTTTCGAGCGGATAGACCCGCTCGGGGTGGTAGACCGAGCCGCCGCTGCCCTGGTGGCTCGAGAACAGCACGAAGCGGTTGACCGGAAACGGTCCGCTTGAAAACAGCGCGTAGTGGGAGAGGAAGGCGACGACCTTCTCGCGCGGCGCCGAGCGCATGCGGGCGAGCGTGACGTGCGGCGAGAATTTGCGCGTCTCGGGTTCGAGGCCGATGCGCTGAAGGGCGGTCTCGACCTTTTTCTGGAGATGGACGAGCGCGGCGTTGGGGCGCACGCCGGCCCAGAGCGCGCGCGGATTCTTGCCGCCGAACTCGCCGACGCCGGCGAGCTCGAGCTCGAACCCCGGCGCGCGGATGCTCGCGAGCGCATCGTCGACGTCGTGACCGACGTTCTCGGGCACCTCGCCGATGAAGCGCAGGGTGAGATGCAGCTGGTCGTCATGCGCCCAGCGCGCGCCCGGCACGCCGCCTTCGAGGCCGACGAGACGGTCGCGGACGGCTTCAGGCAATTCGAGCGCGACGAAGAGGCGGATCATCAACGCGCCCCGAGCGGCAGATTGCGGCGGAAACTCACGACCACGATCGCGAAGGCGACGGCACCCGAGGCGCCCGCGATGAGAAAGGCGATCAGCTCGCGAAATCCCCCGGCGGGAGCGAGGAGAGTCTGGCCCAGGGCCTCGCCGGCGGAGAAGCCGATACCCGCCGCGCCGGCGGCCGCAAGCACGGGCAGAATGCCGCGCTTGAGCTCGGGCGTGGCCACGAGGACCGAGCGCCTTCGCGCGAGATAGGCGAGCACGCCAAGATTGGTCCATGCACCGAACGAGGTGCCGAGCGCCAACCCGAAGACACCGAGCTCGAGTCCCATGACGAGCGCGAACTTCATCGCGATGTTGGCCGCGACTCCGGCGATTGTGGCCCAGACCGGCGTCGCGGTGTCGCCGCGCGCGTAGAAGGACGGCGTCACGCAGCGCAGCAGCACGAACGCCGGAAGCCCGACGCCATAAGCCGACAGCGCGGCGGCGGCCTGGTCTGCTGCATCCACGGTGAAGGCGCCGCGCACGAAGAGCGCCCGCATCAGGCTCTCGGGAATGATGAAGAACGCCGCGATGCAGGGAAGCGTCAGCAGCAGGCCGAGCACGACGGCGCGGTTCTGCGCGATGCTGGCGCCCTTCTCGTCGTTGCGCGCGAGCCTGGCGGACATTTCGGGGAGCAGCACGGTGCCGATCGCGACACCGACGACGCCCATCGGGAGCTGATTGATACGGTCGGCGTAATAGAGCGCAGTAAGATCGCCCGCGGGCAGGAAGCTCGCGATCAGCGTATCCATGAAGAGGCCGATCTCGACGCTGCCCGCACCGATCATGGCGGCACCGAGCGCCGAGGAGAAATCGCGCATCTCGGCGTTCCAGCGCGGCCATCTCAGCCGCAAGGCGAGGCCCATGCGCGCGGCGGCGCGGGCGATGAAGATGAGTTCGAGTATTCCCGCGACGAGCACGCCGTAGGCGACAGCGTGCGCGGCACTGGGAAAGAATTGCGCGCAAGCCAGCGCCGCGATCATCGAGAGGTTGAGGAAGATGGGTGCTGCCGCCGCGGCACGGAACTTGTTCGCGGCGTTCAGCATGGACGAGAGCTGCGACACGATCGCGATGCAGAAGAGGTAGGGAAACGTGATGCGGCTGAGCTCGACCGCGAGCGCCTGCTGATCGGGATTGTCCGAGAAGCCAGGCGCCAGCACGGCGATGATCTGGCGCATGAAGACGAGCGCGAGAACGAGCAGCACGAGTTGGGCGACGAACTGCCAGGCAAATACATCGTTGGCAAAGCGCGCGGCCGGCGATGAAGGCCCGGTGCCGTCCTTTGCGGCTGCGGCGGCGTAGCGCGGCAGGAAGGCGGCGCTGAAGGCGCCTTCGGCGAAGATGGCGCGGAAATTGTTGGGCAAGCGGAACGCCACCATGAAGGCGTCCGAGGCCGGGCCTGCTCCGAGCACGGCGGCCATCAGCACGTCGCGGAAAAATCCCGCGACGCGCGAGAGCGCGGTGAAGCCACCGACCGAGGCGAGGCGACCGATCATCGCGATAGTCTATGCAAGCGGTATGTTCCAGAGGGTAAACGAGGGTGAATTCATTTCTGTGGAGGCGGTCCCGTGCGCCGCGTTCGGGCCTGCTGCACCAGACGCTCGGCGAGCGGGGTTATGCCTTTGACGATCGCATCGACGCCCGCCGGGTTGGGATGAAGCCCGTCGGGCTGCACGAGCGTGCGGTCGAGTACGACGCCATCGAGAAAGAACGGGTAGAACAGCGCGTCGTATTTCATGGCGAGCTTGGGGAAGACGGCGTCATAATCCGCCGCGTAGCGCGCGCCGAAATTGCGCGGCGCCTTCATGCCGGCGAATAGCACCGGTATGCCGCGCGCCTTGAGCTTCGCCAGGATGGCGTCGAGGTTCTTCTCCATCTCTGTGACCGGGAGGCCGCGCAAGCCGTCATTGGCGCCGAGCTCGACGATCGCGGCGTCGGGGCCGTTCTTGCCGTCGCCCAGCAGCCAGTCGATCCGCGCGAGACCGCCGGCGCTGGTTTCGCCGGACACGCCGGCATTGATGACCGTCACATCGCGGCCATTTGCGTTGAGCGCCCGTTCGAGGCGGGCGGGGAACTCTTTTCCCGGCGGCACGCCGTAGCCCTGGGTGAGGCTGTCTCCAAAGGCGAGGACGCGCACGGGCTGGGCGGCGCCTTGCGGCATTTGCGCCGCACTTCGGGCCAAATCGCCGGCCATCATCGTTGGCGCGAGGATCGCGGCAAGGCCAACGAGAATTGTCTTGAAGAGCGTCTGCATCGTCCTTATCGCCTGAACCCAGCGCGGTTCCCGTTTTCTTCGAATCGTGGAAGCGCTCTATATTGTTGGATTGTCGCATTTTCCGCGGCGAACCGCGAAAGGCCCTTCGCCTGAAAATGCTTGGTATGCGCGAACCCGCCCCGATCACGACCGCGGCCGAAGAGACGGGCACGCCTTCGATCCAAATCGAAGACGTGCGCCTGACATTGGCGAGCGCGGCGGGACCGGTCAACATTCTGAACGGCGTTTCGCTTGAGGTCGCTCGCGGCGAGGCGCTGGCGCTGCTGGGCCCATCGGGCTCGGGCAAGTCGTCGCTGCTCATGGTGGCGGCGGGTCTGGAGGCGGCGACCTCGGGACGCGTTTCCGTCGCCGGGCAACGGCTGGATGCGCTCAACGAGGACCAGTTGGCGCGGTTCCGGCGCGAACATGTCGGGATCGTGTTCCAGTCGTTCCATCTCGTGCCCACCATGACCGCGCTCGAGAACGTGGCGGTGCCGCTCGAGCTGTTGCGGCGGAGCGATGCGTTCGCCAAGGCAGCGGAGGCGCTCGAAGCGGTGTCGCTCAAGCATCGGCTGGATCACTATCCCAGCCAGCTCTCGGGCGGCGAGCAGCAGCGCGTGGCGCTGGCGCGCGCGATGGTGCATGAGCCCGAAGTGCTGTTTGCCGATGAGCCGACGGGGAATCTCGACGGCGCCACGGGTGCTGCCATCGTCGAGCTCATGTTCTCGCTGCGGGCACGCGCGGGCGCGACGCTGTTCCTGGTGACGCACGAGCAAACCCTGGCCGCACGCTGCGACCGCATCCTGCACATGAAGGACGGCCTTATTGTGGCCGAGGAGCGCCACAGGTGAGCGCGCTCGGCCTCGCCCTATGCTATGCGCGCCGGGAGCTGAGGAGCGGGATTTCGGGGTTCCGCATCTTCCTGGCCGCACTGACGCTTGGTGTCGCGGCGATCGCGGGCGTCGGATCGCTCGGGCAAGCGTTCCTCACCGGGCTCTCCGAACAGGGACGCACGCTGCTCGGCGGCGACGTCCGGATGGCGCGTCAGTACCAGCCGGCGGACGAGATGGAGCGCGCCTTCATGGCGGGCTTCGGGCGCGTCACCGAGCTCGCCTCGCTGCGCAGCATGGCGACGGACGCGCGCAATCCAGAGCGGCGCGCGCTGATCGAGATCAAGGCGGTCGATCCGCTCTATCCGCTGGTGGGACAGATGGTGCTGGAGCCGCTGATGCCGCTCGGCGCCGCGCTCGACTGCAGCACGGCCTGCGGCGCGGCGGTGGAAGATGCGCTTCTCATCCGCCTCGGCATCAAGCCGGGCGATTCGATCCGGATCGGGGACGCGGATTTCGTGGTGCGCGCCCGCATCGTCACCGAGCCGGACCGCGTCGTCGGCGGGTTCACGCTGGGGCCGCGCGTGATGCTGTCGCGCGAAGGGCTGACGCGCGCGGGCCTCGTCGTCGAAGGCAGCCTGATCAATTACACCTACAAGATCGCGTTCGCGGGCGAGACGACGCCGGAAGAATTCCGCACGGCCGAGGAGCTGGCGTTTCCGGAAGCGCGCTGGGAGGTCAGCGACCGCACCAATGCGATCCCGCGCGTCACCCGCTTTGTCGAGCAGGCGACCATGTTCCTGACGCTGATCGCGCTGACGGCGCTGATCGTGGGCGCGGTCGGCGCGGGCCAGGCGGTCGAAGCGTTTCTCGAACGGCGGCGCGAAACCATCGCGACACTGAAGGCGATGGGCGCGGAAGGCGGGGAGATCTTCCTGATCTATCTGGTGCAGATCATGGCGGTGGCCTGCATCGGCCTCGTGCTCGGGCTCGCGCTGGGCGCCGCCCTGCCCTTCGCCGTCGAATATTTCTTCGGGGCGTCGATCCCGGCGCCGGCGAATTACGCGGTGTATCCCGGCCCGCTCGTGCTCGCCGCCGTCTTCGGCCTGCTTGCGGCGGCGGGCTTCGCCATTCCGCCGCTCGCACGCGCGCGAGAGATCGCGCCGGCGGGGCTGTTCCGCGATCTGGTTGCGCCGTCGCGGCTGCGCGCGCGGCTCTCCTATCGCGCGGCGGCGTTCGCGATCTTCGCCGCGATTGCCGCGCTCTCCGTCCTGCTGTCGCCGTATCCGGAGTTCAATCTCGGTTTCCTCGTCGGCATGGCTGCAGTCCTGGTGTTTCTGCGGCTGGCGGGCGCGCTGGTCCGCAAGGTGATCGCAAACCTGCCGCGCCAGAGATCGCAAGTGGCGAGGCTCGCGCTCGCCAATCTGGTCCGCCCGGGCGCGCCCTCGACTTCGATCATGGTGGCGCTCGGATTGGGATTGACGCTGCTCGCGACGGTGGCGCTCCTCGAAGCCAGCGTTCGCGCCGAGGTCGAGGATCAGCTGCCGGAGCGCGCGCCGAGCTTCTTCTTCGTCGACATCCAGAAGGACCAGGTCGAGCCGTTCAGGGCGGAAGTCGAGAGCTTCAAGAGCGCCAGCGACTTCACCGCGACGCCGATGCTGCGCGGCCGGATCGTCAAGCTCAACGGCGTGCCGGCGGAAGACGCCGAGATCGCCGCGGATTCGCGCTGGGCCGTCAACGGCGACCGGGGCGTGACCTATGCCAGCGTGCCGCCAAAGGACACGCGCGTCGTCGAAGGCCCTGCGTGGTGGCCGGCCGATTACCAGGGCCCGCCGCTGCTGTCGTTCGATGCCGAGCTGGCGGCGGGGATGGGCCTCAAGATCGGCGACACGCTGACGCTCAACATCTTGGGGCGCGACATCGAAGCCAGGATCTTCAACCTGCGCGACGTCGATTTCCGCACCGGCGGGATCAATTTCCTGAATATCCTGTCGCCGGGGATCATCGACCAGGCGCCGCACAGTTTCCTTGCGACGGTCCGCGCCGATGCGGACGAGGAGGAAGCGATGTTCGCGGGCGTCTCGCGCGCGTTCCCGAACGTCACGATCGTGCGCGTGAAGGAAACGCTGGCGCAAGTGGGCGAGATGCTGGCGGCGCTTGCCCGCGGCGTTTCGGTGGCGAGCCTGATCACGATCCTCGCCGGCGTGCTCGTGCTGGCGGGCGCGATCGCGGCCGGTCACCGGGCCCGGCTGTATGACGCCGTCGTACTGAAGGTGCTCGGCGCAACGCGCGCGCGGCTGGGTGCGGTCTATGCCATCGAGTACGGGCTGCTCGGGACGATCGCGGGACTAGCAGCGCTTGGCGCGGGCACGGCGGCTTCGTGGGCGGTCGCCACCTTCGTTCTCGACATCCCCTTCGTCTTCGCCGCGCGAGCGGTGGCGTTCACGATCGCCGGCGGCGCGGTGGGCACGCTGGTGCTCGGTTTGGCCGGCGGATTCGCCGCGCTCTCCGCCAAACCGGCGTCACGCCTACGAAATCCTTAAGTTGGTTTTATGACAAAGACTTGCGAATCCGTACCTTGATGTTAAGGGGTCAAAGGCCGATATTGTGGGCTGGTCTATCGACCGCAGATTCAAGGAGAATCGCCACTATGGCCGAGTACGACAATCGGGTTCGGAGCGTGGGTGCAACGGGAGCCGTTGCGATCGACGAAGGCTTACGGGCCTATATGCTCCGCGTCTACAACTACATGCTGATGGGCCTCGCGCTCACCGGCGGGACGGCGTGGATTGCGCTGAACACACCGTTGGGCGCGTTGTTCTTCTCGCAGACGGCTCAGGGCTTTTCGCTGTCGCCGCTGGGCTGGATCGCGCTGTTCGCGCCGTTGGGGCTGGTGTTCTTCCTCAGCTTCCGCATCCAGCATATGAGCTTGAGCACCGCCCAGATGGTGTTCTGGGGCTACGCCGCGATCAACGGGATAGCGCTGGCGCCGATCGTGTTTCTCTACACGGCTACGAGTATCGCGCAGGTGTTCTTCGTCACCGCCGCGACCTTTGGCGCCATGAGCCTGTGGGGCTACACGACGAAGCGCGATCTGACCGGTTGGGGCTCGTTTCTGTTCATGGGGCTGATCGGCATCGTCATCGCCTCGGTGGTGAACATCTTCCTCCAGTCCGGCATGATGCAGCTCGTGATCTCGATCATCGGCGTGATCGTGTTCACCGGCCTGACCGCCTACGACACGCAGCGGATCAAGGAAGAGTATGACGTGAACCACGATGGAACGATTTCGGGCAAGAACGCCATCATGGGCGCGCTTCGCCTGTATCTCGACTTCATCAACCTGTTCCTGATGCTGCTCCGCCTGATGGGCGACCGCCGCTAAGGACAGTACGCATCGACGAAAAAAGCCCCGGAGCGATCCGGGGCTTTTTGTTTTTGAAGGGTGCTCCCGATTATTCCACGGCTCTGAGCAGCTTGCGCTCGAGCACGCGCAGCACGGTGACAAGGTCGTGACCGCGCCCGAGCACCTGACCACCGGCGGCGACCACGGAATATTGGCCCTGCTTCTCCTTGAGGCGCGGACGCTTCTCGATCGAGTAGAGCGGAATCTCGGCGGCGCGGCGGAAGACCGAAAACACCGCGGCGTCCTGGCGGAAATCGATGGCGTAGTCTCGCCACTCTCCCGCCATGACCATTCGGCCATAGGTGTTCAGGATGCGTTTGAGCTCGACCCGATCAAAGCGGATGCAGGAATCCCTGGATTCGGACACCCGGCTCGGTGAGCTTTCGGCGTCTGCGCCCCAGTATCGGGTCCGTGCGGTAGAGGGCGCTTCCGCACGGCCCAAACCTATTGTTTCGTCCACCATCGCGTTTCAAGGATGAAACTTCGCAGGCTTGGCGGCAAGGGGTTTGTGACTGCGGCGTGACAACGCCGGCTCCGCCTAACCCGAGCGTTCCCCCCACCCGAGGGGCCTCCCCCGGATCAAGTCCGGGGTACGGCCCTTCGACCCCGATCAAGTCGGGGCAGGCTCTCCCACAAGGAGAGGTAAGCTGGAGGGCGACAGCATCGGGGGTACGCGGTCACCCCAGGATCAATTCCGCTTGAGCGGAAAGCCACGAAAATGCCCCATTGGGGCCGCGAGCGCGCCGTTTTGCATCGCCATTGTAAGCATGTCGGTTGGTCGAATCATCCTCGACCGGGAGTTTGACCCAGCCCCCCAGCCCCTGCCGGGACGGGATCTCAACCAACCGACGATGGATAGAGTAAGCATTCTGGATCCTCCTCGAGCCTTGCGGGCCCCTTTTCGGGGCCCGCTTTTTGTTTATGGGGCGGGCCGTGTACGCTGGTGGCGGACAAGCTCAATCATCTGTAATGAGTGACGCTCGTCTCGCCTCTTGAACTCGGCGGGCGATTTTTTTATGGGAACCGTCGGTTTTTGACGGGCCTACCCTGGTACTCGCCAACCAACCGAGAGCCATGATCGAAATCGAAGGACTGACCAAGAATTTCGGCCGCGTTGCCGCCGTTTCAGGGATCGACCTGCGCGTCCACAAGGGCGAAGTGCTGGGCTTTCTCGGGCCCAACGGCGCGGGCAAATCCACCACGATGAAGATGATCGCAGGCTACCTGACCCCTAGTGCGGGCCGGGTGTCGATCTGCGGCCACGATGTGGAAAACGATACGATCGCGGCGCAAGCCATGCTCGGCTACCTGCCCGAGGGCGCGCCCGCCTATGGCGACATGACGCCGAGGCAGTTCCTCAAATTCATCGCCGAGGTTCGCGGCTTTTCGGGTGCGGAGGCCAAGACGCGGGCGGCTGCGGCCGCGGCGAAGACCGAATTGGAGCCGGTGCTGGAACAGCCGATCGACACGCTGTCGAAGGGCTTCAAGCGCCGGGTCGGCCTCGCTCAGGCGATCCTGCACGATCCGCCGACGCTGGTGATGGACGAGCCGACCGACGGGCTCGATCCCAACCAGAAGCACAGCGTGCGCAAGCTGATCCAGGCGATGGCCAAGGAAAAGGCGATCATCATCTCGACCCACCTGCTCGAAGAAGTGGACGCGGTGTGCACGCGCGCGGTGATCATCGACAAGGGCCGCATCGTGGCCGACGGCACGCCGGCGAGCCTGCTGTCGCGATCGCGCCACCACAATGCAGTGACGCTGACCCTGCCCGCCGACCTCGCTCCGATTGCCAAAGCCAGGCTGCTCGCGCTGACCGGCGTGCTTTCGGTGGAAGACATCTCTCAAACCGACGGCGTGATCACGATGACCGCGTTTCCGCGCGCATCGACCCTCATCATCGAGGACGTGTCGGCGCTCGCCGCGCAGGAGAAATGGGACGTGAGGGAGCTTTACGCCGAAGCGGGCCGGCTGGACGACGTCTTCCGGGCGCTCACGACCCACGATACGCAGCGCGTTCGCGAACGGCGCATGGGAGCGGCGGCATGAGACAGGTCCTTGCCGTCTTCAAGCGCGAGTTCGCCGCGTATTTCGCGACGCCGCTGGCCTATGTGTTTATCGTGATCTTCCTGTTCGCGATGGGCGCCTTCACGTTCTATGTCGGGCGGTTCTACGACAACGGCATCGCCGATCTGTCGGTGTTCTTCGGCTACCACCCCTGGCTCTATCTGTTCCTCGTGCCCGCGATCGGCATGCGGCTGTGGGCCGACGAGCGGCGGACGGGCACCGTCGAGCTGCTGCTGACGCTGCCGATCCCGATCTGGGCGACCGTGCTCGGCAAGTTCCTGGCCGCCTGGGCCTTCATCGCGGTCGCAGTGGTCCTGACGTTTCCGATCTGGATCACGGTCAACGTGCTGGGCCAACCCGACAACGGCGTGATCCTGGCGAGCTATATCGGCAGCCTGCTGATGGCGGGCGGCTATCTCGCGATCTCGGCGTCCATCTCGGCCTCGACCGACAACCAGGTCATCGCCTTCGTGGTCAGCGTCGCGGTGTGTTTCCTGTTCACCATCGCGGGCGCGGCTCTCGTGCTCGACTTCTTCCAATTGTGGGCGCCGGTGGTTCTGGTGAACACGATCTCCTCGTTCAGCTTCCTCACCCATTTCCAGGCCATCGCCCGCGGCGTCATCGACCTGCGCGACCTCGTCTTTTTCCTGTCGCTGATCGCGCTCTTCCTCGGCATGAACGCCGTATTCATCGACCTCAAGAAGGCGGGCTGAGATGAAGCAC
>Ga0137427_10000493_pt1 | contig 20273 bp, 13 predicted proteins | sample EasRivERMZT700_2_FD_102309 | JGI IMG/M metagenome (GOLD analysis project Ga0137427, IMG submission 102309) | Soil microbial communities from meander-bound floodplain in the East River, Colorado, USA - East River MetaG ERMZT700_2 | ecosystem: Environmental > Terrestrial > Soil > Floodplain ...
CTCGCGAGCGAGCTCGCGCGCATGAAAGAGGGCTCCTCGACGCTCAGGCTGTCTACCTCGAGCGACGCGCTGAAGTCCGCGAAGGCCGGCTTGCCCAGGAACAGCGCCCCAACGACGCCCGTGCCGCCCCAGCCCGCCGCCAGCGTCTGCGGCACTTTGCGAAGCGCGGGAATGTCGAACGCCTTCTCGCCGTCCGCTCGCTCGGCCACCACCAGCCAGTTCGTCCAGGCGCTCGCCAGCCTGTATCGGAGCGCCATCGCCGCGCCGGCTTCACGATCCAGTTCCTTCAGTCGAGAAGCCGCCGCGAGCCGTGCCACCGTGGATACCCGGTCGCCGGAGTCGAGCGCCGGCGCCTTCCCAATCGGCAGCTCGTGGCGGAACACGTCCCCGCGGTCCGTCTCAATTTCCAGCGCGACCTGCCCGCCGACTGTGGGCCCGTCGAACTGCGCGGATGCCAACACCGTATCGCCCTCGAAGACCGCGCCGAAGCTCGCGGGCGTGAGATCGCGCGCGCCCCCGGGCCAGTGGATCGTGACGCGCCGCGCGCGCGGCGCCCGCATGCGCTCGAAGTGCCGAATCACGCGATCCGCCATGCCTTCTCGCGGCGAGACGAGCTCCGACTCGCCTCCAGTCGCGGCGGCGAGTTCCCGGACGAACGCCTCCGACACGGCGTTGCCGACCCCCACTGTGAAGATGCGTCGCCCGGATCGCTTCGCGTCTGCGACGACGCTCGTCCACTCCGACACTTCCCCATCGGTGACGATGAAGATGTCCGCGGACTCCGATCGGGTCGTCGCCTTGTAGGCGGCCTGCAGGGCGTTGCCGATTTCGGTGCCGCCCATGTCTGCCTCGAGCGCGGCGGCGAATTCGCGCGCGCGGCGGAGATTCGCGTCGGTGCATGGCAGGAGCTGATTGGACAGCTCCTTCGTGGAGTTGCCGAACGCTACAATCGTCACGCGATCGCGAGGCTGCAGCGCATCGAGGATGCCGGCCAGCGCCTGCCGGGCCTGGGCGATCGAGTCGCCCTGCATGGATCCTGAGCAATCGATGACCACCGCCAGATCGAGCGCGCGCGGCTGTCGCAGTCCCGGGAACACGGGCAGGAAACTCGCCACCACGGCCGCGCCTGTTTCTCTTTCTTCATCCGCGCCGTCCGCGCCGCAGAGCGCGAAGCTGTGCGCCGCCTGCGGGGCTTTCACATTGAGGATGAAGTCGCGGTCCATCACCGCCTTCTCCCGGCTCAGCGTGATCATCGTCTTGTCGGAAGACGACGCGAGGGTCACCTCGTGCGACGGACATTCGAAACGCGCCTCGCGCAGGCTGCCGAATACGTTTACCTGGAGCGAGAACTGGTTCTCGACGGTCAGCGAGGATTCGGGCACCTGATGCGGCGCATGTGGCGAATCGCCAAACCGCGGCGCGATCGTCGTCGGGATCAGCATCCGGAGCGTGTCGCCCGCCCAGCGGTACATCACGGCGTACTTGAACGTGATCACCGCCGTCTCGGCCGGCAACAGATTGCCGACGTTCATCGTGTAGAGGCCCGGCTCGAGCTGTTCGAGCATCACCGCCGCGTCGCCGGCGGCGACTGCATCTTCGTAGCGCGCCTCAGCAGCCTTCTTCTCGACGACGACGCCTGTCAGCACGCGCTTGCCGATCGTGACTGAGAGCTCGAGCAGCACCGCGTCGAGCGGCAGCGGAAACGTGTAGACCGCCTCGATGTTCACGGATTCGTCATTGCGGTAGGTCTGCGAGACGGTCACCTCGGAGAGGAGGTCGTGCAAGGCTGCAGAGACGGAAACATCGCACAGGGCGACGCGCTCGCCGCGGCGGGTGATCAGGGCCGATGCTGGGTGACTCATTTCTCTGCCTCGCTGCCGTGAAGTTCCTGATAGGCGCGGGTTACCGCGCGAAAGAATTTGCGCACTTGCTCTGGCGTGAGCCCTGCGCGGCCGGGCTCGAGCGTCACTTCCACGCCGTCCGCGACGACGAGATGGCTCCAGACTTCGACCGTGCCCGCGCGCCGGGGCGTCGGCGGCAGGGGGCCGTCGGTGGGTTGTTTCATCACTTCGCTGATCCGCTCGAGGGACAGACCGGCCAGCGACCACTTCCGAACCAGCAGGAGTTGCTCGACGTGTTGCTGCGTGTAGTACGCGCCCTTGCCGGTCCCTTGGGGCCGATCCACCAGTCCCGATTGGATGTAGTACCGAACCGTCCGCCGCGGCAGCTCGGCCAGCGCGGCGATGTCGTCGAGGCTGAATTCCTTGCTGTCCGCCACGGACAGATACTAGCCAGTTATACTGGCAGTGTCAACTGTCACGTATCGGCCGCTCGTTACTTAGAGGCGACTGATGCTGAAGCGCCGCTGAGCAGCCCGCGCCTTCCAGCCCAGGAACGACGCGCCGACGAACGGCGCGCTGAGAATCGCCGACAGCACGAGCGCGAGCGGCCAGAGATTGCCGATCTCGCCTGACCGCACCATCATCGCCGCCACCTGACCGGGCGCGACCGCGAGCGTGCCGAGCCACGCGCGGCCTTTGGCGAACAGGCCGATGGCAAACGAGGCGCCGAGCGCGGCAGGCATGCCGTAGGTCCAGAAGACGGGACTGTCCCAGGCCTCACGACGGCCGGTGACGGCGTGGACGACGAACTCGAGAAGGATGCCGGTGACGAACGAGAGAACGACGGCGACGGCTGGGGGCATGAACCGCTTATCGGCTCATTGAACAGCCCTGATCACGACTTCGGCTCGGAGAATCTCGCCGCCCACGGTCAGGCGCGCTTCGTACTTCCCCGCCGGCAGGACGCCGCCGCCACGGCCGCCGCGGCCCTGCGGTGGGCCTGGTTCGCCGCCGGTCCCAGGCCCGGAGCGGCCTGCGGCCGGAGGAGTCGGATCGCGCCGCATGTCCCACACCGCCCGCCGCAGCCCCGCGATCTGTTCGCGCGGCCCGAGGTCGAGCGCGCGCACGCGCGTGCCCGACGCGTCGAAGATCTCGAGCGTCACCGGCGCCGTGACTCTCGCGTTGACATAGAAATCAATCAGGGCGCCGTCGGGAGGATTGGGCGCGGTGTAGTACGCCGACCCGAGACTCGATCGCCCGCGATCGAAGCGCGGCATCTGCACGGCCGGACGAGGCGCGAAGATGGCGGCGTCGCGAGCGGCCACCTCCGGCGTCAACCCTTCCAGGCCGCGGATCGAATCCAGGATCCAGATCCCGCGTCCGTGCGTGCCGATGATGAGGTCGCGCTCGCGCGGGTGAATGACGATGTCGTGGACGCCGACCGTCGGGAGATTCAGCTTGAGCGAGAACCAGCTGGCGCCGTCGTCGAGCGTCGCGTGGATGCCGAGCTCGGTGCCGGCAACGAGCAGACCCGGCCGCGCGGGATCTTCCGCCAGCGCGAAGACGGGCACGCGAGGTGGCAGGGACGTCACAATGGACGTCCAGCTCCGCCCCAGATCCGTGCTCCTTAGTACGTACGGCGCGAAGTCGTCGTCTTCGTGCGCCGAGGCCGCCACGTACATCGTCCGGTCCGCATGGGCCGAGAACAGCACTCGCCTGATTTGTGCCCGCTCCGGCACGCCCGGCAGCGCGGCCAGGCGATTCCAGGTCAGTCCCCCATCCTCGGTGATTTGAATCAGCCCGTCGTCCGTCCCGACCGCGATGAGCCCCTGACGCCGCGGCGACTCATGAATCCAGAGGAGCGTGCCGTAGTCCGAGATGCGGAACTTCTGCTCGATGGGAACCTGGCGCGTGAGGTCGGGGCTGATCGTCTCCCACGTCGCGCCCTTGTCCTTGCTGCGATGCAGGAACTGCGAGCCGAAATAGAGGATGTCCGGGTCGTGCGGCGAGAGCCGAATCGGCGCGTTCCAATTCCATCGGTACGTGGTGCCCTGCGGCGCCGCGGGCCGGATGTTCCTGCGCTCGCCCGTAAACGGATTGAATCGCACCAGCGCGCCGTACTGCGCCTCGGTGTACACCACGGACGGATCGTCCGGCCGGATCGCGAACGAAAACCCGTCGCCGCCGGCGGTCACGTACCAGTCGTCCGAGACGATGCCGTCGGAGTGGCGGGTGGCGCTCGGACCGCAGAGCGAGTTGTTGTCCTGCGTGCCGCCGCAGACGTAATAGAACGGCTCGCGCATGTCCACGGCGATCGCGTAGAACTGCGTGAGCGCCATCTGCCCGTGGAACAGCCACGTCGCGCCACGATCGCGGCTCTGATAGATGCCGCCGTCGTTGCCCAGCAGCAGGTGATCGCGATCGTTCGGGTTGATCCAGAGCGCGTGATGATCGACGTGCACGCCACGGCCGACGAGGCCGCTGCTGAAATTCATGCCGCCGTCGCCGGACGTGAGCAGGTCGGTCTGCAGCACGTGGACGCGGTCGGGATCGGTCGGATCGCAGCGGATCTGGCCGTAGTACATCGACGCGGCCGAGAGGGGGTTCCGGCGCGTCCAGCTGACGCCGCCGTCGAGCGACCGGAACACGCCGGCGTCCGGCCCCTCAATCGCGGCGTAGACCGTCAACGGGCGCGAACGACACACAGACAGTCCAATCCGTCCAACCGGACTTTCCGGCAGGCCTCTCACGAGCTTCGTCCAGGTCACGCCGCCGTCGGTCGACCTGTGAATGCCGCCCTCGGCGCCCACGTTGACGAAGCTCCAGTCGCGCCGCTCGCGCTGCCACGCCGCGGCATACACGGTGTTCGGCCGCACCGGATCGAGCACGACGTCGGCGACGCCCGCTCGCCCGCCGGGGTCGAGCACCTTGCGCCACGTGACGCCGCCGTCGGCCGTCTTCCAGAGGCCGCGCTGCTCCTCCTTCGTCGAATCGTTGTGCCACATCGATCCGATGACCGAGGCATAGACCACGTCGGGATTCGTCGGATGGATGACGATGCGCCCGGTGTGCTGCGAGCCGATGAGGCCCATCCGCCGCCACGTCCGGCCGGCGTCGGTGCTCTTGTAGACGCCGTCGCCGCGCGACGTGCTGCGCAGGTTGCGCATGTTCGGCTCGCCCGTCGCGACCCAGACGATGTCCGGATTTGACTGCGACACCGCGATGCCGCCCAGCGAGATCGTTTCTTCCCTCTCGAACACCGGCGCCCAGGTGGTGCCCGCGTTCGTGGTCTTCCAGACGCCGCTCGACGCCGTGGCCGCGTAGATGATCCGCGGGTCGCGCTCGACGACGGCGAGGTCCACGATCCGGGTGCCGGTGGACGCCGGGCCGACGTTGCGCCAGGCGAGGTTCGATTGAAAGGTGGTGTCCGGCGGCCGGGCCGTCTGCGCCACGGGAATCGCGACGGCCGCGGCGAACGTCACGGAAAGCAGGGCCCACAGACGCATGCGGGCAATCATAGGCGAGCCGGGCGTATTGGTTATTGGTTAATGGTTATTGGTTATTGACTGTTTATTAGTTGCCGCCAATAACCAATGACAAGTAACCATCAATAACGAATAACCATTAACCACTAACCAATGACTGCGGTAGCGCGTATTACTATGTAGCAACGCACATATGACCCTGTCCTACACTGCCCTCTTCGTGCTCCAGGCCCTCGCGCAGGGCTATCGATTCGGCTTCGACGTCATGGACGCGACGCGGCTGCCGTCCGGCACCGTCTACCCCGCGCTGCGGCGGCTGGAGTCGCTCGGCCTGGTCGAGTCCTCCTGGGAAGACGACACCCGTGCGAAGAAGAACAGCCGGCCGCGGCGGCGGAACTATCAGCTCACGCGCGACGGGCGCGCGCAGCTGGCCGAAGCCGAATCGCGCTATCGGGCCGTATCGCGGCTGTTTGCGAAGCGGGGGCGCGCATGAGCAAGGCACTGGCTCGCCTCATCGTCCGGCTGTCCGCGTGGATGGCGCCTGCACGCCTGCGCGATCGCTGGCGGGAGGAATGGCTCGCCGAAATCGATCGCGAGGCGCCGAAGGGCGCGCCATCTCCGCTCGTTCGGGCGCTCGGCGCGCCGATTGATGCGATCAGGGCGCCGCGGAATGCCGGTCCAAAACCCGGACCGGCCTACGTACGATCCAGGGTTGTGGGGCGGCATTCACTGCCCGGTCTGCTCGATTTCCGGTCGGCGCTGCGCGCCAACCTCGCCAGCCCGATTGTGAGCATCACCGCCGTGCTGGCGCTCGGCGTCGGCATCGCGCTCGCAACTGCCGCTTTCACCGTGGTTTCCGGGGTCGTCAACGGCAAGCTTGAGGCGCCCGGCGGCGATCAGATTCTGGCCCTCAGGGACGCCGACACGGTCGGCCGCTGGGGCCTGCTCATCACGCTCGAGGAACATGAGCGGCGGCGGCGCGCGCTCGCGTCGTACGTGGACGTGGCGGCCTATCGCGTCCGCACCGACGACACGACGCTCGAAGGCGAACACCAGATCCGGCGCATCACCGTCGTCACGTGGAATCTGTTTGCCGTGCTGGGCGTCAATCCGGCTGCCGGCCGCACCTTTGCCGCGACGGACGGCGAAGCGGGCGCCGTGCCGGTGGCCCTCGTCAACGAGCTGGTCGCGCGCGCGCATGGCTTGACGCCCGCGAGCGCCGTCGGCCGCCGCCTCGACGTCCGTGGCCGGCGCTACGACATCGTCGGCGTGATTCCTGAAAGCTGTCGCTTCCCGTTCGTCACCGACATCTGGGTGCCGTTCGCCGCCGACATGCCGGCCACCGCCGACGTCCAGGAGGTGTCGGTTGTCGCACGGGCCAGACCCGGGCTCGACCTCCAGGCCGCCACGGCGGAGCTCCGAGTGATCGCCGCCCAGGCGCCGCGCGATTCACGCGAGCATCGCGATCAGCGCGTGGTGCCCTTTACGGCCATCCTGGGGAACGGCGAGGAGGCGGGGATCGCATGGGCGATCGTCGGTGCGCTGGTCCTCCTGCTCCTCGTGGCCGCGGCCAACGTCGCCAACCTGATGCTGGCGCGCAGCGCAGCCAGGCAGCGCGACCTCGCGATCCGGACCGCGCTCGGCGCCAGTCGTGGCCGCATCGTCGCCGCCCTGGCGATCGAGGCGGCGCTGCTGGCGGCGGTCGCCGCGGGGTTGGGCCTGGCCGGCGCGCGCGTGGCGCTGACGATCTTCCGAAGCATGGCCGACGACCTGCCGTACTGGATCTCGATCGATCTGAACGTCGAGGTGTTTGGCTTCGCCGTTCTTGTCGGTGTGCTCGCCAGCTTCATCGCCGGCGTCGCGCCCGCGCTCAAGGTGACGCGAGGCACGGTGGTCGACACCCTCCGCACCGGACACGCCACGATGCGTTTCGGGCGCCTGAGCGCCGCCATCACCATCGTCGAGGCCGCCATCGCCGTCGGCCTGCTCACCGGCGCGGCGTCGTTTGCGCAGGCGCTCGTCGGGTTCGGCTATCAGTCATTCCAGCTGCCGGAAGATCGTGTGGCGATCGCCCAGATCTACTTTGCGGCGCCGCCCGAGCTTTCGCGACCGACCCTCACCCGCAACGAACACGAAGTGCTGTGGCGCGCGTTTTACGGCCGCATCCAGCAGGATCAACGCACGCTGACCGACCGAATCTCGACCCTGCCGGGTGTGAGTCACATCGCGTGGGGCTGGCACTTCCCCGGCTCCGACCGCCGCAATCGCCCCTTTGAGATTCAGGGCGGGCCCGCGACCGGCGGCCTGCAGACCCGCTTCGCGAATGCGGGGACGTCATTCTTCGCCGTGCTTGGCGCGCGACCGCTGGCCGGACGCGACTTCACGCAGGACGACGTGGACCACGAGCGGCAGGTGGTGATCGTGAACGAGCCGTTCGCGAAGAAGTACTTCGGCGACGCCAATCCGATCGGCCGGCGACTGCGCCTCCCCACCGTGAATGAGGGCGAGTGGCGCGAGATCGTCGGCGTCGTGCCGGATGTCGGGCTCAACCCCGGCGACTCGTCGCGCGCCGACGGCGTCTACATCCCACTCGAGCCGTCGAATGTGCTGCGCGTGGCGTGGCTCACGGACGGCAATCCTCTCGCACTCGCGCCCGCGATCCACGAGGCGGTCCGGCAGCTCCCGCTCCAGCCGCGCGTGCAGTGGACCCACACGCTCGCCGACAACCTCGCGGAGTCGGCGTCGATCTTTCGCGGCATCGGCTACGGATTCGTCGCGCTCGGCGGCGTCGCGCTCATTCTCACGTGCACCGCGATTCACGCGATTGTCGCGTTCTCCCTCGCTCAGCGGCGGCGCGAACTGGCCGTCCGCCTGGCGCTCGGCGCCGGCGGGCGCGGCGTCGTGGGCGCCCTGCTCGGCCGGACCGCGCGCCAGCTCGCGGCGGGAGCGATTCTCGGCGCCCTGCTCGCACTCGCCATCAATCAGTTGATCGATCAGCTGCCGATGGACGTGCCGCGTGCCGGCATCTGGCGCCCGGCCGGCACGATGGCGGTCATCATGATCGCGGGCCTCAGCGCCTGCCTGGGTCCGCTGCGACAGGCGCTGGCGCTGAAACCGCTGGAATGGCTCAAGGGTGAATAAGAACGCGTATTGGTCAGTGGTCATTGGTCATTGGTCAAAATAACCACACGCCGCGCGCCATGAAGGCGGCTGCGAACGGGATCGCGACGACGAGCGCGGTTTCGAGTGTGTTGACGCGTCGGAAGCGCCCAACTGGAATCGCTGGCGGCGGCGCGCCAGTCGCGAGCGCGCGACGAACGCGCATGAACGCCATCATCGGCGCCATCTCGAGCGCGAAGACGAGGCCGAACAGCGCCAGCTTCACCCAGAAAAACCCGTTGAACCAGTAGAAGTCGGGATCCTTGCCGCCCCAGAACACGCGCGCAAGTCCGGTGGCAATCCAGAGTGCTGCCGCGATGCCCCAGGCGGCGTCCGCCGCCAGCAGCCGCTTCCATCCTGCCGCATCGAGCGGGGAGGCCAGCGCCTGCCCGCGGATGACGACGGCTGTGAGACCCAAACCGAGAGTGAGGACATGCAAAGCGGAGAGGAGTGCGGGAATCATCTGATCACCCACAGCTCCATCTGCGGTCCAACCAGATACCGCAGGGGCGCGGTCTTCGACGTGATCGCATCCTCTTCGCGCTGCATCGACACGAGCTGGCTGCCCCACTCCGGCACGGCCGTGCGCGTGCGGAACTCTACGGAGAACCACTCGCCGCCCTGCAGCTTCTCGCGCGGGTGGATGCCGTAGCGCTCCGGCCAGTCGAACACGGTCCACGGGCCCGCGTCGTGCACCCAGTAGCCCTGCACGTGTGAGTAGACGAGCAGGTCGAGTCCCGCCGCCTTGCCTGCCGCTTCCGATCGCGTCTTCATCTCGATGCCGGTCCGGCCGGCGACGACCTCGGCGACGTGCAGCTCGGCGCCCTTCACGGAATCCGCGAACGCTTTCACGAGACCGGCCGGTGGCGCGGACTCCCCTGCCTTCAGCACGTAGCCCATCTTCTGCTGGTCGGTGACGACACCCGACTGGCGCACGCCAAAGTCGACGTGCAGCAGATCGCCGCGCTCAATCACGGGATTGTCCGCGTCGTCCAGCGAGACGACCTTGCCGTCGCGGAAGCGCTGGAGATCGAGGCTCGCCGCAAAGTTGAACTCGAAGTTGAGGCGCTTGCGCTCCGCCGTGATCCAGTAGTGCACCTCCATCAGCGTCGTCTTGCCCGGCGTGATCACCTCGTTGGAGAAGGCGCGCTTGAGGATGTCCCACGTCGCGACGGCGGCTTCCGTCTCGATCGCGTCTTCCTCGGGTATGTGGACGGAGACGTAGTCGACGAGGAGCGGCTCGGAGGACGTGATGCGTAGCCCAATCGAAGGACCGAGCGCGTCCAGAAGGTACGCCTTCAGCTCGGCGGTGAGACCGTCGCCCATGCTGATGGTGCGCGACTGGTTGATGGCGATCTTCCTCGGATTGCGCGCCTGTAAGTACTTCTGAAGATGCGGCTTGAGGCCTTCCTCGCCGTAGGACTGGATGGTGCCGTAGAACGCCTTCAGGTGCTGCGACAGGTGCGTGCCGATGACGGTGGTCTCGAGGCCCTTGTCGCCCGCGTCGTAAAAAAGGTACGCGTTTCGATGGCCGTACCAACCCGTGAGACCGAGGCCCCCGAAGAGCTCGATGACCGGGTCCGGCGCGTTCTCCCGGCTCATGATCGCCCACAGATCGATCTTGTGCTTGCGCATGAGCGGGAGCAGATGCTTCCGCATCTTGTCGGCCTTGACGGTCCACTCGCGCTCGACACGCGTGCGCACGGCCGCGGGCGAGAGCGGATCGGACGGCGATGGCGCCGGCGCGGCGTCAGGCGGCCGCTGCGCGCATGCCGAGGCGAGGACGATGATGACGGCCAGGAGACTTCTCATGGCCGTCATCATAACCACCCCAGGTGAAGCGATCACCTGGGCGCTGTCTGTAACCAGTTGAGAATGAGGCTGATCTGTCTGACGGGGCGCGCCGGTTGCGTCACTTCGCGCGTCGTCACGAACTGCCGGGCGCCCGTGCCGACGGCGTAGCAGTTGACCGGGTTGCACGAGAAGCGGAGGTCGCCACCCGCCGTGAAGAGCCGCGTGGGTTTCCCCGGCTTCGCGGGATTGGCCATGTTGACGACCATCATCACCTCCGGATCGGCGCCGGTGGCCGTGAAGAACAACTCGCGGCCGTCGCGACTCCACGAGACGGCGGTGCCGCCGGTCGTTGAGATCGGAATGTCGCGGCCGGGTCCGGGATACGGCCGGACGTAGACCTCAGGCCGGCCGGTCGCGTTGGACGCGTAGGCGAGCCACTTGCCGTCCGGCGACCACGACGGGTGCGTTTCAAGGGCCGGCGTCGTCTGCAGCGCCTGGAGCTGGGGCGTTGCACCCGGCGAGTACACCCAGATGTCTCCGCCGCGCAGGCCCAGCAGGCGCGTGCCGTCGGGCGACCACGCGCTCGGCCAGAAGTCGTCCGAGTCAGGCACGCGCACGACTTCCGACGGGTTTACCGCGCTGATGACGACGAGCTGTGTGGTGCCGGCTTCGAATACGAGGAACGCCACGGCATTCGACTTCGACCAGGCCCGACCGACGAATTCCCCCTTGCCCGGCGGCGACAGCGGCGTCAGCGTGCCTCTTGCGAGATCAAACGCGTACGGCCGGCGCTCCTGATTCGTCGTGAGCGACACCGCGACGCGGCCGCCATCGGACGAGAGCGACCCGCCGGCCTGATAGGTATCCGGCTGGCCGCCAAGCGGCGTCGCCTTCCCCGTCCGAGTCACGGCCACCAGCTCGGCGTCCGGTCGTGTGACAAGCGGGCTCGCGACGTACGCGAGCGCGCCCTCGGCCGAGACGGCGAACTGGCCCATCAGCGTCAGGTCCTGCGAAATGCCGGACATGACGACCTGCGCGACATCCTTTGTCACGGCGCGCGGCGAGCCCCGGATCGCGAGCGCGTCGGCGTCGAAATCCGCGACGAACAGGGTGCCCTGTCGGACAAACGCGATCTGGCCGTTCGGCAGGAGGCGGGCGTCGGCCGCGTCCGCCTGAAGCAGCGTGGCTTTGCCGCCGGGCAGCCGCTGAATCATCACGCGCTCGTCGCCCGAGGTCCATCGCTTCACATGCTGCGTGAACATGATCGCGCGATCGCCCGGGAGCAGGAACGGCGACGCGTGGCGCTCCTGAGCGCCAGGCTGCGTGAGCGGTTCGGCCTTGCCGGTGTCCAGCGCCACCTGCATCAGCGCGCTCGCATCTCCAAACACGAAGCGCGACGCACTCCAACTCATGCCGTTCACCCACCGGACGTCGTGGATTTTCGTGACGGGGCCGCCAGCCACCGGCATCCGCCGGATCGCACCGCCGGCGGCGAACGCGATCTCGCGGCCGTCCGGCGAAAACACGAGACTCTCCGCGCCGTCCGTGCCGTCCAGCGGACGAGCCGGTTCGGCGCCGAGGTCACGCAGATGAATTCTTGCGGGGCCCGTTCCCTGACGCCCAATGAACGCCAGCGTCTTTCCGTCCGGCGACCACGCGATCGCCGTTCGCGCGCCGCCGATGCCGGCATACGCGCGGCCCGAGTTCAGCTCGTCGGCAGGCGAGACGGGCAGCGCCGCGTGCACGACGGCGGCGGCGACTGGCGCGACCGATGGACGCGCGAATTGCCAGACAGCCGCCCCACCGATCAGCACTCCACCAATCAGCGCGCTGGCCGTCAGCAGAATCGGCCTCGATTTCGTCGGGACGGGCTCGATCACGTCCAGCACGGACTCCGGGACCGTTGGTGAGGACAGACCCAGGGTCGTACCTAACACCGGAGCTGGGACCGGAGCTGGGGTCGGGGCTGGGGTCAGAGCTCGGGCCGGAGCTGGGGTCGGAGGATGAAGAGGCGCGTGAGCGAGCGCCGGGACCGCGGCCGGGACGTCAGGTACCGGCATCGGGGTGCCGGCAATCGCGTCATTGATCTCGAGCCGCGCGTGGGCGATGTCGCGTATCCGAAGGTGCGGATTCTTGATCAGGCAGCGACGCAGCAGCTCGCGCACGCGCCCCGGCGTCCCCGCCGGGAGCTGGTCCCACGCCGGGTCCTTCGTGAGGACGAACGCCAGCGTGTCGGCGACGTCGTCTCCGCCGAACGCGCGCGTCCCGGTGAGCATCTCGAACAACACGCAGCCGAACGCCCAGACGTCCGCGCGCTTGTCCACGACTTTGCCGCGCGCCTGCTCGGGCGACATGTAGGCGGCGGTGCCGGGAACCATGGCCAGCTCAGTGTCAGGATCTGTGGAGTCCGCCGTCGCGGTCGAGGCGTTCGCCTCGACCGCTTTGGCGAGACCGAAGTCCAGTACTTTCACCACGCCGGCGGCCGTGACTTTGATGTTGGCCGGCTTGAGATCGCGATGGATGATGCCCGCCTCGTGCGCGGCCGCGAGCGCGTCGGCGACTTGCCCGGCAATCGGCAGCGCCTCGTCCCACGGCAACGGGCCACGCGCGATCCGCGCGGACAGATCTTCGCCCTCGACGAACTCCATGATGATGGCGCGATCGACGACGGTGTGAACGATGGCGATGTTGGGATGGTTCAGCGCCGCGAGCGACTCGGCTTCGCGATCGAAGCGCGCCAGGCGATCGGGCTCGGCCGCGAGCGCCTCCGGCAGGACTTTGATGGCGACGTCGCGATTGAGCCGGGTATCGCGCGCGCGATAGACCTCGCCCATGCCGCCGGCGCCGATCCTGGCGACGATCTGGTAATGGCCGATGGGTTTGTCAATCACGGGCCGAGTTCTACAAAGCAATTCGCGTGCCGACTGCACGCACTGCTGGTCTGCCTCGGGTGACGGTATGAAGAAGTGTGAAGGCCCTATACTTTGGCGCATGCCCTGCTGCCGGCCTTCTCGCCCGTTCTCTGGCCTTGCAGTTCTGATCGGCCTGGCACTTGCCGGAATCACGGTGCTGTCGGCGCTTGCGTTGGCGCAATCGCGCCCGGCGCCCGACCACGCGTGGCGCCAGTGGGGCGGGCCGAACCGCAACTTCATCGTGAACGCGCCCGGCCTGGCGGACGCCTGGCCCGAGGGCGGGCCGCGCGTGATCTGGAGCCGTCCGCTCGGCACCGGCCATTCGTCGATCCTCGCAGAGGACGGCCGGCTGTACACGATGTACCGCAAAGGCAACGGCCGATCGCGTCAGGGCCCGTGGGACGCTGCCGAGACCGTCATCGCGATGGACGCGGCGACGGGCAAAACGATCTGGGAGCACACGTATCCGTCTGCGCTCGGCGCCGACTTCAGCTACGGGGCCGGACCGCACTCGACGCCGCTGCTCGTCGGCGATCGGTTGTTCACGATCGGCACGAACAAGGAGTTCTTCGCGTTCGACAAGAAGACGGGCAAGGTCCTCTGGTCGCACGACCTGATCAAGGACTTCGGCGCGCCGTCGCTGCTCATCCGGCCCGTGGTGAAAGCCGGCTACGGGTGTAGTCCGATCGCGTATCGCGAGACGCTCATCTGCTCGGTTGGCGGACCCGGCCAGTCGGTGATCGCGTTTCGTCAAGCGGACGGCACAGTCGCGTGGAAGAGCGGCGACTTCCTGACGTCGGCCGCGGCGCCGATTCTCATCACCCTCGGCGGACGCGAGCAACTGGTGGTCTTCGGCGGCGGCACCGTCAACGGTCTCGACCCTGGCAATGGCGGAATCCTGTGGTCGTTCCCGCACGATCCCGGCAACGACCTCAACATGAACACGCCGCTCTTTGGCCCTGACAACATCCTGCTGCTGTCGGCGGCGTACAAGACCGGCAGCCGCGCCCTGCGCCTGAGACCCGATACGGCGGCCACGCCAGAGGAGATGTGGTACTCGAACCGCGTGCGGTTCATGTTTCTCAGCATGATCGGGATTGGCGATCACGTGTACGGCACGAGCGGTGATCTCGGGCCCTCGTTCCTCACGGCGATCAACATCCGCACGGGCGAGATGGCCTGGCAGCATCGCGGCATCGGCCGCGCGAGTCTGGTCCATGCCGATGGCAAGACGATCCTGCTCGAAGAAGATGGCGATCTGACGCTCGCGAAACTCACGCCCGAGGGTGTGACCGTGCTGTCGCAGCAGCCGAAGCTCTTCGACACGATGTCCTGGACCGCGCCGACGCTGGTCGGCACAACCCTCTACGCGCGCGATCGGGAAAAGGTCGTGGCGCTCGACGTCGGCAAGCCTGGCGCCGACGCGCCAGCAAGCGTGCCGACTGGTCCCGTCGTGATGCTGTCCCGCGCAGCCAATCCCTCGGATGGAGGCCGGGTCTTCAGACCGGCCGTTTCCCTCGCGGGCACCTGGAAACTCGATCCCGCCCGCAGCCGCACGGGCACGACGGCAGTGCCGGTCGGTCTCATGAAAAGCGGCGCGGCGCAGACGCTGCACATCACCCACGCCGCCGACGGCACCGTCATCGTGGAAAGCCAGATCAACGAGAGCCAGTCGCGCAGCTATCGGCCCGGCGCACGGACGACGACGCCCGTCGTGCCGACGGGCACCATCACGATGACCTCCCGGTGGGATGGCCGGACATTTGTGAGCGAGGGCGCGGTCGAGGCTGGCGCCGCGCCGGTCCCGGTCAAAGAGACATTCACGATCGACCCTGAGGGCCGCTTGACGCTCGCGATAACTGTGGGCGCGGGCGACGCTGCGACCAGCAGCGTGCTCATCTACGCGAAGGCGACGACCGTGGAGCCGTGCAAGGCGTGGCCGACGCCGTGTAAGTAAGCGTCAGGCCGACGCGATCGCCGGCTCGAGCGCCGGCTCGCGCCTGGCCCGCGTGTGGCGTTCGAAGCCCGTGTAGTCCTCGGCGTTCGCAATCCGGCTGTCCAGCAGGAACCAGCTCACCAGCGAGAGCGTGGCGTCGAAGCGTTCCAGGTGAAACAGATGATCGGCGCGACGAATGGTCGTGAACACCGATTCGTCGAACGCGTCGGCAATCTCCCGGCAGGCGCTGGGAGGCGTGTAGACATCGTGCTCGCCGGTAAACACGAGGACGGGCACCTTGGGAGCGGCCTCGAGATCGAGGTTCAGGTGATCGAGCTGGCGCCTCGTGTTGGAGCAGTAGCGCACCCGCCCGGCCGGCCCCATCCGTTCGAACTGTCGCGTGAGGAGGCGTCGCGCCACCGCGCGGCGCTCGATGGGCTTGTCGGGATCGGTGCACAGCAGGCCGTCGGCGACCTCACGCGCGAAGTCGGCCATCCGCTCGTCGCCAAGAGCGGTGAGCGTCCGCAAGGCCGAGGCGCGGACCGCCTCCGGCATCTCCTTCATGACGCCCGCCAGCACCAGCCGTTCGACCGACTCGGGAAAGCGCTGCGCAAAGCGGTAGGCGATCGGGCCGCCGTAGGAGGCCGCGACGACGTGCACGCGTGGAATCTCGAGCCGGTCCAGGACGTTGGCCATCGCGAACGCCAGAAAGTCCAGGCCGTGGCATGACGGCAGCGTATCCGACCGGCGCGTGCCGGGCAGGTGACAGACGATGACGGTCGTGGATCGGGCGAAGTGCTCGGCAAACCGGCGCTCCAGGCGTGTGGACTGAAGCCCGCCGCTCACCAGAAACACAGGCGTCTGCGCCGAGGCGTGGTCGAGGACCTGGCAGGAGTACCTGAGCCCCGCGAAGCTGAACGTCAAGGTTCTGACAGCTCGCGAACGTGTCATTGCTTCTTCCTTATTGATTACGTCTGACCAACGTAAACGGAAGAAGTTACAAAAGTTGGAGTCCCGACCTCCTTTTTCTGAGGGCGAATATCCCAATCGCGACACCGAGGGCGATGCCGAACGCCGCCCACTCGTCCCTGGTGACGCTGGTGAGCATCCAGGCGATGACCACGCAGGCCAGAACGACGACCACCGCCGGCGCGGGAACCTTGAAGGGCGTGCCGCCGGCGCGGACGTCCTTGCGCCGCAGCTGCCAGGTCGCGAGGCAGCAGCCGGCGTAGAGCACGAGAGTCGACAGATTGGCCAGGATCGCCAGCCGTTCGAACGTGCTCGTGGCCGCCAAAACGAGCACGATCCCGCACTGGACGAGGATCGCGAACGCCGGCGTCCGGTGGACCGGATGGGTCTTTGCGAACGCCGCCGGCAGGAAGCCGTCGCGGCCCAACGCAAACAGCGTGCGCGGCACGGCGAGCGTCATCGCCCCGACGTGGCCGAGCGTCGAGACCACCGCGCCCATGAGCAGCAGCTGCTTCGCCCAGGGGCCCATGGCGAGTCCGGCGGTGTCGGCCAGCGGCGCGGCCTTGGCCCCGGCCAGCGCGGGCCCCATCACGCCCTGCGCCACAAACTGCAGACCCGCATAGAGCAGCGTGATCGCGATCATCGCAATCGCAATCGCGCGCGGGACGTCCCGCGCGGGGTTGCGGACTTCCCCGCCAGGCACCAGTGCGGCTTCGATGCCGGCAAAGACAAAGATCAGGAGGATGCTGCTGCGCGCCAGCGTCGCGAGGTCCGGCGGGTTCGTCACCGCCAGGTTCTCGCCCTTCACCGCGAACAGGCCGCCGACGATGAGAATCACCAGCGGCAGGATCTTGGCAATCGTCAGCGCCGTGTTGACGCGGGAGCCGCGCTCGACGCCGCGGATGTTGATCGTCGCGAACACCGTGTACACGACCGCGAGCACGATGACGCCCGCCACGTGCGACGACAGCGCCGGCACGAGCACGCCAAGATTCGCCACGAGCACCGTCGCGACCGCCGCCATCGCGAACGTGAGCAGCATCCACAGCAGAAACCCGGCCAGGAACCCCGCAAACGGCCCGAACGCGACCTCGACGTAGGCGTACGGCCCGCCCGTCAGCGCGACGCGGCTCCCCGCCTCCGCCATGCAGAGGACGATGAGCCCCATCGCGATGGCACAGAGCAGATAGGCGATGGGCGCGGTCGCGCCCAGATCCTGCGCGACGTCGGCCGGCAGCTTGAAGATGCCGCCGCCAATCGTGATGTTGATGATGCTCGCCGCGAGCGCGAGCGCCCCGATCGAACGGACGAGCGAGGAATCAGCCGACCGCTGGCTCACGCTGTGCGGACATTAGCACAGCGTGTTGGCGGGACCGGCTTATTTGAACCGGAAGCCCGCCTGGAGCGCGAACGAGCGGCTCTTCAGCTCGTCGCCTTCGAAGAGCAGCGCCGACTTGGCGATGTTGCGCAGGCCCCAGTTGATGCGCGCTTCGACGATGAAGAACCCGAACTCGACGCCGCCGCCGAGCGTGATGCCGAAGTCGATGCCCTCCCACTCCTGCACCAGATCCACGTCGTCCGGATTGCTTTCGCCGATCTTGATGTCGAAGGACGGCCCGGCGATGGCGTACACGTTGACCGCTTCGCCCGCGCCGACGCGCAGCATGAACGGGATGCTCATGTAGTAGAGCTTGACGTCACCCAGCGCGCTGCCGCCGCCGCGCTGCTGGAAGTTGATCTCGCCGAGGAACCCGGCCGTCTTCTCCTTGCTGCTGCCGAAGAACAGGCCGGCGGTCCAGCCGTTGTTGCTGTCCCAGACATCGCTGGCTTCATCGAAGTTGAGCGTCGAATACAGGAACCCGCCCTTGATGCCGCCGCTCTGCGCCTCGGCGGTCGCGGCCGTTGCGACGAAAGCAAGGACTGTCAGGCTGGTGAGGAGCAGAATGCGAGTGCGACCGAACATGGACACCTCCACGGTGATGCCGGGGAGGGGCTACACGTCACACTAGCAGACGCGCTCACGCGCGGGCATAGGGAGTTCCCTGTAGTGGTTCACGCGCCTCAGCCGAGCGCCTTCACGAGCTGCTGGTGGGAGTTGCGACAGCGGCTCTCCATCGCGTGGAAGTCGTAGAGCCCCTTCACTTCATCGGGCTTCAGCGCGCCATCGGATTTCCGTGGCGTAAACAGCAGCGCGTACGCCCGCGGGAACGCGACCTCGAACGCCTCCTCGTGATGGCTGTTCACGAAATAGGCGCGGCGAAGGTCGTTGTACTTGTGCGGCTCGTCCTCGACGCCTCCGGGAAGATTGGTGCGCGCGGGCGCGAGGCCACCCAGGCCGAGCGCCTTGTCCGTGCCGCCCATGGCCGTCGGTTTGCCCTTCTGCGGCACCGGCGGGTCGGCGATCCCGAGGAGCGTCCGGACCCACTTGGGCGGGGTGATGCCGCGGCGCGACAGCTGATCGTAGTCGCGCATCTCCTTCCTCGTGATCGCGTAGTTCTCGCAGATCTCCTGCGGCGACATGTGGATGACGCCGCCGCCGAAGTAGGTGCCGTGGCTCTCGAGGAACTCCACGGCCAGATGCTCGACGAGCGCCGCGACGGCGATGAGCCCGGTTCCTCCAGACACAACGGTGGAATGCACGCCCGGCATCGGATAAAAGAAAATGTCCTGGTCACTTTCCTTCTTCTTCACGACCGCGACCTTGAAGCCAATCTTGCGGTCGTGAATCGCGAAGATGCCGCGATACTGCTTGACGTTTCCCCCGACGTCCACTTTGTCGTTGCCGTGCTTGCCGAACCGGCCGCCGGGGACCGGGTCCACGGCAAAGATGTGGATGGGAATCTGGGCGAGCGACGTGTCCGGGTCGCTGAGGAGCGCGTTGGCGATCATGTGACACGTGACCCCGCCGCGGCTCCATCCGATCAGGTTGATCGCGTCAGGCTTGTGCTTGAGCGCCTTCACCACGTGCACGGCGTTCTGGACGTTTTCGTTCCACCCCTTGCCGGTCGCCATGCCGATGACCTTCTGCAGGCCCGACGGAAGATGGGGAAAGACCGGACCCGTGCCCGGCGTGGCCGCCTTGCTGTCGCTCGCCGGGTGCTGCACCGGCTGTCGGACGCCCTGCGCGTCCTTCTCCCATTTGCCGAACTTCGAAGGCGCGCTGCCGGGACCGTCGTGGATCAGCTTGAAGCTGTAGCTCGGCAGATCGAGCCGGCCGTAGTTGTTGATGTCGGGGGCCGTGTTCTGACTGTACAGATGGGCGATCAACTCGCCGGCCTTGCCGGGTTCGAGCGACGTGCCCTTGTCGCGATTGAAGCTCGTGCCGCAGTTGTAGATCGTCAGCAGACGGGCGTGAGCCATCGGGATCTCCCTGCGCTGTTTGCGAGGCCACAGCATACACAAGGCCTCCCCTGAGACGGGCGGGCACAGGTGTGCCGCAGGTTCACGGGGCCTCAACGGCCATCTGATTTAGAATCAACAAGTTAGCAGATGGCCCGGACCTTGCTATTACGTGCGTGCATGAGAATGTTTCTGCTCGCTCTCCTCTTCGTTCCCACGTTCGCGCAGGCTCAGGAGACCGAGCCGCCGGACGGGACAAAGATTTTTTCAGCCTCGGTCTCCGGCATCGACAACAACCGCCTGTCACCCGGCCTGCAGGAAGAGATCAAGAAGCTCGCCGGCACGTCGCTCAGCCGGCAGGTGCTGCGCGAGATTGCGTCGCGCATCGAAGCCGAGCAGCCGCGCTACGTCACGGCGGTGCGCATCATGGGCGACCCGGACGGCGAAGCGCGCGTGACGTTTGTCGTCGCGCGCATCCGCGATCAGGGACGCGACCCCAACATCAACACCAAGTACCTCGTCGATCAAGTCGAGGTGAAGGGCGTCCCGGATCGTGACATCAGCCCGGAGCTGCGCAAGGAGCTGCAGTCGATGGTCGGCAAGCCGCTCGATTCCGATGCGGCCGATCGCCTGGGCAACCAGCTGCGGGCGGAGTTCCCCACTTACGACCTCCACCGCGCCACGTCCCGCAGCAGCGAGCAGGGCCGCATCCGAGTGATCTACTTCCTCCGGCTGCCGGACTGGGCGAGGTGGCTGCGCTTCGAGCCAATGGACGCGAATGCCCTTTTCCATTCCGACCAGGGCTGGGGCGCGCAGCCACCTCGCCCAGTCCGGCAGC
>Ga0137427_10000494_pt1 | contig 20269 bp, 15 predicted proteins | sample EasRivERMZT700_2_FD_102309 | JGI IMG/M metagenome (GOLD analysis project Ga0137427, IMG submission 102309) | Soil microbial communities from meander-bound floodplain in the East River, Colorado, USA - East River MetaG ERMZT700_2 | ecosystem: Environmental > Terrestrial > Soil > Floodplain ...
GTAACTGCCAAAGGCTCACATCTCTACTGTGCAGTTCCATTGGGCTTCCTGTTCATAGGCGTGGGCTGCGCGCAATACCGTCGCTTCGTCGAAAGGACGTCCGGCGATCTGCATGCCTAAAGGTAAGCCGTCTTGCGTAAAGCCGCAGGGAACGGAGATGCACGGCTGGCCAGTCAGGTTGAAGTGACGCGTAAATCGCGTCAGTGCCACGCCTACCGGCACCCTGACGTTTCCCTGCTGTATCGTGGGCGCATCGATTCGTGGTGGCGGAACCGGTATCGTCGGCGTCACGATGACATCCACCGATTTCAGAACCTGCTTCATCTCTTCCTTCATGAGAGTTCGAGCGCGCTGCGCCCTGACGTAGTCAATCGACAATAGTAGCCTGCCAACCTCAATCCGTCCGCGGACGTCGGCGCCGTACTGCTCACCCTGAGTCTCCAGGTATCGCTCGTGAAAGGAGTAGGCTTCCGGGCAGGCAATCTGGCTCCAAATGCCGCGTTGCAAGGTCGACGTTTTCAATTGGACTTCGTGGATCGTCGCGCCGAGTTTCTGAAAGGCCTTCAGCGCATCTTTGAGCGCGGATTCCACTTCCGGTTCGAGGCTCTCAAAGAAGTATGTCGTCGGTATTCCGATTCGCAATCCCCTGAGGTTTCCCGTCAGAGCTTCAAGATAGTGAGGTACCGGTGTGTCTCGACTCGACGGGTCCAACGGATCATGACCGGACATTGCTTCGAGGAGGATTGCCACATCCTCGACGGTTCGCGCAATCGGACATGGATGATCCATCGACCAGGAGAGTGGGACTACACCTCGAAGGCTGCATCGACCGTAAGTCGGTTTCAAACCGACGACACCACAAATAGACGCGGGAATTCGTATTGAGCCGCCGGTGTCTGATCCCAAAGAACCGAATCCCAGTGACAATGCGACCGCTGCGGCCGAACCCCCGCTCGATCCACCTGATATGTGATCCGGATTCCATGGATTACGCGCAGTGCCGAAGTGCGGATTGATTGTCGTCACGCCGAAGGCAGCCTCATGAAGATTGGCCTTTCCGACGATCACCGCTCCTGCATCCTGCACCTTCCGGACGACCGTCGCATCTTCGGTCGGAATTCGATCCGTGAATACCTTCGCACCGGCAGTTGTGCGCACTCCATTGGTATCGAATAGGTCCTTCAGGGACATTGGAACGCCGTGCAAAACTCCAACATTTGTGTTCCTGACCAAACCGGACTCAGCAACACGAGCTTGATCCATCGCACGATCTGCCATGACGGTAATGAAGGCCCGCATGTGATCGTTCAACCGCCCGATGCGATGAAGAACCGCTTCGGTCAACTCGGTTGGTTTGATTTCTTTTTTTCGGATCAACACGGCAGCGGAACCAAGTGTCAGCTTCTTCAAATCCTGATCCGTCATTGCCCTACTCCGACTCGAAAAGGTTAGCGGGAACGGCACCACTAACATCGGCTTCCCTGACAGGTCGCGTATCATCCGCCGTGGCTTTGTAAATGGAGAGAATCTCAGTCATCCGATCTTCAGGAATACTCCAACCGGATGCTTCAGCCAGCTTTTTCACCATTTCTTTCATGAAGAACTCCAAAAGGCATGGACACAATGAACAGAAGCAAAAGGAGGATTTCGGAATCGCCGAAGTTGTACTGAAAAAGCCCTGACACAATAAACCCGGTAAGGGCCGCCAGCCCTGATAAGGCCATCCATCGCGTGCTTTCGTCCGCTAATCGGACCAAACGAAACAGCCCGGCATAGAGTTCGAGAAGAAACCACAGAAAAGTGGCGAAACAAATCAGCCCGCGCTCAGCAGCGATCTGAAGGAAATTGTTTTCGAGATGCCCGTAATAAATATTGCCCAGGTTTGCGCCTCGGTAGATGCGAAGAAACTCCACTGAAACCCTTTCCGGGCCGACACCAAACCAGGGATGCTCCCGGATCATCTGGATTCCGGCTTTCCATAATTCAATCCGCCCGTAGGTTGGAGCAAAATCAGGGTCTCCGAAGCTTTGGGCGAAACGCTGATAGATTAACGGGAAAGCAAGGATGCCGATCAGAAACAAGGGAAGCACGACGGTCGCGAGCAGGCGCTTCGGTATCATCAGGGAAACTATCGCCAGACCAGCGGCCGCGCCGAACCAAACGCTCTTGGTGAAACTCAGGATCAGGGCCGAACCAACGATGGTCAGCGGCACAAACCATCGCGGGCCGAGGCAAACTAAAGCCGGAACCGCCGCACACCAAACCAGGAGTTGTTCTCCGCTGAAGGTCATCCAGTGACTCATAAAACCGGTGATGCGCGCGAGGACGGTCGGGTCATCTGCTAACTGTCGAGTTGTCAGGAATCGAGCATATCCAAATGCGAACTGGATAAGACCATAAGTGGATGTCACAGTGGCGATCGCCAGAAGCAGTGCATACGACGTTCGGGCGCGCCAGGTCGTTGTGACGAATGTGGCGGCCATCAATGAGATTGCGAAAATGAAGGTTTTGCGAACGGCCCAATTAATAGCGGGTTCCGGCGAAAACACAAGTGACACAAAGGTCATTAGGATAAAAGCGCACATCGGAACGAAGTAAGACGGCAGGTTTGGACTTCGCGGTCGCCACACGAGCCAGGTGAGTAACGCCGTCGTCAAAAGAATCTCTCCCACGGCGATCGAAACCAGTAGAGTCGCCGCACCCGCAAGAGTCAGAGCGAAGATGAGTGGTTCGCGCGCAGTGCGCATATCCTGCGGATTCTATTCGATTCCGTTGCGAGATTTGGGATATAAATGCCCGTTGTGACCCGGAAGATCCACCTCGTCTACGCTTCGTATCTCATTCTTTATCTGCTCGCCTTTGTCGTTCAGCCTTTGGCAGGTCCCCTGCGCGATTTCGGTATGTTGGCGCTGGCAGTTTTGCCTGCAGGATTAATCGTTTACAAACGACTGCTGAACCATCGTTTTTGGCGAGCCATGGCGGCAGCACAGGTGGCTTGGGGCATCGGACAGGTGTTATGGATATCGAATCAGCAGCTGCATGTTTCGTTGCAGGCGGCTCAGGATTCAGCATATTGGCTGTTCAAGCTGCTTGTCCTGGGAGCGATCCTGTACCGACCCTTCTACGCCGGCACAGATACGAATCGGCAACTCCATTTCGTCGATACGGGCGTCGCACTGAGCATCATTGCGTACTATGTCGGATACTTCTTCATTTTGCCGTCGGCACTAAATGAACAGTCCACGGCCACTTTCTATGGTTCAGCGGCGAACGTTCTGTTGAATCTTGGAATTGCCGTGACGGCCGTCGTTGTTGCCTGGCAGGCCCGCAATTCAGGATGGCGGGATTCTTATTTCCTGGTTGCCGCTGGCCTGACGCTATACACGGCCGCGTCGTTAAGCTTTGTGGCGTTCGGCGTGGCTGATCCTTTTTGGTGTTCGGCATTTTGGGCCCTGTCGGCGGCGGTTTCTCGAGCCCCTACGGACAAGGTCAAACCAATCGATGCGGTGATCAAACCGTATCGTTATGGGCTGTCGATGGTGCTGATTGGCGCCATATCCGCGTTTCATCTTTTTTTCAGTCTGTTTTCCAATGCGTCTCATGGACTGCAGGATAATCGCGTCCTTCTTACCCTGAGCGAGGTTGTTGCCCTGACTGCTTTGCTTCACTTCAGGCATCGGATCGTAGTTCAGGAGTCTGAACTTCGTCATCATCAACTCGAAGTGACGCTCAATTCCCTTCCGCAAGCTATCTATATTGTTGACGCGGACTACAATCTCACGCTGGCGAATGCGGTTTTCCGGAAGCGCTTCCAGACTTCGGGCGGACCATGCTACTCGGTGGTCTTTGGCCGCTCTACTCCGTGCGACTGGTGTGAACTGCGAAGCAGTAAGCCGTTTTCCGCGGCTGTCGAAGTTGGTGGCGCGTTTTATCAACTCGAGTTTGTGCCTATGGCCGTTGGTCAGGGTGCCAAAGGTGGAGTGGAATTGCTTGTCGACCTTACGAACGAGCGCCGGCGACAACAGCAGTTGATTCAAACCGAGCGTATGGCGTCTCTGGGCCGCATGATCGCCGGTACCGCGCATGAATTAAACAATCCTTTAGCCATCATTCTTGGAAATGCGCACCTGCTTCGCGAGCAGTCCAATCTCACTTTTGAGGGCCGCCGTCAGGCTGCCGCGATAGCCTCGGCGGCGGAACGCGCGAGAGATATCGTGCACACATTTCTGACACTGAGTCGGCCGGGAGATACGGATAAGAGCCTCGTGGATCTGGTGGATGTGATTCGGTCGGTAGAGCACTTGAAGGCTGGGGAGCTGGGGATTTACGGAATCGAACTGGATTTGGACCTGCCTCCCTCGCTCATGTTGATGGGTCGATACACCCAGCTTCAGGAAGTATTTCTCAACCTGATCGACAACGCTCGTGACGCGATTCGGCAGGCGGATCGTCCACGAGGGCTTATTGTGATTCACAGCAGGTCCGTCCGCGGAGAACGGCTGAGGATCGAGGTGTCGGACAACGGCGTGGGCATTCCTCGCGAGGACCGTGACCGGATATTCGACCCGTTTTTCAGTACAAAGGACGTCGGCCAAGGCACGGGTCTGGGACTGTCGATTGTTCATTCCATCGTCGGCGACCACAAAGGAAAGATTCAGGTCGAGAGCGATGGCCATTCATTCACGCGATTCGAACTGGAGTTTCCACAAGCTACATACGATTTGTCCGTTATTCCTCCAACATCGCGGACGGCAAACGTGCTGCGCATACTGGCCGTCGATGACGAACCGGAAATACTCAGCATTCTCGAAAACTCTCTGGCGCAAATGGGGCATCACGTCGAAGTCACCACGACGGGAAACCGAGCGCTGCAGTTACTGTCCAAGAATAAGTTCGACGTTCTATTGCTGGACATGCACCTTCCCGAAATGGACGGAAAGAGCATCGTGAAACGTTTGCAGGCCATGATGCCTCCAGTTTCCGTTCGAACCATCGTGATTACCGGCGACACGATAAGCGAGGACATCCGGAAATTTGCCGCCGACCATGCGTTGCCCTTGGTCATGAAGCCCCTCGATGTGCAAAAGCTGAATCAATTGCTCCAGGAAACCGTCACGGGTCACTGATGCGGAGCCCGTTCGTAAAGTAATCTGGCGCTCTCAACACTTTCGGCTTATATTATTGATTCTAAATAGAATAATCCGAGGACACAGGAGCGAGTGTCAGAAAAAGCTTACGAATCGAGCACCTGATCACTCAGTTTTTAGGTTTCAAAGCATTGATGCCAAATGTCTTTGCTGCTCTGGAAAACCTGGCAACTCAGTTGCTTGAGGATCAAAACCCGTAGCGCTGTTCCGTAATCCGAAAGGACCTCAGCATGAGTATGAAGATGTGCGAGGGTTACGCCTTCGGGTTCGAGATGTTCGAGCCGACGTCTTCCGCGTTGAATATCGGGTGCAACACGACATGCGTGGACTCAACTTTCGTGGTGCAACTCTTCGCAGGCAGCACGAGCTTGGGCTCATTCACGCTGACTCCTCAGAACGATACCGTCCAGTTCTTTGGCTTCTGGAACTCGGTGGCTTTCGACAAGATCACCATAACCGAGACTGTCGGCTCCAACGATAACGAGTATTTCGGAAACTTCTACTCGGGCGGAAGACCTTCCAGCTCTGTCCCGGAGCCGGTTTCGTTCACGCTGCTGGCGACCGGCCTGGTCGGACTCGCCCGGAAGCGTCGACGTCAGGAGGTAACTCGTCCGATCAGGACCGCTCCAGTAAGACCCTCCGGCAACGATCGACGATAAATCGTCGAGGTGTCTCGTTTCGTCGCCGCATCGTCAAAGTCACAGCGAACAGCCTCTGTTCTTAGTGCGTGTTCTCGGTAAACCTGCTGTGCCTGCGTTTTTGCCATAGACATGCTTCTGCGCAGATGGAACGCTCCGGCTCTCTCCCCGGTAACGCGCTGCTGAGAGGAAAATCACAGATGACTACTATTGAACAGAACATTGAACATTCGGGAAATTGCCTGTGGTGTTCAATTTAAGGATGGAGATGCCTTACCCACCAGAGCAGGATGAAAATCGGCGGTTCAGCAATTGGCTCATTGAAAAATAATCAATCAGGTCCTCGATAGTGTCCGAACCCGAGTGCCGCCAGGGCGAAATGTACGGGCAAGGGACTTCGAGCGCGGAGATTCGAAGTCAGATGCCAAACGCCCGGCATGATGCGATCTTGGCGGAATTCGATTAAATCATGATCACGCAAGACGCCTGACACTTTCCGGCGACGTGATGTAACGGATCTATAGTTGTTGCAATGCACTATTCAAGTGGACTGTAACTCCGAGCGCCATTCCGTCGGGTTCCGGTAAATTAAATTCGACCGGGAGTATGACCGCTCACCGGGTTTCGGTTTTGATAGGTCGGAATAATGGCGAAAGCCCCAGAACGGCGCCCCGCCGGGTCCGACGACATGACTCCATTCGGTCAAGCCAGGCGGAAGAGCCCGATTGAGGGGCGGATTCGTCATTCGTTCAAAAGTCTCATTCAACAGTTCCCGATTGTTTGTAAGGACAAGCAAGTCGGGGCGTGCGAGCGCCCAGCCAGTTCTGGTCTTCGCGATACTGAGGTTCCGTCCCCGGTGGCACCATTTGTGAAACTAGAATTGTCGCCGTTCCTCTCCAAACGGGCTTGCCATAAACGACTTCATCCGGCGAAGGAAGATCGACCGGCTCAGTAAAAAAATAGAAGTAAACGACGTCGGCCGGAATGGCGCCGGGAATGCCGTCTTTAGAGTCACCGATGTTCCTTGCGGCGGCTATCACAAGCGGCACTCGGCGATTGTGGAGTGCACGATAGAACTCGCCTCCGTTTTGTGCCCTTAGTCTTTGCGTCGAATAACTGAGCGCTGGTCGGTCCCACAAAAGTTCCAGCTGTATTTTGGCATTTACGATAAATCCTTCACGATTGACCCAAAAGCTTTCGGCATCGACAGGCAGCCATGAGAGGACTTGATCCACTCGTTCCGTCACGTTACGAATGAACCATCCGGGATTCCGCCTGTTTCGCGGCATCAAGCTGATCTGCGAGAGTTGCTGCTGCGATCGAATCTTCGGCCTCGATTGCCTCGCGCAGCTCGCGAGATAGCCGCTCGGTATCCGCTGCAGGCATCCACGCGAAAAGCGCGACGGACAGCAGGCAACAGTACCCACTCCAACCGCCGTGGACAACGCTTTGCGCTTAGAGGCGGCGACGATGCCAATGATGTTTGCAGTGACAAGCACCGGTACACTTGCGGCAAATGCCATTGCCGCCAGTCCAGTGAGGACGGACCAGCGCCGATGAGTCCCTGGTCCTGGAGATGGTGCCTGATCGTTGAAAACCACCCGTCCGGATCGAAAAGTACGCAGCTGCCGCTGAAACGATGGCGCAATGCGGCTGTGCTCGTCTTGGAATCATGCCGGCTAACGTGAGAAGCAAATGTAAGGGGATGAATCCGAAGGACATCCAGGCACCAAGCATCAATCCGAAAATGTATATGTCAGCAGGTGCGCCGTATTCCCTTGTCCCGAAGAACGCTGTAAGGACGATTGTGTACGCTACGTGGATAAATAAAGTGGTTATAGCGAAAACTAACCACGCGAGGGGATATATCCGGGGATATGTCATGCAGTAACCGCTAAATCAATCCGGTGCCGCCAGGATCTGGGTCTTGGCAATGCACTTATCAATACGTCTGTTTAGTTCGGTGAGCCTAGGCGTTGCCCATGCTGCTTGGTTTCACTGCTCTCGATGTGCGGCAATCTTAACTCGACCAGCGGAGGAACTCCAATGGGACATAGAGTGAGTTTTACAAAGTTTTTGGATCAGTAAGTGGGGCAGTATAGGCAACATTGCCACAATTGCCAGTGCGCGTTGCCCTAAAAGACCCTGAACATCTCAGTCGATGGGCAAGTTTGGGCGTGTTTAGGCCGTCAGGGCCGACGGCCTATCCTCGACCAACTCCGGCACCGCCTTTGGCGACCTGTTGAAGACCGTTCTCACCGATTCTTCGTGCGGCTCGTCACTTTTACCATCGCGGCCTTCAGTCGCTTTATGGCAGCCCCGATGCTTTCTTCAGTACTGAAAATTGCTGAACCCGCCACCAAGACATTGGCTCCCGCCTCCACCACGAGCGGCGCCGTTGTCGGATCGATGCCGCCGTCAACTTCCAAATCGCAGGCGGGCTGGATTCGTTCAATCATTTGGCGGACCCTGCGGATCTTGGGCAGGGTTGTGTGGATGAAATGCTGGTGGCCAAATCCGGGATTGACTGTCATGACCAGCACCTGGTCCACATCCTGTAAGATTTCTTCCAGGACCGACGCGGGGGTTGCCGGATTGATCACGACACCGGCCCGTTTGCACAGCGCCTTTACGCGCTGCACCGTGCGATGCAGATTGTTGTTGCCTTCCCAGTGAACCAATAGTGAATCCGAGCCGGCCCGGGCAAGGTCCTCCAGGTAAAGATCAGGGTCCGATATCATCAGGTGGGTCTCCAGTGGCAGGCAGGTTACGGGTCGCAGGGATTCGATGACCACCGGGCCGATCGTAATGTTGGGCACAAAGTGACCGTCCATGACATCCACATGGATTCGGTCGGCGCCGGCCTTTTCCGCCTCCGCCACCTGTTCACCCAAACGGGCAAAGTCGGCGGCGAGAATTGATGGAGCGAGTTTCACGGCGTCTCTGTCCATTTTACCTTTTAACCTTGCTCTGCTTTCACTAGCGCGGTCTCACTACTTCATCCTCCCGGGCGCGACGCAGGGGAGGAAAGAGATGGGGGCATAAGTCTTCATGACTCCCTTTTCATCCTTCGATAGCGCCGGATCAGGTTGTTGGTGGAGCTATCATGGTTGAGGCTGGGCTCGGCTTTGCTCTCTAGCTCTGGAATAATGCGTTGGGCCAGCACTTTGCCCAGCTCGACGCCCCACTGGTCGAAGGAGTCGATGTGCCAAATCGCGCCTTGGGTGAAAACGTTGTGCTCATAGAGTGCGACAAGCTTGCCGAGGGTTTCCGGCGTGAGGCGCGGCACAAGGATCGTGTTCGATGGGTGATTGCCCTCGAAAACACGGTGTGGCACGAGCCATTCCGGCGTGCCCTCAGCCTTGACCTCCTCGGGCGTTTTTCCAAAAGCCAGCGCTTCGGTCTGGGCGAAGACGTTTGCCATGAGCCTGTCGTGGTGCCGGCCAAGGGCGTTTAACGCCTGGCCAAAGCCGATGAAGTCGCAAGGAATGAGCCGCGTCCCCTGATGGATCAACTGATAAAAGGAGTGCTGGCCGTTGGTCCCGGGCTCGCCCCAATAAATAGGACCGGTAGGGTGGGAGACTCTGGCGCCGTCCAGAGTCACGCGTTTGCCACTGCTTTCCATCGTCAACTGCTGCAAGTAAGCCGGGAAGCGCTTGAGGTATTGGTCGTAGGGGAGCACCGCCACCGTCTCCGCGCCGAAGAAGTCGTTGTACCAGACGGCCAAAAGGCCCATCAGCACCGGCAGGTTGCGCTCAAAGGGAACAGTGCGGAAGTGCTTGTCCATTTCGTGAAAGCCATTGAGCATGGCACGGAAGTTATCCGGCCCGATGGCGATCATGGTCGACAGGCCGATGGCCGAATCCATGGAATAGCGGCCGCCCACCCAATCCCAGAAGCCGAACATGTTGGCGGTATCGATGCCGAACTGCGCCACGCCTTCCGTGTTCGTGGAGACCGCGACAAAATGCTTCGACACCGCCTTTTCATCCCCCCCGAATCCCGCTACTGACCAATCGCGAGCCGTTTGCGCGTTGGTCATCGTCTCCAGAGTCGTGAAAGTCTTGGAGGAAATGATAAAGAGGGTTTCCGCCGGGTCGAGATCGCGGACAGCTTCCGCGAAGTCGGTGGCATCAATGTTGGAAACGAAACGAAACGTCATGGAACGCTCGCTGTAGTGCTTCAAAGCCTCGTAGGCCATCACCGGCCCGAGGTCCGAGCCGCCGATGCCAATGTTGATGACGTTCGAAATGCGCTTGCCGGTATAGCCTTTCCATACGCCGCTTCGGACGCGGTTGGAAAAGTCCGTCATCTGGTCAAGTACGGCATGGACCTGGGTCGCCACGTTCTCGCCGTCAACGACGATGGAGGCGCCTTTCGGGGTGCGCAGAGCCACGTGCAAGACCGCCCGGTCTTCCGTGATGTTGATCTTCTCGCCCCGGAACATGGCGTCGATGCGTTCGCGGAGACCCGATTCCTCAGCCAGTTGCAGCAGGAGTTTAAGGGTTTCGTCGGTGACGCGGTTCTTCGAGTAATCCAGGTAGAGGCCCACTCCCTCGGCCGCCATGCGTTCGGCCCGGATGGGGTCATCGGCAAAGAGCTTTCGAAGATGGAGATCGCGGATACTCTTGTAGTGCGCTTGAAGGGCCTGCCATGCTTTGCGCTCAGTGAGCGGCGCGATTTCTGCGGTCATGGTGTCGCTCCTGATTCAAAATTCGAAGTCCGAGAGGTTGGAATATTGAAATAATGGACATTGGAATACTGAAATACTGAGGAAGCTATGATCGAAGCAGTTTCCGACGTTCCATTGGTAGCCACGGCTTTAATTAAAAAACCGTGAGTGATCCTCGATGCGCCGCGACCAAGCGGGATTGTTTGTGGCATCGTAACCACCTACCACGTTCGTTCGATGCCCACGACTTCGATTCCCGTCTGAGTCTTGCGGAGATCAACGGCCACGGTGTTCCGCGCCTCACCAGCCAAACGGATTACAACTGAATAGTAGGAACCGGCAGCCGCGTTGAGGATCTCGTTCGGGAGTTGGAGATCCACACTTCCCGGAAGTTGCTTACGTTCCTGGGTAGCATTATCCAGATAAAACCACTCCACAGTGTAACGGCGCGGGGGCGCGAACCCATACTTAACAGCAAGGTCGTCGAATTGTAATTCGCCGTTCTGCACGCGGAAGTTGTCCAGTGGAAGAACCTTCGAAAAATACGTTCGGCCGATCCTGTCACGGCGCTCAGCAAGGATGGCGGTGATGCAGTCCACGACGCCGCGATCGGAGAACCTGCCGGTCTCCACGATCGTCCGGATGTCGTCATCATTGAACCCCATTACTGTCTTTGCGGCCCAAAACTCGTCATCCGGAAGGCGGTGGAGGAACGCAGGATTCGGATAGTTGGACTTCCACTTTTCGGGGTTAAAGCCTGCCGACCGCAGGTTTCCAACAGCTTCAATATCGGGAAACTCGGCCTTTTCCCATTCCGTCGGGAACAGTCCAAGGCTGAAGATTCTCCCTAGGGCTGTGCCCGGTTTTGGAATGTCGAACTCATTGCCGTGCCGAGCGTCCTTCGGCCAGGTGGCATCGCTCCCGAGTGCATTGCCGAAATCGATGAGATGGTGCCGAATGTAAGGCGTTCCATTTTCTTGAACGACCGTATCCAATGAGTTGATCCCTTTAACGTCGGTATGGTTCAACCAGGCCGCGAAAACATGAAGACCGCGCAGATCCCGGCGGTTTTCGTGAGGCACGATGTCGTTGGGGTCGTCGCTTCTTGTTCCTTCAAAACGGAACGGTCCAATTGGTTTGCCGTCGAGTCCCAGGCTGGCCACAAGTCGGAACTTGTGGTTAAACATTGACGTCTTGCTGATGATCCCGCAAAAGTCACCCCAGGTCATTTGCCTCGAGTCGAGGGTTGCTCTCTTTGAAAGGCGGAAATCGGACAACTTTGCCGTAACAATGTAATTCTCGGGTGTGTTGTAACCAATCGCGTACAGGAACTTCGAAGCGATGACCTCGGTAGCGGTCGCCATTTCCGGGTTCTTTACCGGATCCAATTTGACAAAGTAAAGACGACCAGCCGAGTCTCTCATCTCGAATCCCGGCGTGACGCCTGTTTTGCCTGAAATGACTGTGAACGGAAGAATCGGTGGATGGTCTGCACCTGCACCGCGCTGAAGTTCTTCTCGGCTCATCCGATGCCGGCTGTGGCGGTTGGTGAACCATGCGCTGTCAGGAACGTTACCCAAGGTATTGATTGCTCCGCCAGGCGGGCCTGACCACGAGTCCGGCCTTATCGAGTTGTAGAGAAAATCGTAAATCCGGTTGATGTCACGGACGTATGGGTCTTTGACGGCTATAGGCGGAGGCGCGACTTCGATCGGATCGTCGGGAAAATACTTTTGGCACAGACCTGACTCAGCCAGTAAAAAGAACAATAGGGTGACTAGAACGCTGCGCGAACTTGAAACTATGTTTGAACCCCCTCGTTACTAAAGACCGTATCAATCCTCCACGCGAGCCTGCTACGACTGCTGAAGCGGACTCCGAAACCGGCCGAAGTCTTGAGGTGAGATAAGGTGTCGATTTGACTGGGCTTGTCGAAGACCCTGCCAGCATCCGCGAAGAGAGCCCACTCAAATCCCGTGCTGACTTCCCAGCGATATTCGGCTGTGGCCTCGAGCGCATTATTGTCGTAGAAACGATAACGCCCAAAACCGCGCAACGAGTACGGCCCTCCCAGTGTCGATTGCACGTAGAATGGAACAGTTTGGTCATCGTCGTGATAGCTGACTTCGGTTCCGGCGTGTAGAGCGATGACGCGCTTCTCGTTGAAGAACGGTATGTAGTGGTCGACCGCCGCTGACAGCCTATTGAAAGAAAACCTTTCTTTGTCTACGTCGGCGTAGCGCCTAAAGCCCAGGAACGCTCGAGTGCCCCTGGTTGGCTTGCCCGGAATATTCCGCAAATCGATCTCGATATACGCGCCACTGCGAAGGAAGTCGGTCTGTTCGTCAATTCCTGGAGCCTGGCTAGGGTCAAATTCGGCTTCCGTCGAGGGAAACCTTCCTGACGCCGGACCCACGTTGTAGAAGAGCCCTCCTATCTCCGCGCCCAACGCGATAGGTTTACGTGGCGGCTGCCAGCGGGCTCGGAGGATCGCGCTCGTCTCTTCCCTACGATACAGGGAGCGGTTGCTTTCTAGTGAATCCTGCCCTTCACCGTAAAAGTCGATTCTCCTTGCATTCACATACGCCCCTTCTAGCGAGAGCCTCAGACTTTGGCCCGGGAGATATTGGTGCATTCCGACCGCACCGATGTAAGAATGGTTGGTAGAACCAATGGCTGCGAGGTTAAAGCTAAGATCGGAAGCCGTTCTCCATTCGGCATACGGTCCGATGTTAAATCCCGATCCGGTTGGTAACGTAGTTCTCCATTCCGTGAGTGGGCCGATGCTAAACCCCCATCCGTTCGGTAAGCCTCCGTGCTGGAGATGGACCGGATATTCTCGGAAGAGCTTGTTTGCGGTATCCTCCGCTATGTTGAAGTAGCGTTCCGCGCCACGAGGTTTGTCGGGAACAAGGACAGCAGACTTGGTCGCCTGTGCGGCCTGCAACTGTTCCTCACGAGTGTTGAAAACGGGAACGCTCTGCCCCATCAGTTCGATGGTGTTAATCATCAGGATTGCGAAAACAGCAAACGGGACTTTGAAAATAAGTGGCGACTCCTCACAGGCGCCGGGATCGTGTTGCCGCATATCACAACGATCACCACTGAGCATCATTAAGAAAATCCGAGATTCCACCGGTTTCCTCCTTTTCAAATACGGGAATCAGCCCTGTACTTCTTCAGAAGATACGGCTGCAAACCAGAATAACGGGGGATTCTCGATGTCTGATCCTCCCGCTCGATTCTTATCTGAGTTCGGACTTGTGTCCTTTCGGCAATAGCTGCGCAGGGGCAAGAAAGAGTGCCGCCGGGTCAGAAGGAGTAGCCTTGAGTCAACCAGTGGCGCCAACCCGGTTCGGAAAATAAACGCTCCGTCGATCGTCGTGTTTTCGGGTCTATCTGAAGCGAGGATGATTGGTATGCTTGATCAGCATCACGTGGCCGCTTCCGATCTTGATGCGACCCATAGCGTCGCTGCTCTTTTTCCGTCCGGTTTGAATATGAAGGATTCTGCATCGTATTGCCACCTCGGTATGAGCGTTTTCCGTTGCCGCCCTCAATTCGGGCTTTTAATACGCGATGCCAATTCACGCTGCTCTTATGTTCAGCTCGCTGATCGAAAGTGCGCTCTTGCTCAGAGGCACAATCGTTTCTTTGTCGGTTTCCCAGAGGCGAAAGCCCCCTGTAAATGCGTTGAAATTGTCGCCCATACGGCACCCAGCAGGCAGTGTCTTGAGTCGCTTGACGTTGCCTCCGCCGAGGACGACGTCGTCCGGCTGGAGGGCGGCGATCAGACGGCTGACGATGTCCTCCACATGCCGTCGCCACTTGGTTTTACCGGACGTTTCCAAACCCCGAATTCCAACATAATCCTCGAAGGTTCCCTTCTTGTAAGGGAGATGACCCAGTTCCATAGGTGCGACAATTCCATCAACAATGAACGCGGATCCGAGACCGGTGCCAAGGCCCAGGAAAAGCATCTTTCCCTCTTTGTAGCTTCCCATCGCCTGCATCGCGGCGTCATTGACGATTCTGACAGGACGCCCGAAAGCTCTCTCAAAGTCAAAGTGCAGCCAGCCCGGTCCAAGGTTGATCGGTTCGGCTGCCGGCAGGCCGCGCCTCACCGGGCCGGGGTAGCCGATCGAAACGACATCGTACGTCCAACCGCCCGCGATTGACTGGACGCCAGAAACCATCTGGTGAGGCGTCATTCTCGGCCCCGAGCGACATTTCCGGGGTATGCGTTGACCGGTGGTTAAACACTTGATGCTTGTCCCGCCAATGTCGACAACCAGCACTTTCATCCCTAATGTCCTTGCCCGCGCCGGCCGTGCCCTGACCACCTACAGTGAGGCACGGTCTATATATGACTACTTGGCGCCCAATCAGCCGTTACAGTCCACTAATTGCCGAGCACCGTTACTTCCGAGATTTGGGGAGCGAATGAACTCGTAGAAATTTCCTCAGCCGCCCCGAGGTTTACTGAATCATTTCCGGTATTGAAACGCCACCGCACCCGTAATTCCCCGACTTGGCCAGATAGCTGTGGGTTTGTAAGCTGGAAACATGGCTGCCGCCAGCTTCGGAGCGGGTTTCTGCCAAGGATTTGCGATGCCCAGGAAAGAATGAGTTCAAAGCGAAAGGTTCTCACATGATGGATGCAAGGCAAGACATGCTCTCTACAGCCGAGTTGGAAACTATAGACGCCTACTGGCGCGCGGCGAATTACTTGTCCGTCGGGCAGATTTATCTTTATGACAATCCACTGTTAAAGAAACTTCTCACCAAAGAGCATGTGAAACCGCGACTGCTCGGACACTGGGGAACGACGCCGGGACTGAACTTCATCTACGTTCACTTGAACCGGCTTATCAAGAAGCACGATCTCAACATGATTTATGTTACGGGGCCGGGTCACGGCGGCCCAGGACTCGTCGCCAATGCCTACCTCGAGGGAACCTATAGTGAGGTTTACCCAAACATCTCTGCGGATGAGGATGGCATGAAGCGGCTGTTCAAACAGTTTTCGTTCCCCGGAGGAATTCCCAGTCACGTAGCCCCGGAGACTCCTGGCTCCATCCATGAGGGGGGCGAACTCGGATATGCCCTGTCTCACGCTTACGGAGCGGCGTTTGACAATCCGGACCTAATTGTTGCCGCCGTTGTCGGTGATGGTGAGGCGGAAACGGGACCGCTGGCGACCTCGTGGCACTCGAACAAGTTTCTAAACCCGGTCACAGATGGGACGGTTCTGCCAATTTTTCATCTGAACGGTTACAAGATTGCGAACCCCGCCCTCCTGGCTCGTATCAGTCACGAGGAACTGGAGCAGTTATTTCGGGGGTATGGATACACGCCGTATTTTGTCGAAGGTCACGAACCGGAGAAGATGCACCAGCGCATGGCCGCGACACTTGAGAGCGTCATTGCAGACATCCAGCGCGCCCGGTCCGAGGCGCAGAACAATGGTGTAACGCGTCCGCGGTGGCCCATGATCGTGCTACGCACGCCAAAGGGCTGGACGTGCCCGAAGGAGATCGATGGCAAAAAGACGGAGGATTACTGGCGATCGCATCAAGTCCCAATGGGCGAGATGCATCAGAATCCCTCTCACATCAAGATCCTTGAAGATTGGATGAAGAGTTATAGGCCGGAAGAGCTCTTTGACGAAAGGGGTACGCTCAAGCCAGAACTCGCGGAACTGGCGCCAAAGGGAGAACGCCGGATGAGCGCCAACCCACATACGAACGGTGGTGTTGTGCTCACGGACCTGCGACTTCCCGATTTCCATGCCTACGCAGTGAACGTGGAGAGCCCTGGCGCTGTTCAAGCCGAATCGACTCGCGTCATGGGGAAATTCCTTCGCGACGTGATGAAGCAGAACATGGGCTTCAAAAACTTCCGACTCTTCAGCCCGGACGAGAACAACTCGAACCGGTGGCAGGACGTGTTGGAGGTTACCGGCCGGGCGTGGATGGCGGACATCTATTCCTCCGACGATCACCTGGTGCCGGATGGCCGAGTGATGGAAGTGTTGAGTGAGCACCAATGTCAGGGTTGGCTTGAAGGTTATCTACTGACGGGACGGCACGGGTTCTTTTCGTGTTACGAAGCGTTTATCCACATCATCGACTCGATGTTCAATCAACATGCCAAGTGGCTGAAAGTCTGTAACCACATTCCGTGGCGGCGCTCGATCGCTTCGCTTAACTATCTTTTGTCGTCTCACGTCTGGCGTCAGGATCATAATGGGTTTTCCCATCAGGATCCCGGATTCATCGACCATGTCGTCAATAAGAAAGCCGAAATCGTACGCGTCTATCTTCCGCCTGACGCCAACTGCCTCCTCTATGTAACGGACATGTGCCTGCGCAGCCGCAACCTAGTCAACGTCATTGTTGCGGGTAAGCAGCCGGCGCCGCAATGGTTGACCATGGATCAGGCCGTTAAGCATTGCACGGCCGGAATCGGCATTTGGGAATGGGCCAGTAATGACCAGGGCGGTGATCCGGACGTGGTCATGGCCTGTGCCGGCGATGTACCGACGCTGGAAACGCTTGCCGCGGTTGACCTCCTTAGAAAACACAGACCAACGTTGAAGATTCGTGTGATCAATGTCGTCGATCTGATGACTCTGCAACCTCGAAGTGAACACCCGCATGGCCTAAGCGATCATGACTTCGACACGCTCTTCACAAGAGACAGGCCGATTATCTTCGCATTTCATGGGTACCCCTGGCTCATCCATCGCCTTACCTATCGGCGCACGAACCATGCGAACCTGCACGTACGCGGATATAAGGAAGAAGGAACGACGACAACGCCGTTTGATACGTGCGTGCTGAACGATCTCGACCGTTTCCACCTCGTGTCCGACGTCATTGATCGTGTTCCGCAACTTGGCTCCAGCGCCGCGTACGCCAAGCAGGCAATCCGGGACAAACTCATCGAGCACAAGCATTACATCACTGAGCACGGCGAGGACATGCCAGAGATCACCGGATGGGCATGGGGTACAAATGAGGCGGCAGCTGGCCGGATCAGTTCGACTGAAGCTGATCAAGCCGCGTGACGGACCCTAGTAATCCTCCCATGCGTGCCTGCGCGAAGGACAGGACATCAGGAGCGTAAGTTGTCTCAGTACGTCATTCTTTGCTTGAACAGCGGCTCATCGTCGTTAAAGTTCGCCCTCTATCGGGTTGGAGATGCCCAAGAGTTGCGCCTTGCCTCCGGCGCCGTGGAAAATATCGGCTTCTCGGGGGGCCGACTTTGGATCCGAGATAGCGACGAGAAAAACCTGGTGGATGTCCGCCGTGAGTTCCCCACGCATACTGCAGCAGCCGCAGCCGTAGCGGAGTCGGCCAGCACGCTGGGCCTTCCGAAACCGGACGCCGCGGGCCATCGTGTCGTCCACGGCGGGCCCTGCTATACGGCTTCCACGCAAGTTGACGGGACGCTCCTTTCTGATCTCCGGCGGCTCATTCCCTTTGCCCCACTTCACCTGCCGAGCACCATCGAAGGCATCGAGGCCGTTGCGTCGCGCTTCCCCGGGCTGCAGCAGGCCGCATGTTTTGATACCGCTTTTCATCGCCGTATGCCGGACGTGGCGCAGCGCCTGCCGCTCTCGCGTGAGCTTTGGGACGCCGGTATACGACGGTACGGCTTTCACGGCCTGTCGTATGAGTACATCGTCACGACGCTGGGCTCTGCAGTCCAGGGCCGTGTGGTAATTGCGCATTTGGGCAACGGCGCCAGCCTCGCCGGTGTCCTGGATGGTCTGCCCATGGACACCACGATGGGCTTCACGCCGACTGGCGGTCTCATGATGGGGACCCGAAGCGGCGATCTCGACCCTGGCGTCCTCCTCCATCTGATGCGTGAAAAGGCCTACGATGCGCGCCGGCTGGACGAACTGGTGAACGAGCAGGCAGGGCTGTTGGGAGTGTCCGGCATCAGCCCGGACATGAAAGCGCTACTCGAGCAGCGAGAGCGCGACCCGCGCGCTGCCCAGGCCGTGGAACTGTTTATTTACACGTTATGTAAGCACGTTGCGGCACTGACAGCAGTACTCGGCGGTCTAGATACGCTCGTGTTCACAGGAGGTATAGGCGAGCGCGCCGCGTCAGTCCGTCAGGAAATCTGTACAAGATTGGAGTACCTCGGCATCGAACTCGACGAAAGCCGGAACGCGGCAAACGCCGAGGTCATCTCAGCGCCGGCAAGCGCCCGCACGGTACGGGTTATCCCTACAAATGAGGATCTGATGATCGCCCGCCATACTCGTGCGCTGTTGTTTGCAACTGAGACGATTTCTCACTGAATCGGAGATTATGCAATGTCCAGCCAAAAGGTCCTCCTGATTCGGCACGGTGAAACCGAGTGGAGCCTGAACCGCCGACACACGGGCACGACGGACATTCCGCTTACAAAGAATGGCCGAGAGGTCGCCAGCCTTCTGCAGCCTATCCTGGCCAAACACGTTTTTGCTCTCGTGCTGACGAGTCCATTACGGCGTGCACGAGAAACATGTGAGTTGGCGGGACTCGGAGACCGGGCTCACATCGATCCCGATCTCATGGAGTGGAACTACGGGGAGTACGAGGGGTTGACTCCCGCACAGATCCATGCCAAACGGCCTGACTGGATGCTTTTCTCGGATGGCTGCCCGGGCGGAGAGAGCCCGGAACAGGTCGAAGCTCGAATTGATCGCGTGATTGCGCGAATCCGCGCGGTTGCCGCAGGAGCCAATATCGCCGTGTTCGCTCACGGCCACTTGATCCGCGCATTTGCAGCGCGGTGGCTCGGACTTCGAGCGGCCGATGGACGTTTTTTTCTCCTCGATCCGGCGACGATCAACGTTCTGAGTTTTTACCGAACAGTTCCCGCCGTGAAACACTGGAATGCGCCGATCATTCCCGCGAGTTCGGACTGATGCCACTCGATCCGCCAATGATGTTGGTATTCGCTCAAGAACAAGTCACAGGAGATAACACATGACTACCGTTGATCTTGAAAGCACGGCCACATGCCTCGTTGCCGACGGCAAGGGCATCCTGGCCGCTGATGAAACACCCGGGACTCTGACCAAGCGGTTTGAGAAGTTAAGCATTCAATCAACGCCCGAGAGTCGCCGGACCTACCGCGAGATGCTTTTCTCAGCGGGTATTGAACAGTTCATCAGCGGCGTCATCCTGCAAGATGAGACGATCCGTCAGCAAGGCTCAAACGGAACGCCGTTCCCCGAGGTTCTGGCGCATCGTGGAATCATACCCGGGATCAAGGTCGATACCGGCGCAAAGCGCCTGGCAGGCACGGAGGAAAACATCACGGAAGGTCTGGATGGCTTGCGCGACCGTCTGAAGGACTACTTCCAAATGGGCGCCCGCTTCGCCAAATGGCGGGCAGTGATCCGAATTGGCAATTCCCTTCCAACACGGGCTTGCGTCCTGGCCAACGCCCATTCATTGGCACGGTATGCGGCGCTCTGCCAGGAGCAGGGTCTGGTCCCCATTGTCGAACCTGAAGTGCTCATGGATGGATCACACCCCATTGAACGCTGCGAACAAGTAACCGGCAACGTTTTACAGGCGACCTTTGAGGCTCTCTTCGAGCAGATGGTGAGTCTCGAAGGCATGCTGCTTAAGCCGAACATGGTCATCGCGGGCAAAGAATCCTCGCATCAGGCCTCCATTGAAAACGCCGCCCGCGCCACGCTGCGCCCGTTGACCTGCAACTCGATCTCGTGGCGCCCGGCGTACAGACGCCGCGTCGTCACCTCGCGCAGCGAATGACGCTTGAGCAGCGTGCGCGAC
>Ga0137427_10000497_pt1 | contig 20254 bp, 15 predicted proteins | sample EasRivERMZT700_2_FD_102309 | JGI IMG/M metagenome (GOLD analysis project Ga0137427, IMG submission 102309) | Soil microbial communities from meander-bound floodplain in the East River, Colorado, USA - East River MetaG ERMZT700_2 | ecosystem: Environmental > Terrestrial > Soil > Floodplain ...
CAGTAATGCCGACAGTCGGCGCAGTCTTGTCGAGGCTGACCAGAACGGCTGCGGCCGCCTGGTTTTCCGCGTTGTCCTGGGCGACGCCCACGATTTCCTGATCGGCGCCTTCGCTGGATACCACTACATTCGCTGGCGCACTGAGGACTCCGCTTCCTGCATCCGATACCGAAAAGGTGACCAATGTGTCTGCATTGCGCCAGCCGGCGGCATTGGGGCTTTGTGCGACGGCAGCGATCGACGGCGGAGTCTTGTCGATCTTGATGTCGAGCGTTTGCGCGGTTTCCGCGTTGCCGGCGTTGTCACGCGCGAAGAAGTCTACGGTCGTGACGCCTTCCTCAGTTATCGTGTGGTGACTCGTGTCACCGGGGGTTAAGCCGGAACCGACCTGCGCTCCGGAAAAGGTGTGATAAATCTCCTTCACACCAGAACCGCTGGGTTCGTCAGCCGCGTTCAATAGAAGGTCAACATCGGTGTTCTGCCATCCCGAGTTCAGGGCAGCAGGTTCGATGGCGGCAACGGTAACCGGGGCCGTGCTGTCCAATGGGGCCGGCTGCGTAGCGATGATTTTCTGCAGGACTCTCAGGATGTCGTCCACGACCATGTCCAGATGTGGGTTCAGCGGTTCATGGTCCCAGTTGTGAGGGCCGGTAGACTTTTTGAAAAAGTCGGGCGCCGGTGCAGTCACCATTTCGATCAGTTTGTCGCGACGTCCGCTTGCGGTTGTCGGCCAATCCCGTGCTGTCAATCCTACCGGGATTGCTCCGCTGGCGGCCATTCCACGGAAGCCTACAATCTCGCCGTGACCGTCTTGTGGATCGCACTCCAAAGTGTCATCCAGAGGGTCCAGCTTCTTGCCTCCAATGGGAGGAGCACAGGTTTTTAGTGGATTGGATTCGAAGATGCCGTTTTCGCCTAACCCTGCCTGAGCCAATACGATTGGACCGGGGACGCTTGCCGTGTCCTTTCCCAGGTAAGTGAATTTCTCATCCTGGTTGTAATCGAAGGGGAAGAGATTCTCCCTTTGCCAACGATGAACCATATGCTTCACGTTCTTGCCAATTGTCTTGCGCGTTCCCGGATCCACATAGGGTCCGTTGCAAATATTTGGGGCCAGTGTCGGAATCACAGGTGGGGAGTCCAACCAGGGTCCCACGCCTGTGGGTTCGCATCTGTATTCCTTGAAAAGTAGTCGAGAATCGAAGTCCTTGCACGTGAACGGAAAGGTTGAAATGCGAATGCAATCGGCTTGCTTATAGCCCTTAAACGTATGCGCCGCGCGCCAGCGCGTCCAATTGTACGTTTTACCCGCCCTGCCCACCGGATAAGTACGATTGCCTACCGGATCGATTGGCGCCAGGAGATCGATGTCTATATTCGAGTTATCGCCCAGCCTCGCGACGGCGTCGCCACCCATGCTATGACCAGCCACAAGAATGATCGCATTAGGATTAAGATCCCTTATTGCCTTGAGGACTTTTTCCGCATCAGTCTGGAATTGGTTGTCCTCTTCTGGAATCGCTTTGGGAAATATAGTGGTCACGCTATTACCGGCTCCAAGCGGTGGCGCGAAACCGGTGGCATGTACGCCAGCCAGGCCTCCCGGAGATGCCCTGAAGGTTCCGAGGAGAGGAATAGTCACCGCTTTATCGTGCAAGGGACCTGCCATGTATGGCTCAAGAAGATTGTTCCACCAGGCGTAGTGGACGTATCCGTTGTTTTCTGCAACGAACTTCGCAAGTTTGTAGAACGTCAGTTCGTCGAAGTTCTTGTTCCGCGAATAACCACTGACCAACAGCGCATAGATCTTGCAGCCATTAGGTAGAGAAACGGAATCGTCCGGTGCAGTGGTGCCGTCCGGCAACATCACGACTCCGCTAAGATTCACTGAAAACGTCGTGCCGTTGCCGCACATGTGATTATTCGAAGTCTGCGCTGCGGCGGTTCCGATGACGGAAACGGCCACCGCCGGAAGAAGTGCCAGGATGCGCCAGCCCCTCCGATCAAACCTGGCTTTAGTAAGGGTGAAGACTGCCAGACCGGCGGCCAAAAGAAGAAGTGTTGTCGGCTCGGGTACTGAAGTTGAACCGCCCGTTACAGTTGCGGAAAAAGCAGTCGTCTGGTCTGCAGCGAAGTCAACGAATGCGCCGCCGTTAAAGGGATCCCCGTTCCACCATTCCGCGCTCAATACAAAAACCCCGCTGCTGACGGATCCTACGGGTTCGTTCAGATCCCAGGTCAATTCGTAGAGTCCGGCAAAAAGGGATGAGTTGTATGCGACCGTGACCGTGGTTCCGGGAGCCAGGATGGGAAAATCGAACAGCAACGCCGGGCTTCCGATTGGAAACACGGCACTCAAAGCCGTGGTCATCAGCCAATCCGTCGTGCTGGTATTCGTAATGGTGTACCCCCAGCCGATCGTGGTTCCTGTCGGCCCTGCGATGTTTCCACTTGCAGGTAAGGTATTGAAAGTAAAACCGATCGGATTTGCCAGCGCGAAAGAGCCGGACATACTGACCGTAAACCCGACCAATAGAATTGCGACCACACGTGGAAGTGTCGTCAAGTTCCCTCCCCGTTGAATACCGTTAATAGATGGCGAATTATGGAGAATTGGCTGGGAGTGTCAATCAAACGGATCAATTTTGATTCTTAAAGCCTTAACGACTGATTAGATTGAGCTAAGTGGAAAACATTAAACGAGAAATCATGCTGGTGGTAGACTGCCGCCCACTCAAACGTCTTCACGTTTGGTTTCCCTTATGGCTGTAAAGCGCGAAAACGTGGTCCTCCGATTTGGCGCTTTCGAGTTGGACTCAAGGTCGCGGGAACTGAGGAAGCACGGCGTCCGCATCAAGCTTCATGAGAAGCCATTTCAACTGCTGGAAGCTTTGATCGAACGTCCCGGCGAGTTGATCACTCGGAAGGAACTTCAGGAACGCCTGTGGCCGGGAGATACCTTCGTCGAATTCGAAAGCGGCCTGAATAACGCGGTTAGCCGTCTGCGCGAGGCCTTGGCGGATTCAGCCGACAGCCCGCGTTACATCGAAACCGTACCGCGCCGTGGATATCGCTTTGTAGCGCCGGTGGAGACTCCGCCGCTGGAGCCCGTCCACGAACCTGTAACGGTTTTGCCGGTGGCTCCTCCCCCCGCTCCTCGGCGGCGTTCGTCATGGATCGGCGCCTTCGCTTTTGGTCTGCTTGCCCTGATACTTTCGGCAGTCGCTTACCGCTCCTTCAGTTCGCATGACGCGGTGATCCGATCGATTGCCGTTTTACCGCTTTCCTACCGTGGAACAGCGGTCGACACGGACGGGGAATTCCTGGCGGATGGGATGACCGGGGCATTGATCACCGAACTGTCGAAGATTAACGAACTCAAAGTGATTTCCGAAACCTCCGTGAAGCGCTTCAAAAATACGAATAAACGGCTGCCGGAAATCGCTGAGGAACTGGGTGCGGATGCAGTTATAGAAGGTGCGGTCGAGCGTGAGGGCGACCGCGTGCGCGTCATCGTTCAGATGATTCACGCTGCCAGCGACTCGCACATCTGGTCGGAAAAATACGAACGCGCGTTGGGAAGCCTGCTGACGCTACAGAACGAGATAGCGATCGCCATCGCTCGGGAAGTCCGCGCGACACTCACACCCAACGTCGAATCGCGCGTCGCAGCTGCCGACATCCATCCCGATGCGTTTGTGCATTACATGAAGGGCCGGCAACTTTTGAGCCGGAAGACGGAAACGGAGTTGTATCTGGCGTTGGATCATTTCCAGCAGGTAATCCGGCTTGAACCCAACTACGCTCCCGCTTTTGCCGGAATCGCCCGGACGTGGCAGGAGCTTGCGGGATGGAACGCCTACATCATGCCCCGCGAGGGCTTCCCGAAGGCCAAGGCCGCCGCAAAAAGAGCGTTGGAACTCGATCGCGCTTCGGCGGAAGCGCACACTTCGCTCGCCTTCACACTCGAAGTATACGACTGGGATTTGCCGGCTGCCGAAAGCCAATACCAGCAGGCCATAGCGCAGAACAAAAACTATGCTCCTGCTCATCAGCTTTACGCGCAGCATCTGAATAGAACGGGCAGGCCCGAAGAGGCACTAAAGGAAGCCAGGAGAGCGTTCGAACTCGATCCGCTAGCGCCCGAAGTCAACCTGGCTTTGGCGATGATGTTTCTCGGAAACGGGCTGCTCGAAGAAGCCCAGGCGCAGTTCGATAAACTCATTGAGCTCGATCCGGCCTACTTTGAGGCCTATGTTCATCTAGCCGATCTCCTCATGCGGCTCAAGAAACCCGAAGAGGCTCTGGCTGCGGCAAAGCGGGGTGTTGAACTGTCGCAGAACAGTCCGCACCCACTCGACTTCCTCGCGCGCATCTCTTTCCGCTCAGGGAAGCGTAACGAGGCGCAGGCATTATTCAGGGAACTCGAGAGGTCGCCGAAAGCGGCAAGTTACCACCTCGCAACGCTGAGCTTTGTATTGGGATATCCAGACAAGGGTTTCAAATGGCTGCGGCAAGCTTGTGACGAACGAAGCCCCGATATGGCATTCCTTCAAATAGTCATAGCAAGGGATTCTCTGCCGTTCAAACCATTCGCTGAAGACGCCCGTTTGAAAGACATCCTCCGTTGCGCCGCGCTTCCACCGTAGGTTCGGAATTCGCAGATCCTCAAGTTCGCGATCCCCGGCATTTTCCAGGCGAGGTTCCGGTCACTTTCCGAAAGTCTTCATAAAACCGCGTGGTGTCGTTGAACCCGACGTCGTAGCCGACGTCGAGGATCTTTTCGCCCTGTGAGAGACGGCCCATGGCATCGCTGACGCGCAAACGATGGCGATAGCCGACAGGAGTCAGTCCATAGTCGCGTTTGAATTGGCGGGTCAGGTGTGCGTGGGAGACTCCAAGGTCCACCGCGATATCTGCGATCGCGAGATCGGAGCGGTAATTTGAGGCAATGAAGTTCTTCGCCTTTCGAGATAGAGGTGAGACTGCTCTTGTTCCTTCCAACGAGGTAAACGGTAGCGGCTTTGTGAGTAGCGCAGCAAACTCCTGTGGGGTTCGGGCAAGTGGGACATCGCCCAAATCGAACATCATCGATACGGTCAGCCAGCCGGCGGGAGGCTTGCCCGCCATTGTGAAACCAACGAAGCGACCATCCACCATATTGCTCAACTCTGGAATGTCGTGAATGATCGCAAATGGAGCCCAGAAGAATCCCAGAGTCAAACTGCGGGATTCACTGCGAACCATTTCGAGCAGCCAGCCTGCCCCGATCACGAGTGGCCCGGATACACCATCGGGTGGAAATTCCAATTTGCCGTCAATCCAGACGAACTCTGCACTTGTGGCCACGAAGCCCTTATACGCCAAACGGCCCGCGACTTGAAGCTATTGGGTCCTTTCATGTCAATTGTCACGTGTCATTTGTCACGTGTCCAATAGAGGGAATTGGACACGTGACAAATGAGACGTGACAATTGACATCCGAAGGCGGAGCGGCAGGGGGCGCGACCATCAAGGTAACCCACTACCAAGCTCCACGAAGCGTTTGTAGAACGCCGTAGCGATCTGATCGGGATTGCCAAAGGCCACTCCTGGAGGTCCAACGACCTCCTTAAGCCATAGTGGAGGTTCCGTTGAAAGGCGTGCGCGGAGCGTCAGGTTTTGGCGATCCTCTTCCAGGACCGTCGCGGGATTGATGCCGTGTTTTTCGAACTCGGATCGCACCCGGATGACGACATTTTGCCAGCCTTCACCCATCAACGATTCCCAGATACCCTTCGCAAGATTCGGGCGTGTTCCGTCGGTATCGTTGAAACCGTATTCCTCCGCGAGTTGTCCCGAAGTCAGCAGCGTGCCTGTCTTAAGAATGGCCCGCCGATCCGACGCGAGGGCAGCGACGGCCTTTGCCCACGAAGAACGGCGTCTCGGAAGCTGCGAAAAAAGGATCTTTCGCGATGGCGTCACGCCAATTGGATTCGCTGACGCCGTAATGCTCCAGCACGGCTTCGGAACGCAGAAAGCCAGGCGTCATCGAGACAGCCGTGATGCCGTGAGGTATCAACTCCGGAGCCAGAAGCTCCGCAATGCGCATGACTGACTGCTTCACGAATCCATAGAAGAACGTTCCACCGCCCTGGTCGGTAATTCCGACAATCAGGCCGCTCTTCCGCTTGAGCATGAGAGGGAGTGCCGATTGCGTTGTCAGCAGATGCGTGTTCACACCGCGCTCTACGGATCGGAACCCGTTCTCAAGCGACAGTTCCCAGAACGGCTTCCACTCGTACAGTTCATCGCCATTCACGTTGTTGACCAGAACATCGAGCCTGCCTTTTTCGGACGAAACCCGCTCGAAGAGGCCGCGCACCTGATCAGGGACCGTGTAATCGACCTGAACGGCGATACCCTCGCCGCCGTGTTCGGTAACCAGACGCGCCGTATCGTCGATGGTTTCGGGACGCTCTGGCCTGGGCAACTGTCCGCGAACACTGCGGCCGGTGCAGAACACGGTCGCGCCCGCCGCCCCGAGCATGCATGCAATTCCGCGGCCGGCTCCACGGGTGGATCCGGCAACAACAGCAACTTTTCCTTGTAGTGGTTTTGTCATGAACAGAACTCTAGAAGAGGTTCCGCATGGGAGTCTTGGCGTTTTTTGATCATGCGATGAGCGCTTTCAGTCGCGCAGTTCAATGGCGAGAGGAGAACCGTCCGGGGTAGAGAGGCGAAGATTCCCACCAATCGATCCATTTCTCGAAATGAAGAGGAACCGTGTGGAGTAGCCACCACCGTCCACGATGTGTGTAAAGACGGTGCCGGGCGTCTGGCTGAAGATGGGTGTGGCGGAGATCAGGAAATCGCCCCTCGAATTGTACTGCCCGCGCAGACCGGTCACAGCAATCGGACGGTTGCTGGTAATGCGTAGTGTGGCTTCGAACGGCAGCGTTACGGTACCGGCAAACAATTCACCCAGGAACAAAGCCTGTTGGCTGTTGGCAGGGATTTCGATGCTCGTTGAAGCCAAAGTGGCTCCCGCAAGGGAGGTCAATATCACCTGAGCAGACACGGCTTCGGCGATGCCGTTGGCCACACCGATGCCGGACATGATGGCATCGGCGGAACCGACATTGAACCCGCCGCTCCCGCTGACGAGCATGGTTTGCGACAACGCTGCGACTGTTCCATGAACGCTGGCTTCGGTGACCGTCACGTCGTTTCGACGGTAGCTGAATACCGCAGTTGCCGCCGGCGCCGGCAAGCCCGCATCGGGAGTCACCCGAACAAATCCACTGCGGACAATGCCCAGGCCGTCGGTTCGAAATCGGCGTGTTCCGTACGGTGGCAGCATGTATGTGAATCGGTCGCCCGGTAAGAACTCGACGCTGCCGGTGATCGTTTGGTTCGAACTATTGACAAGGTTGACCTGTGTGGTCCAGCCCTCGCCATTCGCCGTGTGGGCACAGTAGACCGCAGATGCGGATGAAGCGCTCTCCGTGAAGGACAGCGTGCTGACCAGGAATTCACCGCGTTCATTCGAAAGACCTCGAAGCGCGAGGACGGACACCGGCAGGGAACTGGTCATTCTCAATGAGCCTCCTGCCAGTTTCGCGACGTTAAACGGCGGCTCCGTCAGAAACCGAGCCAGTTGGGCGCCGGGAGCGAGTCTGAGCTCGGACGTCGCAACCATGGCTCCGGAATCATCGCGGATTTCGAAGTTCACGATCGCTTCGGAGCTGAATGGATTCGCTATAGCGACTCCAGTATTTACCGGTCCTTCCACTTCGGCGTAAGTGATACCGGAAGTTGCCGGTGTCGACGGCGTCATCGTTGCTTCGCTGATCAGAACGCCCTGCTGACGCAATTGAAGAATGCCGAAGCTATGAGGAACATCCAGGCTCGAACTGACCGTCGCATATCCGATGCGCATCGTTGTCGATTGTCCCGTCGATTGAATCCGCGATCCGCCGCCGAGATACATCACGAATGGCCCAACACTTGTTGCGGTCGACTGGTTTTCCAGAGCAGCGTCGAGAAAGGGATCGCGATTCTCGAAAAAGGCGGACGACGTAAAGGGAACGCGGACATCGGGGTCCAACGAAGGCGTTGTAATCGGCGAGCTGAAAAATCGCGTCGAGTAAGAAAGTCGCAATCCGGATCGTGGCAAAACAAGACTGCCGACGTTCCCGTAGTGATTGGGCTTGCCACCGGTGGGTTCTCCGACAAGCGTGGTGACTGGAGCGGCCTTTAACTCGAGCGCATTGAGAAGTCCCGACGAAAACGTCTCCTTACCGATGATCACAGACAGTTTCACGGAGGGCGACAGAGTACCCGCCGTATAACGCTGCTGGAGTGCGGCAAGCAGCGGCTGGATCAACGCGGAGTTGCCGCCGGTGTTGTTGCGAACGTCGATCACGAATCGGTCGATCGGATTCTCGTCGACCGCACGAAGAAACTCTGTCGCAAAACTTGCGAAAGCGAGGTAAGGCGCCTCATTACAGACGTTGTATTTGAAGTACAGCGTTCGCGATTCACTCAAATACTGGAACCAATAATTCTGGTTGTTTTGTTTCCGGTAGAGCGGAACCGCCTCGCTCGTCAGATCCGGCCAATAAATCCAGCTCCTCGCGTCAGACGTCCGGTACGACGCGAGCTGCAGTTCGAAGGTCGCCCCCGTCCTGTCCTGAAAAGCAAATTCGGCGGCGCCGGCGTCGGGAGTGAGTCCGAGAACCTGGAGCAGTTCAGGTAACACCAGGTAGTCCTGGCTCCTGCGCCGCCGCCAGGCATCGTTCTCAGCGGAAATCGTGGAAACAACGCGATTGTAAGCCTCATCGATATCGACACCGCCGATTCGTACCACACGTTTGCCAACCGCGCGCTCCGCTCCTGGTAATGCGGCGATGACAAACAGTCCGTCATCGAACCATTGCACACGAATAGGAAGGACACGAAAACCCGTCTGGCTCTGAGTCAGGAATATATTGGTATGGGCATCGCCCACGAGGGCAACCAGTTCAGCGAGCCTTACAATGATTTGCTGGTCCGACAACTGGGGGATTTGCTGATCGAGGGTCGCTGCGGCTGCCTGGAAATCGGCGCGTGGAATTTGAAAGTACAAGTTCGGGTGAAGCGTCGGTAGCGTGTTCGTAATGACTCGCAGATCTTCCCGCCAGTTTTGCGGTGAACTGGTGACTTGCGCTTCTACAAGTTGAACCCATATCAGTAGCGCGACAGGAAGTGTCCAGACCCTTGACAAGTGCCCTCCTGAAGAACCCTAGCTTAGACTCGGCGTCTTCACGAGCGCGAGCAGAGATTGTACGGACCGGCTTTACACCGCGGGCTTCAGGGCGTGTTGCCGAAACCGTCGGGGACAAATTTTCGAAATTTTCGAGATTTTGTCCACGGATGGTTTGAGCAACACGCCCTTCAGCCCGCGGTTCAAAGCTTCGTCAGGCCAGAATCGCTTTGACGACATTGCCATGAACGTCGGTCAGGCGGAAGTCGCGCCCGGCATGACGGAAAGTCAGCTTGGTGTGATCGAAGCCGAGGCATTGAAGAATCGTCGCCTGCAGATCATGAACCGGCACGGGGTTTTCCACTACGTTTAGTCCGTACTCATCGGTCTTTCCGTACACAATGCCGCTCTTGATTCCGCCGCCGGCCATCCAGCAGGTGAAACACCTATTGTAATGGCCGCGCCCGTGCGTCTGTTCAAGCCACGGCGTCCTTCCGAACTCTGTGGCCCAGACGACCAGCGTGTCTTCGAGCATGCCGCGCGACTTGAGATCCTTGATTAAAGCCGCAATCGCCTGGTCGGCGTTCTTACCCATGGCTTCCATTTCATTGATCTCGTTATGAGAGTCCCAGTTCTTGGTCGTGCCGGAATCGACCAACTCAACAAACCGTACTCCTCGTTCAGCCAGGCGCCGGCCAATCAGACATTGCCAGGCGAAACCCTGGTTCACTCCGCGCTCCAGGCCGTAGAGCTTCAACGTTTCATCGGATTCCCTGGTGAGATCGAGGACTTGAGGCATTTCACTCTGCATTCCATAAGCGACTTCAAATGATTTGATGCGCGCAGACAAGGCGTTGTCACCGGGGCGTGAGCCGAGATGCTGCTTATTGAGACGATCGAGGAGACCGAGTTCGAGTTGCTGGAGTTCTGCTGTCGGCGTGCGCCGGTTCAAATCCAGGATCGGTTCTTCTCCGCCGATGATGCGTGTGCCTGCGTGTGCGCCCGGCAAAAAGTCCGAACCCCAGTTGAGGGCACCGGCGTACGGCAGCACAGGAGCGATCACCACGAATGAAGGCAGATTCTGATTCTCGGTTCCAAGGCCGTAGCTGACCCATGAACCCATGCTGGGCCGCTTTACCGTGACCGACCCCGCGTGCAGGCCCTGCGACGCCTGAAAGTGATCGTTGTGATCCGCGACCATGGAACGGATCAAACAGACCTCGTTCAATATTCCCGAGACGTGTGGGAAGAGTTCACTGACCTCCGTGCCCGTCGCTTTGCTCGGCGCGAACTTCCAACCGCCAGGAAGATACTTGTCAAATCTTGGCGGCTTTTTGCCTTCATTGGCTGCCTGAATGAGAGCCGGTTTGGGATCGAAGGTATCGACGTGCGACACTCCGCCGGTCATGTAGAGAAAGATGAGTCGTTTGGCGGTGCCCGGAAAGTGTGGAGCCTTGGCCGCCAGTGGATTGACTTGCGGTTCACCCGCAGCCAACAGGTCTTGCACGATCGCGGGGAACAGCATCGATCCGGCAACCATCGAACGAAGTGCAGCGCGACGAGTTGTCATGTCTTTCTCCATGTCTTGTCAGTCGACGTAGAGGAACTCATTTGCTCCCAGTAGAGCTCGCATCAAAGCGGACAGCGCTTTCCTGTTGTGTTCCTCGGCCGGTACGGAAGTCCCAGCCAGCGTTGTTCGATACTTGCTTAAGAACTCATCGGCCGCGACGATCTCTGCTTTTGTCGGTGGCCGCGAATAAAGCAGGTTGTAAGCAAGCGTCAGTCGGGCGGAGGTCGTGTCATGAGCCATACCGACCCGTACGGCCAACCGATCGGCCTGCTGATGTACGAACTCATTGTTGAGTAGATACAAGGCCTGGAGGGCTGTCGTGCTGGACTGCCGCAGATCGCTCATTGCATTTGGATCCGGCCCATCGAAAACGTCGTAAAGCGGAATGCCGCGTATGCGCTGCATCATCATGTAGACACTCCGGCGATCCGTCTGGAATGCAGCAGGTTGGGCAACAAACGGCCGATGTTGTGTGTAGCCGGTGACCGGCCTGGCCGGAAACGGGTGGGCGCCACCCATTGAAAGATCGAGTTGGCCGCTGAAAAGCATCATGGAATCTCGAAGCTCTTCCGCCGCAAGCCGTCGCCGATCGAAGCGCCAGTTGAATTTGTTATTGGGATCCTTTTCGGCGTTGAGCGCGTCATGACCGCTCGACGTACGGTAGGTCCTGGAAAGAACGATCAGCTTGTGCAACTTCTTGACCGACCATCCGCCTTCCATGAAGCTGGAGGCCAGGTAATCCAGCAATTCCGGATGCGTTGGTCGTTCGCCACGCACTCCGAAATCACTCGGCGTGCCGACGATGCCCTTGCCGAAGTGCCATTGCCACATCCGATTCACAATCACGCGCGGCGTCAGAGGATTCGCGGGGTCCGTGATCCATTTTGCCAGCAGATCGCGGCCGCTGCCCTTGTAGTCCGCCGGCACCTTTTGTCCGCCGATGACTTCCAGAAATCCCCGTTGCACTTCCGGTCCCGGCATTCTCGGATCGCCTTTGACGAAAATCTTCACGTTCTCCGGTCGGCCTTCGGAAGCCCCATATGCGACGGGCACTTCCGAAAAAAACTTCGACAGGTTTTCCTGCTCTTCGCGAGCCTGGAGGTAAGCGAGTTTGGTTTCCGCCGTCGCGTTCTCAGCTGTCGCCTCCCGTCGAAGTTTGCTGATCGTGTTCGCGGCCTGGCGGATCTTGTCTTCCGCGGCTTTGAACTTTTCCGCCTGATCGAACTGAAGCGGGAGCAGATTGTTTTGATACTGCGCGTGCTCTCTGCCGGCGAACGCGTAGTTGGTGCTCTTGAAGATGCCATACAGGGCGTAATAGTCACGATTCGGAATCGCGTCGAACTTGTGATCGTGGCATCGGGCGCAGGCCACGCTGACGCCGAGCATGGCTTTGCTGACGTTGTCGATCGTGTCATCGATAGTCAGGAAATGTTCGCCGTCACTTTGACCAAACCGTCGGGCGTTTGCGATATAGCTGGTCGCGATCAGTTTGTTTCGGCGGTCCTCATCATCTTTATAAGGGAGCAGGTCGCCGGCGATTTGTTCCTGGAGGAAGAGATTGAACGGCTTGTCTTCGCGGAAGGAGTTAATGACATAGTTTCGATATCGATACATGTCATGTGCCGGATAGTCGGAAGCGTCGCCCGCGGTATCCGCATAGCGTACGACGTCGAGCCAGTGGCGGCCCCATTGTTCGGCGTACTGCTGCGATGCCAGCAAACGATCGACGACTTTCTCGTAAGCAGCAGGGGAGTCATCCTTCAGAAACCCGTCAACGTCTTCGGGTTTCGGGGGCAGGCCGGTCAGGTCGAAGGTGACGCGGCGCAGCCACGTCCGTTTGTTTGCAACTTCGAGCGGTTTGAGCTTTTGCTCCGCGAGCTTTGCGGCAATAAAGCGGTCGATCGGATTCGAATTCCATTCCGGCGCAACGACATTCGGTGGCGGAGAGTTTTTGATCGGCTGATATGACCAGTGCCGGCGCGCTTCCTCCCAGTTGTAAGGTGGCTTGTCTGCAACCTCCACCACAGAACTCTCACGAGGATCCGGCGCGCCCATCCGAACCCATTCGACGAATGCTTCCACCTGATCGGGGAGCAACGGCGCTCCCGGGGGCATCTTGAGGTCCGGGGAAGTGTGCCGTAAAGCGGCGATGAGAAGACTTTCCTCAGGTTTGCCAGGCACAACTGCCGGAACGCCGGACTTACCGCCTTTCAGCAGACCTTGTCTGCTATCGACGCGAAGGTCGCCGCGAAGGTTCGTAGCGCGGTCGCTGTGGCAGGAGTAACATCGCTCCGCCAACACAGGCCGAATATTCTTCTCGAAGAATTCAATGGCTTCGGCAGTCGGTTTTGTCTGCGTTGCTTGCCCGTAGAAGTGATTGGTGAAAGGGATGAACAGTAACACGATGCACGTCGCGATGATGAAACGTCGATCGGGGAAGATCATGGGCGAACCTCCCAGCAATATCAGCGGTTTAGTACGGCATTTCGTGGGGAAAGCATACCACCGCTTCGAAACGAGTGGATATTGTATATCTTGGGAAAACGTCGGCTCACAAATGGACTACGGTCGAAAGGTATGCTTTAACTCCGATCGAATCGCCTTCGCCCGTGCGTCTGCGGCATCGGCTTCAACCGTACGTCCATTCCGTCTCAAGGCGAATGCATACCGTTCGTACACGAGAGCGCCCGTGTCGGCTGCACCATGACCGTGCGAGCCGCGAATCGCGGCCGCATCCTTTAATAAAGGTTCGCTCTCACCGAAACGATCCAGCTCGATAAACAGTTGAGCAAGATTGAAAAGGGCGTCGGCAATCCGGGTGTTGTCGGCAGGTAGATTCGTCCGGAAAATGTTCAGGGCCCGTCGAAGAACCTGTTCCGCTTCCGGGTATTCTTTCTTTGCGTGTAGAACGACGCCAAGATTGTTGAGAACGGTCGCTACCTCGGAATGGTTAGGTCCGTATAACTTCTCGATTAATCTCAGACTGTGACGAAGGCTCACCTCGGCCGGCGAATATTGCTTTCTCTTCATTTGAACCGTTCCCAGGCTGTTCAAGATGATTGCAACTTCAAGACTCTCCGATCCATAGGACGCTTCCCGAATACGAAGCGATCGTTCCAAATGCTTCTGAGCATTTCGCAAGTCGCCTTTCCACGCACTGAATGCCGCAAAACCCTGCAGGATAGTTCCAAGGAGCGCATCATTGGCGGGCAGGAACTTCCTGGCAACGTTCAGCGCTTCCTCGTAACACTCAATAGACTTGGAATACTTCTGCCAATCCCTGTACAGCGCGCCATGGTTACTAAGAACCATAACGAGTGCCCGGCCGGATCCGGGTTGCTGGCGCAGGATGGAAGCGGACTCCTCGAAGAGGGTTTCCGCTTCGCCGTAACGCTCGGTCAGGCGATAGGTCTCGGCGAGATCGTTCAAGACGATCGACCGCAGCGATTGGTCGACCTGTGCTCGTTCTGCTTCATGGATTGCAGCTTTCAGGAGCCTTTCGGCGTCCGCGTAACGCGACTGCAGCAGCGCATTGCGCCCTTCATACCGGAGCGTATCGAAAGAATTCGCTTGATCGGCGGGCCCCATCAAGAGTTGGAGTGCTAAAAGCAGGAACATGTTGTCCCCCACTAAATTCAGTCACTGTTGCTAATGACGCTGGTGGTGCATTGCAGGTTGACACGTTTGCTTGAAAAAGTTTTTACGGTTCCAGCTACGGACGTTTGGTGGGCTTGAAAGCCGAGATCCACTTTTCGTTACCGGTTTGTTCTGAAAGTCCATCGACTCTGACGGTTTTCAAGATGCGATACGCGATGGAGTTGCGGGCTTCAATCAGCTTGTGCCTCATAAGCTCCTCGGCCGACAAGTCCAGCTTGAAATCCTTGCTTACTCCATGGCACTGGTTGCAGCTGGCGTCTTCACTAACGGCACCCCTCAAGTGTTCAACTTCGCTTTCGATTTTGAGGTCGACTTCGACTTTATCGTTTTGCTCCTGGGCCGCCCGTTCCAGTTCGACGAGTGTTGCGACTTTGTCGTTGTCCTTCTCCTGCTCGCCACGGGAATTAAAGACAATCCCGACCACCTTCAATAGCTCTTCATGCGGCGCGTATTTTACGGAGTAAACAATTTCTCTTCGCGCAACGCATCTCGATCGGCGGCGAGGTCGAAAGAAACGTGAACGACGCGCATGACTTGCGAGGCGTTCGCATTGAAATGCCATTGCAGGATAGATTCCAGCGTGTTGCGGCGAAGCTCCGTCGGTCCGCTCAGAACTCGGGCATCGACGACGTTGCCGGCGGAGTCGAACGTCGCTTCGATTGAAACTGTTCCCTGAATTCCGGCCTTTTCCGCCAGACCCGGATATTGAATGCTCGGCCGATGTAGAACCGAGGCGGCGCCCAGATTGACACTGACGCCGGGATGGTCCTTCACTTGCGATGCGGTCATTTTGTCAAGCTGCCAGCCCAGGGGGTTCCTGATGTTGAGACTCCGCGCGCGTTCGGGTGAGATTGACGGTTAGACCTACAAGAGCAAGCATGAGTACGAAAACGCCTGATAACTTGGATGGTCTGTAGTCATAGTCGGGTCTCCGATGACTCTTTGAATTCGGTAAAGCAGGCCGCCGTCGCGGGCGCCAAGCACCAGGCTTGGCTTCGCGACGCGCAGTTTTTCGAGAGTGGTGAGCGCGCGGGCATAACACATGGCATCACCACACGCGCGAACCGCAAGGTCGTCGCAGCAGAACTCGCGTTCGTGAGGGATGCGCGACGACGTCCACCACACCGCGGGGTGATAGAAAAGCAACGTCTCGACGACTACTTGAAAGGCGCCGACCAAATAGTCGTGCCGCCGGATATGCGCGATCTCATGGGCGATCACCGTTTCGAGCTGCTCGGGGTTGAGTCCCAATATTGACGAGGCGGGTAAAAGTACAATGGGTCGAAGCCATCCAACCACGCTGGGACCATCCGCGACGGATGACGTCAACACCCGAACCGGACGCAGGATTCCCATGCGCCGGGCCAGGTTCTCCACCATGGCCACCACAGCCTGCTCCGCCAATTCTCCCCGGCGTTTGAGGGCGTAGATGTAGCGGCAGCTCCAGACAATTCGCAGGGAAAAGAGCAGTACACCGATAGACCAAGCGGTCAAGGCCCAACGCTGAGCCCAGACGAACCAGGACGTGGACGACGCGGTCACAGTCGAACCAGCGACCCACCCCTTCGAAGCTCGGGCGGCTACGCTTTCGACAAGGGATACTTCCAGCGTTAGCGCTTCAGAGGTCGTCACTACCGGTATTGCCGCCAGGATGACAAGTGCCAGGCAGCTCGCAAGGTATCGCGCATTAGCCGACCGGTTTCGCAACAGGAAAAGCGTGACCCAAAGCATGCAGCCGACCAGCGTGCCCTGCCAAATGAACTGGAGTAGAGCGGAACTCAATGTCTGGGTGATCGCAGTCATTTGCTTCCTCCGTCGAATCGATCGAGCAGCTTCTCGATTTCTTCCAGCTCCATCGCTGATGTCTTCTTCGTGGCGAGCGCCTGCATCACGAGCGTTTTGACGGAACCACCGAACGCTCCGTTAATGAGGTCGCTCAGAAGATGCCGCTGCGTTTGTGTCTGGCTGTACCTGGCTCGATAGATCTGCGGCCGCACGGTCTCGTCGCGCGCGACAAGATTTTTATCCGTCATGATCTGCAGCAGCTTCAGGACGGTGGTGTATCCCGTCGGCTTGGTTTCATTGAGCGTGTTTTGAATCTCACGGACCGTCTTCGGCCCGATGTCCCAAAGAACGCGAAGAATTGATAGTTCCGCTTTGGTAGGTCGAATTTGTTTGACAGCCATAGCCAGAAGATTGACGAAGAGTTTCATCAATGTCAACGAAAACGTTCGTCATTATCACCGGGTAAGAAGATGCGGCCGGCGATGCTTTGAGGCACGCCGGTTCGATGAATGCGCTGTGAAGCGCTTTACTTGAAGGATCGTTCGAACAAACTGTTGATGGCCTTCAGGCCGTTGTCATTCAGGAACCGAGTTCCGGAGCCGGTGAAATGGCGGTGCGCGATTGTGGGTTTCTCTTCCTTGACCCAGGAGTCCGTCGTCCAGCGATGCCAGCTGTCAGCCACTTGATCGAACACGAATAGTGGTTTGTTGCAGAGCTTTGCAAACTCCGCGCCCCAACCGGTTCCGCCTTTTACTGTTCCATCGTCGAGAATGTGGCCGACCACGTAAATTTCCTGACCGCTGTTGACCTGATGCCAGATGCTTTGAAGAACCTTCCGGAATAACGGCGTGTCCTGATACGTGCGATGCATCAGCTTGCCGACATACGCGAGACTCACGTCGCCATGTCTGAGTTCGTCATGAGTCAATACGCGGATTCCGCGTCGTCGTGCGTCGCTGTGGCCTTCAAAAGTGAAGTTGACTTCGTCCACTCCGTGCCGTTCGGCCGCCGCACCAAACGCCGCTTCCGCTCCATTCGCCGCTCCACTGAACAGAATGCAATCTTCAGGCTTCATTGTTCCTCCGGCGTCCAGTTTGCGACAAAATTGGCCTCACATGTCGAACTATCGCAACGCTTGTCGCCTGGCCGTTCGATTCGATGTCCGATTTACTACTAGAATCCTCCTTGAAAGTGCGGCACATTTTCGCTCATGTTCGCCGGGTGAAAGGCCTGAAGACGACAAGGCAATTCTCGCGTTAAACTAAAAACTATGCTTCAACGCATTACATTTGGCTCTTTTATTCACCGGTTCTTGTGCTACCCACTGAACCGACAACAATAAAAAAAAGATCACGGAAACCGAGAGTCCGCGGAAGGGTCTTCATGAATTCACTTTTATGACTGAGGAGCGCGGACTGTATGTATCAGACAATCACAGCCAGAATCAATCGCTCGCTTCGCGGACATGAAATGCTTGAACGCTCTCGGTGACGGCTTCGCATAAAGGTCGCCAGGGGCATTGCGCGTAGTCAAGTTTTGGTGGCGATAATAGTCCGTGGGATACCTTGAAGGTCGGTTTTTGTGGGGAGCCGGTTCCAACGCTTGTCGAGCAGGGAAAGCACCGCCTCTTCCATGGCGTAACCAATTTCCATGATTAGCATCCCGCCCGTTGTCAGGCGATCAGCGCATGCAGCAATCAGCCGGCGATAAATCTCCAATTCATCGTCCGAGAAAAACAATGCAACATGCGGTTCGTGGTCGCGGACCTCTCTTTGAAGCCGGTCGACATCTGAGCGTCGGACGTAAGGTGGATTGCTGACGATCAGATCGAACGGTCCGGATACCGCGTCGAGAACATCCATGCAGGCGAATCCGACCTTCGCCTCAAGACGCGCCGCGTTCAGACTGGCCACATTCAGGGCTTTCTCGGAAATATCGCCGGCAAAAACGGTTGCCTGTGGAAGTTCCAGGGAGAGGGTTACCGCAATGCAGCCCGATCCAGTACCGACATCGATGATCCGCGAGTTCGGTGCGGGTTGCGATTCGAGGACCGATTCGATGATGAATTCGGTTTCGGGGCGAGGAATCAAGACCGATGAATTGACGATGAAATCCCGGCCGTAGAATTCCTGATGACCGACGATGTATTGAACGGGCACGCCGCTGATGCGTTCGTAAATCGCATTCTCGATGAGTTCGTATTCTTCAGCGCCGATGACTCGATCGTCGTGGGCGAAAAGGTAGGTCTTATCGACTTTCAGGAAGTGCGCCAGGAGAACTTCGGCGCAAAGGCGTGGACTTGGGATACGTTGGAGTTCGAGACGGTGAGTGGCTTCGAGAAGTGCTTCCCGCAGGGTCACGCCACCTGGCCATCTCCGCGGTGACCGTTATTGCCGATATCCCGCTTGAGACGCTCGGCCTGATAATGCGTGTTCAAGGCTTCCAGGATTTCGCTGATGTCGCCATTCATAATCGAGTCGAGCCGATGGAGCGTCAAACCGATGCGGTGATCGGTAACGCGATTTTGCGGGTAGTTGTAAGTCCGGATCTTTTCGCTTCGATCGCCCGAACCCACCATCGACCGGCGTTCATCAGCCATCGCTTTCTGCTGCTTCGCCATCTCCAGTTCATACAAACGGGAGCGGAGAACGCGCAGGCCTTTGGCTCGATTCTTGATCTGCGACTTTTCATCCTGGCATGAGACGACCAGACCTGTAGGGATATGCGTGATGCGGACGGCGGAATACGTCGTGTTTACGGACTGGCCGCCCGGTCCAGAGGAGCAGAACGTATCGATGCGAAGGTCCTTCTCCTGAATCTCGACTTCCACCTCTTCGGCTTCGGGTAAAACGGCAACGGTTATCGCGGAAGTATGAATTCGACCACTGGCTTCAGTCGCGGGAACGCGTTGAACACGATGAACTCCGCTTTCATACTTCAACCGGCTAAAGACGCCTCGACCTTCGATCAACGCGATAACTTCTTTGAGGCCACCCATACCCGTCGAACTCGACGACATCACTTCAACGCGCCAGCCCATCGTTTCCGCAAAGCGCGAATACATGCGAAAAACGTCCGCGGTGAACAGCGCGGCTTCGTCGCCACCCGTGCCCGCGCGAATTTCGAGAATGATATTGCGTTCGTCATTCGGGTCTTTGGGAAGAAGCAGGAACTTGACGTCCGTTTCGCATTTCTCCAGTCGCTGTTCGAGCAACGCAAGTTCGTCTTCGGCCATCGCCTTCATATCGGGGTCGGACTCGACATTGAGCAATGTCCGAGTTTCCGAAATGGCGCGCTCGAGACCTTTGAACTCGCGATACTTGTCAACGATCTGGCCGAGGTCGCTGTGTGTTTTTGCCGTCTTTTGATAGCGCTTGCTGTCGGAAACAACCGCTGGGTCGGCAAGTTCCTGATTGAGATCTTCGTAGCGTGCTTCAACGCTACGAAGCTTTTCAAGCAGCAGGGCTGGAATCATACAGTCAGAGCTTCTTCTAGGGCTCGGATAGCAATTTCAAGTTGGGGTTCGTCGGGTTCCTTGGTCGTGATCTTCTGAAGAAGAAGTCCGGGAAACGTCACCCAGCGAAGGAGGCTTTTGGGATGCTTTGCGGCATACCGGATGATTTCGTAAGAGATCCCTGCAACCAACGGAAGCAGCAAGATCCGCGACAGCAGCTTGCCGCCTATCGAATCAAAATGAGCGATCGAAAACACTAAAATGCTCACGATCATGACAACCAGCAGGAAACTGGTTCCGCAGCGTGGATGAAGCGTGGAGTACTTCCGAGCGTTGGCGACCTGGAGACTTTCCTTCGCTTCGAAGTTGTAGACAGTTTTATGTTCCGCGCCGTGATACTGAAAAACGCGGCGCATGTCATTCATCAATGACACGGCAAAAAGGAACGTGACGAAGACCATCACACGGAACAGGCCGTCAACGGCATTGAAGGCAATCGAGCTCTCGAATCCTGTTTGCGTCTGGACGAAGCGAGTCATGAACAGGGGCAGGACAACAAACA
>Ga0137427_10000499_pt1 | contig 20229 bp, 19 predicted proteins | sample EasRivERMZT700_2_FD_102309 | JGI IMG/M metagenome (GOLD analysis project Ga0137427, IMG submission 102309) | Soil microbial communities from meander-bound floodplain in the East River, Colorado, USA - East River MetaG ERMZT700_2 | ecosystem: Environmental > Terrestrial > Soil > Floodplain ...
CGGACGTGCCGGACGCGTCGGTACGCTCGTCACCAAGACGCTTGTCATCGCCGGAGACCCCGGCTTCACCACGTTCCCGGACGGACGCCGCGGCGCCATGCTGCGCGCCTATGACAAGGCGACAGGCGCGGAGCTCGGCGCAGTGTACATGCCCGCAGGACAAACCGGAGCGCCGATGACCTACCTGCTGGGCGGCAAGCAGTATCTCGTCCTTGCCATCAGCGGCGCAGGCTTCGGCGGAGAGCTGATGGCGTTTCGTGTGCCGTCCTAGGCACCCGAGCGTTGCACGGGTTGCGCCATCAGCTCCGGTTTGAGGGCAAGCACAAGCACGATGCCGACGAGGCACGTTGCGGAGAGCTGCAGGCTCCCCGCCAGCGTCCAGCCGAATTCGGTCACGAGCCACCCGAGCGTATAACCGGCGACAGACGCCGCGGCATAGAGACTGGTCACGAAGACGCCGGACGCGCGCCCCGAAAGCTCGCCGTTCACCGCCTTCACGTGATAGGCCGCCAGATTGACATAGATGGCGCCGCTGAAAACGACGCCGAACGCAAATGCGAGCGCCGCTTGCGTCACGAAGTCCGTGGGACCGTTGAACAACAGCCACGCGATTGCGGCCGCCGTTAGAAAACTGACCGCCAGCACCGGCCGCATGGGAAATCGATCGCCGAGGAAACCCCCGCCGAGCGACGCCAGCACGCCGAGCCCGTAGATGCTCATGATGGTCCCCGTATTCGCGGGCGTGAAGGTGAGCTGCTCGCGCAGAAATGTCGGGTACATGCCGAGAAAGCCGAAAATGGCGAGCCCGGCGATACAGCTGAGAAGCACGAGGAGGAACGTGTTGCGGTTGAACAAGGTCGGCGCACCGCCGATCGTCTCGGCGCCTGCCGCATCCGGCGCAACCTTCACCTCGCTGATCGAGCGACGGACAAAGAGCGCAACCAGCACCATGATGGCAAATCCCATAATGCCGAAGGCGACCATCGGTGCGCGCCACGTTCCGTAGGCTGAGAGTATCGCGGCGCCGAGCAGCGGACCGAGCACCGCCCCCACGCCATAGGTGAAGTTGACCGCGCCGATGCCGACAGCGCGATAGCGCGCAAAATAGCTCGATACGATCGCCAGCAGGGCGGTGAGCTGCATGGCCTCGCCCACGCCCGTCAGCGCGCGGTAGATCAGCATGTCGGTGAATCCCGCAGCCAGAATCGTGATGATGGTCGCCGCCGAGAAGATGAAGGTGCCGATCTGCGCCACGGACTTGCGCGGATAGCGGGACATCAGATAGCCGGTCGGCAGACCCGCGAGCGCCATGCCGATGGTGAACACGGTCGACATCAATCCGGCTTCAGCCAGGTTGAAACCGTATTCCTGCCTGACCTCCGGCAAGATCAGCGGAAACAGGGTCCGGTCCATCGCATTGATGACGTAGGAGCCGACAACGATCGCAATGCCGATGGCGCCGAGGGCGCCTGCCGCCCCCGTTCGAGTCGCACCGTCGTCAGCGAGTCGCGTGCCGCTCAGGGCCATCAGGTGGCTTTCTCACGCCCGGTCGCTTCCACATACCAATCATGGATGCGTTCGCCGGTCCAGAACAGGACATCGCTGCGGGCGCGGATGTGCTCGAGCGCTTCGCGGAAGTACCGCAGACGGTGCGGCGCCCCCATAATGTAGGGGTGCACGACGAGCGCCATGACGCGCGCGGATTTGGATGCGTCTTTGTAGATCTGCTCGAACTGATCGATCGCCCGGTTGCGATATTCTTGGGCGACATGGTGCTGGATCAGCATCATCGCCACATCGTTGCACTCCTGCGTATAGGGCACGTTGACGATCGGCTTGCTCCGCGTCTTGAGGAGCACGGGCTGATCGTCGAGCACCCAGTCCGCGACGTAGTCGAACCCCTCCTCCACCAGCAGGTCCGGCGTTTCCCAGGTTTCGGTCAATCCGGGTCCCAGCCAGCCGCGCGGCGGCCGGCCCGTGAACGCACGGATCGCCTCGCGCGTTTTGACGATATCCTCGCGCTCGTTCTCCACCTTCTGCATGTTCTTCTGGCTGAAGCCGTGGCCCATGAACTCCCAGCCGCGCTCCAACGCGGCGCGCGCGATCGGCTCATAGCTGCGAATGGCGGAACCGTTGATCGCCAACGCTGCGGTGACCTTCAGCTCGTCGAACACCTCGAGCATCCGCCAGAACCCCACGCGATTGCCGTATTCGTGCCAGGCCCAATTCGGAATGTCGGGCATCGGCGATCCGCCCGCCGGCGGCGTCAGCACCGTACGCGGCATCGCTTCCAGCGGATTCCATTCCTCGATATTGACGATGACCCACACCACCATCCTGGCGCCGCCTGGCAATTCAAGGCGCGGGCGACCCTCGATGGGCGAATAGGCGATGCGATCCGTCGGCAGCATGCGCGTCATGATGAGCTGTCCCCAGCGTGAGGCGACGGCTGGAGCATAGCGGATTCTTGGGCTAGGCCCGCGGCCGAAGTCCACCCGCTGCTGCTTCATCGGCCAGCCAGAGCAGACTGCCGGTCGGACGAAGCCTCGCCGCCGGCACGTCCTGATCGCCGCGAAGGACCCGCTCCAATATCGCGCGCTTTGCCTTTCCCGCGACCAGGAACAGGACATGGCGGCTGCTCTCCAAGACCGGATAGGTCAGGGAGATGCGCGGCTCAGGACCCGCGTCCGTCACCGCGACAACCCATCGATCGCGCTCCTCGAGCGCCCGCGAGTGGGGAAACAGCGATGCCATATGGCCATCCTCGCCAAGTCCCAGCAACGTGACATCGAACAACGGCCGCGCAGGATCGAGCTCCTTCGCGCCGTAATACGATTTGAGCGTGCGGTCATAGGCGAACGCAGCGTCGGCGGGTGCCGTCCCTTCCGTCGGAACGGGATGCACGTTCGATGCTGCAATCGGCACATGCGACAACAGGGCTTCGGCCGCCATGCGGTAATTGCTGCGCGCGTCGTTCTTCGGGACAAAGCGTTCATCGCCCCAGAACACATGTGTCCGGTGCCACGGAATGGCCTCGCGATACGGCGCGCGAGCAAGCAGCTCGTAGAGCCGGCGCGGCGTCGAACCACCGGAAAGCACAATGGCGAAGTCGCCCTCGGTACCGTTCGCTGCGCCTAGCAGACCAGCGGCCACCCGGCGCGCAAGCGCCTCTTCATCGGCGAGGATTTCGATCCTTGCCGTCACGCCTAGTCTCTCACATCGAGCACAAATCGCTCCATGGCCTGCTCCACCTCCAGCTACGCGATGGGTCTCCACTGCCGGCCGTCGCGCGCAAGCAGCGCGTCGGCGTCGGCGGGCCCCGTGCTTCCCGCCGGATAGGCCTGCAGCTCCGAGCCGGCGGCCCCCGTCCCCCACGCATCGAGCAATGACTGCACGATGCGCCAGCCGGCCTCGATCTCGTCGGCGCGGCGGAACAGCGTCGCGTCTCCGTTCATGCAGTCGTAGATCAGCGTCTCGTAACCGGTGTGTGGTGCGGCGTTGAAATGGTCACGATAGTCGAAGGTCATCTCGACCGGCGCGATCCGCATCCTCGGTCCGGGGATTTTTACGGTGAACCTCAGCGACGCCGTCTCGCAGGGCTGGATGCAAAGCGACAGCACATTCGACCGCATGTGATCGATACCCGCATCCCGGAACAGCGCGAGCGGCGCGCGCTTGAACTGCACCGCGATCTCGGTCTTGCGCGCCGTCATCGACTTGCCGGTGCGGAGATAGAACGGCACACCCGCCCACCGCCAGCTGTCGATCAGGAGCTTCAGCGCGACGAAGGTCTCGGTCGACGACTCCGCCGGGACATCGGGCGAGCCGCGATACGCTTCGACCGCACGGCTCTTGACGGTGCCCGCGCTATACTGCCCGCGGACCGCACTCGACGCCGACAACATCTGGACGGCATTCAACACCTTGACCTTCTCGAACCGCATGGGATCGGGGTCGAGACAGGTCGGCGGCTCCATCGCGATCAGCGACAGGAGCTGGAACAGATGCGTCGGCACCATGTCGCGCAGCGCACCCGTCGCGTCGTAGAACTTTCCCCGATGCTCGACGCCCACGGTCTCCGCCGCCGTGATCTGCACGTGATCGATGTGATCGCGGTTCCACAGGGGCTCGAAGATCGCGTTGGCAAAGCGCAGGACCATGATGTTCTGCACGGTCTCTTTGCCGAGATAGTGATCGATCCGGTAGATCTGGCTCTCGTTGAGCACGCCCAGGATTTCCCGGTTGAGCACCTGCGCCGATTTCAGATCGGTTCCGAACGGCTTCTCGATGATGACGCGCCGCCAATAGGTTTCGTCTTCGCGCACAAGTCCGGCTTGGCCGAGGCGCGCGATGATCGGCCCAAAGAGGTCGGGTGGCGTCGCGAGATAGAACAACGCATTGCGGACCCCGTCACTCGCGCCGCGTTTCGCGAGCCACTTCGCGAGCGCGTCATAGGTCTCCGCCGCGTCGAAATCGCCGCGCAGATAATGCAAGCGCTGTTCGAGCCAGAGCCATGCCTCGTTCGCCGATGCCGTCGGTGCGAACTCGCGTAAACCCTCGCGCGCGTCCCGGCGAAACGATTCGGTATCGCCCGCCGCGCGCGCAATGCCGACCACGGCAAACTTCTTGGGCAACAATTTCTCGGCCGCGAGATTGTAGAGCGCGGGGGCGACAAGCAGGCGCCGCGCCAGGTCGCCCATCACGCCAAAGATGACGAACGTGCACGGCGGTGCAGGCCGGGCTTCTTCTGGGTCGTCAGCCATGTTTTCCCGTCGGCTCGACATGGCCGCCGAACTTATTCCGCATTGCCGACAGCAGCTTATTCGCGAACCTTAAGTCATCGCGCGAGCGGAACCGCGCATAGAGCGCGGCCGACAGCACATCGGCGGGAACCGCCTCCTCGATGGCCGCCATGATCGTCCAGCGGCCTTCGCCGGAATCCTCGACCACACCCGAATACGCCGACAGTTTCTCGTCCTCCGCCAAGGCCATGGCGATGAGATCGAGCAGCCAGGACCGCACGACGCTGCCGCGGCGCCACACTTCGGCGATATCGGCCAGGTTGAAATCATAGCGCTGCGCCTCGGGCTGCTCGGCGGCCGTCGCATGGCGAAGGATGTCGAACCCTTCCGCGTAAGCCTGCATCAGCCCGTACTCGATGCCGTTGTGAATCATCTTCGCGAAGTGCCCGGCGCCCACCGGACCGCAATGGACATAGCCGCGTTCGGCGCGCGGATCGCGTCCTTCGCGTCCGGGCGTCGGCGAAACGTCGCCTCTGCCGGGCGCCAGCGCATCGAAAATGGGATCGAGGTGTTCGACGACCGAACTATCCCCGCCGATCATCATGCAGTAGCCCTCTTGCAGACCCCACACGCCGCCACTCGTCCCGACATCGACGTACCGGATGCGGCGTATCGCGAGCGTCTGCGCCCGGCGGATGTCGTCTTTGTAAAAACTGTTGCCGCCATCGATGATGATGTCCTCGGCCTCCATCACGCGACCGAGCTCGGTCACCGTGGTCTCCGTCACCTCACCCGCAGGCAGCATCACCCAGACGACGCGCGGTTGCTCGAGTTGGCGCACCAGATCCGCCAGATCGAGCGCTGGTACCGCGCCTCCGCGGCCAAGCGCCCCGACCGTCTCTGCGCTGCGGTCGAAGACCACGCATCGATGCCCTGCCTTCAGAAGGCGGCGAGCGATGTTCCCGCCCATCCGCCCCAAACCGACGATACCGATCTGCATTGCGTCCTCTTTGCCTGCGACCAACCCTGCACCAAGCGAATGTGGGCCCTGGAAACCCCCTCAGATTGCGCCTTGTTGGTACCACCTCGAAACGTCGAGTGAATGCTTCCGATCCATCGAAACCGCATGTCTTCCTCGTAAGGTGCAATGGGTAGTCGCGCGAAACAATGATTGTCGTCAGGCCCTTGCAGCCGTCCGTCGAGCTCGCCACGACGCCGATTCCGCGCCTCGAGGCGCTGTCTCTTCCGGATGTTTGAAAATGGTGCCCAGGGCCGGAATTGAACCAGCGACACGCGGATTTTCAGTCCGCTGCTCTACCAACTGAGCTACCTGGGCGCGCCTACCGAAGCGGGCCGGGCTTTTTAGAAGACGCCTGCCCCCCTGTCCACCCTGGGGAAAACGGCGCTCAATGCCGGACGTGCGGCGCCTTATCGCCGGCCTCGGAATCGCCCTCCGGCGTCTCCGCGTCGTCGCCCTCCTCGGGCTCCGTGGCGGGAATGGCGTAAGCCCCCTTGAGCCAGCGGCCGAGATCGATATCGGCGCAGCGCTTGGAGCAGAACGGGAGGAAGCGCAAGCGATCCTCGTGCTCGTCGAGCGGGCGCTTGCAGATGGGGCATCGGCGCGATTGAGCCATGCGCCGCAGTCTAACCCTAAAGCATTTTCCGGCGAAGTGCCTTCGCGGTTCGCCGCAGCGCTCTTGCGATTAGCAAAAGCGCTCTATGTCCCCGTCGAGACCTCGAAAATTTCCCGGCGCCCTTCCTGGGTCGGCTCGAAGCGGAGCTGCGCTCCGCCGCGCTTGACGAGGCCCTCGCGGATTTCCGGCTCGTGGCCCTCGAGCCAGCGCAGCACGCCGGGCGCCGCCCGCACCGTGAGCAGCTTGCCGGGCGCGGCGGCGGCCGCGCGCTCCAGGCGCCGGACGATCTCGAGCGCGACGGTTTCCACCGTCTTGCGCCGGCCGTGGCCGTCACAGCGCCGGCAGTCCTCGGTCGTGCGGATCGCGAGCGGATCGCGCACGCGCTTGCGCGTCATCTCGACCAGGCCGAATTCCGACATGCCGAGGATCTGGCTCGGCACGCGGCCCTTGGTGCACGCCTCCTGCAGCGCCTCGATCACCCGCCCGCTGTTGGCCGGATCGCCCAAATGGATGAAGTCGATCACGATCAGGCCGCCGATGCCGCGCAGCCGCAATTGGCGGCCGATCGCTTCGGCGGCTTCGAGATTGACCTTGAGGCTCGTATCCTCCAGGCCGACGCCCTCGACATAGCTTCCGGAATTGACGTCGATCGCGGTCAGCGCTTCGGTGGCCTCGATGGTGATCCATCCGCCCGACGGCAGGCTCACGCGCGGCGCGGACAGGCTCTCGATCTCGTCCTCGATGCCGAAATGCTCGAACAGCGGCTCGCGGCCGTCATAATGTTCGATCAGCCCGGCCATGCCCGGCATGGCGCGCATCGCATAATCGCGCGCGATGCCGACCGCCGCGCGGTCGTCGATCACGATGCGGCTGATCGTGCCGTCCACCTCGTCCCGCAGCGCACGCTCGATCGGACCGAGGTCCGTGTGCAGCGCCGATGGCGCGCCCGCCCACACGCGCTTTTCCGTGATCGTGCGCCAGACATGGGACAGCCTCAGCGCGTCGTCCTTCAGCTCGGCATCGCCCATGCCGATCGCCGCGGTCCGGACGATGAAACCCGTGCCCCGCACCAATTCGCCGGTGTTGTCGGCGAGAATGCGCTCGAGGATTGCGGTCAACCGCGCACGCTCGGTCTCGTCGTCGATCCGCCGCGACAACGCCACGCCGGGGGAATTCGCGACCAGGATCAACAACCGTCCGGCGAGCGTGATGTTGGCCGAGAGTCGCGCGCCCTTGTCCCCGATCGGATCCTTGACCACCTGGACGAGGATCTCGCCCCCCTCCCGAACATAGTCGCCGATCTGAAGCTTGCGGTCCTCATCCGTGTACGGATCGTCGTGGAACAGCGCCGTCCGCGGCCGGGCTTCGCGGGCGGCGAGAAATCCGGCCCGCTCGAGGCCGATATTGATGAAGGCGGCCTGCATCGCGGGCAGGACACGCTGCACGCGGCCGAGGAAAATGTCTCCGACCAGGTTGCGCCGCGCGCCGGTGTGTCCATTCGCCCGCTTTGAGCCGCCGTCCTCGAAGCCGATCGTGCGTTCCAGCCACAGCTGATCGAGCACGCCGCCGTCGAGCACTGCGACGCGTACCTCGGCGACGCCGGCGTTGACCAGCACGTCCTTGGCCATCTGGCCTCCCTTTCCCCGGACGAGCCTAGCACACGCCGATATTATTGCGCTTGGCCTCAACTTCGTTTGAAACTACAGGTTTTAATCGTTTAATATCCAAGCAAGTCGCGCGCTTCGACGCGATACGTTCGGGGAGGAGAATGATCTCCCCCGCCGTACCGGGGAATTCGGACCATGATCAAACGCCGCTCGAAACTCGCGCTCGCCCTCGTTGCAGGACTCTGTCTGTTCGCCGCCGCGCCGTCCGCGAACGCGGCCGAGGCCCTGCAGTTCACGGTCGATCCGTCATGGCCCAAGACGCTCCCGAAGAATTGGATCCTGGGTGAGATCGGCGGCATGGCGGCCGATGCCCAGGACAATATCTGGGTGCTGCAGCGGCCGCGCTCGCTGACCGACGATGAAAAGGGTGCGGCCCTCTCTCCGCCGCGCTCGAAATGCTGCATGCCGGCGCCGCCGGTCATTCAGTTCGATGCGGCCGGCAACGTCAAAACCGCGTGGGGCGGGCCGGGCTCGGGCTATCAATGGCCCGAGCGCGAACATGCGCTGCGGCTCGACAACAAGGGCAATGTCTACCTGTCGGGCAACGCCCCCAAAGACCAGATGATGGTGAAGTTCACGACCGATGGAAAATTCGTCAAGCAGTTCGGCCGCCTGGTCGATCCGCTCGGCAGCAAGGACACCACCGCCGTCGGACGGCCCGCCGACATCTTCTACGATCAGGCGAGCAACGAGCTCTTCATCGCCGACGGCTACGGCAATCACCGCGTGCTCGTGATCGATGCCGACAGCTTCGCCTTCAAGCGGATGTGGGGCGCCTATGGCAAGCCGCCCGAGGACCCCCTGCCCCGCGTCGAACCCGCACCCGGCACCAGCACCAATTTCGCGACGGCCAACGCCTACAATCCCGACATGCAGCAGTTCGGGAACCCGGTGCATTGCGTGAAGATCGCCAATGACGGGCTCGTCTATGTCTGCGACCGCTCCAACAACCGCATCCAGGTGTTCCAGAAGAACGGCACCTATGTGAAACAGTTCGTCTACGACAAGGAGACCAAGGGCTCGGGCTCGACCTGGGACGTGCAGTTGTGGCCCGACCGGAACAACACCTATCTGATCGTCGCCGACGGCACGAACAATCTCGTCCGCATCATCCGGCGCGACGACGGCACGGTGGTGAACAGTTTCGGCACCGGCGGACGCCAGGCCGGGCAGTTCCATTGGGTGCACGCGCTCGCCATCGATTCCCAGGGCAATCTCTATGCCGGCGAAGTCGACACCGGAAAGCGCATCCAGAAATTCGTGCCCAATATGAAGCCCGTACGGTGACAATATTAGCTAGCTCGCCCGCCGAAGCCGTTTGGCGAAGGCGGGTGCCCAACATGAAGCCGCAACGTTGAAACGCGCGAATGGCGAGTAGCGAATGGCGAGTAGTTTTTCCCTATTCGCCATTCGCCATTCGCCACTCGCCCTTAGGAGGAACAGATGACAATTCGCAAAATGCTCGTCGCCGCCGTGCTCAGCAGCGTAACCGTCATCGCCGGCGCGCAAGCGTTGGCCGCCGAAGGGCCACCGCAGTTCAAGGTCGATGCTTCGTGGCCGAAGCAGCTTCCGAACAATTGGATCCTCGGTCAGATCGGGGGCATGACCGTCGATGCTCAGGATCATATCTGGGTGTTTCAGCGCCCACGGTCTCTGAATGAAGCCGACCGCGGCGCGACGCTCACGCCCAAGCGCTCCCGCTGCTGCGCGCCGGCGCCTTCGGTGATGGAGTTCGACGCGGAGGGTAACCTCATCCAGGCCTGGGGCGGCCCCGGAACGCATCCGGACTGGCCGGTGAGCGAGCACGGCATCCAGGTAGACTCCAAGAACCAGGTCTGGCTGACGGGCAACTCCGACAAGGATGCGCAGCTCCTGAAATTCTCCCGCGACGGAAAATTCCTGAAGCAATTCGGCAAGGTCGCGCCCGTCACCAACAGCATGGACACCACGCAGTTGGGCAGCGTCGCCAGCATCGCCATCGATGCCGCCGCCAACGAGATCTACCTCGCCGACGGCTACTCCAATCACCGCGTGATCGTGCTTGATTCCGAGAACCTCACCTACAAGCGCATGTGGGGCGCCTACGGCAAACAGCCGACCGACATGAAGATGAAGAACTACGAACCCGAAGCGCCGCAATTCACCAATCCGGTGCATTGCGTGAAGGTCTCCACTGACGGGCTCGTCTATGTCTGCGACCGCACCAACGACCGCATCCAGGTGTTCCAGAAGAACGGCACCTTCGTGAAGCAATTCGCGATCCGGCCCGAGACGCGCGGAACCGGTTCGTCATACGACCTCGCGTTCTGGCCCGACCGCAATCAGACCTACCTGATCATCGCGGACGGCGCCGACAACGAGGCTCTCATCGTTCAGAGAAACGACGGCAAGGAAGTCGGCTTCTTCGGCCACTACGGCAAACAGGCCGGCCAATTCCACAACATCCACCAGGTCGTGACCGACTCGAAGGGCAACGTCTACACCGGCGAAGTCGACACCGGCATGCGCATCCAGAAATTCGTCCCGAACGCACCACCCGCGCGGTAACGCGCGGACGTGGTTCTCACGCGCGCAACGTTCCAGGTGGTTCTAGGATTGGCGGCGGCGGCCGTCTTCACGGTGCTCGTTGCCTTGCCGATATCTGCGCCGCCGCAGCCGGGAGCAGGCACCGCACAAGCACCGCCCGCCGCGAAAGGGCCGCTCTCGATCGCGAAGCAGAGCTTCTTCTACATCGGCGGCCATTACGACGAGACACAGCCCGATCGCCATGTCGTCGGGCAGATGTATGTCGAGTACCAGATTCCGGCAGACCTGAGGCATCCGTTCCCGATCGTGCTGGTGCACGGCGGCACCGCGACGGGACTCCTATGGACCGGCACGCCGGACGGTCGCGAAGGCTGGGCTCAATACTTCCTCCGCCAAGGCTATGCCGTCTATGTCGTGGACCAGGTCGCGCGCGGGCGTTCTCCGTACGAAACCGCCGTATATGGCAAAGCGCGCTCGCAGACGACGCAGTACATCCTGGAGCGCTTCACCGCGACCGAGCGATTCAAGCTCTGGCCGCAGGCGCATCTGCATACGCAATGGCCGGGCAAGGCAGAGCCCGGCGATCCGACCTACGACAACTACGCGGCGTCCAACTTTGGCTCCATGGACGATCGCATCGCGCAGACCGCGATGAACGTGCACGCGCTCGCGCTGCTGCTCGATAAGATCGGCCCGTCGATTGTGTTCGTCCATTCGCAAGCCGGACAATATGCCTGGCCGCTGGCGCAAGAACGGCCGGCGCTCGTCAAGGCGATCGTCGGCGTCGAACCCTCCGGACCGCCGGTCCATGATCTCGTCGTCAAGGGCGGCGAGGCGCGCTTCGGCGTCACGTTCGATGCCGCGACCAAGCAAGACGACGCCGAAGATCAGTTCCGCGACTCGCCGGAGCTCAAGACATACGGCCTCGCCGACCATCCCCTCGCCTACGCACCCGCGATCTCGCCGTCATCGCCGCTCGAATTCATCCGGCAACAGAAGGCCGACGCGCCCGATATCGCGCGCTGCTGGCGTCAGAAGGAACCGGCGAAGAAACTCGTCGCCGTCGGCGACCGCCCCGTTCTCTACCTCGCTTCGGAAGCGTCGTTCTATGCGCCGTATAACCACTGCACCGTGGGTTATCTCGAACAGGCCGGCGTGCATGTCGATTTCATCAAGCTTGAAGAGATCGGCATAAGCGGCAACGGCCACCTGATGATGCTGGAAAGAAACAGCGACGACATCGCGCGCATCATCGCCAACTGGCTGGACAGGGTCCTGGACAAATAGAACCGTCCGCATCTGGCCAGAAAATAGCCATTCAGACTGTCAAGTTCGTGGAGGCTCAGAGATCTGACGGATTCTAGGTGGCGGTTCGGTATTCGCTATTCGCCACCCGCTTCCTTCCAGCAATCCCAACGTCTCATACAGCGGCAGCCCTACCACGTTGCTGTAGGAGCCGTTGATCGAGCGCACGAAGGCTTCGGCGCGGCCCTGCACCGCGTAGCCCCCTCCATTTTGACGACGCTCTGGGCGCGCCACCAACGTCAGGTAGCCATACTGGCGGCCTGCCCGAAAGGTTAACGGGGCCGAGATGATCGGGGTGTGCCCGTGAAAGCGATCCCTTCAACGGCGACTCCCGATGCCGCTGTGTGATCGGGCACCAGCCGATAGTCGGGTATCAGTGATTTGAAAATCTCGTGGGTAATCTGACGTATGGCGGCGCGTTCCGCACCCTCCATCACCCTTCGTCCCTCTTTGCTTGTCGACACCCACCCGAGTGAGCTGCCTCGGGCCAGCCCGGCATATTTTGCGTCGATGGCAGGATCCACGTGTGCCCCACCATCTTGGTCAGCTGCTGTGCGGACTATGTTTTTCCGACTAGTTTCATGCCCCTGATTGTCGACGAAAATCGCTCTTTCCCACCAGTCATGGAATGCCGTTTCACGACCCTCGCGCTCATCCAGTGGCGCCTGGAAAATCGCTCCCGAGCCTGTTCTAAGAACTATCGAAAGGAGGCCGCAGTAGGGAGCCCTGTTATTGGGCACATTCTCCAAAGCGGTATCGATGAATGGCATTCCCTTCCTGCCTAGCTGGCCAAGCAATGACTGCGAAGCTGGGGTGTCATGCAATAATATGCGCAGTGCAACAGCGAGGCGCTTCGCTTCGCCACCGAATCCCGCGTCGAACGCGGCGGCAGACGCCTGCAAAAACTGCAGTTGCTCCGCAAGATGGCCGTCCAGTTCGGCTGGGGTGAGTGCAATCTTGTTAGGTACGTTCATTCTTTCGTGCTCGTGTACGCATTTGCGCTTCTATCTTAGGACGACACGTAGACGAGCGGTAGCCCAGCGTCCGTCATGCGCAGTGCTCGGGCGCGCCCCGGCGATTCGGCGCGCTCCGGTGCTGGTGGGGCGCTAACAGAGACTCCAGCATCCGGACCAACCGATGCTAGTCTCGTCCGAAGACCAACCAAGCACGCGGCGGGTCACATATGCGCATTATGCTTAGCTGCTCACAATGCATGAGGGACGGCGACAAGAGCTACGACCAAACACAGTGGTTGGAAGAGATGGTCGACGATGGCTTCTACAAAGTGGTGTGCCCCGCAGGACACAACAACACTGTTGTCCTACAGGTCGACAAGTTTGAGGTGCTTTTCGAACTAGCGCTCAACGCAATTGTCGACGGCTATTACAGAGATGCCGTTGCATCTTTTACTGCTTCGCTCGAGCGCTTTTACGAGTTTTACGTCAATGTTGGTTGTGACATCCAGGGCGTATCGGCCCCGGTGTTCGAGGCCGCATGGGATAGCGTGTCGCGACAATCTGAGCGGCAACTGGGAGCTTTTGTTTTCACGTATGTTCTCTTGCACGGGAAGCCGCCAGCTTTAATGTCCAATCGGGACGTGGAATTCCGTAACGAGGTGACTCACAAGGGCCGAATTCCGACAAAGGAGCGAGCCATCGAATATGGTAGGCGCGTGTTCACCATGATTGTCGGGTTGCTAGACGAGCTAAAGGTCAAACATTCTGGCCCGGTGCTTAAGGTGTCCAGTGAGCGTGCAAATAAGGGGGCAGGAAAGGACACAGCGCAAACAATCCTTCTGCCACACACCACGATTGGAACTAATCGTCCAAGGAATCCAGACATGACGCTTGATAAGGGATTAGAAAACCTCCGGAGGGGGCGAGAGATACAGCGGAAGTCACGAACAGAAGTCTCGAAAGGGAGCTGAATCAGCGGAGCGCGCCGCTAGACACACCACTACGCGTCAGGCCTTCCGCTCCGCGACTAGGCCATAAGCCGCCGTGATGCATTCCGAACAGAAACAAAATCCGCCCATCTCGACCATCACCGGGACTTCGCGCTGCGACTTCTTTCATTGGCAGATAATCTGTTGAAAGCCCGTGCAGAAGCTACCGTTGCATATTTGATCCGTGCCGATCACTCGTGTTGATGCGTAACCTGGCTGTGCGTCCGCTTGCGCATGCAAAGAGTCGGAGTAGCCTTTACTTCGGCAGAATGCGTCGGCTGCGGGTTTACCGCAGTTGGCCCCCCATTGCGCGCAGACGTCGAGGCGAAACTCCTTCCAAACTGGGTTAGCGAAAATTCTGGACGATGGTATCGGATTTTCGCAGGTGATGTGGGCGAAAGCCGCGCAGAAAGTGCCTGTGCACACTTGGTTAGTCCCAATTAGCCGCGTTGTCCGCAATTGACCTGGAACTTGTGCGCTAAACACCGATGCGTTTGAGTAGCGGTTTCTGTTGCAAAAGGTGTCAGCGGCCGGTTTACCGCAGTTGGTTCCCCATGTGAGGCACCAGTCCAGCGAATCGCCACGGTATTTAGGGTTGTTGTACGTCCAGGATTGGGCAACCGCGGATTCAGCGAACCACAGGCTCAAGACTGAGATAAGCATGGCGGATAAAAATTTCATGTCGTCCCTCCAGGATGTTGGCCCAACGTACCAGCGGGAATAACCTTCCAGTTCGACCAGTATTAATTCACCGCCTCGCCCTCACGCGGCTTCTGGCTCTGTAGCGCTTTGATCGCGCGCCAAATCTGATGAATACGGCGCACCCGGTGGAGTGGAGCCGATGAAGTCCCTTAGCAGACCCCATCTAGCTTCAAATAGTCGATTAGGGTGCGCCAACCGCCCGGAGATGCTCCGTCGACAAGCTGCTTGACGCATGAACAACTCCGGACACTAGCGCGAGCTTCCCTTCGGACCCGCTGGTATGGCGAATTTGGGGCATCCGAAGGCTGTGGATTTTTGGCCAAATCGACCACCAGCCGATATCGGTATCGAACTCGTCCCATGTCGTTTTCGCAGGCCCTCACGGCCCGAGACATAACGTAGCGTTCCTTCTCCGCCACCTGCAAAATGTCGTCAAGAATCTCATTGATGTTCGGCGGTGGCGCTTGCGCAAACACAATAGAAGTGGCGACACACACAAGCAATGCGACTAGCGAAGCTATTCGTCGATTGCTCGGGTCGCCGCACTTGCGCTGCATCATCCGCCGCATTTTTTATTTCGCGTCCGCTTCAGCGGTCCCTGTCAGAGTTGAATTTGTCGTAACGACTGCCGACCCAATTGCAACCTTCGCAGCGACAGCCATCATAATGAGGCCCGCGACATACACAAATCCCGCGACCAGCACAAAAGACCAAGATATCAACGCTAGTGTCGCGCCATCGAAACTCAACAAAGGAATAGCACCGTAAATGGCCACTCCCGCTGCAGCAGCTATGAATGCAAGTCCAATACCTGCTGCGATCAGCGCCCCAATTAGTAGAGCCCAAGACGCAAAGAGCGTTTGCCGCGTCCTTAGGGGCGCGCTCGAAAAGTTTACGACCTTCTCGGAAAAGGTCAGAGAGAAAACAAGCGTGGCGGAGACCAGCGTGATGAAGGTTTTTAGAAGGTCCTTGGTCTCCGCATAATCGTACTTGAGGAAAAGGTCTGCACCGTCTGTCATATCACCCCCCACCATTGCGCCCACTCTTAATGTAGCACCACTTTTCCGCCGTTTTGCAGTGGTCCAGGTCCGGCCCAAAGAAAGGGCGGACCCTCGCGAGCCCGCCCCAATCAAGAGGCCCCAACGGGGGAACCGAATGGGTCTTCTTGCAGCCGACCGACGAGGGATTAAAAACGCGGTCAGCTGCAAAAATAGTAGGGCGCCCGGTTAACTAAAAATGGGGCGGGGCTTCCCCCGCTCGAAGGTGGCGTGTGCGACAGCGCGGCGGCCTTCGCGAAGCCTTGTCGCCTCTGGCGAGCAAAACTCGCGCACCGTGACCTCAGCCGGCACTGCTTACCATCCGCTTCCTTGGAGCAGACTCAAGGTCTCGTACAGCGGCAACCCCACCACGTTGCTGTAGGAGCCGTTGATCGAGCGCACGAAGGCTTCGGCGCGGCCCTGCACCGCATAGCCGCCGGCCTTGCCGACGCCCTCCCCGCTCGCGACATAGGCCGCGATCTCGCGCGGCGAGAGCACCTTGAACGAGACGCGCGTGGTGACGATCTTCGTGCGCATCGGCTTGCCCGGAGGTTTCAGCGCGAGCGCCGTCAGCACCTGATGGCGCCGCCCGGAAAGCAGCCGCAGGCAGCGTTCGACTTCCTCATCGCCATCGGCCTTCGGCAGGATGCGCCTGCCCGCCGCCACCACCGTGTCGGCGGCGAGCACGAACGATCCCGTCTCCTTGGCCGCGACCGCCTCGGTTTTCGCCACGGCGACGCGCAGCGCATAGAGGCGGGGCTGCTCGGCCTTGCGCGGCGTCTCGTCGATCTCGGGAGCGATGACGATGGCGGGTTCGATCCCCGCCTGCCGCAGCAGCGCCAAGCGCCGCGGGCTCGCGCTCGCGAGCACGAAGGCGGCCCGAGTATCGGCCGCGATGACGGGGGAAGCGGCGAGCGGACTGGAACGCCCGGACCGCGTCACTTGAACCGGTAGGTGATGCGCCCCTTGGTCAGGTCGTAGGGCGTCATTTCGACCAGGACCTTGTCGCCCACGAGCACGCGGATGCGGTTCTTGCGCATCTTGCCCGCGGTGTGGGCGATGATCTCATGTCCGTTTTCCAGCTTCACGCGGAAGGTCGCATTGGGCAACAGCTCCGAGACCATGCCCGGAAATTCGAGAAGCTCTTCCTTTGCCATTCCGTTCCTTTGCCGCTGCCAGCCTTGTCCTGCCGGCCCCCGCCTGCAAGCAATAAGCGAGGGAGGATGCACTTGGGCGGCCGAAAATCAAGCTCTAGAGAGAAAGCGCGCAGATCAGCGTGAACAGCCGCCGCGCGGTCAGGAAGTCGATCGCGATCTTGCCCTCGAGCCGTTCGCGCAGGAGATTGGCGCCGTCGTCGTGCAGGCCGCGCCGCCCCATGTCGATGGCTTCCAGCCGCGCGGGCGCATCGCGCAGCGCCGCGTAGTAGCTCTCGCACACCGCGAAATAGTCCTTCAGCACGCGCTTGAACGGGGTCAGCGAGAGCAGCACGCGGCCATGCGCCGAGCCGTCGCTCAGCCGCACGTCGAACACCAGGCGATTCTCGGCGACGCCGAGGACCAGATGATACGGCCCGCCGGCCGACCCCTTGGGCTCGAAATGATTCTCGCCGAGCAGGTCGTAGATGGCCACTTTGCGCTCCTGCTCGATCTCCGGCGAACGGCGCGACCACGCACCGCCGTCGAGCGTCACCCCTTCGACGCGGAACTGAGGCGGTTGCGCCCGCTTGGCCACGCGCCCCTCAGCGGGTCCGGTTGAGCCGGATGGCGATCGAGCGCTCATGCGCGCCCAGTCCTTCGGCCCTGGCGAGGGTCAGGCCCGCCGGCCCGAGCTGGCCCAGCGCGCCCGCGTCGCATGCGAGCACCGACGTGCGCTTCATGAAATCGAGCACCGAGAGGCCCGACGAGAACCGCGCCGTGCGCGACGTCGGCAGCACGTGGTTCGGCCCCGCCACGTAATCCCCGATCGCCTCGGGCGAATAGCGCCCCAGGAACACCGCACCGGCGTTCTTCACGCGGTCGAAGAAGGCGCCCGGCTCCGCCGTCGCGATCTCCAGATGCTCGGGCGCGATTCGATCCACCAGCGCCGCCGCGTCCTCGAGCTTCGCCACCACGATGATCGCGCCATGCGTGCGCCACGAGCTTTCCGCGATGTCGCGCCGCTTCAGCTCCTTCAGTTGCGCGTCCACCGCGGCCGCGACCTTATCGGCAAATCCGGCGTTATCGGTGATGAGGATCGACTGCGAGGATGGATCGTGCTCGGCCTGCGCGAGGAGGTCGGCCGCGATCCACGCCGGATCGTTCGCGGCGTCGGCCACCACGAGGATCTCCGACGGCCCGGCGATGGAATCGATCCCCACCCGCCCGAACACCGCGCGCTTGGCGGCCGCGACATAGGCGTTGCCCGGCCCCACGATCTTGTCGACGGGTGCGATCGTCGCCGTGCCGTAGGCGAGCGCCGCCACGGCTTGCGCGCCGCCCACACGGTAGATCTCGGAGATGCCCGCGAGCTTCGCCGCGGCGAGCGTCAGCGGATTGATCTTCCCCCCCGTCGCCGGCGTCACCATGACGATGCGCGGCACGCCCGCCACGCGCGCGGGGATCGCGTTCATCAGCACCGAGCTCGGATACGACGCCGTCCCGCCGGGCACATAGAGCCCGACCGACTGAAGCGGCGTCCAGCGCCAGCCGAGCCGCGCGCCGCTGTCGTCGGTGAAGCTCTCGTCCAGCGGCACCTGCCGCTGATGATAGGCGTCGATCCGCGAGGCGGCGAGCGACAGCGCGCTCTTCACCTCCTGATCGGCGCCTCGATACGCGTCGTCGATCTCGTGAAACGCCACCCTCAGGGTGTCTGGCGTCAGCGCCGCGTGGTCGAAGCGCGCCGAGAGCGCGATCAGCGCCGCATCGCCGCGCGCGCGCACGTCCGCGATGATGTCGCCGACCGCGCGGGAAACATCCTCGTCCGTATCGCGCGTGGATTCGGCGAGCGCCCGAAACTCCTGCTCGAAATCCGCCGCGCGCGCATCCAGCCTGCGTGCCATGGGAAGGGCCGTAGCATAGGCACAAATCGGAGGCCAGACGGACGGTGTTAGGCGATCTTGCGCAGGGGCTCGGCGGGCGTGCTCGCCGCCTGCCCGGTCGGAAGGAACACGGTGACCAGCGTGCCCATATCGACCTCGCTGTCGATCCGGCACGTGCCGCCGTGCAGATCGGTCAGCGAGCGCACGAGCGTCAGGCCGAGCCCGGTGCCGCCATTGGCGCGGCCGTAACGGCTGCCGACCTGCTCGAACGGCTGGAAGATCACCGGCAGCTGATCGGCCGGAATGCCGCAGCCGGTGTCGCGGATCGAGAGCATGACGCCTTCATCGACCAGCGTAAGCCGGACCGCGATCCGTCCGCCCGCGGGCGTGAACTTGATCGCGTTGGACAGAAGATTGCCGACGATCTGACGGAACGCGCGTTCGTCGGCGAACAGCTTCAGATCTTCGGGCGAGGTCGAGTTGGTGATGGTGAGTGCGCTCGCCGCGGCCTGCTCGGCGACCGCCCCGATGCAATCGCGGAGCACCGCGCCGCCGTCGATCCAGCGCCGGTCGAGCACCATCTTTCCGGCGTCGATCTTGGCGATGTTGAGCACGTCGTTGATGAGGGCGAGGAGGTGACGGCCGCTTTGCATGATGTGGCCGACATATTCCATCTGCCGCGCCTGCGACGTGTTGCGGCCGAGCGCCTTGGTGGTGATGACCTCGGCGAATCCGAGGATCGCGTTCAGCGGCGTCCGCAGCTCGTGGCTCATGTTGGCGAGGAACACGCTCTTGGCGCGGTTGGCGCTCGCCGCTTCGTCGCGCGCGCGGGCGAGTTCCGTGGCCAGCTTCTCCATCTCGAAGCGGATGCGGTGGGAGTCCGAGATCGTGCGGCAGGAGCGCAGGGCTTCGAAGTGGAGCTGCACCGCCCAGATCGGCAGCACGACCGCCAGCACCTGGTCGATCCACAATTCGCCGCGCAGAAGCTGCAGCCAGATCATGCCGAGATTGGGGATGGTGCCGCAGATCACCATGATGAAGAGGCCGCTGCGCGAGGTGAGGAACAGCGCCGAGGCGGCGATCGCGACCGCGAGCAGGAAGACGTGATTGGCCGCGTTGTCCGGCTCCCAGAAGATCAGCGTCACCAGGCACCATAGGCCGGCGACCACGACATGGGCCGACGCCACCACGTTGACCCAATGGGGACCGTCGAGATCGCCTTCTTCCGCGCCCTGATTGACGTATTGCGCCAGCATGTAGACGGCGGACGCCATGCCGAGACAGAACACCGGCCACGGCCAGGTCAGGGTGTACGACGTCGTGCCGAGCGCTGGCACGAAGCCGCCGAACAGCACGCACATCAGCATCGCCCACACCGGCACGGTGACGGCGATGTCGCGCAGCGCATCGATCGAGAGGCTGAGCTGAAGCGAGCTCAGCTGCTGGTCGAGCGGCTCGAGCGGGCGTGGATTTTCTTCGGGGACGGCCCGTTTGGGAACGTATTCCGGCATGGGGGCGACGGTAGCCGGAGCGAGTTAAGGCAAAACCAACGATAAAAAGTTCGGCGAAACGAACCCGGGTCTTGGTTAAGAATTACTTGTCGAGGGCATGATCAGGGCGCGCGCGGGCGGGCCAGTGTTCGGAAATGTCGCGCA
>Ga0137427_10000501_pt1 | contig 20194 bp, 17 predicted proteins | sample EasRivERMZT700_2_FD_102309 | JGI IMG/M metagenome (GOLD analysis project Ga0137427, IMG submission 102309) | Soil microbial communities from meander-bound floodplain in the East River, Colorado, USA - East River MetaG ERMZT700_2 | ecosystem: Environmental > Terrestrial > Soil > Floodplain ...
ATTTAAGGCCGCGGTGTCATGAAAACAAGGAGGACCACGTCCTCCGATGATGCGTTGCGAACACCGTGCGGCTGATTCGGCCTCGCAATGACCGTCTGGCCGGTACCCAGTTCCCGCTCCTCCCCGGCTATATGGAAGACAGCCCGGCCGCGAAGAACAAAATAGATCTTATCTGATTCCGCATGGCTATGGATGCGTTGATCCTGTCCCGACTTCAAGCAGTATATGTCGAAGAAGTATTTGTCTGACTCAAAGATGGGAATCTTCTGCATCTTCTCGTCGGCAAAGCGCACGAGATCACCAACGTTGTGGGTTTCCATGACCTTTCAGCTATTGTAGAGGAAAGACTTTGGCTGTTGGGACAATTTCCTGGACGATCTTTACCAGATGCGGATGGCAGGTGAACAGCAATACTTGGTGAGTCTCACACAATTCGCGCACTGCGCTAATCGACGATCGCGCGCGGTCGGGGTCGAAGTTCACAAAAATGTCGTCGAAAACCACCGGTAATGGCTCGACGTGTTGAGCGTATTCGCGGACTAGCGAGAGCCGCATGGCTAAATACAATTGCTCCGCCGTGCCTCGACTTAATAAGGATGGGGACAGGCGGGCGCCGTCGGCCCGCTCGACCTGGATTTCCGAACCGTCCAAAGGTGTAATTACGCGAACATAACGCCCCGAAGTCATCACTTTGAAGAAGGATGACGCGTGGCGCAATACTTCGGGCTGCCGCTCGGTTTCATAGATCCTTCGCGTCTCGTCGAGCATCGCCTTGCAAAGAGTCAAAACCGCCCATTGCTCGGCGGCAACATCGAGCCTCGCCATTACTTTTTCCTGTCTGGACAACGCTCGGGCCCGATCTTCGCTTCTCTCCATCATTGCAATACGCTCGTCGACGCGGCCGGTCTCATGGCGGACGTCGATCAGCCGCTGCTCTGCGGCGGCGAGTTCCTGCAGAGCGGACTCGTAAGCGGCATCTTCCTCGGCACGCATATCGAATAAGAAACCGGTTTCCTGGGGTTCCACAGGAATCTTTTCGATTTCATGAATGATCTGCTGGCGCTGTTTGAAAATCTCGGCGCGTTCAGCCAACTCGAGTTCAGTGGCGGCGGAACCTTCTTCAAGCAGTTTCGCAATGCTGATTTGAGTCTCGTTGACCTGATGCTCGATCATCCCGATTTCGGCTTCGCATTGAACATTGAGAGCATCCAGTTTGTGAAGCTCGCCACCGACCTCCAGTATTCGTTCCAATTCAGCGACACGAATGTCCACGTCTTCCGGCGTGATCTCGACCTGACCCGTGAGCTTTCGGATTTCAGATTCAATATGGCGGGCTTCATCTTCGGTTTTCTTCAACTCCAGCTGGCACGCGGCGAGTCGCGCCGCGGATTCGACGATCTTCTTGCGAACCGATTCTGTGGTTTTGATCCGCCGGCGGTACCAGAGCAAGGCGGCGAGCGAGGCCAGCAGGACCGCAGCGGCTGCGTATGCCTGACCTGCAACCATGAAACCGGCGGCCGCCGACCAAATCAATCCTAGAAATGCCATGAATGACGGCTTGGATGGTGGCCGCACGCTTTCAAACGTTGCGTCGAGTGCTGCTTTCTCCTGAGCCGTCGCCGAGCGACGTTCGAGGCTGGCCACATAAACCCGGCGCGAGGCATCCACACGCGGAAGGAGGGTTTTCAGTGATTCGATGATCTGACGGCGACGGGCAATCTCGTCCGGATCCGCCACCGTTTGCAGGGCGATCCGTTCCAGACGGCGGCTTTCGATCTGGGCCCGTTTGCGTGCAAGCTCGGCGTTTAGGCTCTGTCGCTGATTCTGTAATAACTCAAGCCGCTCGAGAGCGCCGTCCGGAAATCGCTCGATCAGCGGCAAGTCGCGCAACCGTGCATCGAGTTTGCCGCGTCGTTCCAACAACGGACGCGCCTTCTGCCGTTTCTCGTAGTGTTCGACTCGTTTGCGCAGTTCCGTGATGCCGTCTTCCAGCGCTGACAGTTCCGAACTCAGCCGTGTCCGGGTTTCGTGCGCCGACCAGTAATCTTCAGGCTGATGTTGCGTGCGGTCCAGGTCATCGCGAACCGCTTCCAGTTCCTTGAATGCCACATTGATTGTGCTGTTCTGGCCCCTGGGTAAGAACAGGGCGCCCTGACGTTCTTCAATGTCGCGTTGAACGGCGGTCCATCGCGCCGCACCAATACCTAATCCTGCCCCCGAGATATGTGTCGCGACCTCGGTTTCCTGCAGGGTATGAAACTGTTCGAGTTCCTCGAGTCCAAACGCGAACACGTTGTGATAAAGGGTGCGGGTTGTGCCGCCAAGCAACTTCTCGAGCACCTCATCACTGCCCACCGTATCGCCTTCGTACGCAGCGACAGTCCCACGAACGTGCCGGCCTGGCTTCCTTTCCACGCGGAGGCATCGATCACCTACGATAAGGTCCAACGATCCTCCGTGGGATCCACCATTCAAAGGCTCATAACGTTTGGCACTTCCGCGGCGGTCGAACCCAAACAGGATGGAGCGTACAAAGGCCATCAGCGTACTTTTGCCGGTTTCGTTCGGACCATGAAAGACGTTGAGACCCGGTTCAAGTGAGCCCCAGGTTTGGTCGCACCACACTCCGAATCCGTCAATATGGATATTGTCGATCTTCATGAATCCAAAAGAAGGTCCACGCCGAGAGTGCCGGCTCGTTCGATCCACTCTTTCAGCCGCGCATCGTCGGGCGGCGCAAGTTCCTTGCGCCGGAATAGCGGTGCGAGATTCTCCGACAGTTTTTGCCGAACTGCGGGATCTTCCAGGGCACGCTTAGTGAGGTTGAGAAAATCGCTTACGACGGTTTCGGTTCGAGCAAGGGCTTCAAGGTCCAACTCCGGCCCTGTGGCGATTCGAACCGACTCCGTGGCAACGGCCGTCTGCATTTCCTCCTGCAGTTCTGCCTCAAGCCCATCCTTTTTGTGCAGATCACGATGTAGCGGTCCGTTGCCAGTAATGGTCCAGCGCACGACCGTAGGACCATCAAACTCCGCCGCAGCAGCCCTACCCTTCTCGAGCATCGCATCGATAAGTCCGCTTACTCGAGAATGACCGACGATCGACATCTCCAGGTGAGACCAGCGAACCACGCCGGTCTCGACGAACTGCAAATGAGTCCGCCCTGAAGTATCGACATCGACTTGATAACAACCTCGCGGACCACTTTCGCGAGCGTGCCGCCCTTGCGGATTTCCGGGATACACGACAAACGCGGGGTCTGTTGAAAGAATCGCTCGATTGTGGACATGACCGAGCGCCCAATAATTGAAGCCCGCATTCGACAGTTCATCAACTGTGGCAGGCGCATAATCGGCATGCCCGGTGTGACCACCGACATTTGCGTGCAGAACAGCGACGGTGTACGGGGCCGAACCCGACGGCTTGAATGATGCCGCAAGGTTCTCCATGACACGCTCGCGTGTGTAGCTTACGCCGGTGATGCTGGCAACCTCGCGACCACGTCGCAGGAACGGCTCGGTGTCGATTCGACCGCTGAATGTCGTCACATTCGGCGGCAACTGGAATTCGCTGCCCCAACCGTTCAGCGGATCATGATTGCCGTGCACGATGAATACGCTAATGTCCCGTTCTGCCAAACGTTCCATTTGTTTTCTGAAAGCGAGGAGCGCGCGCAGGCTACGGTCGCGGGAATCATAGAGGTCACCGGCAATGACCAGGAAATCGGCCCTTACATTGATGGAGTGATCAACGATCCGCTGCAATGAGGTCAACGTGGCGAATTGAAGCTGATCTCTGAGCTCCGGCGAGACTTCCCCTAATCCACGAAATGGACTATCCAGATGCAGATCGGCAGCATGAATGAACCGAAGGCTCTCCATGCTGCCTTTTTACCGAAAGTGACGGACAAGTTAGGGGAATTCAGCCAGGGGATGGGGACAATTGACATTTGACACGTGACGTTTGACATCGGGGAACAAGCGCCTCAGATGTCAAACGTCACGTGTCACGTGTCAAACGTCAAATGTCCCCCATCCCATGGCGCAGCGGCGGAATTTAGGGGTCAGACGTATCGTTCACCAAATTTAGGACCGGGATCTGACAAATCCACAAATCCGTCAATCCGCAAATCCCAATTCGAGCGGGATCCTAGCCGGTGCGTTCCTTTCGGATTGGGATTTGCGGATTGACGGATTTGTCGGATCCGTCCCCGTTCCTTTGCTTCACCTAATTCCGGATCAGTGCGGCGATTTGGTCCTGACTCGACAGGCCAACCAGTCGGTTAGCTTCTTTACCATCTTTGAAAAGGATGAGGGTCGGGATGCCGCGGATGCCGTATTTCACCGACACGCCCGGGTTATCGTCGACGTTGACCTTCACCACCGTCGCAGCACCGGCAAATTTCTCAGCGACCGCTTCGACGGCCGGTGTCATCGCCCGGCAGGGTCCGCACCAGGGAGCCCAGAAATCCACCAGGACCGGCTTTTCCGATTGGAGAATGACATCGTCAAAACTCGTTTCATTCAGTTCCTTCACATGCTGGCTCATCGGCTAACCTCACAAACAGTATTTGTATATATTTATATTCATCGATATATCTAAGTCAAATAAAGATTAGGATCGCTTTGATTTGACTGATTTTTTACCGAGCCCGGCGCGGCGCCTCAGTTCTTCGACGTACGCCTCGAGAACATCGGTGCGAGCCCGGCAATAACGGAACTGACCCTCCGGCCGGATCTCGATCAGCCCCGCATCAGCCAACTCCTTAATGTGATGGGACACTGTGGCTTGTGCCACTGGAAACCGTTCGACAATCCTTCCGCACGATAATTCATCCGTGGCCGCGGCCATTTCTTCGAAAATCTCGAACCGTCGCGGATCCGCCAGGGCCTTGGCTATGCGCTGGAACTGAGTTGCATCCATGCTGTTACTCTAATATAAAACGATCATGGAACTTCGAGACATCCTCACCAAACACAGGAAGTGGGTTGAATCCGATGGGAAGGACGGCGAACGAGCCGACCTTAGCAAAGCAATCCTTCAGGAAGCGGATCTACACGACGCAAACCTTCAGGAGGCAAATTTGGAAGGGGCGCATCTTAGTGTCGCCGATCTGATGGGCACCAACTTGCGGCGCGCAAACCTTAGAGGCGCCGATCTTTGGATGGCCGACTTCAAGAATGCGAACCTCCAGGGCGCCGAACTTCAAGGTGCCAATCTGTCCGCCGCCACGAACCTTACTCAGGAACAAGTCGACTCTGCGATAACCGACGCCGCTACCGCCCTACCGTCGGATATTCGCCGGTAACCGATGACCCGTTACATCCACTTCGCGAAAGAGGAATGGGCCAAGCTCCGGGCCGCGACTCCCATGACCTTGAGTGAAACGGATCTCATCGAGTTGCGCGGTATCAATGAAAAGGTTTCGCTCGACGAAGTCGCCAAGGTCTATCTTCCCCTGTCGCGACTACTGAACCTGTACGTTGCCGCCACCCAATACCTCGCGCAAACAACCGACACGTTTCTCGGCACGCTTCCTTCACATGTGCCGTACGTCATCGGCATCGCAGGCAGTGTCGCCGTGGGCAAGAGCACGACTGCCCGCATCATTCAGGCCCTTCTCGCAAGGTGGCCGAATCATCCCCAGGTCGATCTCGTCACGACCGATGGTTTTCTCTACGCAAACCGAATCCTAGAAGAAAAAGGACTGATGCAACGTAAGGGCTTCCCGGAAAGCTACGACGTTCGAAAACTCATGCAGGTCCTGGCCGACGTAAAGTCCGGGCAACCCGAAACCCACGTTCCAGTGTATTCGCACCAGATCTACGACATCGTCCCGAACGAATCGCTCATCGTACGACAGCCACAGATCGTGATCGTCGAGGGTCTTAACGTTCTGCAGACACGCGACGGTCTGAAGACTCCGTCAACTACATTTGTTTCCGATTTTTTCGACTTCTCGATCTACGTCGACGCCGACGAGGAACACATAAAACAGTGGTACGTCGATCGATTCCTCACACTGCGCGAAACTGTATTTAAAGATCCGCAATCATATTTTCACCGGTATGCCAGCCTGAACCCGGTTGAAGCCACTGACACAGCCCTACGAATCTGGAATGACATCAACGGCCTGAACCTGCGCGAAAACATTCTGCCAACTCGGGAACGGGCCCATCTTATCCTCGAAAAAGGGCCGGATCATGAAGTCATCGGAGTGAAACTTCGTAAAGTTTAGGCCGCCCGAATGACGATCTTTCTTTACATTATGTAAAGTAAACTTGACATAATGTCGAGAATGCATTACTTTTTCTTCCAATATCAAAGGAGGAAATATGGAAACGACGGCGGCCCAAGTTAAAGGATCCCGACGTCTTCTGTGGGCATGTATTCTGTTCGTCATTACGCTTTTCATTTCGATGGCGATCGAGGAAATGCCTCAACTGCCGGCGATGGTTCGCGTACCGGTTGTTCTGGTACCTGCTGCGATCTTCGCCTACTTCATCTTCCAGGGACGTCATTCTCTTCACGAGAACGACGAACTTGAACAGCGCATTCAACTGGAAGCGCTTTCAATCGCGTATCCGCTCACTTTCCTGTTGCTTGTGATCCTGGGGCAACTGGAAAGGGTGATCACTTTGAATCCGGAAGATTGGGACTACAGCCATATCTGGCCGTTCGTGTTCATGTTTTATCTGCTGGGGCTGGCAGTCGCCCGCAAACGTTACCAGTAGGAAGGCGAGACTCATGAAGAATCGCCTTCGCGTATTACGGGCAGAACACAGCTGGTCACAGGCAGATTTGGCGGAAAAGCTCGGTGTTTCGCGCCAAACGATCAATGCTGTTGAAACGGAAAAGTACGAACCCAGCCTGACGCTGGCATTCAAGATAGCCAAACTCTTTGGCCAAAACATCGAGCAGATCTTCACCGCCAATGGTGATCAATCGAATAAACAGTTGTGAGACCGCGTGGTGGACATTCGCACTCAACGGCGCTTGAATAGCGTCACTGGAGGTGTTCATGTCCACCTAATAATGCCTCACTGGTACGGGATCGCCGGTAGTTGTTCGAGCGAGCGCTCGTCTCGAGTTCCGATGCTCCCGAGAACGTGGATCGGCATGTTGGCCGTGATTCTGAGATAGCCGCTGACAACGCCGGAAGGAACCAGCGTCGCAAAATGGTGCCGCGGGGAAAGCGAAGTAGTGGTACTGCTTCTCACCGTTCCGCCGGAGTCCACCACCTCGACGGTAACGTCGGTTTGCACGGTCAGGAGTTCGTTTGGATTTGCGACAGCGTATCCCGTGAAGTATTCGCTGGAACCCGTAACGAACGGCAGCAGCCAGTTTCTCGATGCCGTGTCGCTCAACGGATAGAGCATCGCCGATTGAAATGCCCCCTGCCACAAGCCCACGATTTCGACATCGCCGACAATCTGAAACGCCCCTCCCTGCCGCTCTCGAATTCGAATGTAGCCCGTAATTACCGGTGGCGGGAAAATCTGAATGATCACGACGCGGAAAAACTCGCCGACCGATGAGCGACGCGATTCACCCGGAGCCAATCGGACCTGGATGATCTCACCAATAACGTTACCGCGATCGTCGTGAGCCGAAAGATCCAGATCTACGGTCGCCGACGTTGGGTTGACGAGATTGATGAAAGAACCGTAAGTACCGCCGAAAACGAAATGTGGGATGATCGCCAGGGAAGTTGATTTGATTTCTTCCACGGCTCGCCCGCGCAATATGGCTCGGGCGAGCGGCATCTCAATCCTGTGCCAGGCCGCAATGTTCTGGTCTGCGTTCAGTCGGATGTAACCCTGAAAAGTCTTGCCGCCGACGCTATTGCTGGGCAAAGCGCTGGCGAACATTTCCGATACGCGTCCCGTAAAACTTCCACGAGCGGGTACTGAGATGGGTGCGGTTCCTCGAACGACTCCATCCAGTGCATGCAGCCGAACCTGCACGGTTGCCGATGATGAACCGGGATTCACAATCGCGATAAAAGTATCGGTGTGATTCAGCTCCTGAAATCCAGTGTTGATCTCTACCTGTGGAAGCACAACATTCATCGAGAGAACTCCGGAAGCGTCCGTCCCGGCCAACGAGTCCGGACTCCCGATAGCCGAGTACACCGGACAATCCGATGACGGCGACTCAACGTTCACCCATCCGTTTGCCGGTGTTGCAGTGCCTAACACCTCGTTGAGCAACACCGCTCGCTGGCCGCCGCCCGGCAGCGAGACGCGGCCGGACTGCGCGGTGGTACCGTCGGCCGATGTTGCCGTGATCGTAAAGTCACGAGATTGCAAATCCCTGTTCACCAGAGATAAACCGAAGAAATCACCTGGACTGATGTTCAAAGGAAGGAAGCACTGCAGCGCAAATGCGAAAAGGAACGTATTCATGACGTGTTACCCTGAGTGTTTCAATTTTACGGCTAATTCTCACGGAGTTGTCAGACGTGAAAACTTTAGTTTTGTTGCGACACGGCGAAAGTACATGGAACAAGGAGAACCGGTTCACCGGTTGGACCGACGTGGGCCTTAGCGATAAGGGAGTTGCGGAGGCACGCGAGGCCGGCCGGCAAATGCAGGCTAACGGCTATGTATTCGATGTCGCTTACACTTCCGTCTTGAAACGTGCCATCAAGACGCTTTGGCTGGCACTCGAAGAAATGGACCTCATGTGGATCCCGGTATACAAGAACTGGCGTTTAAATGAACGTCATTACGGCGCCCTTCAGGGACTGAACAAAAAGGAAACAGTAGATCGTCATGGCGAGGACCAGGTGAAGATCTGGCGTCGAAGTTATGACACGCGTCCGCCGGCGCTGGCCCCTGGGGACGAACGCGCTCCGCACAAGGATCCGCGATATGCGCAACTTCAACCGGAAGAGATCCCGCTGACCGAGTGCCTGAAGGATACAGTGGACCGCGTTCTGCCTTACTGGAGTGAAACTATTGTTCCCGCGCTGAACTCCGGCAAGCGCGTGTTGATCGCATCGCATGGAAACAGTCTGCGGGCTCTCGTCAAACATCTCGACAAAGTGAACGAGCGGGACATTGTCGAACTGAACATTCCCACCGGAATACCGCTCGTTTATCAACTCAATGACGACCTGACTCCAATCCGAAGTTTCTATCTCGGAGATCCGGAAGAAATCGCGAGGGCGACTAAAGCCGTCGCGGATCAAACGAAAAAACGTGACTGATGGAATGGACACGGCGCATCTCTCGGAGATAGTCGAGAGGCTTCGAATTCGGAATATCGGCCGGCACATCTTCCTTTGCGCCGACCAGACGACGCCAAAGTGCGCGCCCAGCGAGGTCGGCCTCGAGTCCTGGGAATACTTGAAAAGGAGGCTGGAGGAATTGGGCCTCATCAGGACGGATCCTTGTGTTTATCGGACGAAGGCAAACTGTCTGCGGGTTTGTGAGCAGGGTCCGATCGCGGTCGTATATCCGGAAGGGACCTGGTATCACTCGGTAACGGTCGAGGTTCTGGAGAGGATCATTCAGGAACACCTCATCGAAGGTCGCGTGGTGAAAGAGTTCGTCTTGGCCATGCGATGACGTCCCCGCGATATCGAAAAGAAGCGCTGGCTACTCTCCATTTGGGCGCTCCATTAATTGCCGCTCAGCTTGCACAGGTGTCGATGGGATTTGTCGACGCGGTAATGGCCGGCCGTCTCAGTCCTCAGGATCTCGCCGCTGTCGCCGTCGGAGCCAATTTGTTCTGGCCGGTCGCCTTTGGATTCATCGGAGTTCTGTTTGCTGTGTCTCCGACTGTCGCTCAGTCGTACGGCGCCGGACATCGCCTCCGGATCGGACACACGGTACGGCAGGGATTGTGGCTCGCTGCGGTCGTCGGCGTCGCATCGTTCGTCGCGTTGCGTAACGCTCCGAGATTACTCGGTTTGGTTGGTGTTTCGCCGGAACTCATTCCCACAACCACCGGCTTTCTCCACGCGATCTCGTGGGGCGCGCCCGGCCTTTGTATTTTTCAAGTCCTGCGATCCTACAGTGAGGGGATCTCCATGCCCCGGCCGGTCATGTATACCAGCATCATGGCGCTCGTGGTGAATATCATCGGCAACTACGTATTCATGTACGGACATCTTGGGATGCCACGACTGGGCGCCGTCGGTTGCGGCGTCGCCAGCGCGATTGTGATGTGGATGGATGCAATCATCATGGCGGTTTACATCCTCACGCACAAACAGTACAAGCCGGATGCCGCCTTCTCACGGTTCGAACGCCCGCGCTTTTCCGAAATTGCCGCGCTCGCACGCTTAGGTTTGCCAATGTCGATGAGCCTTTTCATGGAGGCAAGCCTGTTCGGAGCCGTAGCGCTCCTGATGGGAACGCTGGGAACCAATGTCGTCGCCGGCCACCAAATCGCGCTGAACGTCGCATCGATCACGTTCATGATTCCGATGGGACTGGCGATGGCCATCACCGTTCGAGTCGGTCAAGCCGTGGGCCGGCAGGATCCTGTCGGAGCTCGGACAGCGGGTATTGTCGGCATCTCACTTGCGGCTTCATTCATGGCATTCGCCGCACTGTTGATCCTCACATTTCCAGATCTTATCGCCGGGATCTATACCGCCGATCCTGGCGTAAAACGGGTCGCCGTCACCCTGCTTTTCATGGCGGCAATCTTCCAGATCTCAGATGGCATGCAGGTCTCGGCAGCGGGAGCTCTCCGCGGCCTAAAGGACACCAAGGTGCCAATGCTCATCACTGTCATTGCTTACTGGGTGATCGGAATGCCGCTTGGCTATGCACTCGGAATCACACTCGGAGGCGGAGCGAGGTCGATGTGGATAGGAATCATCTGCGGCCTGACAACCGCCGCGATTCTGCTAAACACCAGATTCTTCCTTGTGACCAAACGCCTCTTAAGAGATCTTAATCGAACGGCCCCAGCCGCAGAGGCAGGATCATAGAGAAGGCCGGGAATCTGTCGACTTCTTTGTCGCTGGTTTCAAAACCTTTTGGGTTGAACATATGCAAAACGTTGATTTGACCTACCGTTTATTAGGCCCAAAAGTTGCTAATATGATTGGGGAGGAAGGTAATGGGTTTAATCTACACCACCATCGAACTCACAAATCCACGGGCGCCAGAACTCAGCGTGTTGGAAACGCGTGCCCTCGTCGACACTGGCTCGATGCATCTTTGTATTCCAGATCACGTAGCTATTCAACTCCAATTAGAGGAAGTTCAAAGGCGGGAAGTCACCATTGCCGACGGTTCCCGGAAAGTTTGTCCTTATGTCGGTCCGGTAAAAGTGGTATTCGGCAATAGAACATGCTTCACGGGCGCTTTCGTGCTAGGCAGCGAAGTGCTCCTCGGAGCAATCCCGATGGAAGATATGGATCTGGTGATCAATCCCCAGCGCCGAACGGTTGAACCCAATCCAGACAGCCCAAACATCCCTTCATCGATAGCCATGATCATGGCCAGAGCTTCTCACGCGGCCTCGACTACGGAACGCGAGGTCTGATGACGTTTCAGGACTTCCGTCCCGATTTTCTTGCTCAGAAAAACTTTCGATTCGCGATTGTCGGATCGGTGCGGCTGAAACTTGATGACATCGAAGCGCATGTGGTCGAGCGTACCTCTCATTGCATATAGTTTGTTTTTCGTCTTGACCACGAGTTCGTGGTAACCATGCGAATGAGCCCACTCTTCCTGCTGTTCGGTCAAGGCTCGATAATGACCCAGCCCGCGCCACTGTTCACGGGTGCCGCCGATCCAGCTATAGAAGATTTTTCGATTCTGAAAATCGACAACGTCGATCAACTGGCCGCTGAGTTCAATGAGCTGAAGGTCGGACTCCTGGGCGCGAAGTTCGTGCCCGATCTTGTAAGCCACAGGAATGAGAGTGTCGCCCTCGTCGAGGGAAGGAGCCATCGACATCAGGATTAAGTGTTCGCGATCCTGAAGCCGCTTGATGATTTCTCCGGCAGTTTTCTTTTCCTTAAACTCATGGAAGTGTTCCTCAATAAACTCCACTTCCAGGGCACCGGTTTCGAGTGTGTACTGCCGAATGTTATGCTCCACTTCCAAAGAGTAACATAGGACATAGGCTAATCCGGCGGTTGGGCGGACCTCAAACGCTCATGGAGCGTGGAAACCAGTCGAGTCGGAAGCGTAAACAAGAAACTGGTTTCGTACACGGTATGAACACGCAACTGCGTTTCACCATGTCCCCGCCAGACTTCCTCCAGTTTGGTGATATTTCGATAGGCAATTCTTCGTATTCCCAATCCTGCCGTACCGGTCGTCACGATGAATTCCGGATAGATCCCCGTGAATTGCCGGAGGATCAGAACTAAGCCAAAACCATAAGCCAGGGCGGCGATCAGGAACTGAAGCAGGACAGACGGGACGGACGTGGCACGCACATAGTAAGCGCTTCGAATGAAGATCGTGACATAGGCCGTGATCATGCCGATAAGCACGAGATTCAATACGGCGGGCCAACGCCGATGCAAAGACGCAACCGCTTTGGGAAGCTGCGACAGGATGCGGAGGATCATCGTGAATGGTATTGTCACGACCAGGACGGCGAACAGCAGCGCATTCACCCAATAAGGCATTCAATGAAGTGTAAAACAGCGCGACCGGAAACCGCACTCGACCTCGTCGCAATACGATCGTTCCGCCAACGGCCAGCGATCCGACGCAATAGCTTCGACATATCCTCGCATGAGATCACGAATCCGCCGTTCAGCCTCCTCGAATGTGAACTCGCGACGAATGACCTTCAAAGGAGGTTTGAGAAACCAAAGCTCGCCTATGGCGCGATTGGTTCCAAGGCTCTTCATCAGGGCCAGAGCATATGAAGTGAGTTGCACGTCGTAGACGTCCTCCGCGCCCTGCCGCCAGCTTGCGTACTTGTAATCAATCACTCGAGGAATCTCCGACGTCACCACGACGGCGTCCATTCGTCCCCGAACCCAGCAATCCCGATTGCCTGCGTTGACATGCATCATGAAAGGCAATTCGCATTCGGGATCCGCCGATTGGAGTGAGGTCCATTCAGTCGCCTCGAAAACCGTCGTAAGGTCACTCAGATCCTGACGTGCCAGTTCACTGGCCGAAGGCTGCCGTCCCAGCTCCAGAATTTTGTGCGCGGCAATACCTTGTTTCATTTTGGAGGAATTGCTGCTCACGTCGATTCCGGGTTCACTTTCACCTTCGACTCGCGTGAGATGAAAATAACGCAGGCAACCGGTGAGCGCCGAGAGATCCGTTGGCGTCAGGTCGAGACTGCCGGGTATGACACGGACGGATTGGGTTCTTCGCTTAGCCTCCTCCAGCGCAGCCACAACCACGTCGCTGCCAATCATGGAATTGTCGGCAATAAGGCTGAGTTGCTCGGGAACGTTGAGCATCGCCGCGGAAACGATATCCACTGAAAAACTCTTCGCCTTGACTCGGACCTTTTTCCCTTCACGGGCACTTTGAATCGCGCCGGGCTGTATGCCTTCGATAACGTTTTGTACCCACTGCAGCCAGGGCCCACCGTGTTTTGCAAAGCCTTCCCCCATAACCAACATGCGTTTTGCACGAGTCACTGCGACGTACAAGAGACGCTTCTCTTCCTCGAACTGCTGATCTTCGTCTTCATCCCTGGCGACGAGCATGAGCGAGTGCGGCAAAGTCCTGCGATGCAATCCATAGGAGGCGCCGGCGAGAATTCCCCAACGGTCGCTATGGAAAGTGCGCTCGCTGGTTGCTCGCGCTGTTTTTGCCGCGAGATCGGGAATTAGCACAATCTCGAATTCCAGTCCTTTTGCCTGGTGGACGGTCAGAATCCGCACGACGTCCTCGTCTTCACCGGCAACTTGAGCCTCTGCCTCCCGAACACTGGCGTCCATTGCACGGTCACGCAGATGCCGGACGACGTCGTCCAGGGCTGTTGTTCCCGATCGCGCAAGTTCGCGTGTGATCTCGATGAGTTTGCCGATGTTGGCAACCCGTTGAGGACCATTCCGCTTCGCCATCATGACGACGTCAAAGTTGGTCTTGCGGATAATGTCCTCGAGAATTTCCGCAGCCGTGGCGCGATCGCGCATTTCAATCCAGTGGCTGAGAATGGAATCCAGAGCGGAGGATTTGCGACCATCGAGTAATTCTTTGAATGTGAGACCGGCCAGCGAAGAACTCAGCACGGTAGCGCGGAGCAATGAATCGTCGGGACGGAGGATGAGTTCAAGCACAGCGATCAGGTCGGACACTTCGGTCTTACGATAGAAATACGTTCCTTGAACGACATACACCGGGATGCCGTGTGTTTGGAACGCATCAACGTACAACCCCATATTGGCCGTCGCCCGGAACAACATGGCGACATCCTTCCAGGATTGAACAACGCCGGAAGCCTTCCACTTTTTCAAAAGCCGTGCCATAGCCTCGGCTTCCATTTCCCGCCCTTCGGCTGCCCGAGCGTCGCTATCCGCGGTAACGTAGGTGATGCCTAGAAAGGGAGTATCCGCCTTGGGAATAAGTCGGTCGGCCTGGGAAAAGCGAATTCTATAGGTGATATCGATGTCGTCCGCCAGTTGTTCCTTTCCCGCACCGTCCATCATCGACTCGCAAAGGCAGTTGGCAAACTCGGCGATGGGCGCCGCCGACCGCCGGTTCTCGCGCAGGTGTTCCACCGCACCGCCGTCCTTGAGAATGTTGTCGAGCGTTCGAAAAAACACCGTTACCCGGGCACGCCGGAATCGGTAGATGGATTGTTTCGGATCGCCGACGATCATCAGTTTGCCTTCGATAAACCGATGCTCGCCGCTCGGATCCTGGGCGAGAAGTTCGATGATCGACCCTTGAACCTCGTCCGTATCCTGAAACTCGTCCACCAGCAGCGCTTGAAAACGATCCTGATAGTAACGTCGGATCGGTTCGACGTTGGCGAGCAAGTCGCGGGTCTTGAGCAAGAGGTCATCGAAGTCCAGCGCGTTGAGTGTTCGTTTTTTGGCCTGCAGTCGTGAAGACGAAAGCAGCACGAGACTTGAAAGATCCCGGGCCGTCTCGACCCCGGCGATCTGCCCCAGTCGGGGCAGGACGGCCTGGGCATCGTCTCGTTTTTTGAAAGGATGTTTGGCTTTCTTCGCGTCCAGGTCGTCGGCTAATTCACCGATCAACTCGAAGTCCGGCCCATATTTCTCGAGGTATTCTCGAAGATCACGAGAGACATCATCAGCCGCCTGCTGTTGAGCCTTCACGCAGTCGTTCAACCAATCCGCGTTCTTACCCAGACTGTTTAACCAATATCCGGCAATGACAACCGCTTCGACGAGTCGCTCGAGGCCAAAGTCTCCGAAGAGACGCGCAATACCTTCGTTTTCGGAACGTATCTCGATTCGCAGGGTTTCAACAACTGCCTCACGCGCGAGGTCCAGACTGCGTTGTTCATTGAGAATCGAGAAGGAAGGATCGACTCCGACAGCCAGCCCGTGTTCACGAAGAAGCAGTCCACAAAAGCCATGAATGGTCGAAATTGGCGACGCCGGGAGCATAGCAAGAATGCGCATCCAACGCCCGCGCGCCTCGGCAGGCATTGAGGCAAAGCGCTCGTAGATGGCAGTCCGTATCCGTTCACGCATCTCGGCCGCCGCCTTTTCTGTGAACGTGACTGCAACAATGCGCGGCGGCTCAACGCCGCGGTCCAGCAGTTCGAGATAGGTCTCAACCAATTTGCGGGTCTTTCCCGTACCGGCGCTGGCCCAGACTACGGTGTTCTTCATGAACTGTGCCGCCACGTCGGGTGTCGGTGGGAGCAACCATGGGCAGGCGGATTCCCCGCCTCGCAGGCGGGGAGGCTGCGCGCATAAACATTTCCATAATCGCGCGCAGACGGGGCGGTGGTAAATGACGCGAAGCCACCCTTGAGTTGATGCGCGTAGCGCAACCATATTGAATCGGTGCGCTTCGCGATCATTTTAAGGAAGCTTCGCGACGTTAGCCACCGCCCCGTCTGCGCGCGATTATGGAAATGTTTATGCGCGCAGCCACCCCGCCTGCGAGGCGGGGAATCCGCTTGCCCATGGTTGTTCCCAACCGAATAAATGCCCGCGAACCGCTCCTTAATCTCCATACTGACGGCAGAGCCTCCGATAGTCGCAAGTCAAACAGTCTTGCCGGTCCGCAGGATCCGGATGAAGCTGTCCGTGACGAGTTTTCTCTACCAGCAGTTCGATCCTCGACTGCACTTCATTCAGGAGTTCCGCGTCGATCGCGTGCGCTGAAACGGGAGTGCTGGGCGATCGTAAGAGCAGGTACCGCCCGTCGATCTGCGTGGATTCGTCCGCTCCGAGGGCTCGCGAGGCCAGGTACGCGTAGACTGGAATCTGAAACGAGTCGCGTAAGATCTTGTTGGTCGCAGTCGATGCAGCTGAGTATTTGAAGTCATCGACTCGAATGCTTTCGATGCGACCGGCCAATCGTCGTACCGCCACATGATCGGGCCGGCCACCCAGAGTGATCGATCCGAACTGGGCGGACGGTAATGCCTCACCCAGATATTCAACTAAAGTTTCGTAGCCATCGAGTGAGTCCTTCACCGCAAAACGGACGTATTGGCGAAGAGCGGCGACCAACTGATTCCGGCGGATCCTCCACAATGACGGATCAAAGGTCGAAAAAACGCCACGGCCACTAATATCCGCCTCGGCCAGGCGGCGACGGATAATCGCCTGCATTCGATCTATTGCATCGGATTCAAGAACAGGGACGGGAGCGGCACAGAAGTCGCGCAACACTTCGTGCGCCAGCATGCCGATTTCTTTGAGCGGTATCTCGAAATCGGGCAGTTCCTCGGCTCGAAGTTTCAAACGATGGCGCGCAAGAAAGACAAACGGACACGAAGCCAGCGCATCCAGTTCGCTGGGATGCCACGCAGTGGCTCCGATAACATCCCGGCCGACATCCCCGCGACGGGAACCGCTCTGCTCCAGTTTGATCCTGTGTACCAGATCCTCGCCAAGCAAACCGGAGGCGGCGCGATCGTCGATAGCACCCAATCTCCACTGATCTGCTATATGGCGCAGACATTCACCCGATTCGCGTGGCAGCGGAACGGATGCGCTCAAAACCGGGCTCTGAGCGAAATGGCGCGAGATTTCACCGACGTATATCGACGCAGTCACCGGCTCTCCTTCCAGAGAAGTTGCCGGATACGTCATCGTGACTCGATCACGAACTGAATCCAAAAGCATGAAAAGGTAGAGCGGTTCGCGACGGTTTCTATCGCGCAAAGTATGCAAGCGTCGCGGTCGAATTCCCGCATTAATCGCGTCGACGGTCTCATCGGACAACAACGGATTTGTCGCAGAGCGGGATGGGAACTCGCTGTCTGCGAAGCCGGGAGCAAAAATCCATCGGTACTCCCGCCAGCCTAACGAATTCGGTCCAATCACACGAACGCGTGCCAACCCAGGCGGAAACGGATGTGGAGATAACCGATCGATGGTCTTCACCGCCGCAATCTCCAAAGCCAGCGTCCGCAATTCCTCGAACGACATGCCGTCGGACAAGCCGGCCACAGACTCCAGTTCTTCGCTGAGCGAGCGCCACGCCAGCAGGTCACGGGTTGTGAGATTTCGAGGAGGTTTTAGAAGCTCCATCCAGGCCCCAACCGTGTTGCGAGCAGACTCCGACCGATTCATCCAGGATTCGATTCTTTCGAGTTCGGCTGTCAGCGGCGAATTCTTGCGCCGCGCAAGATCGGAAGCGGATATGTGATACCGGTCGATGTAACCGAACCGGATCAGTTCTTTCTCAACGTCAACTTCAGGCGAGTGCCGCGGTTCGAAGTACGCACTCGACAACACTCGCGCCATCGCGGCGCGACCGCGCTCACCGGGAATGAGGTCCAGCCGGGCGAACCAGTATTTGATGAAAGGCACACGTAACAAAGGCACACCGGTTTCAAAAGCGTGGGGAATGCCATAGCGCGAAAAAACATCTTCAATCATTTCGCCGTAGGTCTCGATATGCCGTACAACCACGGCCACTTCATTTGCACTCTCACCACGCTGGAGGAGTTCAGCGATCTCCTCGCCAATCACTTCAATCTCACGGTAACGGCCCGACGCTCGCACGATGCGCAATGAATCGAGCGGCTCGAGCGGTTCCTGCGGAGAATCGAATACGAACAGGCGTTCCAGAAGCGGACTGTTCGGACCGGAAGGACGGAAGAATTCCGGAAAGGTTCGCTCTGCGAGTGATTCGTCGAAGATGAAGCGCTGCCACGTCCACTCGGCAAACTGCGTCGGCTTCACATTGGCCGTTGTATTGAAGAGCATCACGGTGCCCCCGTCGGGCAGAGTTTCAACCAGACTCTGGACAAGTGCGAACTCCGACTCGCTGAGGTCGTAAAGGGCATGCAGCACGACGCGTTGGAATCTGCGCAGCCAGGAAAACCCTTCGGCGATTCGTGAGGCGGCAATCCAAACCCGATCGCCAGGATCGACAGTCCCGGCGACCTTCAACTCGCCGTTATACGCAGAGAGAATGCCGTGCAGATCAGTGGGACTGCCCGAAACACCGGCAGCTTTGAGTTCGTTTATGGCGTCGAATGCATAACGTGGCGTCGCAGGAACTGCGCTGGACTTTGTTTGCTCCAGCGCCCGTCGAAGGATGTGCAACCGTTGCCCGATTGTTGCCACGCGCAAATCGGGTGTGAGCTTTTCAACCAGTTCGTTCAGGGTAAACGCATTGATCGCAAGAACTCCTCCACGCGAGCGCGACAGTGCTCTCAGGTCGTGCCAGCGGTCTTGAGCGTTTCGGTAAACGTGGAGATCCATGCGTATTTCGAGTTGCGGAAAAGATCGGGATGGCCTACCAGAACCAGTTTGCAGCGGGCTCGTGTGATCGCAACATTCAGGCGTCGCTCATCGAACACGAATCCGGTTTCGCGAGAACGGACGAAGGAAAGAATCATGACGTCGCGCTCACCACCTTGAAACCGCTCGATGGTATCCACCGAAACACCCGAACCTGCCAGCCGTTGCCTGAGTAAGACGACCTGTGCTCTGAACGGTGAGACAACCCCGATGCTGCCGGGCGGCACGCGGTGCTCGCGAATGAGAGTGCGCACAGTATCCTCGACCACGTCCGCTTCCAGATCATTCTTCCGGTCGTCGTCACCACCGTGGGAGAGAACCGGAATATAGACGACGGGAAGGCCATCGGGTGGGCGGCGCTCCGTGTCTCGAACTCCGGCACGAAGCCGTCCATCGTAGAACAGGCGGTTGCAGACTTCCATGATCTCGGGGTGCATCCGGTATTGAACGTCGAGCATCGTCAGGACGGAAGAACCCGACCGCTCGGCCTGACGTTTCAACCTTTCGAACAGAGAATGAGAAAGGCTGCGCGTTCGAACGACGGGAGGCAACTGACGGTCGTCACCAATCAGCACAAACCGGCGGGCACGCAGAATGAGTCCAAGCGAGAGCGGTTCGGTGAGCTGGCTGGCCTCATCGACAATCGCCATCTCGAAAGGATGCGTTCGAAGAAATGGTGCAGTCGATGCCCGGTGTGCCGTCGCCGCAACGACCGGCGCTTCCGCCAAAGCCGCTTTCAACGCAGATACTGTGCCAAGCGCACGGGCCAGATCTTCGGTGAAATAGCGGACGGGATCCAGTCCATAGCTGCGGAGTCGTTCACAGAGTTCGGGCGATTCGGATGACCGGCCAAAACGCAGGAACCGCATGCCGGGATCGGAATCCAAAACGGACAACAGCATTTTGTCCACGGCCGTGTTCGTAAAGGCACCCAGCAGTACCTTACCGTTGATACCGCGGACGATTTCCGGAATAACTCGGGTCTTGCCCGTTCCTGGAGGGCCCCAGATCAGATGGTACACCTCGCATCCGATCGAACGGGCGACGGCCTTGGCCTGGTTTTGATTGAGACTGACATGCCATTCCTCTGCGTCGTAACCCTTGCCATCATCCGAGATAGATGTTGAGAGCCCGTTAAGAATCGCCTTCTTTCTCGCGTCCATCGGCGAGACCAGAAAGTCGTAAAGCGCCGTGTGGCTCGCCTCCGTTGTGACATCGCTCGGGAACTTATCCACAATCCATTCCTGAGATGCGAACAAGCTCGGCGAGATGTTCTTCAATGGAATCGACACACGAATTCGGTTCGGCTCGATCTCTCTCACGTAACCA
>Ga0137427_10000502_pt1 | contig 20176 bp, 12 predicted proteins | sample EasRivERMZT700_2_FD_102309 | JGI IMG/M metagenome (GOLD analysis project Ga0137427, IMG submission 102309) | Soil microbial communities from meander-bound floodplain in the East River, Colorado, USA - East River MetaG ERMZT700_2 | ecosystem: Environmental > Terrestrial > Soil > Floodplain ...
GCGGTTTGCGCCGAATGTACTTTGGTTCGGATACGCCGGAAACCGTGTCGGTCATGGGAACCGCGGCCTTCATGGATTTTGTCGAATCCATCCAGAGCGAGGGGGTCATGTTCGAGCGGGTTCCGATGGGCCAGGGCGCCGGCCGTCAGGATTCGCTCATTGTCGAAGTGGACGCGCAGGACCCCGACAAGGACCTGGATGCGTTGGACATCGAGCTGCCCCGGCTTGCGCGGCGGTTCAACCGTGAGTTCAAGAATCTGGACGCGCTCGACCCGGCAGCATTGGGCAACTCCAGGATTCCGCTTAAACCCTTCACGCCCGAGGAAACCCGCGAAATCGTCTTCAAGACGATGCTGGACGCCGAAGTCCATCACACCATTCAACTGGATGGCGCCGGTCCTGCCGACTACCGTTCGGTGATTGGCTTTTTCGCCCGGCAGTTGCTCAAGGAGCTGCGCCTGGTCGGCGGCTACGATGTGCTCTATCCTAAAGTGAAAATGTTTGTTCGCGAATGCTTGTTCGCCACGTCCCCGGTGGATCTCGAAGACCCAGTCGTGCTGCGCAATCTCTCTGAACCCGAAGCGGGAAAAATCCTCTTCGATGCCTTCAAAGTGGCGATCAATGCGCTCACCATTCAGGATAGCGGGTCGGTTCGGATCGAGGATCGAATACGCCTGCGCGACACCCGGCCTTTCCGGACGGAGAACCGGCCCTACCTCGAACCGAAGAAGTCGCCATTCAGCAAGATCGTCGGCGAACCACATGCCGGCGGCTTCGAGCTGACATTCGCCAGATTCCTGGATGAGGCTTCGGATGTTGCCGCCTTTGGAAAGAACTACCTCGCCGTCGGCTTTAAGATCGATTACGTCAGGGCTGACGGCGATCTGTCGAATTACGTCCCCGATTTCTTCGTGAGGACCACGGATGGCACGGTTTGGATTGTCGAGACCAAAGGCCGCGAGGAACGGGACCTCTCTCAAAAAATGATACGTTTGCGCCAGTGGTGCGCGGACGAGACCAAGGCCGGCCAGGCCGGCGGTGGGCTGGCCTATCGTTTTGTCTATGTCGATCAGGACGGCTACGAACGTAACCCGCCCAGGACCTTCGCTTCTCTTGTTGCGAGTTTCACGGAATTTCAGAAGGATTGAGGCGATGGCAGACGGAAATATTCCACAGCCGGGCGGCGAGATCGTTCTATATCGGACCGAGGACGGACGCTCGCGCATCGAATGCCGGTTTGAGAATGAGACTCTCTGGTTGTCTCAAGCCCACATTGCGGATTTATTTCAGACGACTCCCCAGAACATCACTCTTCATCTCAAGGCCATTTTTTCAGAGGGCGAACTGGAGGAGCAGGCAACTTGTAAGTCTTACTTACAAGTTCGTTCCGAGGGCGGACGCACCGTGCAGCGGCAAGTGCGCCACTACCGGCTGGAAGCGGTGCTGGCCGTCGGCTTTCGGGTTCGGTCGCCTCGTGGCACGGAGTTCCGTCAGTGGGCTATCGCCCGGTTACAGGAGTATCTCGTCAAGGGCTTCGTCATGGACGACGAGCGCCTCAAGAATCCGCCCGGACCCGGCGTCCCGGACTACTTCGATGAACTGCTCGAACGCATCCGCGACATTCGTGCCAGCGAAAAGCGGATGTACCTGAAGGTGCGCGATATTTTCGCGCTGGCTGCCGACTATCAGCCCCATGCAGAGGACACGCAGCAATTCTTTCAGATCATCCAGAACAAGCTTCATTGGGCAGCCACCGGCAGAACCGCCGCCGAGTTGATCGCCGAGCGGGCCGATCACACCCGGCCCAACATGGGACTGACCTCGTGGAGCGGGACCAAGGTCCGTAAGACCGACGTCACCATCGCCAAGAATTATCTGAAAGCGGATGAAATTCAGGAACTCAATCGGATTGTCACCATGTATCTCGATTATGCCGAAGACCAGGCTCGCCGCCGCAACGTGCTCTACATGCGAGACTGGCGCGGCAAGTTGGATGCTTTTCTGCAGTTCAACGAACGGGAGATTCTGACCAACGCCGGCCGCGTCGAGAGGGAAGTCGCCGATCGCCTCGCTCGCGAGCAATACGATAGGTTTGAAAGGCGCCGAATCGCTGAAGAAACACGGGCCGCCGAGAGTGCGTTTGATGAAGCAGTGAAACAGTTGCCTGCCAAACCTCCCCGAACACGGAAGAAGGGCTAACGCTTGCCCAAAAGAGGTTGTTGCAACGCTGGCCGAATTCCCGAAAGATGATGCTGTGAAAACACTTTGGGATATGAAAACCAGACTTTCAGAACGGCACGACGGCGGGCTTCTTCTGGTAACTTTGAGAACCGATATCTATCGTGCCCGAAAACGGCCAGAAAACGAGAACAGTCGTGCGTCCTGACAAGACTGGAAACGAGGAATCCGACAGCAAGAGTCTGCTCAGCGACTCGGAAAAGCGTGACCTCATTCAGCTCATCCAGCAGGGCAAGCCGCTCCCGGAGAAATACCGCTTCATTCTGTTCGAGGATAAGCGCGAGGTCGAACTCGTGTGGAACGGCAAGACTCGCGACGTCTGCACCACGGTGCTGCCGTTCCAGAGCCTCGAACATGTCGACGAGCCCCGCCGCGAAGCGCCGGAACTACAGGGCAGCCTGTTCGATCCGCGCGGGCGCCAGCTCAAAGGTTGGACGAATAAGCTGATCTGGGGCGACAACAAGCTGATTCTGTCGTCATTGAAAAGTGGAGCGCTGCGGCGTCAGATCGAAGAAGCCGGCGGTCTCAAGCTGATCTACATTGACCCGCCGTTTGATGTCGGCGCGGACTTCTCCATGGACATCGAAATCGGTGGGGAAACATTCCACAAAGAAGCGAACATTCTTGAACAAATTGCCTACCGCGACACGTGGGGACGCGGCGCGGATTCGTTTATTGCGATGATTTATGAGCGCCTTATCCTAATGCACGACCTGCTGTCGGATGATGGAAGCATATATCTCCATATCGGCCCAGACGTGAATCACTTTATTCGCTCTGTGCTGGATGAGGTCTTCGGACGTGATCGGCTACTTCGGGAGATCATCTGGAAACGCGTCTCATCTCGGAGCCACGGGAACTACTATCCGGCAACACATGATTCAATCCTCTTTTACTGCAAGACCGAGCGAGTAGTCTGGCACCAGCTTCATGAACCATTAGATGCGGAGTACGTCGAATCAAAGTATCGCCATACTGATCCCGATGGAAGGCGTTACAGAAAGGACAACTGCTTAAACCAGAATCCGGATCGACCGAACCTGACATTCGAGTGGAATGGACACGTCCGAACTTGGCGCTGGACCAAAGAGAGGATGCGACTACTGCACGAAGCCGGGCGGTTGCTTTACACGAAATCAGGAATCCCTGAATACAAGCGCTATCTCGACGAATCAGAAGGCGTCGCTCTTCAATCTGTTTGGTCAGATATCAATCCTGTCAATTCGCAGGCACTCGAAGACACCGACTACCCGACTCAAAAACCGGAAGCCCTTCTGGAGCGGATCATCAGCGCTAGCAGTAATGAAGGCGACCTTGTTGCCGACTTCTTTTGTGGAAGCGGCACTACCGCAGCCGTTGCGGAAAAGCTCGACCGCAAGTGGATCGCCACCGACCTGGGCAAGTTCGGAATCCACACCACGCGCAAGCGTCTGATCGGCGTGCAGCGAGCGCAGCAAGCCGCCGGCAAACCCTTTCGCGCATTTGAGGTCCTTAACCTGGGCCGCTATGAGCGGCAGGTTTATCTCAACGTCTCGGGTCGGCTCAGCGGGCCGCAGAAGGAACAGGCGCTCATGCAAAAAGAGCGCGAGTTCCGCGATCTGATTCTGCGCGCGTACAAGGCCGAACCATTGGCGGGCGAGAGCTTTTTCCACGGCAAGAATGTCGGCCGGCTGGTGGTGATCGGTCCGATCAATCTGCCGGTCGGCCGGCTATTCGTGGAGGAAGTGATCACCGAATGCCGCAAGCGCGGCGCATCGCGCGCCGACGTGCTGGCCTTCGAGTTCGAGATGGGACTGTTTCCCGCTGCTCTCGAGGAAGCGAAACAAAAGGGCATCGATCTTGCTCCCAAGTACATCCCGGCGGAAGTCTTCGACAAGCGCGCGGTAGAGCGGGGCCAGGTGGTGTTTCACGACATCAGCTTCGTCGAAGCGGCGCCGCGCTATAACAAGAAGGACAAATACACGCTGGCCATCGAACTGACCGATTTTTCTGTGTACTACACCCAGGGAGCGATGGAGGCCGCGATCGCGAACTTAAAGGAGGGCAAGAGCGAAGTGATCTGCGAGGCGGGACAACTCTACAAGATCGCGAAGGACAAACAAGGGGTCGTCAAACGCGAGATGCTGACGGGACATTGGACCGACTGGGTGGACTACTGGGCGGTGGATTTCGATTACATGAGCCGCAAGGAGATTATCAAGGTTGCACGCGGGATGGGAATTGAGGCGAACTTACCGGGCATGGAACACGCTCAAAAGGAGCTTGCCGATTTCGAAGAGCGCTGGACTGGCGGCTACATTTTCGAAAATGAGTGACAAAGTTTCCGTACCCGCCAGAACCGCAAACTGGAACTGACCACGTCACCTCACACGTACACCAGGCCGGGCCGACATACCGTGGCTGTGAAAGTAATCGATATATTCGGAAATGACACAATGACGCTCGTTCCGGTCAACGTGGGATAGCTCCTGCCTTGAGTATCTCCGAAGATCGATGCCCTACGGCGCCACACATTAGATGTTGGAGCAACACACAGTTACCATGGTCGATGTCGAGCGTGTGCTGTACGCAGAGTGGCAGGATGAGCCTGACGACAAGGACGAGTACGAGCGTGCCGGCAGAAAAGGCAGCGCGGGGCTGCTGGAAGAATGGCTACGAGGTGTATCGATGCTCTGTTACGAAAGACGATGCTTGGAGGGGGTCAAAAGACTCATGAATCCAAGTCTTCTCTCTGAATGACGGTCACTCGGGTCTTATGTCTGGGAGTTATTGTCAACGCCGACAGGCTTCGACAGTACAACGGCAAGAGCCACGAGCACTCGAACAAACTCGAAAAACAAACGTTCTATAATTTCCAGATATATACCGCGACGGAACGGTACCAGGAATTGGGGAAAGACGAGGACGCGTATGCGGAGCAGACCGAGAGGTATTCCGACTTGCAGTCCGCTATTGACTGTATGCTGTCCGACTGTGGCTTCAAGCTTCCTGCCGATATGCAAGGGATGCTTTTTTAGGAGGTGTGCGTGACAACGAACGGGATCGAACGCGACTTCCGCGAAAAGGTTTGTGCCGAGATTCGACTGCTGGACGAAGGGATGGATCGCTATCGGGTATTCACTCCTTTCCAATTTGATGACGGAGATCATCTGGCCATTGTCTTGAAGCGGGAAGCCGATCAGTGGCTGCTCTCCGATGAAGGACACACATTCATGCACTTGACCTATCAGGTGGATGAAAAGGAGCTGCAACGCGGAACCCGGCAGAAGATCATCGGAAATGCTCTCTCCGCATTTGGTATTGACGATCGAGAGGGTGAATTGCTGCTGCGCATTTCCGACGATCGTTACGGCGATGCTCTCTATACCTTCTCACAGGCACTGCTCAAGATTGCAGACGTCACCTTTCTCTCGCGTGAGCGCGTGAAGTCCACGTTTATGGAAGACTTCCGCCAGCTCCTTGAGGAAGCTGTGCCGGAAGGTCGGCGAGAGTTTGACTGGAATGACCCACTGCACGATCCGCAGCGAAAATACATCGTGGACTGCCGCGTGAACGGTATGTCTCGGCCCCTGTTCGTCTATGGTTTGCCAAATGACGATAGGACCAGGGATTCTATGATCTCAATGCTTCAGTTCGAACGGTGGGGAGTGCCTTACCGCTATATGGCAATTTTTGCGGATCAAGAGGAAATCAATCGAAAGGTTCTGGCTCGCTTCAGTGACATCTGCGAAAAACAGTTTTCCAGCATCGGTACCAATCGGGAACGCATCACAAAGTACCTGCAGGAAACGCTTCTCAGTTCACAGTAATACGGTCACTGCTACTTGGTGTGACCCGCATGTTGGCATATTGCTGCGGGACTCTTACTTGAATATCTATAATGAATATCCTAGACTGATATGTGGATCGACAATCAAGGATGGTCCTGATGGAAGCCATATCATTGAAGTTGCCCGAGGATCTACTCGAAGAGAGCGCCCAGTGTGCTGAAGCCCTGCAGATGTCGCGGGCCGCATATGTCCGCCGGGCAATCGAACAAATGAACCGTAAGACGCGCGCCCAAATCCGAGGCCAACGTTTGAGGTCGGCGTCTCTCAAGGTGCGCAAGGAAAGCAAAAAGGTAAACGGGGAGTTCGCGGCCATTGACCGGGATCCCGATGCTTAGGCGAGGACAAGTCTGGCTGGCGGATTTGAACCCTAGACGCGGTACCGAACCCGGGAAAACACGGCCTGTTCTCGTTGTCCAGTCGGAGGCTCTTCTCGATGCGAGCCATCCTTCGACACTGGTCATTCCGCTTACTACGATTCTCGTAAAAGACGCCGAGCCGCTTCGTATTCGAGTTGCCGCGGCAGACAAACTCCGGCGCGACTCGGATCTCCTGATCGACCAACTCCGGTCGATCGACAATGAGCGCCTCATTCAGGGACCGCTCTGCCAGTTGACCCAGTCGCTGATGTCACGGGTGGAAACCGCGATCCGGGAAGTGCTCGACATGGTCGAAGGTTAAGCGCAAGCTGAGTGCAAATGGCCGCAGGCTCATTGCCCTACTTTCGTTCACCCATTCAGTGAACTCATTGGTATTAACGACCCGCTCAAACGCGCTTTCTGAACACGTGGAATGTATTCGATCCTGATTCACTTCTGATGTTGCTCGGTGTAAAGATCGACGACTCTTCTTGATCATTGCTTGATAAGGAACGTTTACAGCCATACCAAGCATGTCTTCGGCCTTGGCGCCTGCCGTTCCCTGCTACCTAAGCCCATCTCTCAATTGATAAGATGCCACGTCAGTTTGTGGCCATGACACTTCACGCATTCAACCGACGCATTCTTGCAGAGGATCTCGTCCGCGTCCGGCGGCCGGATGATAGGGAGCGCTATGCCGCCTCGCAACGGCAGGCGCGGATTGATCCGAATCCTCACCAGATCGATGCGGTGATCTTTGCGCTTCGCCGTCTTCGGGAGGGCGGCTGCATTCTCGCCGACGAGGTTGGGCTTGGAAAGACGATCGAGGCAGGTTTGGTTATCGCTCAGAGTCGAGCCGAAGGTGTTCAGCGGGTTCTGTTGATCGTTCCAAAATCGCTGATCGGTCAATGGCAGAACGAACTCGCGAACCTGTTCGGCATCCAGGCTCTCGATGACCACACGAACTTCTTTGCGCCCGGCGTGTATCTCGTCGGCAGAGAGTTCGCGGGCAGCGAGCGCGGCGCCGCAATACTCGGTGCAGGGCTGCCGTTTGACCTTGTTGTCATCGACGAAGCGCATGAGATCTTCGCCGGACTCCACAAACGGTACGACCGCGAGGGCAACTATGACGACGACGCCGATGAGGCGATGATGGCGCATCGGGTTCGTGGCTTTCTGCGGACTGCGCCGGTTCTGCTTCTTACAGCGACGCCGATGCAAAACTCCCTCGCTGAATTGTGGGGTCTCGTGCAGTACGTGGAGCCAACCGGCACTCTGCTGGGTGACATCGCGACCTTTCGCAAAGTGTTTTGTGCCGAGGATGACAGGACACTGGTTCCTGGCCAGGAGTATGAGCTTCAACGGCGGCTTGCAGTTGTCCTTCAAAGAACGCTTCGACGGCAGGCTCAGGAATTCCTCGATCGCCCATTTACGCAGCGGCGTTGCAGGTTATACGACTACACAATGAGCGACGCCGAAAGGTCGCTCTACGATGACGTGACGGAATATCTTCTTCTACCGTCATTGTATGCATTCGCTGGGCGACAACGGCGATTGTTGCTGATCGGATTTCATCGACGGATGGCGTCGTCGATCCCGGCCCTTGCTTCGAGTCTCGAGAATGTTGCAGCCCGCCTTCGACGTCTTCAAGCGGGTTTGCAGGCCGACGAAACGGCGATGGACATGTATCGCGACCTGGAAGACGAGGATGAGATTGAAGACACTTCCGAGGAAGCACTTCCGCCAGTAGATCGCACGGCTTTCGCGAGCGAACTAGCCCTCGTCGAGGGTTTTGTCGCCCGCGCGAAGTCTCTTCCTGACGATGCCAAAGCGCGTTCATTTCAGGAAGCCATTCAAGTAGTGCTTGATTTCGGGCGTGGCGGGCGAGGCAGCGGCAAGGCTGTCGTCTTTACCGAGTCGATTACCACTCAGGAATACCTGCGAACCTTGCTATTGGACATTGGTCTGCAGGACGACGACATCACCCTGTTCCGCGGCGTAAACGATCATGCTCGTGCGAAGAAGGCCCACATTCGCTGGCAACAAGAAGAAGGCGCCGTTTATCCGCCAGGCGCCAGGCCGAGTCGCGAGGTTGCGGTCCGGCTCGCGCTCGTGCACGAGTTTCGCACCCGCTCGAAGGTTCTCATTTGCACCGAGGCCGGCGCGAAAGGCTTGAACCTCCAATTTTGTGAGACTGTTATCAACTACGACCTTCCCTGGAATCCGCAGCGCATCGAACAGCGGATCGGGCGCTGTCACCGGTACAGTCAGCAGCGCGATGTTACCGTGGTCAACTTCATCGCACGGGACAACGAAGCGCATCGACTGACCTTTGAGATCCTCAGCCAGAAGCTGGATCTATTCGGTAAAGTTCTCGATGCCTCCGATAACGTCTTGCATGAACCCAGAACAGATGCGCCTGAGATAGTGGTCTCCGCCTTGTCTGTCGAATTTGAGACCGACCTTCGTAACATCTACAGCCGCTCGCGCACGCTGGACGAGGTCACGCGCGAGATCTCCGCACTTCGCGACAAGATCGGGGAGCGAAGGGATGCTTACGAGAAGGAGTATGACCGGACATCGCAGATCATCAAGTCGCGCTTTGACGAGAATGTCCGCAGGGTATTTAAGAGCCTGCGCGAGGAGTTGCCTCATGGACTTGCCGATCTCGACCGGGATATCGCGGATTTGGTGGACGGCTATCTTGCCTCGCGCGATGTTGAATATCGCCGTTCGGAGAAAGCGGGCCGGGCTATTTTTGAAGTGACGTCCGGCGCCTCATTGCCCCCGCAGATCGGAGATGGTCGGCGCTTCGGAACCGGTGACGCGAGATCTTTGACCGATGCCGAAGCGCTGAATCTCGTACATCCGCTCGTTCATGCGTCGATCGAGGATGCTCGCAGATGGGCAGGTGGTTCCGTGACGTTGCGGATGCCACCGGACGCCTCTAGTGACTTCGCGGCGCTTGCCGAATGTTCCGGAGTTCTTCGTGTTGTTTTGGTCGACTACGGCGGGTTCGAGCCTGTCCAGCGACTCGTCGCTGGAGCAGTAATTGATGGTAATCCGATCGATCCCTCGCTGGCTGCCAAGCTGTTGCGATTACAAGCGGCCGACCGGCCGATTTCTAATCCAAGCGTCGACGCGGAGTCGCTGAATGACGCTGTCGACGAAGCGGTGTTCGTTGATCAGCGTGATGTCGAGAAAAGTGAGCAGAGGCATTTTGAGCAGGCCGTCGGCCAGCTCGAGCGTTTTGTTCAGGACAAAGTCCTCGTGTGTCGTCGGGAACGTGCGAGCGTTAGCGAAAAACTGAAATATGCGCGTGAGCGACGTGACGAGGTCGTCGGTTCCACAGCCCGAGAAAAGGTTGAAGCGGAGATCCAACGATTGGCTGCCAGGGAAGAAAGCCTCGAAGGCACCATAAACGCCCTGGAGTCCAGAGAAGACGAGGTCTACAAAAGATGGAGGGAAAAGTACCACACGCTTCGGTATCGACCACCGGTCGTCACCGTACTATTCGAAGTAAGGTTTCAAATCACGCCGATGGCTCGGGAGACGTCGTGCTAAGACTGCTGCACACCGCTGACTGGCATCTGGGGCGTCGATTCCCATCGTTTCCTGACGAAGCTCAGAAGAAACTATCGCGGGCACGCATGGAGGTGATTACCAGTATCCTCGAGGTCGCCCGCCGCAACGCTGTGCATGCTCTGTTGTGCGCCGGCGACCTATTCGATGATCCGGAACCGGAGCCTGATTTTTGGGAAGGCCTCGCCAGAACGCTTCAACAGCACGCCGGCCCGCATCCACCCATATTCCTCGTGCCGGGCAATCATGATCCCCTGACTCCCGACTCCGTTTGGGCGCCAAATCATCCGTTTCGATCGCGGCTTCCGAAGTGGGTACACGTCGTCGATCGCGATGACTTCACGTACGAGCTCGCACCGGATGTCGTTCTCTATGCCCGTCCTTGCCGATCGAAAGCAGGAGAGAACGACTTGGCGATGGCGCTTCCGGCGCGCGAACCCGGCGATGAACGGCTGCGGATCGGCTGCGTCCATGGCTCCACGTTTGACATTGAAGGCTACCAGACGAACTTCCCAATTTGCCGCGACGCGGGAATCCAACGAGGCTTGGACTATCTGGCCATTGGTGATACGCATTCCTTCCGCGACGTCACTCCGAATCTACCCGTACCGACCGTATATCCGGGCGCTCCCGAACCGACAAGCTTCGACGAGTCCGATGCCGGCAACGTCGCACTAGTTGCATTGTTCCGTCGCGGCCGACGTCCGCGCGTCGAAGCCGAGCGCGTTGCAGCCTGGCGCTGGATCGATGTTCACTGTCGTGACATGAACGAGCTTCGAAGCCTTTTGACGATGCAGGATCTCGATCGCCATGTTGTGAGACTGCATCTCGACATGACGGTGTCTCTAGCCGAGGAGAGTGAAGTCGATCGGATCATCCGCGACCTTCAAGGAACCGATGCGCATCACGGTCGAGCCGGAGTGCTGTTGTTGGATCGGTCGAATCTCGAATTGATGGTAGGTTCCGGAGACGCTTTTCCTGATGACCTTCCTCCGGTGTTAAAAGACACGGTCGATCGCCTCGATCGACTGATTACTGACGCAATAGACGAGTCTGAAAAATCCAAGGCGACACGAGCTTTGGCGCATCTTTATAAGATGCTGCAGCAGAACTCTGCGCCGCGCGGGCGCGGGCTATGAAGCTCCATCGACTGCAAGTCAGCAACTTCGCCGGCGTCCGAGAAGCAGACATTGAGTTTGGACCAGGGCTTAACGTCTTGTATGGACCTAACGATCTCGGAAAATCGACGCTCAGCGAAGCCATCCGTTTGGTGTTGCTGCTGCCCCATGGATCGAGTTCTTGCGACCCGTATGTCGGGTGGACCGGCGGAAAGGATCCAGTCGTTGATCTGATTTTCGAAACCGGAATACAACGTTTTTGGCGTGTGAGAAAGGAGTTTGCAAAGAGCGGCTCATCGCTTTTACAGGAGTCGAAGAACGGTCGCGACTTCGACGATGTGGAACGCGGAAGAAGGGTCGATGGAAAGCTGCGAGAGATTCTGGGTTGGGGTATTCCTGAGCCGGGAGGCTCCGGTGGTAGTAAAGGTATGCCGGGCAGCTTCCTCGCCACCGCACTTCTATCGACGCAGGCGAACGTGACCTCATTGCTCGAAGGTAGTCTGGATGGCGATCCGACTGCCAGTGGTAAGGAGCGAATCGCGGCGGCATTGCAGGCCGTGGCGCAAGACCCGTTATTCTTAGCGTTGCTTCGGAGTGCGCAAGAGCGGCGTGACGAAGCCTATACGGACAAAGGCGCCAAAAAGACCGCCAAGGGAAGTGTCTTCAAACAGGCTGCGGATCGTGTCAGGGAAACGAGGGAGGAAAAGGAAAGGCTGCAGAAAGTGGTTGAGGACTCCGAAGACGCGGAGAAGCGGCTCCAGATTCTCAATGCAAAACGCGCTGAAAGACAGGATGCGATTGCCGTTGCAACAGAGCGCGCAACAACCCTTGAGCGGTTAGCCGCTCAAGCCGCCGATCGGGCAACAGCTGCTGAACTGGTTCGTTTGACGCAGGAGGAGGTGCAGCGGATCCGGAAAATCGGAAAGGATGTAGACGAAGCAGAACAAACATCCAAGGCTCTTCTCGGAAAAGAGGAGGAAGCGAAACAGGCGCTAACGGCTGCCCAACATGAATGCGTCAAAGCGGAGGCGACCTTCAAATCCGAGGAAGAAAAAGCACGAGCGGAAGGGGCAGATTCCGATCTGAACGATACCGTTGTCCGGCAACAACTCGAGATCAGGATCGGCCAGACAGAGAAAGCGGCAATCGCGGCACAACAGCGAATGGATACTGCCAGTAGCGCGCAGAAACTTGTCGATGCCGCGGCCCAAGCAGAACATGCCCATCGCGACCAACAAGCCAAGGCAAAGCTTGCCCGGGAATCTTCAACCGAGGCAGCGGCCAAAGAACAGATTGCGAACGATGATCTGCAAGGTTGCGATCTGCTTGAACGTGCGTTGGCGGTTCGGTCCGCCGAGAAGGATGCGGCAGATGCCCGAATTGCTGTCGATAAAAACTCAGCCCTGCAGGCGCGTTTGGAAACAGAGCTGAAGGAACGAGCTGTACTGGCTGGACGCCGGGCCGCGATGGTAGTCCCGGCTGCAAGCGCAGTGCTACCGATGCGTACGCTGGACTATCAACTTGCCGCCGCTCGGGGCGCACTCGATGTGGGGTTCGTAGTCACCGTAACGTCTAAGCGTGCCCTCGACATTGGGATTCGGAAGGACGCCCAACCTGCTTATGCCGAAACTGCTAAGTCGTTTGAAGTAGAGGCTGCCGCTGAGATTGAACTCGAGATTGCGGACCTTGCTTCCGTCCGCATTCGCGGCGGCCGGCGTGAAGCGCAGGAAAGGGTTCGGATATTAGAGCAACGTTGGAATCTGGAGGTCGCGCCACACCTTGCCGCCGCCGGCGCTACGGATTTCGCCGGTCTTGAGACGAAGGTTGTGGAAGCTCAAGAAGTGGATGCAGGTATTACGGCGAAAGACACAGAGATCGAGTCCGTGCGAACGCAGACGACCGCCAGTACTGGTGCGCCTGAGGCTCTTCGACAGGCATCGGACCGGCTACGGAGTTGCCTGTCTGCCTTGGGCGATGTTGCGATGGAAGCGCTTTCCGCTGATCTCGACAGACTAGGAACGGATCCACGGGACGGTTTGCGAAAGCGGCGTCAACAGTTATCTAAGACTGTCGATATCGCACGCGGTATTTCAATTGAAGCCGGAAAGAACTACACACTCGCTGAAGAACGAGCAAATAACTTACGGTCGTTGATGGATGCAGCCGTTGCAAAGCGTGATCTTGCACTAACTTCGCTTCCTGAAGGAATAGCCGCGTCCCTGGCCGCTGCCAGATCCGATCTCGCGTCCGCCACCGGAGAAACGCAAACCGCCAAGGGGGAGTTGTCGTCGTTGGAAAAAACAATCGCGCTGCAAAAAGCGCGAGTTGAGGCAGCAGTTGCGGGTGCCCGAGCGAACTGTGAGAAGACGAAGATCGCGGTGGATGCTGCACAGTCAGGACTAACCGAGGCGATGACCAGGCGTGCGGCACTGGTCGGCAGCCTGACTGAGTTAAGAAAACTGCGTGAAGCAGCAGACCTTAAGGCGGCCGAGGCCAAGTTACGAGAGGCGACTGAACGTCACGCGGCTTTGCCTGTGCCTGAGCGCAACGTCACAAGGGATGACGTGAGCGCTGCTAAGAACACTGAAGCCGGCTTGAAGATGGAATTGGGGACCGTGGAGCGTGAGATTCAGCGAGCACAGGGCGCGCTGGAACAGGTTGGCGGCGCTGTGGCCCGTGAACGACTACGCGACGCGACCGAAGCGTTTGAGCTGGCGCAGCAACAGGAAAGAGAATACGAAGCGGACTACGAGGCGTGGAAACTGCTGCTCGATCAAATGAAGGAGGCGGACGCTGCTCAGGCCAGCAATCTCGGGTTGGCGCTCGGTCCGGCTATTGCGAGTAGATTTCAAGCTTTGACCGACCGCCGGTATGAAACCATCCGACTGACAGCGAATCTAGGTACGGAAGGAGTCGTCGTTGGTGGTGCGGTTAGGTCATCAGAGCGGATGTCCGTGGGCACTCGCGAGCAACTATCGACTTTGTATCGGCTATCGCTGGCGGAGTACTTAAAGACCGTTGTCGTTCTCGACGACCAACTCGTTCAGAGTGATGAGGGCCGAATGGACTGGTTCCGCCAGTTACTCACAGAGAAAAGCCGAAGCTTTCAGATAGTCGTGTTCACCTGCCGGCCTCGTGACTACCTTGAAAAAAGATCGATTGTACCCAAAGGGAAAGGCTGTCACGCAGATACCGATCACGGATTCATTCGCGCAATCGACCTGGAACGAGCGCTGCGAACCCCTGCGGCTTCGTCTTCGGCATTGGGTTCGCCAGATCAGAAGCGTGGTAACCGGCTTTGACGAAGTGCGGACTGCCCGGCCATCCCGCCACAATGCCTGCGATGTCGGTGCAATCGAAAAAGCCTTAACAATTCCTATCAAGGTCCGTCGAACGCGTATAGCGGACCGATTGTTACGATCGCCGCTCCCCTACCCCCACCGTATCGTTCCTTGAAATCATCGCAGAAGAAGATTGACGTGGCGGCCTAAGAACTGGCTGTTCTGAACCGTTATCGTTCATGACAAGCGGTGATTTCCAGCGATCGACGGGAGATCCAACTTGTTCGAATTATTAGCTGGGGGATCATCATGAAAACCATCGTTTGGAAGTTCCATTACGTGCTTTTAGCCGCTGCCGGCATTGCTGTCGGTGGCCTCTCCATCGCCGCCGGATTTATCCTGGGCGGCACATCGGCCGCTCCTCCGCCGCCGATACAAATTACGCGCGAACTCGGCGGTGGCGACCGTTACGTGACGCACGTCGCAACCGACAAACCAATCTACCGCGTCGGCGAAAAGCTTTACGTTCGGGGTGTCGTCCTGCGGGCGGAAGGCCACTCTCCAATGCCCGGTTCTCTGGGGCCGACCGGCACAGCATCCTTCGAAATCAAAGGCCCTAAAGGCGACACGGTCGCTTCCGGTCAGTCGGCGATTATCGATAGCGTGGTTGGATTTTCCTGGGACATCCCGTCAGGTCAGGCCGGTGGAGAATATACCGTTCGGATATTGCTTCCCTCGGGCGTTGAGTCAGCCGAACGCAAGTTCGACATCCGTGCCTACCGGGCCCCGCGCCTCAAGAGCCAGATTGTTTTTGTGCGTGACGGCTATGGCCCCGGCGACACGGTTGCCGCCAGTCTGCACGTCGAACGCGCCGAAGGCGGCGTTCCCGCCGGCGCCAGAGTCTCTGTCAGCGCGCGTGTCGATGGCGCAGAGACATGGAATGGTTCAACCACCGTCGATGGCTCCGGCAACGCGAGCGCCAGCTTCAAGCTGCCATCCGCCATCGCCCGTGGCGAAGGCGTCATCGCGATGATCATCGAAGATGGTGGCACGGTTGAAACCGCCACCAAAACCATCCCCATTCTTCTGCAGACGCTGGACCTGGCGATGTATCCCGAAGGAGGCGATCTGATCGCCGGACTGCCGAACCGGGTTTACGTTGAAGGTAGAACGCCGGCCAAAAAGCCCGCGGATATTGTGGGCGCCATCGTGAATCGCGCCGGTCAGGAAGTCGCCACGTTTCGAACCGAACATGAAGGTCGCGGCCGATTCTCCTTTATCCCCGCGAAGGGCGAGACCTATTCGCTGCGCGTCATCGAGCCCGCGGGAATCAAGACCGTCTTTCCATTGCCGGCCGTCAGGGAATCCGGCGTAGTGATTGCCTCGGCTTCGGATGTTATTCCCAGGGAAGAAGACGTCATCGTGCGAGTCGCTGCCACCACGAACGGCACTTATGGCGTCGCTCTCAGTCAGCAGGGCAAAGAGGTTTCTTTCAAACGCATCTCACTTAAGGCAAACGAATCCGCGGATGTCGCATTCACTGTGCCGAAATCCCTCGATGGCGTGATCGTCGCCACGGTTTACGACGACCGCAAGAATCCGAAGGCCGAGCGCTTGCTGTTCCGTCAGCCTGAACACAACCTCAAGGTGCAGATTGTCGCGGATCGCGCCGACTATGTTCCCGGCGACAAGGTTACGCTTCGGATCACCACTACCGACGACACCGGCAAGCCTGTGGGCTCGGTTGTTGGCCTCACCGTCACCGACTCCAGCGTTTTGGAAATGATCGAAAAGCGCGAGCAGGCTCCGCGCCTTCCGGCAATGGTTCTGCTGGAAAACGATGTCAAGGATCTGGCGGATGCCCACGTCTACCTCAACGAGAAGAATCCCAAAGCGCCACTGGCAACGGACCTTTTGCTGGGCACCCAGGGCTGGCGCCGTTTCGCCACGGCGGGAGCGGGAACTCTCAAGGGTGTAGTAACGGATATGTCGAACGCGTTCATTCCTGGCGTCACCCTTCGAGCCGTGAACACGGTCACGGGCTCCATTCTCACCGCCATCACCAACGAAGCCGGTGTGTATGTCTTCCCCAGTCTCAAGGGAGGGACATACCGCATGAGCGCGTCGTTGCCTGGTTTCAGAAACGAGACCGTGATGGGGCTGAAAGTAGGAGACAACCGCGACGTGCGCCAGGACTTTCGATTGGCGGTCGCTACAGTTAATGAGTTTCTTCAAGTGGTTGGAGTGGCCCGAGCCATGGTCGCGCCTGCGGCCCCAATTGGGAATCTAATGCTTGCGGCCAAGGACGAGTTCGATCGAGTTAATGCACCCGTGCCAATGAAGAACGACGGACTCTTCGATGAGGAACGGCAACAAGGCCTGGCTGGACTCAGAGCGGATTTCCGCGAACGCGCGAACTTCGACCGCAAAGCCGTCGTCAACATCGTAACCGTCCGGGAATACGCTCACACCCTGCGCCCGAATTACACCGAAGGCTCACGCGAGGACTTCGCCGAAACGGTTTACTGGAACGCCGGCGTCAGGACCGACAACTCCACTGGACTCGCCACCGTTTCGTTCAACCTTAGCGATTCAGTGACTTCATTCCGAGTGCTGGCGGACGCGTTCGCCCAGGATGGCACGCTCGGCTCCGGCAACAGTCACGTCGAATCGGTAAAACCCTTTTCGATTGAACCCAAGATCCCACTCCAGGTCACGAGTGGCGATGTGATTGAACTTCCCATCGGCATCATCAACGGGTTGAGCCGGGAACTCCGTCGTCCGGAGCTTTCGCTCAAAGGCCCGGCCGGCATCAATATCACCATGCTCGGCAACAATCCGGCTATGCTCAGCGCTAAAGAACGCTCGCGCCGGTTTGTGCAACTCGGCATCGGCAGCGAATTCGCGGGCCTCGCGAGTCTGACGCTCGATGCGAAGGCCGGCCTCTATCGCGATAGCGTCGGCCGCACACTCGATGTCCAGCCCGCGGGTTTCCCACGCGATATCTCCACAGGCGGAATGCTGGAAAGGAACAGCGCCAAATCCTTCGAGTTCACGCTGCCGGCCGATGTCGTTGCTCGGAGCCTGTCGTCGACCGTCACGGTTTATCCCACTCCGCTTGCCAACATGACCGACGCCCTTCAGTCGTTGCTGCGTCAGCCTAACGGTTGTTTTGAGCAAACCAGTTCCACGAGTTATCCGATCACGATGGCTCAGCAGTATTTCCTCACACACACGGGTGTCGACCCCGCACTCGTGGAGAAGGCCAAAGACCTTCTCGACGTCTCCTATAAGAAACTCACCGGCTTCGAGTCCCCCAGGAAGGGATACGAATGGTTCGGAGCCGATCCCGGGCACGAGGCGCTCACGGCTTATGGCCTGATGCAGTTCACGGACATGTCTCGCGTACGAACCGTAGATAAGGAAATGATCGATCGCACCAGGGCCTGGCTTCTTTCGCGTCGCGACGGCAAGGGTGGCTTCAGCCGGGATTCCAAGGCGCTCGATAGCTTCGGCGGCGCTCCTGCGGATACCACGAACGCCTACATCGTGTGGGCTCTGATCGAATCGGGAGAGAAAGGTCTCGACAAGGAAATCGCTTCCGTCAAAGCCTCGGCCAATTCAGCACAGGACAGCTACATCGTTGCACTCGCCGCCAACATTCTTCACGCTACCGGCGATGCAGCGGGAGCGCGGCAGTTGATGGACAAACTCGCCAGGAACCAGGAGACGGCAGGCAACGTCAAGGGAGCGCTCACCAGCATCACACGCTCCGGCGGTGACGCACTCACGATTGAAACGACGGCCCTCTCCGTCCTGGCGTGGATGCGTGAACCTTCCTATGCGGCTAATGTCGAGAAGGGTTTGAAATGGATCGTGGAGTCGAACAAGAGCGGACGCTTCGGTTCCACACAATCCACGATTCTCGCGCTGCGCGCTATCGTGGCCTACGATGCCGCCCATGCCCGCCCGAAGAGTCCGGGCCGAATTGTTCTCACCGTGGATGGAAAGGCTATCGGCTCGCCCTTAGCCTTCACGGAGCAGACGCAGGGAGCGCTCGTCCTGCCGGAATTCGCCAGTCAACTCGGCCCCGGCAAGCACAGCGTTGCACTCAGGATGGAGGACGGATCGAGCATGCCTTTCTCTTTGAATGTGAAGTACCACAGTCTCCTTCCCGACAGCGCCGAGGAAGCTCAAATCGGAATTCAGGTGGCGCTTAAAGATCGTCAGATTCAGGAGGGAGGCATCACCGAAGCGACCGTGTCCATCGCCAACAAGAGCGATCAAGTGATGCCTACTCCTGTGGCGATCGTCGGAATCCCCGGCGGCCTGGAAGTTCGGCACGATCAGCTCAAAGAACTGGTGAAGTCCGGCCGGATCGACGCCTACGAAGTCATCGGCCGGGAAGTCGTCCTTTATTGGCGCCACCTGAAAGCAAAGGACAAATTCGATCTTCCGCTAAGCCTGGTTGCCGCGGTTCCCGGCTCTTATACCGGTCCGGCCAGCCGCGCGTATCTCTATTACACGGACGAATACAAAAACTGGGCACCGGGAATTAAAGTGAGCATCACGCGACGGTAGGAAATGGGACATGGGACATTTGACGTTTGACACGTGACGTTTGACGTTTGACATCCGGGGAGGCAACCGCCCCTCGGATGCCAAATGTCACGTCTTCCATGTCAAATGGTTCCCTGCCCTATTTTCCTCCGCCGGGCTTTTTCGGTTGGGCGCCGGCTGGTGTTTCCGGCTTTTTCTCTTCAGGCTTGGCGGCTGGGGTCGCCGGCGGCGTTTCCGGGGCACCCTGGCGAGGCTTGTTGATGCACAAAGCGGATCGGCAGTTGTCCGAAAACTCCGAGCCCAGACCGACCAGCAGATCAACGATGTCGGAGTAAACGAGTGTCTTCTCTCCAGGACCGTTCGCCATGTCCGCGATCGTTTCCCCGCTTCCCGGTTTCACGGCGCGCGCGTTTGCGGCGTTGCGCTCGGCAAACACATTGGCGCGAGCCTTGACGTCCGCGCCGCGGGCGAACAGATACATGATGACGTCGCGATCGCCGACGGATGCCGCTCCGTGCAGCGGCGTGAACCCATCGTTATCTTTCGAATTCACGTCGGCGCCGAGTTCCTCAACCAGGTAACGCACAGCAGCCAGCCGTGAATCGGCTTTCACGTTTCCTTCCGACGGCCGATGCCCCGTACCGGAAGCCAGCATCAATGCGTTGATGCCGCGGTTCGTCGTCATGCTGGGATTGGCGCCGCGCGAAAGCAGAAACGTCATGGCATCCAGATCGTTCGCCTGAGCCGCTCGCAAAAACGCGGTTTCGCCGGTATATACAGGACCGCCGCCGGGACCGACGATGCGCATCCACATGCGACCGTTCATGCGGGCGTTGACGTCCGCGCCCTTATCCAGCAGGACGCGCATCAACGACATGTAGTCGACATCTTCATTGTCAATAACCGGCGCGGGATACCAACCTCTGGGCGCCCACTTCACGTCAAGCGTCGTGAACAATGCCGTGGCTTCTTCGGTGCTGGCGGGTTTGGGATCCGCGCCATGCTCCACCAGATACTTCGCGATGTCGTAACGACCATTGGCGATGGCGAGCGTCAACGTGCTCATCTGGTCCGAAGCAGTCGGCACATTCACGTCTGCGCCGGATTCCACCAACGCGCGAACAGCTTCCATGTGACCTTCTCGCGCCGCGAATTGCATTGCAGTCATACCGCCAAGCGCCAGCGGTTTATCCGCAGCTCCACCGCGACCA
>Ga0137427_10000503_pt1 | contig 20171 bp, 17 predicted proteins | sample EasRivERMZT700_2_FD_102309 | JGI IMG/M metagenome (GOLD analysis project Ga0137427, IMG submission 102309) | Soil microbial communities from meander-bound floodplain in the East River, Colorado, USA - East River MetaG ERMZT700_2 | ecosystem: Environmental > Terrestrial > Soil > Floodplain ...
GACGAGAACCCAAAAGAAACGCGCCGAGTCCTTCAGGTTTCGGAATCGGCTGACTTCGCCCGCATAGATCGTTTGAATGTGTGTGTGACCGATACGGAGTCGTTTGCGGGCGGCTTTGATAATGACCTCCGTTTCCATGTCATAGCGGCTGGAATACAAAGTCACTTTGCGGAGAAGGTTCGCGCTGTAAGCGCGAAATCCGGTCTGAGAGTCGTGAATCCGCTGGAAGCATAATGCGGACACAATCATGCTGGACGTCCGGTTCGCGATTCGCCTCAGCAAGGGAACGCGGCCGGAGTCGTCCATCCGATTACCGAGTATCAGGTCGTATTGTTCAAGCAACGGCAAAAAATTGAGAAGGTCCTCCGGGTTGTGTTGTCCATCGCCGTCCATGGTGATCACGTGGTCGTAACCTTTCACCAACGCATACTCGAATGCCGTTTTCAGCGCCTCGCCCTTGCCCATGTTGTCCTTGAGCCGATGGACCATAGCTCCGGCCAGCATCGACACGAGTGTCGTGGCGTCCTCGGACCCGTCGTCGATGACCATCACGTCGGGAACGTGTTTTCTAATCGCTTCGACGAGACCCGGTAATGTCTGTTCCTCGTTGAATGCCGGTATGACGAGTAGCGTGCTCATTTCACTTATATAATGTCGCTGTGCGAACCTTGGCGAAACCCGTCTATCTGGGTCTGCGCGAAATCGTACTTAGGGCTCTCGTCCATCCGGGGCCCGCGCCGCAGACGCCGAAGGTAGTCCAGTCCTTCCTTGTTATCTGTGACCGACGTCTTGGCGATCTGTGCCTGGCTATTCCGACGCTGCAGTGTTTGCGCAGCGCGTATCTTGACGCCCGTTTTGGGATAGTTCTTCCCAGGCATCTGCAGCCTCTGGCGCGTTGGGCGTGCCGGCCGACACAGTTTTTCGACTACGACGATGACGAAACCATTGCCGGTCAACCATGGGATCTGGTCATCGATCTCAGCACTGACTATCATCTCGGGCCGGCCCGTCTCGCAGCCCGCACCCGTTCTCCAGTTCGTCTGGGGTTCGATTTTAAAGGCAGAGGACGATACTTCAACATCCCAATGCAACTTCCGGACGGCGAACATATGTCGCGAGCCTATTCGCGGGCACTCACGCCGCTCTCGATTTCATTGGAGCGCAAGCCGCTGCCTGAGTTCATGCCGGAAGAACCCGTTTCGGAATGGCGACGGCACGGAGTCATCGTGCATCCCGGCGCGGTTCACGCCACACAACGATGGCCGGCCGATTATTTCGTCGAGCTGATTCGCCGGATATTGGGTTCTGGTGAAACCTGTCTGGTTCTGGGTGCAGAATCGGAACGCGAAACGGTGGATAACATCGTCAAGCGATCAGGTACCGGGGCTACCGCGGCGATCGCAAAGGACGTGATGCAATTGGCCGCTACGATTCACTCCGGCGACGTCATGATCTGCAATAACTCCGGACCGCTCCATCTCGCGGGACTGCTCGGTGTGCCGACGATCAGCTTCATGGGACCGACGGTCAAATCACGATGGGCGCCGATCGGCAGTCATGACGTGGTGCTGCGTCGGGACAATCTCGCCTGCATTGGTTGCAACTCCGGCCACTGCCGCATTCGAACCCACGCCTGCATGAAAGAAATCACACCTGACGATGCATTCGCCGCATACTTCCGGCTTCGTGCCATGCTCCTTCTGGAATCGTCCACGTGAAGTCCTGGGGGAGGTTTACTTTACCGCCGGACCGAGCGTACAATCCCACCCGTTTATGAGCGGGACCAAAGCTGTCCTTCATCGGTAGGAGTATCTCGAAGTCATACGACAACAATCACTACACATAGACCCCGGAGGGTACGATGGCGGGACACCAGGGATTCCTATTCGAAAACAAATTGAACGGACCGCAAGCGCGTGGACTGGTGCGGCTTTCTCAACCGGATCGGCCCCTGACCAAGGCGCAAAGGGCTTTCAATCGACTTGTGTCGAGAGTCGAAGAGCTTCGAGCCAGGCTTGAGGCCGAAACGCGACGGCTCGACAACGCGCTCGCATACTATGGCAAGTATCTCCATCCAAGGCTCCAGCGGCAAAAAGGTCTGCGCAAGGATGTCGTTCGGGGGCTTGCCCCGTTTCTGGACGACAAGCGGCTGAATGGAAAGAAGGAGCGCAAGACGTTGCGGATGATCATTGCGGAACAGATCAGTGACATTGTTGCTGAAGAAGGCACGCTGACCGACTCCGATCTACAGGAACTCTTCGAACGGATTCATGGCGTCGATTTCGAACAGGCCGAACGGGAAGAGATCGAGGAAACCCGTTCGGCGATGGAAGCGATCTTCGACGAAATCGGGATCGACATTGATCTGTCCGGCCTGCGTCCGGATATGAGTGAGGCCGCGGTTGCCGCCAAGGCAGCCGAGATGGCTGAAAAAATTCAGCAAAAAGCCATCGAAGAAGATTACGCATTCGGCCGGACCGAACGGCGCAAGACCAAGCGTCAGATCGAAAAAGCAGAGCTTCTCCGTCAGTCCGAACAACTTCGCAAAAAGAGCATTTCGACCATCTACAAACAGCTCGCGAAAGTCCTGCACCCCGATCTGGAACAGGACGTCGCGCGCAGGGAGCGTAAAGTCCTCCTGATGCAGGAACTGACTACCGCATATCGGAACAACGATCTGCACACACTACTTCGCCTGGAACTGGACTGGATTCAGCGGGAAGACGGTGACGTGGAGCGCCTGACTGAAGAGAAGCTTGCTATCTACAATCAGGGTCTGAAAGAGCAGATAGTCGAACTGGAACAGGAGCTTGCCGATTTGCCGTTTCATCCGCGCTACCAGCCGCTCGCGGTGCCGGACGGGGTGTTTGGAATCCAGGTGAGAACGAACGGGCCCGCGGAGGCGCACTGGCTGGACGAAGTGAACACCACCCTGGAGGCAAGCATCGCAAGACTAAAGACAGACCAGGCGATTGATGAAGTGCGCGACCTGATCCGGGAATACCGCTCAGCCGGTCGCAGCATATGAACCGGAGTTAGGCGTAAAAGCGTCACGGCGGAAACTATCTTGGACAGCTCTGGTCTATGACTGCCGCTACAACTTGTCCCGAAGTTCGAACCACTTGGTACCACTGGGTGCTAGACTATCCCGCGTCCGCCGAGGTGAGCTCAATTGGTTCCGCTCCTTGATCTCAAAGCACAGTACAACACTATTCGCGACGACATACGGCAGGCTCTGGATCGGGTGATCGAGTCGCAGAAATTCATTTTGGGCCCCGAAGTCGAAGCACTCGAGCACGAGATTGCAACCTACTCGCAATGCCGCTATGGGATCGGCGTTTCCTCTGGAACCGATGCACTGCTTGTGGCGTTGATGGCCCTTAATATCAAGCCGGGTGATGAGGTCATCACGACCCCCTATAGCTTTTTCGCCACCGCCGGTTCGGTCATGCGTCTGGGAGCGACACCGGTATTTATCGATATCGAACCGGGAACGTTCAATATGGATGCATCCGGCATTAAAGCGAAAATATCCAAAAGAACTCGAGCGATCGTGCCCGTCCATCTGTTCGGACAGGTTGCCGACATGGATGCCATCCTCGACGTTGCTCGCCGGCACGACATTCCTGTGATTGAGGATGCAGCCCAGGCTATCGGAGCTGAATGCAAGGGACGACGCGCAGGCTCGATGGGCCTGATGAGTTGCTTCAGTTTCTTTCCTTCAAAAAACCTTGGCGGTTTTGGCGACGGCGGCATGGTTACCACCAACGATGCTGCGGTTGCGGAGAGAATACGTGTGCTGCGGTCTCATGGGTTTCGAATCAAGTATTACAACGAAGTGCTGGGCGGGAACTTCCGCCTCGATGAAATCCAGGCGGCTGTTTTGCGCGTCAAGCTGCGACACCTCGATCACTGGACGGAGGGCCGGCGCGCTAACGCGAGGCGTTATCGAGAACTTCTTTCGAACGCCAACGGAATCGGGCTCCCGTACGAAGTGTCTGACTCGCGTCATATCTACAACCAGTTCGTCATCAGGAGTGACCGTCGGGACGGCTTGATGGAACATCTTAAGAAGAAGAATATCGGCTGTGAAGTCTACTATCCCGTCCCACTGCACCTTCAGGATTGTTTGACCTCTCTCGGTTACCGGCGCGGTTCATTTCCGACAAGCGAGACTGCCTCCCTCGAATCGCTCGCGTTACCCATTTATCCGGAACTGTCCCCGGAAGCCATGAAAACTGTGGCGGAAGCTGTACGCCAATACTGAAAATGAATCAGCATCAGCTTGGCGTACACCTGAGGGTTAAACGGTTTTAATCAACCCCTGCCGCAACGCAAAGCGGATCAGTTCCGTCGTCGTGCGCAGGCCAAGCTTCTCCAGGATGTGCTGGCGGTGGGTATGAATGGTTTTGGGGCTCACAAACAGTGAATTCGCGACTTCAGATGGTGACTTACCCTCAGCCAGCATGAAGAAAACCTCGCGTTCGCGACTGGTAAGGGAATCCAGTGATCGAGGCGGCATTCCTCCTCCGCTGAGCGAATAGTCCGCGAGCAACTTAGAGACATTCGATGAGAAGACGGTGCCGCCATGCATTACGGTGCGTACCGCGGATACGAGTTCATGATCCAGTGAGTCTTTGGCAAGGTAGCCTGAAGCGCCGGCGGAGACCGCTTCAGAGATAACGTGCTGTTCGAGGTGTACGGAAAGAATAAGAACTTTGGAGCCGCCGCCTCGAATTATCTGCCGCATGCTCTCGATGCCATCCTGTTCGGGCATCGAAATGTCCATAATGACGAGGTCGGGTTTGAGTTGCTTCGTCTTCTTGACGGCGTCGGTCCCGTTGGCCGCTTCCCCGACTACGGCCATGTCCTGCTCGGTTTCGAGAATCCTTCGCAGGCCCTGACGCAGAATTGCATGATCATCCGCGATGACTAGTTTTATTTTTCCTTCTTCCATGGTTCTCTCTCGTTGTATACGGCACGATCATTTCAACGACCGTACCCTGCCCCCCGGCAGTGCTCAGGCGGAATGCTCCACCCAGATCTGCCATCCTTTGCCGAATCGTCCAGAATCCCGCACTCATGATTTTCCCACTCGAGTCATAAAGAGTTCGTGGATCGAATCCGCGGCCGTCGTCCTCAATCGTTAAATGAACTTCCTTCTCCGTGTAGCGAAGCTGTATCGATAAACGTGTCGCCGAAGCATGTTTCACGGCATTGTTGATGGATTCCTGACAGCATCTGTAGAGCGCGACCCCTACTTCTTTCTCCAGTTGGCGCTCCTTGCCTTTTGCCGTGCACGTCACTTTAAGAGTCGAGTATCGAGCCACCTGAACCGCCAGTTCCTTCACTGCTGCGAATAGCCCAAGCGTGTCGAGTATTCGCGGATACAGCGTGTGCGACAGGTCGCGAATTTTCCCTAGCATCGCGCCGACACTCTCTCGAGCCGAGGAAAGCTCGCTTACGATTTCATTCGTTCCACGCTGTTTTTGAACCAATTCCTCGGCCCATTTCAAATTCAGCTTCAGGGAAGCCATCGACTGTCCCAAATCGTCGTGCAACTCGCGAGCGATACGTCGCCGTTCCTGATCGCGTGCCCGCAACGACTCCCGCGCCATTTCAGCCTCGGACCTGAAGGCCTTTCGCCCACGCTCCAGAGCCGACTGCAGAAGCAGCCCCGTCCAGATGGCCGGAGCCAGGGCTTGAAGCGCGAGCGCAGCCTTGGGACTCCTTGGGAAAACCGTCGCGTATCCGGACTGGTCGCTCCTGGGTTCGAAGTTGACGGAGAACCCTTTTCGGGGTCGTGCCGGCCATTCCTCAAACGGTTCTTTTGTCGTGCCCTTTTCAGACGTTTGCCAGACGTATGCCGCATGGCCCATCGGGTAGACAACCTGCATGGATTGAACGGCCGTGATCTTCTTCAAAGTCTTAAACGCTCCATCGACTATCGAATCCATGGATGGAGCTTTTGCCGCCGATCGCCAGAATGACGCGATCCGCCGGACTTCGGCCTCTGAAAGCTCCATTTACTCTTTCACCCTGAACGCTTGGCGCAGGTTTATCCTGCCTTTACCAAGTTTTGTTTCAAGCCCCGGATTCATTGCATCGATCGAATCCGCTGTTGTCACAATTAACGACCCGTTCGCCTGTCCCCGATTTGGTTCCGAACTCAGGATTGCAATGCCCCCTGCGACGATCGGCGCGCTGAACGAAGTCCCCCACGCTATCGCGTATTTCCCCCCCGGGGCCGTCGATACGACGAATGCACCCGGCGCTGTCACGGACACGTTCCTTCCGTAATTGGAGAAACTTGTGAGTCTGTCATCGAGATCTGTCGCCGCAACTCCGAGAACGGTGGCATATGCAGCCGGATACCGGTCTCGGACGTCCTGGCCATCGTTTCCAACCGCTGCCACGAGAGCGATTCCCGCAGCCTGAGCCTTGTCCAAGGATCGTTGAAGCGTGTTCGAATTCATCGTTGTCGAAAAACTCATGTTCAAGACGTCCGCATTGGACTCGATCGCTGCATATACGCCTTCAATCAGTCTGAACAGCGTGGTTTGGCCGTAAACGTCGAATGCTTTGATCGGGATGATCGTCGCCTGCGGTGCGACAACATGAATAAGACCGGCAACCATCGTTCCGTGACCGAAAGCCGGCGGAATGGTTGAGTTATCAGAGCTGCCATTGAGCAGCGAACTGAGGGAACTGTTCAGGATAAAAAAGAATCGATCGTCCAGAAGGTCGGTCATGCTGTGGTCCAGGAGGTCCGACATTCCATGTCCCAGCCCATCCAGCTCCGAGGCGCTGCTTCCATTGACAAGGTCGAGACCGGGCTCAAGCCAGGGCTGTAACGCCGGATGCAGTAAATCAACGCCCGTATCGATAAAGGCAACACGTGTGCCGGCGCCGGTGCTCAGACTGCGGACTTCGCGGACCCTGATCACGTCCAGAGCAGGTTGCTCGGCATACGCTTGCAGAACGCTCACTCCGTAGAATGTAGTCAGCGCTCTTCCTTCTAACAGGTCGGCCATTGCATGACCGAGATCGGCGCTGGCCGAGACAGGCACATCTGTAGACGTCAGTGCGATGACGGAATTGTTCTCGGCGGACTCTACTTCGGCGTTCCGACGGATTTTTCTCAAAACTCTGTCGCCTTCATCCTTTTCGTTCAAGCGAATCAGATAAATGGAAGTGTTCGGAATCTGGCGGAGCGTTTGAGTACCGTTTTCTTCATTGATCGATCGGATGCTTTGACCGGGTCTCATCGTCACGATCATGTCCGAGTACTCCGTTTCCGCGCGTGAAACCGCAAGCAACATTGCTATTCCACACACACTTGCAAGGAAGCGTCGCATCCTAGTCTCCCATCGCCATTGTTGGAACCACGCGCCACATGCGGGGTTCTTTGTTGGACAATCCACGCACACTGAATTTGCGGTTCTTCAACGTGATCGTTAGATCCATTTTGACGTTCGGTAATGTGTGAAACGTGAATTCACCAAGGGCGTTTGTATGTGTGAACGAACGGTCTTTGCCGTGTTCGATCGAAACGGCCAGGTCGGCCACGGTATTCAAGGACTGCTCGGTGGGGAGTACCTGGCCACCCACATGCAGGCGTCCTCCGTTTTCGGCTGCTTTCAGCAGCAGATCGAGGATGATCCCGCCGCCTTCATAAATGAGGTGCCGGTCTCCCAAACTATCGGCACGCAGTTCCGGCCCGGCTTCCAGCCAGGAATCGAAAACCAAAGTTGTCTGCATGTCGATCATTTCGTCCGTCATATCGTTCTCCTTACGAATGCGCCGAATCCCGACCAAAAGTACGGATGGTCCTGCCATTCCTGCAGGGCTGAGGATGCGGCTTGGACTGCGGCGGGTGCATTACCGCCGTTGAACCTTGAGTAAAACTCTGTAGCAAAGCGTCTGGCGGTCTCGTCGCGGATTTCCCAGAACGCTGAGACGATGGTGCTGGCGCCGGATGCATAGAAGGCGCGCATTAGTCCGAGCCACTCGTCGCCAGGGCGAATGACTCGTCGAGCGGTCTGACAACCGGTGACGACCAAAGTCTTCGCTCGGATTTGCATCTTCGTCAGGTCTCGACCGGTGAGCCTGCCCACCGGAGTCTCTATCCATGAGAGTTTTCCGCCGACAGGGTCGATTCCGGCATGTCCCGCGATATGGACCAGTTGTCGCGGTGTCGCAAAAACTTCCTGGAGAGCGGCAACAGTCGGATTAACGAGCACCGTCGATCCCGGGAAGCCTTCCGCCGCCTGCTCCACTTCTCGCGCACTCGACTGTGAGCTGTGAGAAAAAGCGATGAAAAGGGGTTTCTCATACTGAGCTTCATCCGGCCGTTCGAGATATAAAACCGCGCTGGGGCTGTACACCACACAGTGTTTCCCCGACAGATAGTCTTGTCCATCATGCAGTCCGTGAAATGGAATTGCATGAAGGAATCCGTGCGGCACCACAACAACCGTATCTCGGAGTTGCGAAATCACCGGCTCGATCAATTCGCGGTATAACAATTGGAGGTGTTCGCGGGCAGTCGATTTGAGATGCTGCTGAGCACTCCGCAGCCGTTCCCATTTGACACTGCAACTCGCAAGGTGACGTTCGAGGTTGTCCCAGGTTGTCTTGATCCGCTCGATAACTCCTTCTCGAATACTGCATCTCACGCCGTTTTCATCAATCGTGAAGATGCAAAGATCGTTCCCCGTAATGAAGTACTCGACGATCGTTTCATCCTTTCGAAGAGGAGGCCGCTGCAGTGTCGTTCTACCAACAAGCAGATGTTCCTTCAGAACTCGGGATCGAGCTTTTTCCGACAGCTCAAACGCTACGGCGGGCGCATCCAGGCTGGACCGTACGAGGTGCGTGTAAACATTCTCCCGATCGGAAAGGAAGGCCATCTTCAGATCATCAGTTCCAAGACGGTTCCAAAGACAGTCGAGCATGCGCTCAGATTCCTTCAGCAGAGCCGTACTCTCCATGGGATTCTCATTTGCCAACGTCACGCCGAGTTCGTAGCAGGCGTGAAACTGCATCCATTGAGATCGACTTTCGCGGGCCGTAGTCAGGGCGATGCGGAAGGATTCGATCGCATGATCGGTGTCACCGGCCGAGCGCTGTAGGCGCCCTATAACGACGTCGGCCATTGCGAGTCGATGCGGGAGACCGGCGCTTCGTAATAACATGCGCGCTGCCTGAGCTTCGCGTAGGGCCGGCTGTCCGCGTTCTCCGAGAAGCAACGATGTTTGCAGCTTCGATGCAGCGGTCCAAATGCTATTGCCCTCTCGCTCAAAACGGCTGGCCGCCTCCTCCAGCAAGGGCATTGCCTCCTGCGAGTTTTCCAGGCGGAGATGCGCAGCGGCTTCGAAAAGAAGCGCTCGGCCAATTTCGAGGTTCACATCCAGTTTTCTTGCAAGCTGTGAAGATTCGCGTGCAGCCCGAATAGCTTCGTCGAGATCGCCGACTTCGAGAAGGATTTCCGCTTCATCCAGCCAGCAGCGACAAAGTTGCCACTCGTCGTCGAGCTTCTCGTACTCCACATGAAGTTCGCCGTACTCTCTCAGCGCTGACGAAGTGTCTCCCGCGAAATATCGGAGATAGGCAAGGTTATGGCGGCAAAGGAGCACGGAAGACCACATATTCCGCGAAGAAGCCGACTGCAGCGCCTTTTGATAACGCTCTTCCGCCCGCTCGAACTCGTGCATGATCGTCAGCGTCGTTGCGGAATTTATCGACGCCGCAACAAAACCTTCAATGTCGCCAACCTCTTCCAGGATCGAAACCGCGGACTCCGAGCAAGCGAGTGCATCGTGGTGCCGATCCAACCGATGATAGGCGTGAGCGAGATTGACATTGAGACGCGCGATCCCTCGGCGGTCGCCAGCCGATTCGAACAGCGACCGGGCTTGTTGAGCGCTGGAGAAGAGTTCGTCAAATTGTCCGAGGAAAAACAGCGGAACCAGGCGAGCGTGTAACGTTCGTGCCAGCTCAATGGAATCGTTGGTGGAACCCAGCAGCGTGATTGCGTCGCGGTAATGGTCGGAGGCCGGCTGAAACTTGTTGAGGAGACGTAAGGCATTTCCCGCCGCCCGATGGGCCAGCGCACGGGTCAAGACGTCCAATGAAGAATCGTCCGCTAGTGCCTTTGCCTGCTCTAATAACGGCGGAAGGTCGCAGGTTGAATGCCGACCCTTCTCCCGAATCTGTTCCGCCAGTTGACTAACGACTGTTGACACGGTCCCTCCTTGTTCCGTGGAGTCTGCAGAATAGGGAACCGTCAAGTTCCAAGCAATCTAAAAGCTTACTTCTCAATAGAATCCGGTCCACGCCTAGGATGATCGCTGAGGCCCTCTTCGGCCAACCGTTGCTGCGAAGCACGCGTCTATTCAACCTGAAAAAAGGAGGTGTCCTAATGAAGTTACTTACGGCCTTCATGCTCATTCTCGCGACCCTGGTGCCGGCCCAGGCACAGCAACCCGGTTGGATCGGTGTCTCTGTCGAAGACGGAAAGGACCAGGGCGCGGTTGTCCAAAATGTTGAAACTGGAAGTCCTGCCGAAAAGGCCGGACTAAAGACGGGTGACATCCTTGTTGAATACAACAAGACGCCGGTGCTTGGAGCTGTTCAGCTTGGACGTCTGGTGCGTGAGACGCCGGTTGGTCGGACTGTCGAAGTGAAGTTCCGCCGGGAGAATCGCGAGCAAACCCTGCAGGTCACAACGTCAGGACTTGCCGACGCAACAAGGGATCGTATTTGGCGAATGTTTCCCAACACACAAACGTTTACGCCGGATCTTGATCTCTATCGCGATCGCTTGAACGGGTTACGATTGGAGGTGCCCCGTTTTCGCATGACAACGTCTTACACGCGTGCAGGTATTCGAGTTGACGAGATGACGACGCAGCTTCGCGAGTTTTTTGGGGTCGATGGCGGCGCTGGAGTGTTGGTTTCGTCTGTCGAAGCGGAGTCGGTCGCCGAGAAGGCGGGATTGAAAGCCGGCGATGTTATTACTGCAGTGGACAACCGGACGGTGCGGACGCCGGTCGAGTTCGACCGCGAGATGCGAGCAGGTTCGACGAAACTTTCACTTCGAATCGTTCGAGAAAAGCGTAGTCAGGATATTGCGATTGATCGAGGGCCGGAAAGTCGCCGTTAGCTCCCAAAAAAACAAAAACGCCGCGTACAGTGAGGCACGCGGCGTTTCCAAGGGTCCGTTCCGCTTTTACGGCAGAGTACGCGTGCTGAGGATCCTCAGTGGCTTGGCGGTCGGCGGCGGATCGAAAGGAATCTGGGACATCAGGTTATCCGACCAGCAATGGTCGTAATAGATGCCGTTTCCTCCTCCACCGTTCCATTCAAAACTCGGTGAACCCAAAGCAGAGAGCAGGTTCTTGTTGGTGAAGTTATCCCAAATTTTCGCGACGATGACCGTTCCGGTAATCTGAGCGGTACCACCTCCGTCGAAACTTGCAATTCCATCTCCGATGACAAGCACGGGCCCGTACCAATGGAAGTCGCCACCCATTTCGAGAGTTCCGGTCACCACCAGAACGCCGTAACCATTCGGGCTACCATTCAGGGTTAGGTTGCCTTCCACGTAATTGAATACTGGGTTTGTAGCAGTCCCCAAGGCGATGCTTGACGGATTATTAGGGTATACGTTTGCGCCCTGCTTGCTGCGAACGGCGTCGATCAGGGCTTTGAGACCGGTAGGCGAACCCATGGTTTCGCCCACTGGTTCGTAACCGTTCTGGACCGATGGAATTCCACCGGCGCCGACGTAATGATCGGGCCTTGGAAGCGCAGCGATGATCGACTGGACTGAATGGGTGGGAGGATCCGCATTCGGGTCGTCGTAACCGTCGATGGCAGGATGATCGGGTTCGGGCGTCTCACCGCAAGTGTTGGCGTCCACACCGCTGATGAAGAACGGATTTGAGTTCGGAAACGCACCGAGTATTGGATCCGGCCCATCGAGCGTGAGCGCGCCGGTCGTCGCGTATCCCATTACAGGCGTGACCACTTCCATCTGAGTCAACGACCGTGCCCCCGAACGCGTTTGCGCAAACGAGGTGAGAAGGTAAACCATCCCGTAATTGGGGCCTCGGCCAAGCCGGGCTGTAGCTGTCCCTCCGGACCCGGCACCGTTAATGGTGACGGTGGGGTCAGCCAAATACCCCGACCCTGGGTTCGTTATCGTGATGGCCGAAATGACGTGATCCGTGGACAGGTTGGCCGTGGCGGCAGCTCCGGTGGTTGCCGTTCCTGTTAACGTAACGACTGTGGTACCAGCAGTGTAACCGCTCCCAGGGATGGTGACATTGATGGCCGTAACCTGGCCGCCATTAATCGCAACAGGTCCAAGGGTCGCCGTGCCTGTGGGCGCGGTGGCGGCAGTACCAGTTCCTGAACCGATCGTCACTGTCGGCGTTGTGGTAAACCCGCCACCTGGTGCAGTCAAGCTGATCGAATTCACCAGCCTGCCGACGACCGCATTTGCTGTCACAACACACGCTCCAAGAGAAGCATGAGTTACCGTTACGGAATTGTTGACGAAACCAGTTCCCGCGTTTTGAATCGATGAACTCGAAACGTGTCCCGAAGGTCCGAACGTAATCGTACCGACAAAACCGCTGCCCCCGCCACCGCCATTCAAATTGACGTTAGTTATCGTTGAGTTTCTCGGTGGATTGCTGGTGCAATGCGCGCTTGGATTCCAGGTCACGATGCACGATGGACTCGCTTCCAGAGTGGCCGTCGCTGCTGCGCCGCTGCCGCCGCCGCCGGCGATCGTCACACCGGGAACCGCAGCGTAGCACTGTGTTCCGGGGCTGGTTAATGAAACGCTGGCCACCGGTGAATGAGGTGGTGAGATTACGGCGGTGGCGACTGCGCCGGTGCCGGTTCCAGTAATCGTTACGATTGGCGGAACATCATAGCCGGCGCCGGGGTTGTCCACTGTAACTGAAGAAATCTGATCAGTATTGACGACCGCAACCGTGGCGTCGGCAGTGGCTTGAGTTCCGCCCGTCGGTGGTGCCGAAATTGTTACAGTGGGCCCAAGCCCGTTGTAGCCGGTTCCCTGTGCCGTCAAGGTGATGGATGCAATGGAACCATTCGGGCGGCAATTGGAGCCGTATCCTGGCGGTATGGCAATCTGATTGTGACCGTCCCAGCAGACTTCCGCTGAACTAGTGCTGTCACCGTTGACGGGAACCGGAGTCATGTTGTTCCCTTTAACAGTGATGCGGGTCCATTTCATATCGGTCGGCGTCGCCAGGTTCCATGGAGCCGAAGCAGACAGACTGTTGTTGACGACCGAATACCAGGAAGTTCCCGACGCGATCGTCGTGCACGGTACGCCACGCGGTCCACTCAAGCCGAGGACGCCTTCCTGACATAATTCGGTGTCGAAGAATCGGTTGGTGGTGTCCCACGGCGCGATCGTTTCGCCCGCTCTCGGGTTGATGATGTAAATAACGTTGGCGGCGCTCAGCGATGGCAGGGCCGTCGGCGCCACAATGTTGGCGGTAGCCGGCTGAATCCGGTCGCGAGCTTCCTGAAGTCCGGCGGTCGCCGCATAAAGGGCGATCTGAGCTTCTTTATAATTCGAGTTAATGGCCGTCTCGGTATTCGTTGAATACATCATGCCGAGACCGATGACCGATAGAAGCAGTATTGCGAAAAGGACTGCGAACAATGCAATCCCGCGTTGACCTCGAGTTGAAAGATTGTTCATAACCTTGGGTCCTCTCTCAATTGCAACTCATCGCCTCACCCTGCGTCGCCAACGAGCAGTTGTTCAGCTTCACGGTTATGGCGAGAGTGGTCACAGGCTTTACACCGGTTTGAGGATCGATGATCGATGCCTGAACGGTAAGCACCGCCTGAATCGTGTCGATTCCGGCTACTGTCGTCGCGTCGGTATTAAAATCGATAGGCAAAGCAACAGGTGAACCGGTCATACCCATCGGAAACGCCGAGAAGATGGTAGTGTTGGTCACGTTCTGGACTTCTGTCTGATAAGCCGGCGTCGTTTGAGCGGTGAATGGGTTGCCGGTAACCTTGGGTAACTGGCTTCGCTTCAGGCAGGGGCAGTTGTTGGTGGTACTTGGATCCAGCCAATAGTGCACAACTGAAACGCTTCCAGTACCATCCACATCGCCTTCGAACCACAATTCATTTTCCGCAACCATGACCAAACCAGCCGCTACTCGTGAATCATTTGCGAACGGCGTCGTGAGAACGCCGGGAATAAAGTTCCGCGAATTGGGATAGCCCGCCTGACGAAGGTCGCGCGACATCTGGTCCATGAATTCACGGGCTTCCTGAAACATGTCGAGGCGTGACTGTTCAGTGGATGAGCGGGCAGTTGCAAGGCTCATCAGCCGGAAGACGGCTCCCATGACGATCATCAGGACGATCAGCACGATCATCAACTCGACGAGCGAAAATCCTTTTTGTCGGTGCTGCTTCATTGCTAGTTACCCAACATCACGCGAATCGTCACAGGGGCTGCGAAATACTTGTTCCCCTGCCCTCGATTCAACATTTGAGCGCTCACTGTAAGAAGGTACGTATTTGTCGGATTCGTTGGGGCTCCGACAAGTTGTACGTTCCAGCGCAGGTCATAAACGGCCTGTTCGATGCCCGTGACCTCACAGGGCGATTTAACAACGTAGTTCATGAAGTAATTCGCAGGCGGACTTGTTTGCGAAAAGTCCACGGTTCCCGCGGCCGTCAGGTCGGCGCCACCCTGTTGGGTGTCGATCGTCCACGCGGTTCCCGCACAATCCGTCAATGAGGCTGTACCGCTGCCGACTGCCGTCGCCGCGATCTGCTCAACGATGGATTGGGCCAACATCGTCGTCGTACTGTCGAACTTGTTGCGGGTGTTTGTGGCGATCGAACTGCCGATTAAGCCGATGATACCGATCGAACAGATCGTCAGAACCGAACTGGCGAGCAAAACCTCGACCAGCGATATACCGGACTGAGAATTCTTTTTCTGAGTTTCGGTTCGCATTCCTATTCCCCCCACGCCGCGCCGTTCCAAAACCATTTTTTGATTCGGCCTGCGGGCGAAACCGACACCGCACCCCATCCGTCATTACCGGTGCGCCGCGTGTCTTTGAAGTAGTAGATGAAGCCCTGAGTGGTACAGCTGCCCGAAGAATACGCACAAGGCAGTCCGCGAGTATTGAATGACGTATCGCTGGAGGCCGGGGTGAAACCCAGGATGCTGTTATCGACCGCACTCGGTGCTCCCGCTCCAGTCGGCGTCGTGTACTTGATGATCGGGGCTTCGAGCTCAACCTGTGGATCGGTCCGCGTCGGTCCGCTCAAGTCCGAGGCCAGTTTTATGTAGGCCATAATGCCCTTGCCGGTCAGGTCGAAATGCGTCGTCATCACGCGGTTTTCTTTAACCGCCATCATGCGACAGTTCTGCAGGGCCCCCGAAAGCGTACTGATATTCCCTCGCATTCGAGCGTTTGCCACCACCGTCAACATGTTCGGCAGGGCGATCGTGACGATAATCAGTCCGATCAGCACGACAATCAACAATTCCGGCATGGTGAAGCCACGTTCACTCGGCCGAGTTGTAGCAGTGGAATCTGAAGACCTGTCTAGCTCAGTCATCATCTTAGAAAGGCAATCTAGGAGAAGGGCCTCGGTGTGTAAAGAAATAAAACTAAGTCCTTTGCGTTGAGCATTTAGCCTTGAATTTACTATTACTGGATGTTTGATTTGGCCAGGCCTACTACATATTGTGAGGTTCTGCTGCGTAGCCCGGATCGCTATTCCGGATCGCTTTCATCGGTCACGCGTTCCCGCCCCTTCCTGGCTTCCGCGACGTTCGGCAACACGCCCAACAGGTTTTGTGCTACAAGGTCGAGCCATGAATCGACTTCCAGGGGTTCTGTGGATTGCCGCCGGTGCGGCCCTCTGGGGGACAGATACCGTCCTTCGCCGACCTCTGGCCGGTGTTCTCGGTTCTACTCAGATCGTCCTTTACGAACATGTCATTCTGTCCTTCATCGTCCTGCCGATCATCCATAGGGACCGGGCGTATCTATCCAAGATCCCGCTTCGCATCTGGTTGGCTGTTGTTGGCACTGCCTGGATTGGATCCGCCCTGGCGACAGTTCTGTTCACATCGGCTATAGGGAGCGGAAACCCAACGACGGCTGTCCTTCTGCAAAAGACTCAACCTTTATTTGCCATTCTGCTGGCCCGTATCGTCCTGCGAGAGACCACTCCCCGGGGGTTCGCCTGGATTGCGGTGGTCGCCATTGTCGGGGGGTATCTCGTTGTGTTTGGGAATAGCCGACCCCTGGCGTCCGGTTCCCTTGAAGTTGCTCCAGCTTTGCTGGCTCTCGGCGCGGCCGCTTCATGGGCTTTTGCTACGGTTTGGGGACGGATCGCCGTTGCTGAGGTGCCTTTTGAGCTGTTGACGGCGCTGCGTTTCGTGATTGCTTTACCCGTTTTGATTGGTGCGGCCCTTCTTCAGCGGCAGGCCAGCGTGCCGGCATCAGAACAGCTTCCGTCGCTTCTGTGGATGGCGCTCGTACCTGGTTTCGCCGCTCTAATCCTTTATTACAAAGGATTGCGGAATACTCCCGCATCGCAAGCCACGATAGCTGAACTGGCCTTTCCAGCGACGGCGGCGTTCCTGAATTGGTGGATCCTTGGGGTAACTGCAACAATCTTACAGTTGGCAGGGTTCCTCCTGGTTTGGGCGGCTATCCTTCAGTTATCTCGAACTCCGGTACGGCAAGTCCAGCAAACGGTATAATCGCCCGCATTCCTATGGCTTTTAGCGATCTGCAAGAATTTGTACGTCATCTCGAATCGACCGGACAGTTGAAGCGAATTCGCGTCGAGGTTGATCCGGTCCTCGAAGCCGGCGAGATCAGCCAGCGCGTGCTGCGCGAGGGCGGTCCCGCCTTGCTTTTCGAGCGTCCGAAAGGGTCATCGACCCCGTTGGTGATGAACCTGTTCGGCACGATGCAGCGTGTGCGGACGGCGCTGGGACGAGAACCGTCGGAGATCGGCAGGGAACTCCTGACGGTGGCGCAAAAGGTCAATCCCCCCAGCCTTAAGGCGCTATGGGAGGTTCGAGGAACCCTCCGGCGCGCGCTGGCAATGCGGCCCGGTAACGTCCGTCGCGGGGTTGTTCAGGAAGTGATCGAGAAACCCGAATTGACGAAGTTACCCGTGTTGAAGTGTTGGCCGGGCGATGCCGGACGATTCATCACCTTTGGATTGGGATTGACCGAGCATCCGCGAACGAAAAAACGGAATCTCGGCCTTTATCGACTGCAAGTGTTTGACGACACGCACACAGGAATGCATTGGCAGAGCATGAAAGGCGGCCGAGGGCATTATTGGGAAGCCGAGCAGCAGGGAGAAGGCCTCGAAGTCGCGGTGATTATCGGCGCCGATCCGATTCTAATGATGTCCGCTATCCTGCCTCTGCCCGAAGACGTCGATGAAATCGGGTTTGCCGGTTTCCTGCGTGGCTCGAGCGTTCCGATGGTTCAGTCAAAGACGCTCAGCATGAGGGTGCCGGCCAACGCGGAGTTCGTTCTCGAAGGACGTGTACCCTCCCACGAACGCCGCGTGGAAGGTCCCTTCGGCGATCATTTCGGCCATTACTCGGAAGCCGCGGAGTTTCCGGTTTTTCACGTGACGAATGTGACTCGACGGAAGAGTCCGCTGTACGCCGCGACTATCGTGGGAAGGCCGCCACAAGAGGACAAGTATCTCGGCATTGCGGCTGGAGAAATGATCGGGCCGCTGATTAAGTTGATCAACCCGAACATCGTGGATATGTGCGCGTATGTCGGCGCGGGATTTCATAATCTCCTTGTCGTTTCGTTGAAAGAGCGGCATCCGAAGGAAGTGCTGAAAACCGCAATGTCGCTTCTTGGCACAGGTCAACTGTCATTGACGAAAGTCATGGTTCTGGTCGGGCCTGATCGGAATCCTCACGACTTCAGAGCAGTACTGCGGGAGATATGGAAACGGTTCGACCCGGAAGACCACATGATGCTCCTGCCGTTCGCACCGCTCGATACCCTGGATTTCACGTCGTTCAAAATGCACGTGGGAAGCAAGCTGGTGATCGATGCGGCCGGTGAGGTTCTCGCCAGGACTGATCCGCCCAGTGGGGTCGATCCTACCCAATTCGATCGTCGTATCCAGAGCTTCAAGCTCCTCGACGGCGGTTTCCTGCTTGTGGTCCCAAGGGAGAGTCCTCGTGATGTGCTTCAAAACCTGGTGCGCGCTCCGTTGGGAGTGCGGTTCGTTGTAGCAGTCAGCGACGATGTCGATTTGAACGATGATGAGCAGGTTCAGTGGGGTGTTTTTACTCGTTTTGATCCAGTACGCGATATGTTCTTCAGCGAACAGACATTTGCCGGAGCAAGGCCGGTTTATCGCGGAATCGTTGGGATCGATGCAACGTGGAAGGAGGGGTATCCTGCTCCATTAGAGATGGATCCAGCCGTTATTCGGCGGGTCGATCAGCGGTGGGCTGAGTACTGGAAGTAAGGGATCAACCCTGCAAATGGGATGGGGAAATTTGACACGTGACAGGTGACGCGTGACGTTTGACATCCGAGGCGCTGGTTTCCCGGATGTCAAACGTCACGCGTCACGTGTCACGTGTCAAATTTCCCCATCCCCGCCCGGAATAAGGGTGTAAACACTAGCCAACCACTTCTTTTTGAGGGGTGTCTATAAGCTCGAATGCGGACGTCACCGGTGGCTGATTCGGAATTGATTGCGCGCGCGCAGTGTGGCGAGGTGGAGGCTTTCTGTCTGTTAGCCGCAAACCACCAGAGGAGTCTCTATCTGTTAGCGCTGAAGTACAGCGGCAATCACCACGACGCCGAGGATCTGACGCAGGAGGTCATGCTGAACGCGTTTCGATCGATCAAGCAGTTTAAGGGATTGTCGTCGTTTCATACGTGGCTGTCGAGGATTATGGTCAACGCTTTTCTCAATCAGAAACGAAAGAATGATCCGCTGGCGGGTTCTCAACGCCAGGAAACAACCGAAGAAGCGTTCGAAGCCAGTTGGGGACTCGTCAGGCCTTTCCATGGGACAGAGAAGGCGGCAACCAACGCGCTACTTGCCCAGCAAGTGATCGAAATGCTGGAAACCATTCCGCCCAGGCAGCGCCTGATGTTTCTGATGAAGCATCAGGAAGGATTAACCTGCGAAGAGATTGCCGAGTCGATGGGAACGTCGGTGGGAACTGTCAAGAAGACATTATTCCGGGTCGTGGACAAACTGCGACAACAGTTTGCTCCTATGGCCGTGCGGTCCGTACGCGAAGAGGCTTAACTTATGCACGTATGTGAAGAATTTCGAGAAAGAGTTACCGAACAGATACTCGACAGGACGGACCTTGATCAGAGCGTCGAGGTGCAACGTGAATTGCTCGTCTGCAATAGTTGCGCGGACTTCTATTCGGAGTCGAGAGATCTGATCGAAGCGATGTCCGGAGTGCGATTTGAGATTGAAGAATCTCAATGGGACGGTATGGCCGATCGCCTACGGACGCGGATCCTGGCGGATTACGCCGAGCGGACTCGGCCATCGTGGTTTGCCCGATTGGGGCTTGTCTGGAATGTCCGGCCCTATGTGCCGGCAATGGCGGGCGCACTCGCCATGATGCTCGTCGCCTTTGGTGTCTATCGAATGGCTGTACCGATCATCACCGAAACCGAAAAAAGCATGGGACAGGTTCAACAGACTTCAGCCACCGTCGTTCTCGGCGCCCCGAACGCTGGTCTGGATCCCTTGACAGTCGAGTTTCTCGAGCAGTCGGAGTTGTTGCTGCGCACCGTGATGAAGTTGCAGCCCTCGCATATCGACGATTTGGAAGAGACGCGATTGAAGGCGAGTAAACAGTTGATGGGTTTACGACAACGCAAAGAGGCTGCGGCTGAGATGCCGCGCGCGGTGGTTGTCATGGATAAGTACGAGATGATTCTGCGCGAGTTGCGCAACCTCGATGAACGGCCCGCGGCCGATGACATCAAGGACATCAAAAATCGAATTGAGAAGAACGGATTGATTGCCAGTATGAAGGCGTTTCAACCGAAAGTTTCCACTGTCGATACGGAATTCGACAAGGATCGGTAGGA
>Ga0137427_10000505_pt1 | contig 20135 bp, 16 predicted proteins | sample EasRivERMZT700_2_FD_102309 | JGI IMG/M metagenome (GOLD analysis project Ga0137427, IMG submission 102309) | Soil microbial communities from meander-bound floodplain in the East River, Colorado, USA - East River MetaG ERMZT700_2 | ecosystem: Environmental > Terrestrial > Soil > Floodplain ...
GTGGTGGGGCGCGTTCATTCAGGCCGATCGCCTGCTGAAACGGTTCCGCGGCGGCTTCACGGGAAAAAGCAGCCCATCGCACTTCTGGTGGGGCGCGTTCGACGTGGCCTGCACTCGTTTCTCAGGCCGGGCGGCGCCGCCGCACCCGGGCGGGATCCCGAACTGCCCGGACTACGTGATGCACGAGGCCTATTCGCGCGAGTGCATCAGTGCGGGGTGGTGGCCGGGCTCGACAGGGTCACCGGTCACGGAGCCGGCATTCTACGCCTACGCGTACCCGGAGCCGCCGGGCTGTGACGCCGCGCCCATTCGGCCGGCGGCCGCGTTTTACCACAAGGAAATGCGCGAGTGGATCCTGCCGTACGAGGCGGTGCGCGCCGCTCGCGATCCCGACGCGATGGTCATGGCGTTTCTCGAGAGCACCTACGAAACCGCCGCCCGGTTTGGCAATTGGGACGTTGACGCGCTGCGTTCGTCCCGGCCGGCGCAGTTCTTTACGCCAGGGAGTCGGACTGGACCAGCTCGACCTTCTGGCGGATGACCTTCGTGTCCCGGACTTCCACGGGCGCACGACAATGGTGGCAGTCGCCGTGGTACGAGATCCCCTGGATGGGCCTTGTCGCACCACCGGTGAAATCCTCCATCATCGCCGAGAACCGCGTGCATTTGGGGCAAAGAAACCCGAGGTACCACACGCCCGGCTCTATTCGCATGATCTCGCCTGTTGGAGCGTTGATGGAGCGGCAGCTCATATCATGGGCGCATCGAGGCGGTGCTCGCAAGGGCACCTCTATTAGAACGCATATTAAGTCCTGCGCGTTGGTGTTCGGGATTCGGGGTTCGGGATTCGGGGGGTCGGGGTACTGCTCCAGACTCCAGGCTCAAGACTCCAGTCGTGAGTCCCGAACCCCGAACCCCGAGTCCCGAGTCCCGAGCCCCGAGTCCCGAGAGACAGGCACGAGGGTTGCCTCGCATGCGTATCCAATGTCTCCACGCAACTCCGACTCTCACGATCCGGCTCTCAGGGAAGCCACGTCCACGCTCAAAGGAGCGCTGGATGACGCCTGCGCGTCCAACGTGGACGACGCCGACACTGGTGAGCTGATTCGCATCGAGGAGATGCTCGCCATCGCCAACGACGCGGCGAAACACGCTGTCTCGGTTCGGCGGCGGAACAGTCAGCGACCGACTCGCACCTCGAGCGGTCATCGCGAGGTCGAAGATCCGCGGGGGATTCGTTGGGCGGTGTTCGCGATCCATCCGTCGGCGGGGAAGGCGAGCTCTGCTCTCAACGAGCGCTTTCGGAACGGATGGCTCGCCTTCGACTCCGGCGTCGAGACGCGGCGTGTCGCGCCGATTCCGGAGAATTGGGAGACCATGTCCGATTCGGAGCTCGCGGGCGTGTGCGAGCGCGCGGAGGTGGCCCTGCGGAGGAGGCCCTAGCCCCTAGGCCTGAGCCGGAAGCCCAGGCAGCACCTTCTCGATGGTGATCGGAAAGTCGCGGACTCGAACGCCGGTGGCGTTGAACACCGCATTCGCCACCGCCGCGTTTGCGCCGCAGTTGCCGAGCTCGCCGATGCCCTTCACCCCCAACTCGTTCGCCTTGCCGTCGAAGCCGGGCAACACCACGGCGTCGATCTCCGGAATGTCGGCGTGAACCGGCACCAGGTACTCCGCGAAATCGCGATTGACGAAGGCGCCCGTCCGCGTATCGACGATCGCCTCTTCGAGTAAGGCGAACGAGACGCCGAAGATCATTCCGCCGATCAATTGCGAGCGTGCCGTCTTGGCGTTCAGGATGCGCCCGGGGGCGAAGACGCCGAGCATGCGGCGCAGCCGGATCTCGCCGGTGTCGGCGTCGACGCCGACCTCGGCGAACTGCGCGCCGTACGTCTCGATCGTGTACTTCTTGTAGTTGGGGTCCTCCCACATGGCGACGACCTGGCCCTCGGCTTCCACACCGTCGGTCGTGGCGTCCGCTGTCTTGAGCTTCTCGCGGAGGGCCGCACACGCGCGATGAACGGCAGTGCAAGTGTTTGATGCGCCGAAAGATCCGCCGGAGCCCGCGCTCCGCGGATAGTCCGAGTGTCCCAGCTCCACACGCACACGATCGAGGGGAAGACCGAGGGCATCGGCCGCGACCTGGGCAACGATCGTGTAGGTGCCGGTGCCGATGTCGGTCATGTCCGATTGCACGACGGCGATTCCGTCGGGGCGCATCCGCAAGCGCACTTTCGTCGGCAACTGGAATTGGCCGCGGATGGCGGCGGCCATGCCGTAGCCAACCAACCAGCGGCCATCGCGAAGCGTCGCCGAGCGCTTGGGACGCTTGTCCCATTGGAATCGCCGCGCGCCTTCGCGCATGCACTCCACCAAGTGCCGGTCGCTGTAGGGGCGGCCGTTCTCCGGATTCGTCGGCGGCTCGTTGCGGATCCGCAGTTCGATGGGATCGATCTCCAGCTCATACGCGAGCTCGTCCATCGCCGACTCGAGCGCCGCGAGCCCGGGCGCGTCGCCCGGCGAGCGAACGTCTTCGCCCGGGAGGAGGTCGAGCCGCGTGAGCCGGTGGCTCGTCAACCGGTTGGGTGCCGCGTAGAGGCTGCGCGTCGAAGCCGCGGCTTGCTCCCCGTACTCCCACTGCGGGTTGGTGGACATCGTGACTTCGTGCGCGATGGCCGTGAGCTTGCCGTCACGTCCGGCGCCCAGTCTCACCCGCTGATTCATGCACGGACGCAGGCTGACGACGCTGAAGATCTGCTGGCGCGTGACGGCCACTTTCACCGGCTGCTTCACCTCGCGCGCGGCGAGGGCCGCGAGGATGGTCTCGGCGTGGATGCCGAGCTTTGACCCAAACCCGCCGCCGACATAGGCACTGAAGAGATGGATGCGCTCCGGGTCCATCTGCAGCGTGCGGGCGATCGATTCGCGGGCCTGGCCGACGATCTGCGAGCTCAGGTACGCGGTCAGGTCGTCGCCGTGCCAGACCGCGAGACAGCAGTTCGGCTCCATCGGCTGAGCGAACTGGTACGGGGTCGTGAAACGCCGATCGACTTTGACTTCGGCGCTGGCAAAGGCGCCGTCGAAATTGCCCACGACGCTGTCGGTCGGGAGTCCGGCATTGATTGCCTTGGGCGCGTACGACTGGTCGCGCAACTTGGCAAAGTCGAAACGTCCCGGCTCGGCCGCGTATTGCACGTCCACGAGGCTCGCAGCGGCGCGGGCCTGCTCGAACGTCGTCGCCACGACGAGCGCGACGGGCTCCCCGTAATAGTGAACGTCGGCTCCGGTCAGCACCGGACGTGCACGCGAATAGGCCGACGGAAGCTTCGGGTCGGGCGTGCCCTGCGCCGGCGTGTTCTCGTGCGTCAACACCAGACGCACCCCGGGCAAGCGGCCGGCGCTCGTGGTATCGATGCGCGTAATGCGGCCTTTGCCGATCGTCGCGCCGACGATGAAGCCATAGAGTGGCTGGCCGGCGTCCCAGTGCTCGTAGGCGTACTTCGCCTGGCCCGCGACCTTGACCGGACCGTCAATGCGGCTGATCGGTTGTCCAACGAGTGGCGCCTTCATCACCCCACCTGTGCCGCGTGTGCCAGCGTGCGGCAGAGCGTGCGCTTTGCCAGCACGATCTTGAAATCGTTCTGTCCGCGCCCGACGGCGTTGGCCATCGCGGCATCAGCGGCAGCGCGAAACGTGGCCATCGTCGCCGGCTTCCCGACGAGCGCCTCCTCGGCCTCGGCGGATCGCCATGGCCTGTGCGCGACGCCGCCGAATGCCACGCGCGCGCCGGTAATCGTTCCCCGATCGGTCGCGACGATGGCGGCGATGGAGACGAGCGCGAAGGCGTACGACGCGCGGTCGCGCACCTTGCGATATACCTGGCGCCCCGGCGGAGGGGCAGGGAGAACGACGGCGGTGATCATCTCCCCCGGCCGCAGGACGTTCTCGATGTGCGGCGTGTCGCCGGGGAGCCGATAGAACTCGTTGATACCGACGCGTCTTGTTCCCCGGTCGGGGCCGAGCAGCTCGATCTGCGCGTCGAGCGCGGCCAGAGCGACGGCCATGTCCGACGGATGCGTGGCGATGCACGCGTCGCTCGCGCCGAGGACGGCGTGGATGCGATTGAATCCGCCGATGGCGGAACAGCCGGTGCCGGGCGTCCGCTTGTTGCAGCCGGCCGCGGTGTCGTAGAAGTACGGACACCGTGTGCGCTGTACGAGATTGCCGCCGACGGACGCCATGTTGCGCAGCTGCCCGGACGCACCGGCAACGAGCGCCTGGGTGACGACGGAATAGCGTGTGCGCACGTTCGCGTCGGCGGCGAGGTCGGAATTGGACACCTGCGCGCCAACTCGCAGGGTCCCGTCGGGCATGGCCTCGATCCGCTTGAACGGGAGATGACGAATGTCGACGAGATGCGTCGGCTGTTCGATCTCCAGCTTCATCAGGTCGAGCAGATTGGTGCCGCCGCTGATGTATTGGGCGCCCGGCTTGGATGCGGCAACGACGGCGCGGTGCGCGTCGTCCGCGCGCTGGTAGGTGAAAGGCTTCATCCCCGCCCTCTTTGCGCCACGTCGCGAATGGCGGCGGCGATGTTCGCGTAGGCGGCGCACCGGCAGATGTTGCCGCTCATGCGCTCGCGGATCTCTTCATTGGTCAACACGATCGTCTTGGTGGCGACGTCTTGCGTGACGTGACTGGGCCACCCCGCCTTCACTTCTGTGAGCATCGCGACTGCCGAGCAGATCTGGCCGGGGGTGCAGTAGCCGCACTGAAAGCCGTCGTGCTCGACGAAGGCCGCCTGCATCGGATGCAGCGCGCCCGGGGTGCCGAGTCCTTCGATGGTCACGATCTCGTCGTCTTCATGCATGACGGCGAGCGTGAGACACGAATTGATGCGGCGGCCGTTGCTCAGCACGGTGCACGAGCCGCACTGCCCGTGGTCGCATCCCTTCTTCGTGCCGGTCAGGTGCAGGTGTTCGCGCAGCGCGTCGAGCAGCGTGGTGCGCGTGTCCACCGCCAGCGTCCGGCGTTGGCCGTTCACGTTGAGCTTGATCGCGTCCGGCGACGGCGCCGGTGGGACAGCTTCGGCTTCCGCAGACACGACGTCGGTCGTCGTACCGAGGACGATCGAGCTGAGCACAGCTCCGGACCGCTGCAGCATCTCGCGGCGGTCGATGGGACTCTGATCGCTGCGGTCGTTTTCGTGTGGATGGCTCAATCTGCTAAACCCGGGAGCGCGTCGCTGATACAGCGACGGACGATGCGCGCACTCTCGAAGCTATGCCATGTTGCTTTGGGCTTACGGGGGAACGGGAGAACGGGGGAAGGGGAGAACTGGGCGCGGTAGATTGATCCGGTGAGAGTGCGAACGGCGGTTCGTTCAGAGAATGGAGTCGTATCATGCCAGATCCGATGGGTACCTTCCGCATCGACATCGAGCTCGAGAATCCCGCGCGCCGCGGGCAACACCGTCGCGTGGCCGCGGTGTTGGTCGACACGGGGTCCGAGCTGTCCTGGACTCCCGCGCCGGTGCTCGAGTCGCTCGGTATCGAGCGCATGAAGGTGAAACAGTTCCGCCAGGCGACCGGAGCGATTGTCGAGCGGTGGATCGGCGAGGCACGGATCCACGCTTCGGGGACGTTCACGCCGGACGAAGTCGTGTTCGGTGAGCCGGCCGACCTGATTCTCCTCGGATCGCGAACGCTCGAAGGGCTGAATTTGATGGTGGACCCCATCGGAAAGCGGCTTGTGGACGCGGGTCCAGCGCCAGCGGGCGTGGCGGCCTAGGTAGGGTCTAGGGTCTAGCAGCTCTAGACCCTAGACCCTAAACACTAGACCCTACTTTTCTGACGCAGCGCCAGGTTGCCGAATGCGCCCGCGATCCCGCCGGCGAGAACGATCAAAGTGGCAACCGTCGGCACGCGTCCGGCGATGCCGAGCCAGGCGTCGAGCGAATACTCGCCGAAGCCGGTCATGGCCAGTGCGAACGCAACGACGCCATAGAGAAGCGGGACCTCGATGCCGTTCTGCGCGGCGAAGAGTCCGTGCTGCCAGTGGACGGTGATGGCGGCGACGATCATGACAGAAAGCATGAGCGCGGGCCCGACAGGGCCGAGGAAGCCGAACGCGACGAGAAGCCCGCTCGCGACTTCGGTCAGCGAGGCCGCCGTCGCAAAGGCGCGGCCCTGGCGAAATCCGAGCTGGACCATGAATTCACCGGTGGCGCCGAGTCCGTAGCCACCGAACCAGCCGAGGAGCTTCTGCGCGCCGTGCGCTGCCATGAGGAGGCCGATCACGACTCGCGCGAGGAGGAGTCCAAGACTGAATAAGTGGAGGTCCGTTGTGTAGGTAGTCATGGTGCGATCCCTCGTGCCGAAGTAGGTTACTGTTGGTAACTATCAGCAACTTATGGCGCGATTTCGCGCTGAACAGAAGGCACGCAAACGTGCCCGAGGCACCGCGGAGTAACCAATGGCAAAAGCACGGATCAAGCGCCCGGCGGAGGTGGAGTACACGCCGACGAACTGTCACGCGCGCGAGATGCTCGAGCGCATCGGCGACAAGTGGAGCGTGTACGTCATTCATGTGCTCGGCGACGCGGGCACGCTGCGCTTCAACGAGCTGCGCAGCGCCGTGGACGGGGTCAGCCAGCGGATGCTGACGGTGACGCTGCGTGGGTTGGAGCGCGACGGACTGGTCGTGCGCACGGTGTATCCCGAAGTGCCGCCGCGCGTCGAGTATTCACTCACAAAGCTCGGCACGACGCTGCGTCAGCTGGTGCGCGGGCTTGTCGACTGGTCCGGGGCCCATCTCGCCGAGGTGGACGCGGCGCGCGCGACCTACGATGCGAAGAACGGGCGGCCGACGAAGCTCGGTTCTCCGCCGGCGCGCCGGGCGCATCCGTCGCGGGCGGCAGGCTGAATTGTGAACGCAGAGGACGCAGAGGACTTCCCAATGCCACCTCCGCTGCGGTACGGCCAGCAGGAACGGCAATAACAAACGAAACGGCAACTTGATACGGATCTTGACGGATTGAACGGATCGGGAACGGATCCGTCATTACGGCGACGCAAATCCGTTCAGGATCCGTTTGATCCGTTCAAATCCGTATCAAGTTGCCGTTGCTGTTGCTGTTGCTGTTCTCTCTGTCGTCCTCTGCGTCCTCTGCGTTAAGACCTGCCGTTGCCTTTCAGGCTCGTCGGAACCCAATCCCGTCGTCGATCACTGCCGGTCGGGCCGACCGGCACTTTCTTCGGGCTGGCCAACTGCGCTGCCCGTGCAGTCCGCGGGCAAACTCGTACGTCACGCGCGCGCTCAGGCCAAAGACCCATAGTCTCGGACGCCGCGGCTTAGGTAACGTTGCGCCCGGAGCGAAGCGTCTCCCTCGTGCGGACGGAGTTGAGCGGCCCTTTTGAGACGCCTTGGTTGTTTCGTCATCGCGCTCGCGGCCGCCTGCACCAAGTCAAAGGCACCGGCGCCGTCGCCTCCACCGGTGGTGGAGGTGGTGCGAGTCGAGCAGCGTGACGTGCCCATCTATCGCGAATGGGTCGCCACGCTCGACGGGTACGTCAACGCGCAGATCCGCTCGAGCGTGAGCGGGTACCTGGTCGCGCAGAGATTTCGCGAAGGCTCGTTCGTACGGAAGAACGAAGTGCTCTTCGAGATCGATCCGCGTCCATTTCGCGCCGCCCTCGACCAGGCCAACGCACAGCTCGCGGAGCAGCTCGCCGACGAAGCGCGCGCCGAGCGCGACGTCGAACGCGATCGTCCGCTGGCGGAAGCACGGGCCATCCCGAAGAGCCAGCTGGAGACCGACGTTCAGATCCACCGCGCCGCCGCTGCCGCGGTGAAGGCGGCACGCGCCGAGGTGCACCAAGCCGAGCTGAACCTCGGCTACACGAACGTACGCTCGCTCGTAGACGGCATCGTGGGGATCGCCGAGGTGCAGATCGGCAACCTCGTGTCGCCGAGCAGTGTGCTCACGACCGTGTCACAGATCCAGCCGATCAAGGCGTGGTTCGCGATCAGCGAGCGCGAGTATCTCGACGTGGCGGATCGCCTCCATGGGCCGGGGCTCGCGACCGCCGACAACGGCACCGAAGATCTGAACTTCGAACTCTTTCTCGCCGATGGATCGAAGTATCCGATCATGGGGGCGTTCCTCTTCGCCAACCGGCAAGTCGATTCGCTGACAGGGACGATCCGCATCGCGACGTCGTTCGCCAATCCGACCCGGCTCCTTCGCCCCAATCAATTCGGCCGCATCCGCGCGGCGACGAAGATCGAGCACGGCGCGCTTCTGGTCCCGCAGCGCGCCGTGTCGGAACTCCAGGGCACGTTCCAGGTGATGGTGCTCAAGCCCGACAGCACGATCGTGGTGCAGCCCGTGGTGCTCGGCCCCCAGGTCGATTCGCTGTGGGTGATCGAGCGCGGACTCCGCCCCGGGCAGTTCGTGGTGGTGGAGGGCACCCAGAAAGTGCATTCGGGGATCAAGGTGGTCGCCAAGCCGTACGGTCAGCCGAAGGGGCGCTGAGGGATGGCGAAGTTCTTCATCGAGCGCCCGATCGTCGCGATGGTGATCGCGCTGCTCATGGTGATCGTCGGCGCGGTGTCGATCGTCCAGCTTCCCGTGGCACAGTATCCGAACATCGTGCCGCCGGAGATCGTCGTCCAGGCCAATTACGTTGGCGCCGACGCGCTCACGATCGAACAGTCGGTGGCGACGCCGCTCGAGGCGCAGATGAGCGGCGTGGACAACATGAGCTACATGTACTCCGTGAACGCCAACAACGGGGTCATGCAGCTGCACGTCATCTTCGACGTCGGCACGGATCCGAACACCGATCAGATCCTCGCGCAGGCGCGGACCGCGCAGGCGAACGCGAGCCTCCCCGCCGACGTCATCCGGTTCGGCGTCACGGTGCAGAAGTCGTACTCCTCGCCGCTGATGCTGGTGAGTCTGTATTCGCCGAAGGGAACCTTCGACGCGACGTTCCTCACGAACTACGCGTTCATCAACATGGTGGACCCGTTGACCCGCGTGACCGGAGTCGGCCGCGTGCAGGTCTTCGGCGGACAGTACGCATTGCGCTGCTGGGTGAAGCCCGATCATCTGGCGCGACTTGGCGTCACGATTCCCGAGATCGTCGACGCGATCGAAGCGCAGAACTCGGTGAATCCCGGCGGCCAGGTAGGCGGTGAGCCGGCGCCGCGCGGTCAGGAGTTCACCTACTCGGTGCGCGCGCAGGGACGCCTCGAGACGCCGGACGAATTCGGCGAAATCATCCTGCGGGCCAATCCCGACGGGTCGGTGCTGAGACTTCGCGACGTGGCTCGTCTCGAGCTCGGCGCGCAGACGTATACGGTGAAGGCGCGCTACAATGGAAGCCCGGCGGCGGTGATCGCGCTGTATCAGCTGCCCGGCTCGAACGCCGTGGAGACGGCGGACGGTGTGCGCCGGATGCTCGACGAGCTGAAGACACGCTTTCCCGCCGACGTCGCGGAGGAGGTGTCCCTCGACACGACGCAGTCGGTGCGTGAGGGATTACGCGAGATCATCACGACGTTGCTGATCGCGATCGGGCTCGTGGCGATCGTCGTCTTCGTGTTTCTGCAGGACGTGCGCGCGACGCTCATTCCTCTCGCCGCTGTGCCGGTGTCGCTCATCGGCACGTTTGCCTTCTTTCCGCTCCTCGGCTTCTCGATCAATACCCTGTCGCTGTTCGGGCTCGTGCTGGCGATCGGGTTGGTGGTGGACGACGCCATCGTCGTCGTGGAAGCGGTGCAGCGTCACGTGGACGAGGGGCTCACGCCGCACGACGCCGCGGTGAAGGCGATGGAAGAGGTTTCGACGCCAGTGATCGCGATCGCGCTGATCCTCGCGTCGGTATTCATTCCCACCGCGTTCATCCCCGGCATCAGCGGGCGGCTGTACCAACAGTTCGCGCTGACGATCGCCGTGTCCGTGGTGATCTCGGCGTTCAATGCGCTGACATTGAGCCCGGCGCTCGCCGCGCGGCTGCTGCGTCCCAAAGCCGCACGACACGGCCCAATCACCCATCTCTTCGGCGGCTTCAACCGCGCCTTCGAGAAGGCGACGCACGGATATATAAGGATGTCGGGGCTGCTCATCCGCCGCTCCCTGTTCGCCCTGCTGTTTCTCGGACTCGCGGCGGTGAGCGCGTTCCTCGTGGCGCGCCGAGTGCCGTCGACGTTCCTCCCGCAGGAAGATCTGGGGTACGCGTACATCGCGATGCAGCTCCCGAACGCGGCGTCGCTGCAGCGCTCCGACGCGGCGGCGCGGCGGGTGGAAGAGATTTTGAAGCAAACGCGGGGCGTGCAGAGCTACATCAGCGTCGTAGGATTCAACCTGCTCAGCCAGGTGCAGGCGACGTACAACGTGTTCTTCTTCGTCACGCTCAAGCCGTGGGGCGAGCGGCCGACCGCGGACGAGATCCAGCGCCAGCTGAATCAGCAGCTATCGACGATCGCACAGGGAATGGCCTTCTCGTTTCCGCCGCCGGCGATTCCCGGCGTTGGCACATCGGGAGGCGTCACGTTCGTCTTGCAGGACCGCGTGAGCCGGGACGTGAAGTTCCTCGCCGACAACACCGACCGCTTCCTGGCGGCGGCGCGGCGCCGCCCCGAGCTGACGGGGCTGAACACGACGATGCTGGCCGACATTCCGCAGGTCTACGTGGACGTGGACCGCGCGCGCGTCCTGGCACAGCGCGTCGCGCTGCCGGACGTCTATCAGACGCTGCAGGCCTTCATGGGCGGCACCTTCGTGAACTACTTCAACAGGTTCGGGCGTCAGTGGCAGGTCTACGTGCAGGCTGACGGCGAATACCGCACTAGTGCCGCGGACATCGGCCAGTTCTATGTGACGAATGCCAAAGGGGAACGCGTGCCGCTGTCGGCCGTGGCGCGCATCGAACCAGCGACGGGACCCGAGTTCACCCTACGGTACAACGGGTACCGCGCCTCGATGATCATCGCCACCGCGGCGCCGGGGTACAGCTCGGCGCAGGCAAGGCGCGCGCTCGAGCAAACATTTGCCGAGACGATGCCGCTCGAGATGGGCTATGGCTACGTCGGCATGTCGTTCCAGGAGGAGGAGGCCGAACAGGGCGTCTCGGCGACGACGGTGTTCGGGCTGTCGCTCCTGGTGGTGTTCCTCATTCTCGCCGCGCAGTACGAGAGTTGGTCCCTCCCGCTCAGCGTGCTGCTCACGCTTCCGGTGGCAGTGCTCGGCGCGTTCCTCGCGCTCTCGCTGCGCGGGATGGAGAACGCCGTCTACGTGAAGATCGGGCTGATCATGCTCATCGGTCTCTCGGCGAAGAACGCCATCTTGATCGTCGAGTTCGCGAAGCGGGACTACGATCGCGGGCGCTCGATCGAGGAGTCGGCACTCGACGGGGCGCGGCTGCGCTTTCGTCCGATTCTCATGACGTCGTTCGCGTTCATCATGGGCTCGATTCCGCTGGCCATCGCATCGGGCGCCGGGAGCGCGGGGCGTCGCATCCTTGGGACCACAGTGGTCGGTGGAATGTTGGCCGCGACGGTGCTGGCGATCTTCCTGATTCCGGCGATGTTCGCGCTCGTTGAGAGTGTGAGCGCGCGGGTGAGGCGGCGATGAGGTCGGCTGTCACCCTTGCTGTCATCCTGAGCGCCATTGCTGTCATCCTGAGCGAAGCGAAGGATCTCGCGGTTAACTGCGAGATTCCTCGCTGCGCTCGGAATGACAAAAAGGGCGCTCGGAATGACAAAAAGGGCGCTCGGAATGACAAGAAGGGCGCTCGGAATGACTTGCTGGTGTTAGTGCTACTCGTGTCGGCGTGCACCGTTGGCCCGCGCTACGAACGGCCGGCGGTGGACGCGCCGGCTGCGTATCGCGCCGCGCCGGCCGGCGACACGGTGCGGTCTGCGTCGCTCGGCGACGAGAAGTGGTGGGAGGTGTTCCGCGATGCGGAGCTGCGGATTCTCATCGAGCGGGCGTTGAAGGAGAACTATGACGTTCGCATCGCCGCCGCGCGCGTGTTGCAGGCGCGTGCGCAGCTGACGATCACGCGCGCGGACCAGTCTCCCACCGTCACCGGGGGTGCCGCGGCGAGCGCGGTGCGGACGCCGGAGACCACACGCGGGGGAATCACGATTCCGGCATCGACGGACCCTCTCTTCCGCCTGGACGCGCTGCTGTCGTGGGAGATCGACTTCTGGGGCAAGTTCCGCAGCGCCACGGAAGCGGAGCGGGCGAACTTGCTCGGCGCGCGGTGGGCCGTGCGCGCAGTGTTGGTGAGCGTGGTGAATCTGGTGGCGCAGGGATATTTCACGCTGCGCGAGCTGGATCTCGAACTGGCCATCGCGCGCCGCACGCTGGCGGCGCGCGAGGAGTCGTTGCGACTCGTCCGCATCCAGGAAGCCGGGGGCGTCGTCTCGCTGTTGGACGTGCGCCAGGCCGAGCAGCTCGCGTACACGGCCGCCTCGGTGATCACGAACACCGAGCGGCTGATCGAGCAGCAGGAGAACGCGCTGAGCATTCTGCTGGGGCAGAACCCGGGGCCGATTCCGCGCGGTCTGGCGCTGGTCGATCAACCCGAGCCTCCGCGGATTCCGGCCGGCATCCCGTCGGCGCTGCTCGAGCGCCGCCCCGACATCCGTCAGGCCGAGCTGGCGCTGATCGCGGCGAACGCGCGCATCGGGGTCGCGAAGGCTGATTATTACCCGGCGATCTCGCTCACGGCGGACGCCGGATTCCAGAGCAATGCGCTAACCAGGCTACTCTCCGGGCCGGGGGTGCTGTGGAGCGTGGCCGGCGACGCCGTTCAACGAGTATTCGACGCGGGGCGCATCAAAGGCAAAGTCCAGTTGACCGAGGCGCAGAAGCTCGAGCTCGTATATGCGTATCAGCGAACGGTGCTACAGGCATTTCGTGAAGTGTCCGATGCGCTCGTGGGGCATCAGAAGGCGCGCGAGCTGCGCGAACAGCTGACTCAGCTCGTGGCGTCAACGCAGGATGCGGCGCGGCTCTCCGACATTCGCTACCGCGGCGGCGTATCGAGCTATCTCGAGGTGTTGACGAGCCAAACGAGTTTCTTCAACGCGGAGTTGACGCTGGCGCAGGCGAGGTTGGGCGAGCTGCTGTCGCTGGTGCAGTTGTACGCGGCGCTTGGTGGGGGGTGGGAATAGCGTGTTGGCGTTACTGATTGGCGTCGTCACCGGACTACGCACGGCGATGCCTCCGGCCGTTCTCGCCTGGGGCGTGCACCGGCATTGGCTCGATCTGCACGACTCGCGGCTCGCGTTCATCGGATCGACGACAGCCGTCGTCGTCCTAACCGTATGCGCATTGGGCGAGCTGGTTGTCGACAAGCTGCCGTCGGCGCCGAACCGCACGATCGTGGGTGGGATCGTCGCGCGAGTGGTGCTCGGCGGACTCTCGGGCGCGGTCATCGCGACCGCAGGATCGCAGTCTGCTGCGCTGGGTGCCCTACTTGGCGGGGCGGGAGGTATCGCTGGAGCGTTTGGCGGCTTGCGGGCTCGCACGGGCCTCGTGCGGGCGCTCCACGTTCCGGACTTCGTCGTCGCCTGTGCGGAAGACGCGATCGCCATCGGCGCGAGCGTGGCGATCGTTGCGTTGCTCTAGTCGAACGGTCCCGTCGCGATCTCGGGAAGAGACGCGGCGATTTCCTCGCGTCGAGGCTCGAATTGCGGGGGCAGCATCAGTCGCTCTCCGAGGTGCCCAGCCGGCTCGTCGATAGCGAAGCCCGGCCCGTCGGTCGCCACCTCGAACAGAACCCCCCCCGGCTCGCGAAAGTAGACCGATCGAAAGTAGTGACGATCGATCACCGGAGTCGGGTCGAGTCCGGCGGCAACGAGTTGGGCGCGGAGCGCGAGCTGGGCGTCTTCGTCCGGCACGCGCCAGGCGACGTGATGCACGGTGCCGACGGAGACGTTGCCCCGGATGAATCCCCCCGTCGAGCGCACGTCGGCGATCGAGCGCGAGCCGTTGTTGCCGACGGCGAACCGCTGCGTCGTGCCCTCCTCGTCGATCCGCTCGAGCCCAAGAAGGTCGACGAGAAGGGACGCGGTGGGCGCGGCGTCTTCCTCCCACAGTGCGACGCTATGGATGCCGCGGATCGCCGCTGGGCTTGGAATACCTTGCGCCCCGGTCCATTCGATTCGATCGCCGGCCAACGGCGTCGCGACGATCTCGAGCATCAACCCGTCGCCGTCCTCGAATGCCAACACCTGTTCGTCCACGTCGCCGGCGCGTCGCACAGTGGGCCCGCGGTATTTCACGCCGTGGCGAAGCAGCCGGTCGATCCAAAAACCGAGCGAGCGCCGCGTGACAGCGAACGACGTGACCGCAATCTGCCCCGGCCCGGCGCGTCCCCTCGGCGCGCCGGGCCACGGAAAGAAGGTGATCAGGCTGCCGGGACGCCCGGCGTGGTCGCCGTAGTACAGGTGGTACGTCTGCGGGTCGTCGAAGTTGACTGTGCGCTTTACGAGGCGCAGCCCGAGGACGCCGGCGTAGAAGTCGACGTTGCGCTGGGCGTTGCCGCAGATGGCGGTGACGTGATGAATGCCGGAGGTGCCCATGGGCCTCGAAAGACGTCCTGGCGAATGAACCGAAGCAAGCAAGCAACAGCAAACGGCAATGGCAACGGCAACCGCAACGGCAAATGGATACGGATTTGAACGGATTTAACGGACTTGAACGGATAAGCGCACGACGTTTGTGGCTGGTGTCGTGGATGGGACTCGTCGCCACAGTCTAGGTCGATTCCTCCTCCATTGCGAAGGGCACAATCCGTCAGGATCCGTCCCATCCGTTCAAATCCGTATCCAGTTGCCGTTGCCGTTGCTGTTGCTCTAGCTCTAGCTCTAGCTCTAGCCGTTGCCGTCTCCTTGCTGCTGCGTTTGCAATGGTGGGAATGGCTGTTTGCGAGGTTGACTGTGGAGGTCACCCTCCCATTTCGCCCCCCCCCAAAAGGTTTGCACCGGCGATATCTTCCATACGTGGAAAACGACTCGCGAACCCCGTACGCCGAACGAATGACCCCGCCCACGCCCAAAGAGCGGAACGCTGTCCAGCGGGCGGTGACGATGCTGCTCGACGTGTTGGCGCCGGAGCGCGCCACCACGCGAGCGCCGCGGGCGCCCGTTCCGGTCGAACAGCACCGCACGCCGAACGGCTGCATCCTCCAGGCGCCGACTGCCGCGCTGAGCGTGTCGTGGTTCCCCGACGGGTCCAGCGTTTCGGCGATCGGGGAGCTGCAGGTCGTTGTGTGGCACGGTATCGCATCTCGCCGCGGGTCGACGCCGCGACGGGAAGGCGCAACGGTCGTGCGCGAATTGACGGTGCGGCCGCTCGACCATCCAACGGACGCGGCCATCTGGCGTATGGACGACGGAACCACCTACGACACGGAAGGCCTGGCGGCGTACTGCCTCAACCTCCTCAAAGAGCAGATGCTCGTCGACGATCCGACGGGCACGGCTCAGTCCACGGCGCCCCGTCGGCGCGACTGAGCTAGCGCTTTCCGGCTCTCGCGTAACGCAGGTACAGCGCGGGCATCAGGAACAGGTTGAGCAGGGTCGAGCTGGCGAGGCCGCCGACGATCACAATCGCCATCGGATGCTCGATCTCGTGTCCCGGGCGATCTCCCCAGACGACCAGTGGAAGCAGCGCCAGCGCTGTAACGAGGGCGGTCATCAGAATCGGCGCCAGCCGCTCCTCCGCGCCGCGGAGCACGAGCTCGGGGCCGAAGGGAACGCCTTCCTCCGTTTCCAGGTGGCGGTAGTGGCTTACCAGCATGATCCCGTTGCGCGCGGCGATCCCGAGCACCGTCACGAAGCCGACCAGTGATCCCAGCGACAGCACGCCGCCGGTGGTCCATACGGCGACCACGCCGCCGACGAGCGCGAACGGGAGCGAGGCGAACACCAAAGTCGCCAGCCGGACGGTGCCGAAGTCCGCGTGCAGGATGATGAAGATTCCGCCGAGGGCCAGCAGCGACAGCAACAGCAGCCGCCGGCTGGCGTCGCGCTGCGCGGCATATTCGCCCAGGAATTCCGGATGATAGCCGGCGTCGAACTTGACCGCCCGCACGGCTTGCTCGACGTCGCGCGCGGTGCTGCCGAGGTCGCGCCCGCGAATGTTCGCCGTGACGTCGAGCCGGCGCGAGACGTTCTCGCGTGTGATCTCGTTCGGCGTCGGCGTAAGGCGCACCTCAGCCACGTCGGCCAACGGAACGGCGCCCCCGGCGGGAAGCTCGATGGGGAGGCGGCGCAGCGTCGTCACGTCGTTGCGCGCTTCGGGCATGCTCCACACCACAACGTCGAAGGCGCGATGCGCCTCGTACACCTCTCCCACCTTTCGGCCGCGCACGAGGGTCTCGACCTGATCACGGACTGCGCCCGCGGTGAGCCCGAAGCGAGCCGCGACCTCGCTGTTCACCTTCACCTCGATCTGCGGCACGAGCACCTGCGCCTGAACCTTGAGATCCGTGAGCCCGTTCACCTTGCCCATCGCCGCGGAGACCTCCTGCGCGCGGGCACGGAGAACGTCGAGGTCGGGGCCGTAGAGCCGCACGACGAGCGTGGCGCTGGCGCCGGTGAGCACCTCCTTGATTCGCTCGCGCAAATACGTGAGCAGATCGCGGTAGAGTCCCGGATAGCCGTCCACCACCGACTGGATCTTCGCCACGGTTTTGTCGTAGTCGACCCTCGGATCGACGGAGATCCACAGCTCGGTGAAGTTCGGGCCTACGACTTCGTCGGCCACTTCGGCGCGACCGATGTGCGACCCGAAATTGCGCACGCCCGGCACGGCCCGAAGCTCCTTGCTGGCGAGGATGGTGATGCGCCGCATGGCGTCGAGGGACGTGCCGGGCTTCTCCACCCAGTGCATCAGGAAGTCGTACTCCTTGAAGTGCGGGAGGAATTCTTCGCCGAGGAAGGGGAAGCTGAGTGCCGCCGCGAGCACCACGCCGCCGGCGATGCGAGCGGCGTTGGGCGCGCTGTCCACGAAGCGCGGGAGCATGGCGCGGTAGCGCGCCTTGAGTCGCGTCACCGTCGCCGGCTCGTTCCGCTTCGTCGCGGCACCCGGAAGGAGTATCAGCGCGAGTGCCGGCGTGACCACGAGCGCCACGAACAGCGACGCGATGATGGCGATGACGTACGAGGTGGCGAGGGGTCTGAAAAAGGCGCCGGCGAGGCCGCCGAGAAAAAACACCGGGAGGAAAACGAGGGCGACGATGAGGCTGGCGTACACGACCGCGCTTCGCACCTCGAGGGATGCGTCGAGCACCACGGCAAACGCCGTCCGCGGGTTGCCGGCGTCCCGGTTCAGTCGCAGGCGTCGGACTATGTTTTCGACATCTATGATGGCGTCGTCCACCACCTCGCCGAGCGCGATGACGAGACCAGCGATCACCATCGTGTCGAGGGTGCCACCGCGGTAGCGCATGGCAACGGCCGCGGCGACGAGGGAGAGCGGGATCGCCGTGAGGCTGATGAGCGCCGTGCGCCAGTCACGCAGAAAGAAGCCCAGCACCAGCACGACCAGCACGCAGCCGATGAGCAGTGCGCGGTTGAGATTGTGCAGCGACATCTCGATGAACGTGGCCGGTCTGAAAATCGTCGGATCCACCTTGACGCCCGGGAGCGCGGGCGCCATCGCGGTAAGCGCGGCCTCCACGCCGTGCGTGACGTCGAGCGTGTTCCCCCACGGGTGCTTCGCGACGATGAGCAAAAGGCCGGGCACGTCGTCGATGATCCCGTCGCCGATCGGCGGCTGGTTGCCTTCCGTCACGAATGCCACATCGCCGAGCGTGACAGGCGCGCCGCCGCGGAACGCCACGGGCGCGCGCGCGAGCTGCGCGGCGGTCGTCACGTCGGAGCGCTGCGCCACAGCGTATCGCTGCGTCGGCAAATCGACGAAGCCCCCCGCCCGCACGGCGACCGCTTCACCGGCGGCGCGTGTCACCTCCCCCAAGGTCACATGACTCGCGCGCAGCCGCTCCGGATCGACGAGCACCTGGAGCTGCCGGTCGCGCTGTCCCCAGATGGCAACGTTTGCCACGCCGGGGACGGCCATCAGCCGAGGGCGCACCGTCCAGCGAACGAGCGTGGTGAGCTCAGTCTGCGTGAGTGTCGGCGAAGTGACGCCGATCTTGAGGACGCGGCTCGTCGACGACAGCGGAGAAAGGAGCACCGGTGGGTGTGCCACCGACGGGAGCGTCGATGAGAGGCGCGCCAACCGCTCACCCACGAATTGCCGAGCCTTGAGCAGATCGGTGCCCCGCTCGAAGATCAGCACGACGCTCGACAATCCGAGCACCGACTTCGAGCGCAGCGTCTTGAGATATGGCGTTCCGCTCAGCCCCTGCTCGAGGGGCATTGTCACCAGCGCCTCGACCTCCTCCGTCGAGAGGCCCGGCGCCTCGGTCTGGATCTCGACCAACGGCGGCGCGAACTCGGGGAACACGTCGAGCGGCGCGCCTTGCAACACACGGATGCCGACGACGACGAGCACGATGGCCAGCGCGGTGACCGCGAAGCGCAAGCGCAGGGCGGTCTCGATGAGGCGGCGCATCGTCTACTTCCCCGCGCCGAACTCGGTGCCGAACAACTCCACCGCGCCGTCGGTGACGATCCGCGTGCCGATCTTGGGTCCGGCGGACAAGACGACGACGCCCCCGGCGACGCGCGCGACTTCGACCCGCCGCCGCGCGAACGTCACCGAGTCCATGCGTTCGTACACCCAGCTTCCTCCGCTCAGATCGCGCACCAGCGCGGCGAGGGGCACGGCGAGACCACGCCGGCTCGTTCCATCGCTCGTGGTGAGCAGTGTGACGCCGACGCGCTCCCCGGGGCGCAGCGCGGACGTTGTCCCACGTAGCTGGTAGAACAGGTCGACGGACGCGGCGGCGGCGTCGGCCGACGGCGGCGCCGCGATCGCGTCGGCGATTACGACCGGACCGCTCTGCGCGCCGGCCAGCCCGTGCACGGTGGCGGGCGCGCCGCGCCGGATACGACTCGCGTCGCCGGCGTACACCGGCACGCGCACCCACAGCCGATCGGTGCGCATCACCTCGGCGAGGGGCGCGCCCGCGGCAACCGTTTGACCCGGCGCCACGGACATCGACCGAATGACGCCGTCGCTCGGCGCGGGCACGCGGAGCGTCGAGACGCCGCTCGGTTCGCCGCCGCGTACGAGGCGGAGCTGCGATGCGGCGGACGATGCGGTCGCGCGCGCCGACGCCAACTCGGCCTGCGCGCGCTCGTTGTCGCGCGCCGATACCAGTCGTTCGGAGAACAGTCGCGCCGTGCGCTCGGCCTCGGCTTCCGCCTGTCGAAGTCGCGCGACGGCGACATCGTTGTCGCGCTCGGCCTGCGAGATGTCGGGTGGAAGTGCGGCGAGAACGAGGAGCGTGGACCCACGCGCCACGCGCTCGCCCGCTGTTGGAAACGATCCCCCGGGTGGCGTGAGGACGCTTCCGGCGACGGGCGCGGTGACCGTGAGGGAGAGCCCGGGCGGGACGACGATCTCACCACCGACGGTTCGCGTTGCATCCACCGAGAGCGACTCGACCGCCGCCGTCTTGATCCCCAGGCGACGCACAGCGTCGGGAGTGAGCGTGACCGTGGTCAGCTGCGCTTCCGTGACGGCGTTTTGCACCTTCGCGGGGGGCAGCTGCTTGGTGCTCTCCTTCGAGCAGCCGGTCGCCAGCGTTGCGATGACCGCGAGCCGCCGCAACGTGACGGGGGTCATGGCCACCTCCCGAGCACGGCGTCCAGCTCGGCGCGAGCATTCTGAAATGCGAGCATCTCCGACACGGCAAGCCGTGCCACGTCACGCTCGGCGCGCAGCGCATCGAGCACCGGCAGCACGCTGGTGCGTCCTTCCTCGTAGAGGCGCACCGCGCCGTCGCGCACGCGTCGCGCTTCCGGGAGCAGCGAGTCGCGCGCGAATACGGCGCGTCTCGTGGTCTCCGTGACGCGGAGGCGCGCGGACACGACCGACGCATGCGCCGTGAGCCGAGCTTCGGCGGCGAGCGCGCCCTGTTCCGCGGCGGCGCCGCGCGCTGCGGCCACCGCCTCGTTGCCCTGGGTCCAGATGGGAA